>Ga0213881_10000630_pt1 | contig 20612 bp, 15 predicted proteins | sample BarmaccoBMER_R08_FD_160104 | JGI IMG/M metagenome (GOLD analysis project Ga0213881, IMG submission 160104) | Barbacenia macrantha exposed rock microbial communities from rupestrian grasslands, the National Park of Serra do Cipo, Brazil - ER_R08 ... | reverse complement strand
CTACTTATTTTTCGGCAGGCCCTGATGTACTGTTGATCATCGGTATAGTGTAGTAGAACTGTCGCGCTGGGTAGGAATCGGCGCGGCGTTATTTATGGGTAATCGCAGAAGCGGGTAGATGCTCGGTGGTGGCGGTCCACCAACATCGTCGGTTTCGGGAGCGCGTCGGACACAGACTCGCACCTCTGTTCCGGTGGACTTGCACAGAAAGCGTTCATTTTCAGGCTAACAAAATCTCAGGAAAGGTCGCCGGTGAGATAGCGCTGCAAGGTGGGGCCGATCGCGGTTACCAGCGTTTCGGGCTTCGCGGAGGCGAGTGGTTCCACTCGTATCACGTAGCGGGCCATCCCCAGCCCAACCACCTGTGATGCGCACAGCGCGGCCCGTAGCTTCGGCTGGTCGGAGTCGAACGTAGCCACGAGTCGGCCGAACAACCGCTCGGCGACGAACTCGCGCACCAGCATGGCGGCTTGCTCGTGGCTGGACACGCTACGCAGCAGCGCCGCGAACGGACCGCCACTGACCGGGTCCCATACCGAAAGGAACGTCCGCACGATCCGTTCCCCGGTGTGCGCGGGAGCGCCATCCAGTATACGAGCCAGCACCTCACCGAGGTCGATCGGCAAGTCCATGGCGGCCATGAACAGCCCGTCCTTACCGCCGAACCAGTGGTTGACCATGGCCGGGTCCACTCCGGCGGCCGTGGCGATCGAGCGTACCCTAGCCTGGTCGAAGCCGCGCTCGGCGAACTCAGCACGGGCGGCTTCGACCAGCGCCTCCTTGGTCTGCTGGCCGGCGGGTCGACGGCCTCTTCGACGGATCCGCTGGCCGTCTGGCTCACGCGCCGACGTGGGGCGGCTCATGTGACCATCTTCTCAGCTGGGAGCCACTTGCGACGCCAGGGCTGCCGGGGCGGCACAATGCCCTAGTGAGCTACGTGGCAGGAGCGACATCGTGACCGCCGGCACGATCAGTACGGGCGGCCAGTCTACCGGTGAGCTCGGCGCGGTGACGCCAAGTAGGCAGCAGTTTCGCGAGCTGGCGGCGGCGCACCGAGTGATCCCGGTGGTCCGACGGCTGCTGGCCGACGACGAGACGCCGGTAGGGTTGTACCGCAAGCTCGCCGCCGACCGCGCGGGCACCTTCCTGCTCGAATCAGCCGAGATCGGCCGTTCCTGGTCGCGTTGGTCGTTTGTCGGCGCGCACTGCGCGGCGACGTTGACCGAACATAAGGGTGTGGCGACGTGGCTGGGTGCCCCGCCGGCTGGTATGGCCTCTGGTGGTGACCCACTAGTCGCGTTGCGCGCCTGTGTCGAGGAGCTACGTACCAAACCACTTCCCGGGCTGCCGCCGCTGACCGGCGGAATGGTCGGTTACCTCGGCTACGACGTGGTGCGTCGATTGGAACGGCTACCCGAGCTGGCGCACGACGATCTGAGGCTGCCTGAGCTGGTCATGCTGCTAGCCACCGACCTCGCTGCCCTGGACCACCACGAGGGGATCGTCACCCTCATCGCGAACGCGGTCAACTGGGATAACACGCCCGAGCGAGTGGATGCCGCCTACAACGACGCGGTGACGCGCCTGCACCGGATGACCGCCGAGCTGGCGCGCCCCTCGGCGTCCACTGTCGCCACCTACCGGCCTGCCCAGCCGAGCTTCATCCGCCGACGCAGTCTCGACGAGCATTGCGCAGCTGTACGGGCGGCCAAGCGGGAGATCCTGGCTGGTGAGGCGTTCCAGGTGGTCGTCGCGCAGCGGTTCGAAACCGCGATCTCGGCCGACTCGCTGGATGTCTACCGGGTATTGCGGGCCACCAATCCCAGCCCGTACATGTACCTGCTGCGGCTGGCCGACGTCGACGGCAACCGGTTCGACATCGTCGGCTCCAGCCCTGAGGCGTTGGTCACGGTGCGCGACGGGCAGGCGACCACCCATCCGATCGCGGGCACCCGGTGGCGAGGATCGTGCGAGGAAGAGGACCTGCTGCTGGAGAAGGACCTGCGCACCGACGAGAAGGAGCGGGCCGAGCATGTGATGCTGGTCGACCTCGGGCGTAATGACCTCGGACGGGTGTGCGTACCGGGCACGGTGAAGGTGCACGGGTTCTTCCAGGTGGAGCGGTACAGCCACGTGATGCACCTGGTGTCCACGGTGACCGGCCGTCTGGCCGAGGGACGCAACGCGTTCGACGCGGTCACCGCGTGCTTCCCGGCGGGCACCCTGTCCGGAGCGCCCAAGCCGCGCGCGATGGAAATCATTGAGCGGCTGGAACCGACCCGGCGTGGGTTGTACGGCGGTATCGTTGGCTACCTCGACTTCGCCGGAAATGCGGACACCGCGATCGCGATTCGCACGGCGCTGGTTCGGGACGGTAGAGCGTACGTGCAGGCCGGGGGTGGGATCGTGGCTGACTCCGATCCGGTGGCCGAAGATGCCGAGTGCCTGAACAAGGCGCGTGCGGTGCTGTCCGCCATCGCGACCGCGGAGACGCTTGCGGATCCGCGCATGGGCACCGCGGAGACGCTTGCGGATTCGCGCATGGGCACTGGGTCGACGTGAGCTCCGGCCGCCGCACGCTGTTATCAGTCTGCGGCGCGCTCGGTTTGGCGGCCGTCGCGCTGTGGGTTTCTTCGGCTCTGGTCTGGTATCGGGTCACCGCGGAAGTGCCACTGCGGGGCGCGGTGCCGGTCACGTTCTCCGGCGAGCAGGTACGGCCGGTTCTGGGCGGGGCGGCACCGGTGGCGTTGGCCGGGATCGCCGCTGTCCTCGCGTTGTCTGGGCCAGTGCGCCGGATACTGGGTGCGCTGCTCGCGGCGCTCGGGGGCTGGGTCGCGGCGGAAGCCGTATTCGTGATGTTCGGCCCGTCCCCGCTGGCTGGAGAATCCATCGCCCCAGCGTTTCCGTTGCCCCCGCCGGGGATACCGCTTGATGCGCTGCGCCACCAGCCACTGGTCGTCACGCCGGCGCCGTTGCTGGCGGTGTTCGCGGGGTGCGCGCTCTTGGTCGCCGGCGGGTTGATGGTTCGCGAGGAGCCTAGGCTGCCCCGGTTCGGCGCGCGGTTCTCGGCGCCGGATCGGACGCATGGACCGTCGCCTGATCGAGACCGCTCATGGTGGGAGGCGCTGGACGCGGGGGAGGATCCAACCGCTCCATCGAGTGCCGCCCAGGACCCTCGCCTGGGTGCCTGACCGGGCGGGTTAACATGCTGCACACAGTTTCTTTTCAGGAGTACAGCTATGGCCGGCGCGATCACTCGCCCGTGCCGACAACCGCCGGCCAGCAGGCCGTACCCGGAAGGGGGAATCGCTTCCGTGCGTGAGCAGTGCAACCGACCGATCCGAGGCGCGGCCGTGCACGGCTCGCGGCTGGTGGGTCAGCGATGAGCGTGCTGGAGTCCATCCTGGACGGCGTGCGTCAGGATGTGACCAAACGCACCAGGCAGATAAGTTTTGACGAAGTCAAGCGAGCAGCGGCGTCCGCCCCACCTCCTCGGGACGCAATGGCCGCGCTCAGGGCGCCCGGCATCGGGGTGATCGCCGAAGTGAAACGGCGTAGCCCGTCGAAGGGGGCGCTGGCGGAGATCCGCGACCCGGCGGCGTTGGCAATGGACTACGCGGCTGGTGGCGCCCGCGTGATCAGCGTGTTGACCGAAGGTCGGCGGTTCGGCGGCTCGCTTGCGGACCTGGTCGCGGTGCGGGCGGCGGTCGACCTGCCGATCCTACGCAAGGATTTCGTGGTTGGTACCTACCAGGTGCACGAGGCCAGGGCGGCCGGCGCGGACCTGGTATTGCTGATTGTGGCGGCGCTGGAACAGAACGTGTTGATCTCGTTGCTGGATCGAGTTGAGTCGCTCGGGATGACGGCGCTGGTCGAGGTGCATAACGAAGAGGAGGCCGATCGGGCTTTGGAAGCTGGCGCGTCGTTGATCGGGGTGAACGCCCGCAACCTGCACACGCTTGAAGTTGATCGCTCGGTGTTCGCCCGGTTGGCTCCCGGCCTGCCCAGCAGCGTGCTGCGGGTGGCCGAGTCCGGAGTTCGTGGCCCCAGCGATCTGCTTACCTACGCCGGCTACGGCGCGGACGCCGTGCTGGTTGGCGAAGGGTTGGTGACCAGCGGCGACCCGCGCGCCGCAGTGACCAAGCTGGTTGCCGCTGGGTCTCATCCGTCCTGTTCAAGGGCCGTTCGATGACCGCGCGGGCGAATCTCACGGTGACCGCGAGTACTGGGCTGTCCATCCGCAGCGGGCACGAACCGGACGAGCACGGTCATTTCGGCCGCTACGGGGGTCGGTTCGTCCCTGAGGCGTTGATCGCGGCGCTGGACGAGTTGGCGGTGTTCTACGAGAAAGCGCGGAGCGATCCAGACTTTCTGGCTGAGCTGGACCGGTTGCAGCGAGACTACGCCGGTCGGCCCTCGCCGCTGACGGACGCGCCGAAGCTCGGTGAACATGCCGGTGGAGCCCGGTTGCTGCTCAAGCGGGAAGACCTCAACCACACCGGGTCCCACAAGATCAACAATGTCCTCGGGCAAGCTTTGCTGACCAAGCGGATGGGCAAGAGCCGGGTGATCGCGGAGACCGGCGCCGGTCAGCACGGGGTGGCCACCGCGACCGCCGCCGCGCTGCTCGGCCTGGAATGCGTGGTCTACATGGGTGAGGTGGACACGCATCGGCAGGCACTCAACGTGGCGCGGATGCGTTTGCTCGGTGCCGAGGTGATCCCGGTGCGCACCGGGTCGCGCACTCTCAAGGATGCGATCAACGAGGCGCTGCGGGACTGGGTGACCAACGTGGAACACACCCACTACCTGCTTGGCACGGTCGCTGGGCCGCATCCGTTCCCGGTTATGGTGCGTGACTTCCACCGGGTTATCGGTCTGGAAGCCCGTGAGCAGGTGCTGGCTCGCTGTGGGCGGCTGCCCAGCGCGGTGGCCGCGTGTGTTGGCGGCGGATCCAACGCGATCGGCATCTTCCATGCGTTCCTGGACGATCCGGGGGTGCGGCTGGTCGGTTACGAACCCGGCGGGGACGGCGTGGAGACCTGCCGGCACGGCGCCACCCTGACCAAGGGCAGCCCTGGCGCGCTGCACGGCGCGATGTCCTACCTGCTGCAGGACGAAGACGGGCAGACCCAGGAGTCGTACTCGATCTCCGCTGGGCTGGACTACCCGGGGGTCGGTCCCGAGCACGCGCTGCTCAAAGATCTCGGCCGGGCCGATTATCAGCCGGTGACCGACGCTGAGGCGATGGATGCGTTCGCGCTGCTGGCTCGCACGGAGGGGATCATTCCCGCTATCGAGTCCGCGCACGCGGTCGCCGGTGCGCTGTGTCTGGGCCGGGAGCTCGGCCCAGACGCGATCATACTGATCAATCTGTCCGGCCGGGGGGACAAGGACGTGAACACCGCCGCGAAGTGGTTCGGCCTGGTGGAATCGTGAGGTCTCTGGACGAGCTGTTCGCGGACTGCCGCGGCCAGAGGCGAGCGGCGCTGGTGGGGTACTTGCCAGCCGGCTACCCGAGCGTGGACGACTCGGCCCGGTTGCTGAGCGTACTGATCGATGCGGGCGCCGACCTGGTCGAGGTCGGGGTCGCCTACTCCGACCCGGTGCTGGACGGCCCGACGATTCAGGCCGCGACCGAATCCGCCCTGCGCGCCGGAGTGCGGTTACGTGATGTGTTCACCGTCGTGGAGCGAGTGGCCGCCGACGGCGGTCGGGCGGTGGTCATGACCTACTACAACCCGGTACTGCGTTACGGCGTGCGGGCCTTCGCCCGCGACCTGGCCGCGGCCGGCGGCTTGGGCATGATCACACCAGACCTCATTCCGGACGAGGCACAGGAGTGGCTCGCGGCATCCCACGAGTACGGCCTGGACCGGATCTTCCTGGTCGCTCCGTCCTCGACCGAGGAACGCATCGCCCGTACCGCCGCCGCCAGCAGCGGTTTCCTGTACGTGTCTTCGGTGATGGGGGTTACCGGGGCCCGCGAGAAGTTGGGCCCGGCCGCCGCCGAGCTAGTCGGCCGCTGCCGTCCGCATACCGCGCTCCCGATCGGGGTCGGTCTCGGCGTGCGCTCCGGTGAACAAGCCGCCGCTGTGGCGGGGTTCGCCGACGCGGTGATCGTGGGGTCGGCGCTGGTCAGCGCCGCTGCGTCCGGCGAACCGGCATTGCGGGCGCTCACCGAGGAACTGGCCGCCGGGGTTCGCCGGCCGGTCACCCAGCCAGCGTAACGGCGGTGTGTGCGTGCTGACGGTTGATGTTCTCGCCACCTTTCCCAGCCCGGACCGAGGGGTGTGGTACATCGGCCCGTTTCCGATCCGTGCCTACGCGCTCTGCATCATTGCTGGCATCGTGGTAGCGGTCTCCTGGAGCGAGCGTCGACTGGTGGCGCGGGGCGGCCGGCCGGGCACTGTGCTGGATATTGCCGTGTACGCGGTGCCGTTCGGGATTCTTGGCGGCCGGCTCTACCACGTGGCCACCGATTGGTGGCGCTACTTCGGCCCTAACGGGAACCCCATTGATGCACTGAAGATCTGGCAGGGCGGGCTGGGTATCTGGGGGGCGGTCGCGCTAGGCGGTGTTGGCGCTTGGATCGCGTGCCGGCAGCGAGGTCTGCCGCTGCCGTTTTTCGCGGACGCGGTGGCCCCGACGATCGTCACCGCGCAGGCCATTGGCCGGCTGGGTAACTACTTCAATCAGGAGCTCTACGGTGGGCCTACGTCACTGCCCTGGGGCCTCGAGATATACCAGAGAGTGAGAGTGCAGCCGGGTACGTCGAATCCTATCCTTAATCAGCCGGGCTGTGTCCCACTTGACCCGTTGGGCTGTGTCAGCCTTGACTCGATAAACGGCGTCGCCGTGGACCACATCCCAATCGGGGCGCCGGTACACCCAACTTTTCTCTACGAGCTTCTCTGGAACTTGCTGGTGGCCGCGATCGTGGTGGTGGCCGACCGCAGGTTCCGTCTCGGGCACGGCAGGGCATTCGGGCTCTACGTGGCGGGGTACACATTCGGCCGGTTCTGGATCGAGCTAATGCGCTCCGACCAGGCGACCCTGGTGTTCGGCGACATCAGGATCAATGTGGTGGTGTCGGCGGTGGTGTTCCTTGGCGCGGTGGCTTACCTGATCGCTGTCCGCCGGCCGAGGGAGGACGCTTCCGAATTGCCCCCCCTGGACGAGCCGGAACCGATCCGCACGTAGTCGCGCTGACCGGCGTCTTAATCGGTTTGGTCCCCGTTTTCACGATCCAATTCTCAGTGCCGTGAATCGAACCTGGTGATCTGCCCGCGACGCGGGTACTTTCCTTCGGCAGGGGATTCCGACCGTCGGACACGCTGCAAGACACCTCGACGTCGGATCTCGTTCTTGATGGTCGCACTGCTGGTTTCCGGCCTGTTACAGTCTGAGAAACCTGCGGGCCGTCGTCGTCCCGGCATGCCGTGAGCAGCGACGAGGACGAGGAGGTACTCGCGGTGGCTTTTTCAGCTCTGCCGCGCACGCAGGGGCTCTATGATCCGGCCGCCGAGCATGATTCGTGCGGGGTGGCCGTTGTTGCTGACACCCACGCTCGGCGCAGTCATTCAATCGTGGCGGACGCGCTCACCGCGCTGGCCAGCCTGGCGCACCGCGGGGCCGCTGGAGCCGAGCCGACCAGCGGCGACGGCGCCGGAATCCTGCTGCAGGTACCGGATGCGTTGCTGCGCGCGGAGGCCGGCTTCGAATTGCCCCAGCCGGATGCGGCCGGCGCTGGTGCGTACGCGGTCGGGCTGGTGTTCCTGCCAACCGAGGAGGACCGGTCGGCCACAGCGGTTGAGCTCATCGAACGGATCGCGGACGAGGAGGGGCTGCGTGTGCTGGGCTGGCGGGAGCCGCCGGTGCACCCCGACGCGGCGGGTGTCGGTCCCTCGGCTCGCGCCTGCATGCCCAGGTTCGCCCAGCTGTTCGTCTGCGCGGCGCCGGTTGACGGAAGTCCACCGGCCGCCGGTATAGCGCTGGATCGGCTGGCGTTCTGTCTACGTCGGCGAGCCGAGCGGGAGACCACCGAACAGGGCGTCAGCACCTACTTCGCCTCGCTGTCCGCCCGTACCCTGGTCTACAAGGGCATGCTCACCGCCCACCAACTGCCGACGTTCTTCGGTGACCTCACCGACCCCCGGCTGCACAGCGCGGTCGCGTTGGTGCATAGCCGATTTTCCACCAACACGTTCCCGTCCTGGCCATTGGCCCACCCGTACCGGTTCGTCGCGCACAACGGCGAGATCAACACAATCCGGGGCAACCGCAATCGGATGCGGGCCAGGGAAGCGCTGCTGGCCAGCGACCTGATCCCGGGACCAATGGAGCGGCTGTTTCCGATCTGCACTGAAGGTGTTTCCGACTCGGCTTCCTTCGACGAGGTGTTGGAGCTGCTGCACCTGGGCGGGCGTTCGCTACCGCACGCGGTGCTCATGATGATCCCGGAGGCGTGGGAGAACCACCCGGAGATGGACCCGGCGCGCCGGGCGTTCTACCAGTTCTACGCCAGCTTGATGGAGCCATGGGACGGCCCGGCCTGCGTCACGTTTACCGACGGGACCCTGGTGGGTGCGGTGCTGGACCGCAATGGTCTGCGTCCGGCTCGCTGGTGGCGGTTAGCTGACGGCCGGGTGGTGTTCTCCAGCGAGTCCGGCGTGCTGGACGTCCCGCCGGATCAGGTCGTGGCCAAGGGGCGATTACAGCCTGGGCGAATGTTCCTGCTGGACACCGAGGCCGGCCGAGTTATAGACGACGATGAGATCAAGTCCAAGCTTGCTTCGGCGCTGCCCTATGACGAGTGGGTGCACGCGGGCCTGCTGGATGTGGCAAGCCTGCCGTCTCGTGATCATGTGGTGCAGACCCACGAGGCGGTTCGTCGACGTCAGCTCACCTTCGGCTACACCGAGGAAGAACTACGGATCCTGCTCACCCCGATGGCGTTGAGCGGCGTCGAGCCGATCGGCTCGATGGGCACCGATATCCCTCTTGCCGCGCTGTCCGGGCGCCCCCGTCTGCTTTACGACTACTTCACCCAGCTGTTCGCGCAGGTCACCAACCCGCCGCTGGACGCGATCCGAGAGGAGATCGTCACCAGCATGGCGCGGGTGATGGGTCCGGAGCAGAACCTGCTCGTTCCCTCCGCCGCGTCCTGCCGGCACCTGCGGCTGCCCTACCCGGTGATCGACAACGATGAGCTGGCCAAGATCCTGCACATCAACCACGAGGGCAACCACCCTGGCTTCGCGGCGGCCGTGCTCAGCGGACTCTACGAGGTCGAGGGCGGTGAGCAAGCAATGAAGGCCGCGCTGGAGCGGCTTCGGAGGGAAGCGTCCGAAGCAATCGCCGATGGCGCGCGGATTCTGGTGCTCTCCGACCGCGACTCCGACCACCGGATGGCGCCGATCCCGTCGCTCTTGCTCACCTCGGCCGTGCACCACCACCTGGTGCGTCAGCGGGAACGGTTGCGGGTGGCGCTGGTGGTGGAGAGCGGAGACTGCCGGGAGGTGCATCACGCCGCCATGCTGCTCGGCTACGGAGCCGCGGCGGTGAACCCTTACCTGGCCTTCGAAACCATCGAGGACCTGGTGATAAATAGTGACATCACCGGGATCGACCCAACCGTGGCCGTGCGCAACTACGTCCGGGCCGTGGTCAAAGGCGTACTGAAGGTGATGTCCAAAATGGGCATTTCCACTGTCGGTGCCTACACCGCCGCGCAGGGTTTCGAAGCGATCGGGCTGGCACGTGAGTTGGTGGATGAGTATTTCACCGGCACCGCCTCGCGGCTGAGCGGGGTCGGGCTGGATGTGCTGGCCGCCGAAGTGGCGGCTCGGCACCGCCGCGCCTACCCAGCGAACCCGATTGACCGGCTGGACCGGCGATTGGAGGTCGGCGGCGAGTACTCCTACCGGCGTGACGGTGAGCTTCACCTGTTCACCCCGGAGACGGTGTTCCTGTTACAGCACTCCACGCGTACCGGGCAGCGGGACGTTTTTCGCCGTTACACGGCGGAATGTGACCAGTTGGCGGCGCAGGGCGGCGCCCTGCGCGGGCTGTTCAGATTCCGCACTGAGGCACGCCAGCCTGTGCCGCTGTCCGACGTGGAACCAGCCGAGGCGATCCTGAGCAGGTTCAACACCGGCGCGATGTCCTACGGCTCGATCTCCGCCGAGGCGCACGAGACCTTGGCGATCGCGATGAACCGGCTCGGTGCCCGATCGAATACCGGTGAGGGCGGTGAGGAAATTGACCGGCTCTACAACCCCGTCCGACGCAGCGCGGTCAAGCAGGTAGCGTCTGGGCGTTTCGGTGTGACCAGCGAGTACCTTCTGCATGCCACCGACATCCAGATCAAGATGGCCCAAGGCGCCAAGCCCGGCGAGGGTGGTCAGCTGCCGCCGAACAAGGTCTGGCCGTGGATCGCCCGCGCCCGCTACAGCACCCCCGGTGTCGGGTTGATATCCCCGCCGCCGCACCACGACATTTACTCCATCGAAGACCTCGCTCAGCTCATCCACGACTTGAAGAACGCCAACCCAGCCGCCAGAGTGCACGTCAAGCTGGTGTCTTCGGTGGGCGTCGGAACGGTGGCCGCTGGGGTCACCAAAGCGCACGCCGATGTGGTGCTGATCTCCGGGCACGATGGCGGTACCGGCGCCGCGCCGCTGACTTCACTCAGGCACGCCGGCGCGCCGTGGGAGATCGGGTTAGCCGAAACGCAGCAGACCCTGCTGCTGAACGGACTGCGCGACCGGGTCACAGTGCAGGCCGACGGTCAGCTCAAGACCGGGCGTGACGTGATGGTCGCCGCGCTGTTGGGCGCCGAGGAGTACGGGTTCTCCACCGCGCCGTTGATCGTGGCTGGTTGCGTGATGATGCGAGTCTGCCACCTCGATACCTGTCCGGTGGGCATCGCTACCCAGGATCCGGAGCTGCGCCGACGCTTCACCGGCAAACCTGAGTTCGTCGAGAACTTCTTCCGGTTCCTGGCCGAAGAGGTTCGGGAGTACCTCGCCCAGCTCGGCTTCCGATCGCTGGACGAGGCCATCGGGCATGCTGAACTGCTGGACGCCGGCCCGGCTGTCGAACACTGGAAGCGCGGTCACGGGTTGGATCTTTCCCCGTTGTTCGTGGTGCCGGACGTGCCGCGTGCGGCGCGTCGGCGGATGCGGACCCAGGACCACGGCCTGGACCGGGCGCTGGATCGCACCCTCATCCAGCTGGCCGAAGCCGCGTTGGAGGACGCCCATCGAGTCCGCCTTGAGCTGCCGGTGCGCAACATCAACCGAACGGTCGGCACCCTGCTCGGGGCCGAGGTGACCCGTCGATACGGTGGCGCCGGTCTACCTGAGGACACCATCCATATCCAGCTGGAGGGCTCAGCCGGCCAGTCCCTCGGCGCGTTCCTGCCCCATGGCATCACGGTGGAGCTGACAGGGGATGCCAATGACTATGTCGGCAAGGGCTTGTGCGGTGGTCGGCTGATCCTACGCCCGCATCCTGACGCGCCGTTCACGGCGGAGCGCCAGGTGATCGCTGGAAACGTGATTGGCTACGGGGCGACCTCGGGGGAGATCTTTCTGCGGGGCAGCGTGGGGGAGCGGTTCTGCGTGCGCAACTCCGGGGCGTTGGCGGTCGCGGAAGCCGTCGGTGATCACGCGTGTGAATACATGACCGGCGGCACTGTCATAGTCCTGGGCCCGACCGGCCGGAATGTGGCCGCCGGGATGTCCGGTGGGGTGGCCTACGTATTCGATCTGGACCCCCGGCTAGTCAATCGAGAGCTGGTCGAGGTAGAGGCACCGTCAGCGCATGACTTGGCGTACCTGCGTGAGGTGGTCGGCCGCCACGCGCAACTCACCGGGTCGGTCGTGGCGGCTTCGCTGTTGGGGGACTGGCCGCGTCGGGCCAGGGCCTTTTCCAAGATTATGCCGAGGGACTACCGGCGAGTCCTGGAGGCCGTCCGGCGGGCGAGCGCCGAGGGGCGTGACCCGGACCAGGCGATCATGGAGGCGGCCCGTGGCTGACCCGCGCGGTTTTCTTACCTACGCTCGCGCAGACGTCCCCAAGCGTCCGATCTCCGAGCGCGTCCACGACTGGCGTGAAGTCTATCTCGACCACACCGATTCGCGGCAGGTCAGCCAGACCCGGGACCAAGCCGCTCGCTGCATGGACTGTGGTATCCCGTTCTGCCATTCCAGGTCAGCGGGCTGCCCGCTGGGCAACCTCATCCCGGAGTGGAACGACCTGGCCCGCCGTGGCGACTGGGCGCGAGCCAGCGACCGTCTGCACGCCACTAACAACTTCCCGGAGTTCACCGGTCGGCTCTGCCCGGCGCCCTGTGAGACAGCCTGCGTGCTGGCGCTCACCCCCGATGCCGGTGGTGCGGTAGCGATCAAGCGGGTGGAACAGACCATCGCCGATCTGGCGTGGGAACACGACCTGGTGATGCCGAAGCGCCCGGGGCTAACGTCGGGGAAGCGGGTCGCGGTGGTCGGTTCCGGCCCGGCCGGCCTGGCCGCCGCGCAGCAGCTTACCCGCGCGGGGCACCAGGTCACGGTGTTCGAACGGGATGACCGGTTGGGCGGTCTGCTGCGCTACGGCATCCCCGAGTTCAAAATGCGGAAGGCGCTACTGAACCGGCGGTTGGCACAGCTGCGAGCCGAGGGCACCCGGTTCGTCACCTTGTGCGAGGTGGGCGGATCCGCTCGGAGGGACCTGTCGGTGCGGCGGTTACGCGCGGATTTCGATGCGGTGGTGTTAGCGGTCGGTGCGCTGACTGGCCGCGACGCGCCGGAGCTGCCGGGGCGGGAGCTGGCCGGCGTGCATCTGGCGATGGAGCATCTGGTGCCGGCGAACAGGGAGTGCGAGGGCGACGCGCCGACACCGATCTCCGCGCGGGGACGGCACGTAGTGATCATCGGCGGGGGTGATACCGCCGCCGACTGCTACGGCACCGCGATCCGTCAGGGCGCGCTGAGCGTGCACCAGCTCGACCAGTATCCGCGCCCGCCCGACACCCCCGATTGGGCGCGCTCCCCGTGGCCGACCTGGCCCTGGATACTGCGGACCTACCCGGTGCACGAAGAGACCGGGCAGCGGCGGTTCGAGGTGGCTGTCGAGCGGTTCGTCGGCGACGGGAACGACCGGGTCACCTCGGTTGTCCTGCGTCGGGTACGGGTGGAGAAAGATGCGGTGAGCGGCCGCCGCGAGGTGGTGCCCGTGTCCGAAGACCGCACCGAACTGCCCTGCGACCTGGCGCTGCTGGCGATCGGGTTCACCGGGGTGGCAGATATGCCGCTGCTGGAGGGGTTAGGGCTGACCCGTGCCTCGAACGGGACCTTGAGCTGCGGGCCGGACTGGGCCACCGACGTACCTGGGGTGTTCGTCTGCGGCGACGCCCACCGGGGCGCCTCGTTAGTGGTCTGGGCCATCGCGGAGGGTCGCGCGGCCGCTCACTCCGTGGACGCCTACCTCACCGGCGCTTCGACGCTGCCAGCGCCGGTGACTGCGTGTGCCCGTGAGTGGCGAGCCGGGCGGTAACCGGTACCTGCGAATGGTGTGGCTACACGCGTCGCCGCTGACCGTTAAACGTTCACCGCGCGGTCGCCGATGTTGCTATGCCCTGGGGATAGGCTCAGAGATACCCTCGACGAGTGACCCGACGCGCAAAGATCGTTTGTACCCTCGGGCCGGCTACCGCGAGCCCGGAGCGGATCCGGGATCTCGTAAAGGCCGGCATGGACGTCGCCCGGCTGAACTTCAGCCACGGCAACCGGGAAGACCACAAGCGGGTATACCAGCTTGTGCGAGAGGCCGCCGACGCGGAAGGCCGTGCGGTGGGCATCCTGGCTGACCTACAAGGGCCCAAGATCCGATTGGGTCGGTTCGCCGCCGGCCCGGTGGAGTGGCTCACCGGTGAGGAGGTGCGGATCACGGTCGAGGACGTGGCCGGCACCCACGACCGGGTGTCGACCACCTACCCCGGTCTGGCCGACGACGCTCGCCCGGACGACCGGCTGTTGGTCGACGACGGCAAGGTCGGGCTGCGGGTCATCGCCGTCGAGGGCCTGGACGTCGTCTGCAAGGTCACCGAAGGCGGCACCGTCAGCGACAACAAGGGCATCTCACTACCTGGGATGAACGTCTCGGTGCCCGCGATGAGCCAGAAGGACGTGGCGGACCTCGAGTTCGCTCTGGGCCTGCAGGTGGACTTCGTCGCGCTGTCGTTCGTGCGTAGTCCCGCCGACATTGAGTTGGTCCATCAGGTGATGGACCGAATCGATGGGGGGCGGCTTCCGGTCATCGCCAAGCTGGAGAAGCCGGAGGCAGTGGACAATCTCGAGGCCATCGTGCTGGCTTTTGACGGCGTCATGGTGGCTCGGGGTGACCTGGGTGTCGAGCTGCCGCTGGAGAACGTCCCACTGGTACAGAAGCGGACCATCCAGATTGCCAGGGAGAACGCCAAGCCGGTGATCGTGGCCACCCAGATGCTGGATTCGATGATCTCTAATTCGAGGCCGACCAGGGCCGAGGCGTCGGACGTGGCGAATGCCGTGCTAGACGGTACGGACGCGGTCATGCTGTCCGGGGAAACCAGCGTTGGGCGTTACCCGATCAAAACCGTGCGCACCATGGCGCAGATCATCGAAGCGGTCGAAGCCGGCTCGTTCGGGGTACCACCGCTCAACCATGTGCCGCGGACCAAACGCGGTGTGCTGTCCTATGCCGCCAGAGACATCGGTGAGCGACTCAACGCGAGTGCGTTGGCGGCGTTCACCCAGTCTGGCGACACGGTTCGTCGGCTGGCCCGGTTGCACAGCCGGCTCCCGCTGCTGGCGTTCACCCCGGTCCCCGCGGTGCGCAATCAGCTCGCGCTAAGCTGGGGAACCGAGACGTTCCTTGTCGAGCAGGTCGACTCCACCGATGCCATGATACGTCAGGTGGACGCCGCCATGCTGTCCATCGAACGCGCGGCACCCGGGGATCTGGTGGTGATTGTCTCTGGGTCACCGCCGGGCACTGTGGGTTCAACTAACCTCATCCGGGCCCATCGGCTCGGTGAGGACGATCATGCCTGACTCCACCGGGACTGGGTGACCGCCCCGGTCGGCGCGGACCCGGACCGGCTCACCGTGCCTGGCAGACTGCCTGGGTGAGTTCTGAACTCGACAGCGGCGCCGACGAGACACCGCGTGGTCAGCAGGCGCTTGACGCCCTGGTCGCCTTGCTGGATCTGGAACGGCTGGAGGTTAACCTATTCCGGGGGGTGAGCCCGCCACATTCGCCGACCCGGGTGTTCGGGGGCCAGGTCGCAGGGCAGGCGTTGGTAGCGGCGGGCCGCACGGTACCGGCGGACCGTGCGGTGCATTCGTTGCATGCTTACTTCATCCGACCCGGCGATCCCAGCGTCCCTATCGTCTACGAGGCCGAACGGGTGCGGGACGGTCGCTCGTTCACCACCCGCAGGGTGCTGGCGATTCAACACGGTGAGGCCATCTTCTCGCTCTCGGCTTCGTTCCAGCTGGCTCAGCACGGACTCGTGCACACCGAACCGATACCGGCTGACGTACCCAGCCCGGAGTCGTTGCCCGGTCTTGACAGCTGGATCCCCACTGGGGGCGGCGGGGGATGGCTCACCGCTGTGCCCAGGCCGCTGGACATCCGGTACGTCGAGGAGCCGATCTGGTCGTCGTCACGGCGTAGCGCCACCGCCACCGCGAGACGAGTCTGGATGCGCGCTGATGGCACCCTGCCGGACAACCGGCTGTTGCACTTATGCCTGCTTACCTACGCCAGCGATCTGACCTTGCTGGGCTCGGTGCTCGCTCGCCATGAGCTCAGCTCGACGGCGAACGTGCAGATGGCCAGCCTTGACCACGCGGTCTGGTTCCACCGGCCGTTCCGGGCCGATGACTGGTTGCTCTATGAGTGCTATTCGCCGGTGGCTTCCGGGTCGCGAGGCTTGGCTATGGGGCGGTTCTACAGTCAAGAGGGCGCGCTGGTCGCCACGACCGTTCAAGAAGGCTTGGTGCGGGTGGCCGCTAAGCGAAATCGGTAGAGTTCTAGTTTATGCTGACTGAGGTCCGCTTCAGCTGTGACGACGGGTTCTCGATGCCCGGCCTGCTGGCCACCCCTACCTTTGAGCAATCCGGGCCCCGCCCTGGGCTGCTGCTGATATATGAGGCGTTGGGGATGACCGACGAGATGACCCGGGTCGCGGCGGAGCTGTCCGACGAGGGCTGGACGGTGCTCATCCCGGACCTGTTCGCTCGCGGTCACAAACCGCTCTGTATCGTGCGCTGTCTGCGTACCGTGGCAACGGGGGAGGGCGTCGCGCTGGACGATCTGGAGGCCGCCCGTCGATGGTTGGCGGCGTTGCCCGAGGTGGACGCCGAACGGATCGGGGTGGTTGGGTTCTGCATGGGCGGCGGGTTCGCCTTGTTGCTGGCCATGAACGCCCATTACCGAGTCAGTGCGCCGTTCTACGGTTTGGCACCGAAGAAAATGCCTCGATCGTGCCCGGTGGTCGGCAGCTACGGTGGCCGGGACGCCGGCTTGGCTAGCTCACCCGCGCGGCTCATCAAGAACCTGGACCGGCTTGGGGTGCCGCACGACGTCAAGGTTTACCCCGACGCTGGGCACTCGTTCTATACCCGGATGCCGAACCGGATGCTGACAATGATCGGGTATTTTGTGCCGAGAATGCATCTTGGTTACGACGAACGCAGCGCCAAAGACGCGCACGAACGCATGGTCGCGTTCTTCCGGCAACACCTGGATTCCGTGCCGGCCGATGACCAGGACGGATGAGGCCGGTTGAGCCCCCTGAGCAACCCTCGGGGTTCCGGCTGCTGATCTCGATCTTGGCGTCTGGGCGCTAGCCGCTGACGAGGAGAGTCAGCCTACGGCTGGACGATGCCGGAGGAACGCATTGAGGATCCGCTCGGCGCCCAGCGCCGGGGTCAGCTCGCCATCCAGCACTGAGCGCTCCAGCTCAGGCACCAGCGCGCGTACCCTCGGGTGCTGGTGCAATTGGTGGCGCAACCCGTCGGTGACCATCGTCCACATCCAATGCACTTGTTGACGTCGTCGGCGTTCGGTCAACTTGCCGACGGCCGCCAACCGGTCCTGGTGATCGACAATTTTGTCCCATACCTGACCGAGGCCGGTCTCGGCGGTCGCGCTGCAGGTCAGCACGGGCACTTCCCAACCGATGCCATCCGACGACGGCCCGCGCAGCATGCGCAGAGCGCCGGCCAACTCACGGACGGCTCGGCGGGCGTCGAGCTCTCCGGGACCGTCGGCCTTGTTCACCGCGATCACATCGGCCAGCTCGAGGATGCCGCGCTTGATGCCTTGGAGGGTGTCGCCAGTACGGGCGAGGGTGAGGAACAGGAACGTGTCGACCATGTCGGCCACCGCGTACTCGGACTGGCCGACGCCGACCGTTTCGACGATGATCACGTCATACCCGGCCGCCTCCAGTACCACCATGCTCTCCTGGGTCGCGGTGGCTACCCCGCCCAGCGTGCCGGATGTGGGAGACGGGCGGATGAACGCGTTGCCGTCGGCGGCGAGGCGGACCATTCGAGTTTTGTCACCGAGGATGCTGCCCCCGCTGTACGAGGACGATGGGTCGACGGCGAGCACGCCCACTCGGTGACCGGCGGCGGTCAGCCGAGTGCCCAGGGAGTCGATGAACGTCGACTTGCCAACGCCTGGCACTCCCGTGATTCCTACCCGACGGGCCTTGCCCGTCTCCGGTAGCAGCTCGATCAACAGTTGCTGGGCCAGCTTCCGGTGATCGGGGAGGCTGGATTCGACCAGCGTGATCGCCCGGGCGATCCACCGCCGGGAGTTCTGCCGGACGCCGTCGATATACGGCTGAAGGTCGGTCACCGCTCGCGCAGCGTCGCCAGTAGCTCGCGCGCCGCCCGGGCGATCACCGTGCCGGGCGGGAAGATCGCCGCCGCACCGGCTTGCCGCAGCGCGTCGAAGTCATCGGGTGGAATCACCCCGCCAACCACGATCAGCACGTCGGAGGCTTCCAACGCGGCCAGCTCATCGCGCAGCGCGGGGACGAGCGACAGGTGCCCAGCCGCCAGCGATGACACCCCAACGATGTGTACGTCGGCTTCCACGGCTTGGCGTGCCACCTCGGCCGGGGTCTGAAACAGCGGACCGACGTCGACGTCGAAGCCCAGGTCAGCGAACGCGGTAGCGATCACCTTCTGGCCTCGGTCATGACCATCCTGGCCGATCTTGGCGACCAGGATTCGCGGCCGTCGCCCGGTCTCCCGCTCGAACCGCGCCGCGTCCTGCCGCGCGGCCTCGATCGAATCTACCTGACCAGCCTCGTCTCGGTATACGCCGGACAACGTGCGCGGCGAGGCGGTGTGCCGGCCGTAGACCTTCTCCAACGCGTCGGAGATCTCGCCCACGGTCGCTTTCGCCCGCGCCGCGTCCACCGCGCACGCCAGCAGGTTCTGCTCCAGCCCCGGACCGCGCTCGCCTCGCTTGGCGGCCTGGGCCGCGGCGGTCAATGCCGCCAGTGCGTCGGAACAGGCTGGGCCATCACGTTCGGCGCGCAGCTGGCGCAGCCGATCCACCTGCTGCGCCAAGACAGCCGCATTATCGATTTTGAGCACGTCAATCGACTCGTCGGCGTCCGCCCGATAGGTGTTCACTCCGATCACCGGTTGGCGCCCGGAGTCGATGCGCGCCTGGGTGCGCGCGGCCGCCTCTTCGATGCGCAACTTCGGCATGCCCTCATTGATCGCCCTGGCCATCCCACCCGCGTTTTCGACCTCTTCGATATGTTCCCAGGCCCGCCGCGCTAGGTCATATGTGAGTTTTTCCACGTAGTAGCTGCCGCCCCACGGGTCAATTACCCGGGTGGTGCCGGACTCTTGCTGCAGCAGCAGCTGGGTGTTGCGGGCGATGCGGGCGGAGAAGTCGGTGGGCAGTGCCAGCGCCTCGTCCAGCGCGTTGGTGTGCAGCGACTGGGTGTGACCCTGTGTGGCCGCCATCGCTTCCACACAGGTGCGCGCCACGTTGTTGAAAACATCCTGCGCGGTCAGCGACCAGCCGGACGTCTGGCAGTGGGCACGCAACGACAGCGACTTCTCGTTTTTCGGCTCGAAGCGCCGCACCAGCTTGGCCCACAGCAGCCGGCCGGCCCGCAGTTTGGCGACTTCCATGAAGAAGTTCATTCCGATCGCCCAGAAGAACGACAGCCGGGGGGCGAAACTGTCGATGCCCAGCCCGGCGCCGACCCCGGCGCGCAGGTACTCCAGCCCGTCGGCCAGCGTGTAGGCCAACTCAAGATCGGCGGTCGCGCCGGCCTCCTGCATGTGATAGCCGGAGATCGAGATGGAGTTGAACTTCGGCATCCGCCGCGAGGTGCAAGCGAAGATGTCCGAAATGATCTGCATCGACGACTGTGGCGGGTAGATGTAGGTGTTGCGGACCATGAACTCTTTGAGGATGTCGTTCTGGATGGTCCCGGCCAGCTGCTCCGGCCGCACGCCCTGCTCCTCGGCGGCCACGATATAAAGCGCGAGGACCGGCAGCACCGCGCCGTTCATAGTCATCGACACGCTTATCCGGTCCAAGGGGATGCCGTCGAACAGCTGGCGCATGTCGTAGATCGAGTCGATGGCAACCCCAGCCATCCCCACATCGCCGGACACCCGAGGGTGGTCGGAGTCGTAGCCTCGGTGAGTGGGTAGGTCGAACGCGACCGAGAGGCCTTTCTGCCCGGCGGCCAGGTTGCGTCGGTAGAACGCGTTGGACTCCGCGGCGGTGGAAAACCCAGCGTACTGCCGGATGGTCCACGGCTGAGTGCGATACATCGTCGGGTAGGGCCCGCGCAGGTACGGCGCGATGCCTGGGTAGGTGCCGAGGAAATCCAGGCCCTCGGTGTCAGTCTGGGTGTAGAGCGGGGGGACCGTGATGCCCTCCGGGGTGGCCCAGGCGAGCTCCTCAACGTCCTTGCCGGTGGACTCACGCACCAGCTCGGCCCACTGCTTGGCTGACTCGGCGCCTGTCCCAGCGGAACTGGTCGCGGCCGGCGCCTCGAATGGCAGGTCACCGAAGTGTGGGATGGTCATGCCCGCACCCCCAGCTCGTCCAATGTCTCGCGTAGTACCGCGACAGCGTTACAGCCGGCGTGGACGTAGCCGCCGACCGCCGCGTCGTCCATGCTTCCTCCTGATTTCCCAACGAGGGTTCCCGGTTTTCCAGCGAGCAATACGTTTCTCGCGCCGTGCGCGCGGAGCGCCTCGGCGACAGCCTGACCCTGCTCGGCGTAGGACGAGTCCGTGCCGCACAAGCAGGCGATGGTGGTGTCAGCCTGAGCGAACGCGGCCGCGATCTGCTCTGGCGAGCCGCTGCCGGTTGGGGTGGCCATTCCGCCGGCCTGGAACAGGTTGGCCGCGAAACTGGACCGGGCGTTGTGTGCGGCCGGCGAGCCGAGAGCGGCCAGGAAGACGGCCGGGCGGGCACCGGTGGCGGCCAGGTGAGCGTCGGCGCGGTCGCGCAACGCCTCGAACGCGGCGGCCCGGCTCACCCTGGGGAGTAGGCCGTGCGGG
>Ga0213881_10000629_pt1 | contig 20620 bp, 24 predicted proteins | sample BarmaccoBMER_R08_FD_160104 | JGI IMG/M metagenome (GOLD analysis project Ga0213881, IMG submission 160104) | Barbacenia macrantha exposed rock microbial communities from rupestrian grasslands, the National Park of Serra do Cipo, Brazil - ER_R08 ... | reverse complement strand
AGCGTGCTGGTGAGATATCCGACTTTCAATGTCTGGGCGAGAAGATCGCCACCGGTTTCCCCGAGGGTGGTGGCGGCGATCTTCATAATCCAGAAGAGCAGGGTCACATGGGGCAGCTTGCGGGTGATATAGCGAAGAGGGTGCTGGCCGGCGTCGGGACCGCTTGGCCCGGGCGCGGGTTTGGACAGTGTTGTTTCATCCAACGTTGTTTATCCCATCCTTGTCGTTTGTTGTTTATCCCATCCTTGTCGTTTCCACGTTGGGCAGCAGACACATCACGTACGCGTGCCGCAATTTCAGGTTGCAACGCGGCTTTGCGCCTGAAGCGAAATCCCCTGAAGCAAACTTCATGCGCCGTTTTGGCGGGACCGTATCAGGGCGGCCGGGAGCGCGGGCGCGGTGTTGCGTAGTCTCGTTGAATTCTTACGTATTGTTCTCACTGAATTCTCATCATTCACGGTGACTACGTGTAAACTGTTGCGCTGCCGCAACCAGCGAGTATGCACGGTGTCCTGGTGGCGGTGTGTCACCAGCGCTGGGCGACGGCATGCTACGAAGACCAGTCGCTATGTGGTGGACATCTGAGAACCTTGGTTGCGCCCGGCCGCCCAGCGGCATGCCGTGCGCGCCGACGGACCGGACGTTAGTCCACACGCCGTCGTTGGCTGGTGCATTCGGTGGACGCCTGTCCTCAGGTGCGCCGGGTTCTGACGGGTTGGTGGGCAACGCTCTGTGGTCGTCAGCACGTTGGGGGCGGTCTCATCGTCTTCACATGGTGATAGGTGCAGCCTCATACGGCATAGCGCGGCGCCTAGCGATCAAGCAGGAGACGTGGGTTTTGGCGCTGTGGCCGTCCGGGGAGGAGATGGCGTGTGGAGTTCGTCGATGCGGCGGTGGTGGCCGGCTGGGTCGCAGCCGCGGTGTGGGTGGCCTGGTTGGGGGCCTGTGTTGGCCGAGCGTGGTTAGCTGCTGACCGACCACCCGGTGCCCGTCCAACGTTAGGAGTTGTGTGCAAGGCGCAGTCGGTGCGCAGCCGGGTCCTCGTGGTCGGGCTGGGATGCGCCGTGTGGTTTGATGTCGCGCAGCTGGCGGTGGTAGACGTGGTCGAGGATCGAACTGGACTTAGCACCGTCGATCCGGCGATGACTGCCTGGTTTATCAGTCACCGCAGCACAACCTTGACCGCTGCGGCCAAACTGGCGTCGGTTGCCGGGAGCACGGTGGCGATGGGGGCGCTGGCACTGCTTAGCGTGCTGTGGTTGGCGTGGCGGCGGTGCTGGCGGCAGGCCGGGACGGTCGTGATGGCGGCGCTGGGCGCTGCGGTGATGGTGTCGGTCATGAAACCTGTGCTGGATCGAGCCCGTCCATCACCGGTCCATCAGCTGGTTGTGGAGACCAACGCGTCGCTGCCATCGGGACATGCCCTGGGATCGATCGTGGTCCTGGGCATTTTGACTGTCGTCGGTTTCGGCGTCGTTCGCCGATTGGTGATTAAGGCTGCCCTCGTGGCGATCATTGCCGTCGTGATCGTTGCGGTGGGGTTTAGCCGCCTGTATCTGGGAGTGCATTGGCCAACCGATGTGCTGACGGGTTGGTTGCTTGGTGCGGCGTGGCTGTCGGTATGTGTCACCGCTCTTGTCCTGTTGACCCTGCGGGTGCCCGCGCCGGATCTAGATCAGGTAGCTGTTGGGAAAACGTGATCCGGGTGTGGCTAGGGCTGTGGCTTAATTGTGAGCTGTCCCGTGTTGAGCGTGGTTTGTGGTGGGGGCGGGTAGTTGGAGGGTCACGGTGGCGCCGCCGTCGGGTCGGTTGCCGGCGGTGGCGTGGCCACCGTGGGCTTGGGTGATGGCGTGCACGATGGAGAGGCCCAGCCCGGTTCCGCCGCCGTCTCGGGTGCGGGCGGCTTCGGCGCGATGGAAGCGTTCAAACGCGTGAGGCAGGAACTCCGGGGGAAACCCGGGCCCCCGGTCGGCGACTTCGATGGTGATCATTCCTGTTCCGTTGGCCGTGGCGTTGAGCTCGATGGTGGTACCGGCGGGGGCGTGGCGGGTCGCGTTGTCTAGCAGATTGTCGACTGCTTGGCGTAGCCGGTCGGCATCGGCCACCAGGGTCAGCTTGGTGGGACTGTGTACGGCCACGGTGACTGCGCGCGCGGCCACCCGGGCAGCTGCTGCGCGGGCGGCTGCGGCCAGCAGGTCGGGCACCACGACGGGTATTGGGTGCAGGAAGGGTTGGGCGTTGTCGGCGCGGGCGAGCAATAGCAGGTCCTCGGCTAGCCGGATCAATCGATCGGTTTCTTGCCCGGCGTGGGTGACGGCCTCGATGAGCTGTTCGCGGTTGCGGCCGGGACGAGCGGCGAGTTCCAGCTCGGCACGCAAGATCGCCAGGGGGGTCCGTAGCTCGTGACCGGCGTCGGCGACAAAGCTGCGCTCGCGGGCTAGCGCCCCCTGCAATCGAGCGAGCAATCCGTTGATCGTGGTGCCCAGCGCGGCGATCTCGTCGTGGGTGGACGGCACTGCCAGGCGCCGGCCAGTGTCCCGGTCGCTGATGTCGGCAGCTTGCCGGCGCATCCGCTCGACTGGTCGCAGCGCGGCACCGGCGAGCAGCCAGGCGCCGGCACCGGCGAGCACCACCGCGGGTGGACCACCGAGCAGGAACGCGGTCTGTACGTCGTCGACCGCGTCGTCGGACACGTCGGTGCCGGTGCCCACCACCACGAGCAGCTGGCGCCCATCGTTGAGGTGGGTGGCGGTGGCCAGCAGCCGGCTTCGGTCACCGGCCACCCTGGTGGTGAACGAAACCTCTCTGGCCAGGGCCTGGCGCCATTGAGCCGCATCGAGCATCGGCTGGATACCGGCTGCTGGTGAGGACGCCAGCAGCCGGCCATCGAGGGTGCGGACCTGGACGATGTCATCGGTGGGACCCAGCCGCAGGCTACCGTTTGAACCGAGTTGCTCGGCCACGACTTGCGCGCGGGTTCGCAGCCCCGGGTCCAGCGAAGCATCCAGGCCCACTCTCAGCTGCAACACGAACGCCAACGCCGCTGCCGCGATCACTACTGCCGTGCCCAGGGCGAACAGCGTGGCTAACCGTAACCGCAAGGGCATAACCGGGTCCTTACCGCGAAGGTTGGGTGGTCACCGAGGCCCAACGGTGGCAGGTGCGGTTCGCAGCCGGTATCCCGCACCGCGCACGGTCTCCAGCTGCTCGATCCCGAACGGGCGGTCGATTTTGCGGCGCAGATACAGCACGTACTGGTCCACGACGTTGGATACTCCGTCGTAAGCGAAGTCCCAGACGTGTTCGCGGATCCGGGTCCGGGTAAGAACCTGTCCTGGATGCCGCAGAAACAGCTCCAGCAGGGCGAATTCTTTGGTGGACAGTTCCAGCTCGACGTGGCCGCGCCAGGCCCGCCGGGTGGCGGGGTCTAGCCGCAGATCCGACACCTGCAAATCAGTGGGTCGTTCCACAACTCCGCGCCGGATCTGTGCCCGCATCCGGGCGCAGAGCTCCGCGAAGCTAAACGGCTTGGTCAGGTAGTCGTCCGCGCCAGCGTCGAGACCCCGGACCCGGTCGTCGACGGCATCGCGGGCGGTGAGCATCAGGATCGGCATCCAGCGCCCGGCTGCCCGCAGCTGCCGGCACACGTCCACTCCGTCCAGCCCGGGCAGCATCACGTCGAGCACCACGGCGTCGTAGCCGAATTCGTTGGCTTGCCACAGCGCATCGGGTCCAGTGCGCACTACGTCAACAGCGTAACCGTCTTCCTCCAGCCCCCGCTTGAGCAGCGCAGCCATCCGCAGCTCGTCTTCCACCACCAGCACCCGCACACCACCAAACCTAGGCATCGCCGATGAGAACCAGATGAGAACCCCGCTGGTTGGCCGTCGCCGGCACCCGCCGATCCGCGGTCACACCTCGGTACCTCCATACCTCAAGCGCCTGCACACGCTCGTGGGTTGTCCGGGTGGGGGCAGTGGCTTGGGGAAGATTGACAAGTGAGCACCACACCGCTCGCCATACTCGGCTGGGGGTGGCCATTAATGCTGGCGCAGGACGCTGATCGGTGAGCGACGGGACAGGCGGATCGCGAGGCCCGCGGCGGCGGTAAGGGCGGCGACAGTGGTGACCGCGACCGCGGTCAGGTAGGACCAGGGGACAGTCAGCGCATCCGGTGGCGGATCGAACACCCCGCTGAGCACCACCGCCAGCACCTCCGACAGCGCCCACCCGATAGCGGCGCCCGCGGCGAGGCCGCCGACGGCCAGTGCGGCGGTTTCGGCGGCGACCAGGCCGCGTAGCTGTCTGGGGGTGGCGCCAAGCGCGGTGGTGATCGCGAAGGTGCGGCGCCGTTCGGTCAAGCCCAAGGCAAGCACCAGTCCGCCAGCGGCGGCGGCCAGCACGAACGCGAAGGCCAGCTCGACGCGCGTCAGCCCGGCCAGGTCGACGGCGGTGAGGCTGGAGCCGATGGCCGAGCGGGTGTGGGCGATGTCGCTGACGATCGCAGAGGTGCCCACCAGGGTCTGGATCCGCGCGGCGATGGCGGTGGTGTCCTGCCCGCCGGTGTCGACCAGAAACGCCCCGACGGCATCGCTGCTGGTCTGTTGGGCAAGGTAGGAGGCGTTGGCGACCAAAAAGCTGTCGTTGGGCGCGGTGGGGAACTCCGTCACGATCCCGATGTAGTGGAATGACACCGTGATCAGCTGCCCGCTCCTGCTGTCGTGCAGGCGCAACTTGAGCAGGTCCCCGAGGTGTAGCTGGTAGTCCTGGACAGTCTCGGCGCTGATCAGGATCGAGTCCGGGCGGGCGGCAAGCTGGTCCATCAGCGCCCGCGCGTTGCCGCCCTGGAAGTAGGTGTCGGGTAACGCGGTGGCGCGGGTGAGGGTGGCCGGGCGTATTCCGTAGAGGTCTTGCAGGTCCGGGCCGATGTAGGCGAAGCGGTGCTGCAACGGCTCCACCGCGCGCACTCCGGCAATGGCGGTGATCGGCGCGGCCCCCGCGGGCCCGACGGTCGTGGCGGGCGGCTCGGTGACGGTGACGTCGGCCCCGTTGGTCAGCTGGGCGTCCACCTTAGCCTGCGCGCGGTAGGTGGCGTTGAAGGTAGCCGTGGAGGCGGCGAAGGCCAGCGCCAGGCCCAGCAGCGCCATTGAGCGGGCCAGCGGGCGCCGCCGTCGGGCCAGCATGGCCGCCGCGGTGTCGGACAGTTGCCCGGTCAACGGGCGCAGTCCCCGACCGACTAGCCAACGTCCCCGACCCAGCAGCAGCTCCGCCAGCCGCCATGCCAGCAGTCCCGTGCCGGCCCACAGCAGCGCGGGCCCGGCGAAAGCCCAGTAAGACACCGAGATGCTGGGGATCCCTTCGGGGGCCAGGACCAACTGGTATCCGTTGCGCCTGACCGACCAGATCACCGCACCAGCGCCGCACAGCAGCAGCATGTCCAGGCCGTAGCGAGCCCACCACGGGTCGCGTTGGCGCCCGACCGGCAGGCGCGCGCGGATGACGGTGGTGTGACACAGGTCGCGGTAGGCCGGCGCCAACACGCTGGCCACGGCGATGACCAGCCCAACCCCCGCGGAGCCCAGGACCCACGCCAGCGACGCAGAGGCGCTGGGGCCGAAGCTGACCGACTCGAAGGCGACCTGCCCGACCAGCACCGCCGTGCCCAGACCGAGCGCGGCACCCGCCACGCCGATCAGGCCAGCCTCCGCCGCGGCCAGCCCGATCAACTGCCGGCTGGTCGCGCCGCGAGTGCGCAGCAGCGCCTGATCCTGGCGGCGCCGGGCCGCGCCGGCCGCGGTGACCGCACCAGTAAGCAATCCGGCCAACACGGCGCCCGGCAGCCCGAGAAACACGAACAACACCTGGGCGTAGGCAGCGTCGGAACGGGCCGCATCCAGCGTCGTGCCCAGGTTGTTTGCGACCACCGCGCTGCCTGCGCTGCGGGCCTCAAGGTGGTGCGCTGCCGCGGTCACCTGGGTGTATGCCGCGGCCGGATCAGCGGGCAGCGCCCGGATCCGGCTGGCGTGGATTTGTGTGGTGACCAGGTCCGGGCGGCTTGCGGCGAGCGGGTCAAACAGCGCGTGCCACTGCGCGTCGGGCAGCAATACCACGTTGTCCGGTGGGGCAGGCGGTTGTGCGCTCGGTGGGGCACCGACGTGTTGGAACAGCGAGTTGGCCTGCGGGAGATCCACCACCCCGGCTACCCGCACCGGTACCGGCGCTAGCCCTGCCCGAGCGACTTGGACTAGATCACCGGGTGTGGCGTGCAGGTTCGCCGCGGTCTGCTGAGCCAGCACCATTCCGTCACCGACCCCGGCCAGGGGGCGGATTTCACCGGGAAAATCTGCCCGGTAACCAGCAGGCAAGCCCAGCACCACACCCGCGCCGGTGGTTTGGATGGTGCCCCCTGCTGTTGCCGACAACCCGTCGACCTGGGCGTATCTCACAGGCACCGCCACGCGAACCCCGGAGGTGGCGCGCACCAAGCCCAGCACGGCGCCCGGGTCGGCTCCGGGCGCCACCTGCACCTGCCAGTCCACCGCCACTGCGCGCACCGCCCGGGCCGTCATGGAACCCCGCGACGCCGCCAAAAACACCCCCAGCGACGCGAGCAAGGCCACCGCGACCGCCACTCCCACGGCCGTCGCGAGCAGCCGTCCCGTTTGTCGCCGGATCAGTCCCTCCACCCACGTCGTGATCACCGGAGTTGTCGCCCGGTCACCGGCTGCCCCGCCGTCGCCTCGGCGCTGGTGGTCGTGAGCCGGCCGTCGACCATCTGCCACCGCACCGGCAACCGCTGGGCCATCGCCGGATCGTGGGTGGCGATCACCAGCGCTGCGTCGCACTGCTCGGCGGCCGCCAGCAACACCGACACCACGCGCTGCCCGGTCTGCTGATCCAGCTGCCCGGTGGGCTCATCAGCCAAGATCAGCGAGGGTCGACACGCCAGCACCCGGGCCACCGCGACCCGCTGGGCCTGCCCGCCGGACAGCTCCTCGGGCAGCTTGCGCGCCAACTCACCAATCTCGAGCCGGTCTAGCGCCTGCAGGGCATGCTGGCGCGCCTCGTCCCGCGCCGCGCCGGCCAGCACCACCGGCAACGCCACGTTCTCGACCACGCTCAACGCAGGGATCAGGCTGGGTCCTTGAAAAACCACCCCCACCACACCGGCGCGGCCGTGCGCAGGCCCACCCAGTCCCGGCCAGCGCACCGTGCCACTGGTGGGGGCCTCCAGCCCAGCCATCAGATGCAGCAGCGTGGATTTACCCGACCCTGATGGCCCGGTGAGCCCGACCCGGCTACCACGGTGCACGGTGATGCTGACCTCACAGACCGCGGCCACCGCGCCAGGGCCACGACCGAACCGGCGGCTCACCGACACGCACTCGACCACGACTCGCCCCCACCCATCCGGCGGTCGCCGCGCCGCGCTCATTCGACGACCTGCCCGTCCACCAACTGCACCACCCGGTCGGCGGCGCCGGTGACCGCCGGGCTGTGACTGGCCACCAGCACCGCCAGGCCACGGTTGGTAGCCGCGCGCAGCAACGCCAACACCATCGCCTCGGTGGCGCGATCCAGTTCCCCGGTGGGTTCGTCGGCCAGCACAACCGCCGGCTCATTGGCCAGCGCCACCGCCAACCCCGCCCGAGCGGCCTGCCCGCCAGATAGCAGGCTAGGCAACGCGCCAGCCCACCCAGCCAACCCCACCGAAGCCAGCAACGCCGCGCGCAACTCTCGACTCGACCGGCCTGTGACACGCTGGGCCAGCGCGAGATTGGCCTCTACCGTGAGGTGATCGAACAAATTCCCCGACTGCGACAGCACCCCAACCCGGCGAGCCCGCAACCGAGCCCGCACCGGCTCCGGTTGGTGACTCATCCGCTGGCCCTCAACCAACACGCGGCCCCCGTCGGGATCATCCAGCCCTGCCAGACACGCCAGCAAGGTGGATTTGCCCGACCCTGAGGGGCCGACCACTGCCACGAACTCTTTCGCGAAGACCGACACCGACACTCCCCGCAGGGCCAAAGTCTCCTGCTCACCAACGCGGAAAAACCGGTACAAACAGCGGCCCTCGATCACCGCCACGGCCGAGCGCCGCCGAGTCAGCTTGCTCACCGCTGCCATCGCAGCGAGTCGGTGATCATCCGCCACGGATCGGCGTTGTCTGATCCCTGCGGCGCCGACAACGTCAGCACAACCTGCTGGCCGGCCCGCCAGAACTCGTAGCGCTCCACCGCCTCGGTCACCGCCTTGCCGGTTACCGGATTCGGTGCTGAGTTCGCCTGGTAGGTGATCAGGATCGCCGGCCCTGCCGACCGCTGCACCACCGTGATCTGCCCTGGCCAAAAGCCGGGGACCGTGCTAGACAGCTGTGGCACCTCTTGGGCACGCACAGTGGCCACATCAGGGGCTTGCGGGCGCGGCAGGCTCTCGATCCGCACGCTGTTGAACTTGTCAGTAAATACCACCGTCGAGCCCTCGCTGGACTGCGCCCAACCTTGCGGCACCGTCACCACGAACGCTGCGCCGGCCGGCGTGTACGGCACGAAAACTTGGTTATCCGGGATATCACCAGCAGCAGTGGTCTCTGGCGCATTCGGATTCGCCGCCGCCGCAGACGGTGAGGCAGACGCCGCCAAGCCAGCCGCCGACGGGCCCGGGCGAGCTGGCGGGCCTCCACAAGCGGCCGCTAGCGCCAACGACGCCGTCACCGCAACGGCGGTCACCGGTGACCAACCCTGCCGCTGGCCCTTCTCCGCCATCACACCACCACGAACGCCGGATTTCTGGCGCATCATCACCACCTCCGCCCCGCACACGACACCACTGTTGGCGCGAGTGTGGGTCTAAGCCCCTGTGACGCCGATGTGACCACCATGAGAGCCGGATACATCTCGGCGCCAAGCCGCGATATCGAAGACGACGGGCTGCAAGGCCACAGCCCGCTCGATTTCTGGAGGAGTTCGCCACGGGATGTCACATCGGCGCGACCGGCGGTGCTGTGAGGATGTGAGCGCAGCGTGGGTCGAGTTGGCCGTACCCCAGACAGCGACAACGAGGGCGCACCAACCGGTGGCTTTCAAGACTGTCCCAAGAGGTGGCGTGGCCGTGCCGAAACGCCCGAGGCCGGATCTGGAGCAGGTTTTTCGCGCCGAGTATGTGCGAGTGGTCGCGGTGGCGCGTCGGGTGCTGGGGGATGACCACGCGGCCGAGGATGTGGCCCAGGAGGTGTTCCTGGCGTTTGCCCGGTCCGACGTGGAGGTGTCCGCTGCGCGGGGATGGTTGACTGCCGCTGCCGCGCACACCGCCTTGAACGTGGTCCGGACCAACCGCCGGCGCGCGGGCCGGGAAGCGCGCGCACAGACCGACCCGGCGCTGTCGCGGCCTGCTGCCGGGGGCGACCCGGCCGATGCCATGGTCCGGCGGTGGGATCGGGCCCAGGTCCGCGCCGCGTTAGGGGCGCTGCCCCAGGCCCAAGCCGTTGCCCTGGTGCTGCGCCATAGCGGGGCCGGCTATGCCGAGATCGCCGACGCTTTGGGCATCTCTGTCACCGGGGTCGGGACGACGTTGCGCCGCGCGGAAATGGCTTTGCGAAAGGAGCTGAGTCGGGGATGACTCACGTTGCTGCCGGTGTCTTGCGGCGGTTTCTCGACCAACCGGCTGCGATCAGCGCCGTGGACCGCGCGCATCTGACCAGTTGTCCGCGGTGTGCGATCGAGCTGGGACAAGCCCAGCACGACCGTGCCACCGCAGCCGCCGCCTTGATCACCGCGGATCGTGGTGAACCCGATCTGGGCCCGGCGCAGCTGGATACGGCCTGGGTCAGGTTCGTGGAGCGGCTGGCCGAGTCGGACGTGGCGGGATCGGCACGGCCAGGCCGTCCGGGTCCTCGGAGCCGGCAAAGCCTGCTGGCACGACTCGCGCGCCGCCCGGTCGCGGCAGCGGTAATCGCCGGGTTGGTCATCGTGGGCGGCGGGGCAGCCGCCGCGGCCCAGGGTTGGCTGCAGATCTTCCGCACCGAGACGGTCGCCCCGGTATCGATCTCAGCGCAGGACCTGATGGCAGTCGGCGAGGTGGGCCGGTTGATGGCTTTGTCGGCATACGGCCAGCTGGTGCAACCAACACGCCCGCCGCTGACCGATGTCCCGGACGCCGCCGACGCCGCCACCCGCACCGGACTGACCGTGCCGCAGGTGGGCGCGTTGCCCACCGGAGTCCAGGGCAACCCGCGCTACCAGATACTGGAGCGGCAAGTCGTCCAGTTCACCTTCTCCGCGGCCAAAGCCGCGCAGACGGCCGCGGCGCTCGGTGCGACGCTGCCACCAATGCCCGCAGGCCTCGACGGCAGCCAGCTGCAGCTGCTAGCCGGCCCGGGCATGGTGTTGACCTGGACCCAGCGGTCCGGGCCGCCCACGCTGATGGTCGCCAAGCTCACCGCGCCCAGCGTCGTCAGCCAGGGCGCACCGCTGCCGGTCGTGCGCGACTACCTGTTATCCCTGCCGGGGATACCGGCCGATCTGGCCGCACAATTGCGAACGATGACCGGGGACGGGACGACACTGCCGATCCCTGTTCCCGCGAACCTGGCCACCGCATCCCAAGCCCCGCTCGGCGACGCCACCGCCACGGTGGTCGAGACTAAAGATCGCGCGGCGGTCGCCGCGATCTGGGCCGGCCACGGTGTGGTGGAGGCGGTCGCCGGGCCGCTCAGCCGCGAGGAGGTGCTGGCGGTGGCGCATGACCTTCACTAAACCCACAACCCGGCCAGCAGCTGCCGCGACCGCCTCACCGGCACTGTGGTGCGCGGGCATCCGCAAACGCTACGGCCGCCGAGCGGCCCTAGACGGAGTCGGCCTAGAGCTCGCCCGCGGCGAGGTGCTGGGGCTACTCGGACCCAACGGCGCCGGCAAAACCAGCCTCATCAAGATCCTGCTCGGGCTGGTTCGCGCAGATGCCGGTGAGGTGATGCTGCTCGGCCGGCCAGCCGACCGCCCTCGATCGCGGGTCGGAGTGGGATACCTGCCCGAACTGTTCCGCTTCCAACCGTGGCTGACCGCCGAAGAGGTGCTGGCCTTGCACGCGCGGCTTGCCCGGATCACCTGGCCCGGGCCCCGGCGCCGGCAGTCGCTGGCCGCCGTGGGGTTAGCCGGGCGCGGCGGTGACCGTGTCGGAGGGTTTTCCAAGGGCATGCAACAACGGTTGGGCCTCGCGGTCGCCCTGGTCGGGGATCCTGAGCTGGTCATCCTCGACGAACCAACCAGCGCGCTGGACCCGCTCGGTCGCGCCAACGTGCGCGATCTGCTCGTCCAGCTTCACCAGCGGGGCACGGCGGTACTGTTGAACTCCCATCTCCTGGGCGAGGTCGAACGCGTCTGCGACCGGGTGGTGATCCTCGACCGCGGCCGGGTGTTGGCTTCCGGCACGCTGTCCGACCTACTCGGACGCCGTCAGGTCCGGCTGCGCCTGCACCAGGTCGGCGCACAGGCACTGGCCCGGCTGGCGAGCACTGGTGCGCTGACGATCCAGCGTGATCAGTACGTCATCGACCTCAACCCGGACACCGAGTCGACCTCGAACGCCGTCCCCGACCTCATCGAGGACCTCATCAGCCTCGGTGTCCGCGTCCACGCGGTCGAGCCAATGCGGGTCACCCTGGAGGACAAGCTTTTGGAACTGCTCCGCGACCCAGCGGGCCCAGCATGATCATACTGGCCATCGCCAGCCTCACGTTGCGCGAGGCGTCTCGCCGCAAGGTCGTCTGGGCACTCGCCGGCCTGACGGCGATCCTGCTCGTGCTCGACGCCTGGGGCTTTGCCAGCCTGCCCGGACTACAGACGTCGTCGGGGGCAATGACTACAGGAGAGGCCCGACTGCTCGCCTCCGAGCTGCTCAACCTCGTGATGTTCGCCATGAGCCTGATTGTGGCCCTGGGGACGGCGCTGCTTGCCGGGCCCACCCTGTCCGGGGAATTGGAGTCCGGGATCGCGCTGGCCGTCCTTGCCCGCCCAATCCACCGCACCTGCGTGCTGGCTGGCAAATGGCTGGGCCTGACCACGTTCGCCTGCGGCTACGTGCTCGCCGCCGGCCTGCTGCAGTTCGCGCTCGTCTGGTGGACCGTCGGCTACTGGCCACCCAGCCCGGTCACCGCGTTAGCCCTGCTCGCTGCCCAAGCCATCACGCTGCTCACCCTCGCCATGTTGCTGTCCAGCCTGATCTCACCGCTGGCCTCCGGCGTCGTGGCCATCGGACTATTCGGCGCCACTTGGGTAGCCGGCGTCGTGGGAGGCGTAGGCGCAGCGATCGGCAACCCCCGTGTCCAACGGATCGCCACGATCGCCCAAATGCTGCTGCCCACCGACGGGCTGTGGCGCGGGGCGATGCACGCCATCCAAGACCCCTTGGTTCTCACCCGATTCCCGACGGGCTTTCCCTTCCTCAGCGAATCCGCGCCCACCCCCGCCTACCTCGCCTGGGCGGCCACTTGGGTAGCGCTGACCGGTGGCCTGTGCGCGCTAGCGTTCACACGCCGAGACGTCTAGATCAAATTTGGCGCACCGTCCGGAGTCGTCGGTGTACACCAGCCGGTAGGCGCCGCCGCCCAGGATCATGGCGGTCCAACCCGAAAAGACCGCGAGTCCGGCGAAGGGTATGCGGGTGTTCGCGACGTGATGCAGCGCGGACACCGACTCCCCCGTGTTGGTAGGTAGGTCTGGGCCGATGTTTGTTGGACCAGGCGCGGGATAGCCGCAGGATCAGACCCGGAACCAGCATCCAGCGTGTCACGCCGTCCTTGTCGACGGCACGCGAAAAATGACCCCGGAATCCGCCTGGCCGTCAGGGGGTCAGTTTTGGCGTGGGCCGTTGACAGTCCTCCCCGTGGTCTCGATACAGGGGTAGTCCACGGCGTGTCGGGTCAGCGCCATAAACGCCTGTTCCCGGGAGACGGTTGTGGCGGTGAGTTCGAATAACGGGCAGGCGTGCGTTGTTCCAGGCGGATCAGCACGATCGCCGAGCAGGCCAACACGATCAGCGAGACGGCTTCGCCGAACACGGCGAGCGCATCGTGGCGGAGTTGGTCGTCGTAGATGCTGACGCCGAGCAGCACGGCGACCAGCGGATCGATCACGGTGATCGCGGGCAAGCTGGCTGACAAAGGTCCGGCGTGGTAAGCCAGTTGGTTGAGCAGCAGCCCGCTGATCCCGACGGTCACAAGCAGGTAGAGCTGCCAGCTAGTGAACAGCCCGACCATGCCGTGGCCGGCTAGGACCCGGGTGCAGGCTTTAAGCAGTGTGGCGTTGAAGGCGAACACCACACCGGTGGCAATGCCCAGCAGGGTCGCGGCGGTGCTGGCGCGGGCCTGTCGGGAAAGCAGCACGAGGGACCCGGCGATCAGGATGGCGAGGATGCCGGCGATCACAGCGGGACCGCGGTCGGCCGGTTGCGGAGCCGGGGTGGTTCCGGCGGTGGCGATGAGCACAAAACCGGCAAGGCCGGCGGTGACAGCGCCGCCCCAAGCCAACTCGCGTTTACTGATCGGCTCGTGGCGTAGCCAGTGGTTGGCGGGCAACGCGAAGATCACGTTGGCGACCAGCAGCGGCTGCACGACCGCGAGGGCACCCCAGTGCAGGGCCAGCGCGTGCAGCCCGAACCCCGCGGCGTCGACGCCCAACGCGGCCAGATACCACCGGTTGGCCAGGGTGGCCCGGACAAAACTGCGCAGTTGCCCGGCTCCCAGCGCGCGGGTGTTGGGTGCCTGGGTAGCACTGCGATGCTGTAGGGGAATCCCCGCCGAGAAGGCAGCCGCGGCGAGCAGTGCCACCGGATAAGCCAGCGCCGACACCGACCTCACTTTCCACACGCCCCGGCGCGGCGGCGACCAATCGTCATCACCCGCGGAGTTGCGGCCACCAGCGAAGCCTGCTTGACGTCGCTGTCACCACCGATGTCGGCGATCAATGCTGGGCTTAGACCCATGGACATCACTCGCATCCAGGCATTGAGCCAACCAGTCTTGGACCGGGCAAGCCTTTTGTTCCGGCGGCTTGGCTGGCGCGGTGTTTGAGATGGTGGATCACGTCAAGTGAGATCAGCCGACGCATGTGGCGCATCGCCCGGACCTGGCGAATCTGCTCGATGCTGCGTACCCCGTCAACCAACAGCACATCGGCATCGGTGGCCAGCGCCTGAGCGCGGCGCACGATCTCGGTGTCCTCGGTACGCGCGACCACCACCAGGTCCTGACGGGCCTCCAACACCAGGTTCAACCTGTGGAGGTACTCGCCCACGGGCAGGAGTTGTTTGCCCTTCGAGGTGGCCGCAGCGGCGGGGTCGTTTTTGGTCTTCCAGGATCACCCCGGAGGCGCCGATGCGCTCCAAATATTGCACGACGTGGCAGGCGACCACAGGGTCGACATAGCCGTCGTCGATGTCGACGAGCAGATGCTGGCGGGGAAACGTCAAGCGCAGCCGTTGGACGAAGTCCACCATGTCTGGCCAGGCGATGAACCCGATATCCGGCAGGCCGTAATGGGAGGCGGCGAACCCGAATCCGGAGACAAATAGCCCGTCGTAGTGTTGGACAGCCACCGAAGCGGAGAACATGTTGAAGATCCCGATCAGCGGGGTAGTGCGGTCGGATTGGACCTCGCATTGAAGTGCGGCGCCGTAATTCATCAAACCTTCCCGAAGGTTTTTTCCAGAGTCGGCGGTTTCCGTGATGGAACAACGAGAAAACGGGTGAGCCCGCGGGCCGTCCAGCGATCCCCGCCGGTCCACAGCTTTTGACGGAAGGTAAGTGGTCGCTGCACTAGTCTTATGGCCTAGCCTTGACCCCGCCAATGTGACAACGATGAGAGTCACGCAAAAGGTGGCCACAGTCACAGTCTGCAATCCGTTGGATAGCGTTGGTCCTCATACGGGCCACCAGTATTCAGCTCAGGGCGGCGAGCAGTGTGGTGAGAGCGGCCTTTTCCCGTTCTGGGGCGGGGTTGGTGGCCCGCAGTTCGCGGAGCACTGTGTCGATCTTTGCGTCAATGGTGGTCCAGGCGGCTGTGTTCTTGGGTTTGAGACGGCCTTGGGCGTTGTCCCACTCGGTTTCCAGGTCGCTGATGCGGGCCGTGGCGCCGGACTGGTCGCCGCTGTTGAGCAGGTTTAGCGTGTCCTGGGTGATTGTGCGGAACACCGACAGGTCACCAAGCGGGGACACCCGGCTGCCTGCGGGTACGGATTGCGCCGCGGCGGGGGTGTCGGAGGCGAGGGCGGCCTTGCGCGCGGTGTAGCCGACCGACGCGGCAACGATTACCAGTGCCACGACGATGACGGTCTGCCACAGGCCTCCGCGAGCGACCGCGTGGTCGGGCTCGTTTGCGGTGGGGATCATGTCGGCTTTGGTCACCGACAGATAGATGACGGTGACCAGGATGGCGGCGAGGAAGATCAGGCTGGTCGCGGTGTAGCCCCAGCCCAGGCCGCCCTCGGTGGCCGACTGGGACAACAAGTCGCCAATTGAGGCCCCGAGCGGGCGGGTCAGTACGTAGATGACCCAGAAGGCCAGGACCGGGTGAAGCCCGAATCGCCACGCGAGCGCCGCGATGGTGATCAGCGCGGCGACGATCAGCCCGGTTAACGAGTAGCCAAGCCCCAGGGCCTCGGCCATCAGGTCACCACTGGCCGTGCCGAGCGCGAAGGTGAACCCGACAGCCGCCCAGTAGAAGGTTTCCCGACGCGGTGTGATGATCGAATGGATGGACAGCGTTTTCTCCGACGCGTACCACGTGAGGAAGGTCATTGCGAGCAGCACGCCAAAAATCAGCGTGCTAGCTTCCAGGCGCACACCGAGGTTGTCGGTGAGATTGTCGGTCACCAGCGTGCCGAACACGCTGACCAGGGTCACCGTCAGCCAGTAGATGCCCGGAACGTACTGGCTCGCGCGGAACTGCGCGATCAAGGCCATCACCAACAACACGCCGACCGCGACGGAGGTGGCGGTCAGGCCAACGTTGAGGCTGACGTTGAGGTAGTCCGCGGCGGTTTCGCCCACGGTCACGCACAGCACCTTGATGACCCAGAAGTAGATCGTGACCTCGGGGACCTTGCTCAGCAGCCGAGCGCGCGAGACCAGGGTGTGTTCAGCCGTCATAGCACCTCTTCTGTCCATCGCACACAGCACTGCCGCTGAGCGCGCCGAGCCGGGCCCGTCGCCCGGGCGCTACCCCAGGCAACCGGACCATGCGGATGAACCGCTCTTTCGGGCAGAGAAAAACTCCACCGGAACAGGCGGTGGCTCAACCCCCGTTGCCGTGCTGGGCTGCACGGCAGTTTCGACGGAGCCACGTTGCCCGGTTGGGTCGCGGCTAGCTAACAGGCGCCTGATGTGACCTGGATGAGTCGACGATGTCAGCCGACCATCACGAGTTCGTTTCTCAGGGCCGACACAACACGACCAGGGACAAAGCTCCGAACGTGGTATCGGCGGCTCACCACTTGGCGTCGCGCCCGCCGTCGCTGGCCCGATCCAGAGACCCATCGCCTTCGGTCGCTAAGGCGCCGACCGCGAACGCGCCACAACCAGGCAGCGCAGAACAGTTCAGAAATTCTCTGCGGTGGCGCCGATGAGGTTTGGCCCAGCCAGACCCGCCGTGGGGCTGACATGCCCGGCTCATCGTCGCCACATCCCAGCGCGGCATGCTGCGCGTGGTCCGTGGAGGCAGGGCTATCGCGGGGCGAACAAGCGGCAGGGAAACCGGAAGGACGGTCATGACCGACGCAGCCGAACCCACACCGCCCGCTGCATGCGGGCCGATCCGGGTCTGCCAGGCGGAGCGGGAAGCTACCGTGGCGCGGCTGCATCGGGCGTTGGAGCAAGGGCGTTTGGAACTGAGCGAGGTCGAGGAACGCACCACTGCGGCCTACGCCAGTCGTCACCAGGCCGACCTGACGATGCTCGTTGCCGACCTGCCACCCGAAACACCCAGCGGTTGGCGACAAGTCGGGCGAGCGGTCATCGTGCAGACCTGGACTGCCACGGCGCGGCTGCGCGGCGGCGGCCCGGCCCAGCCCAGCCGCCGCCAGCAGCGGGCCGTCGCCGCGATGCTGATCGCCGCGGCGGTGTGGTCAGTCGTCTGCCTGCTCGCCGGCTTTGGTGCTGGACTGGTCGGTTGACATGGCCAGCTCGCCGACCAACCCGCACGCCAGCGCAGACGCCACCACCGAGCCCGTCGCTGGCCCGCCCCACAGGACAAGGCCGTTGCGGGCCCTTCGGTGGCGGCTTAGCCTGCTGCTGGCCGCGCTGTTCGCCGCACTGACCCTGCTCGCCGGCGGAACCGGACTAACGCTGGGCACCCTCGCATCCGTTGGCGAGCACGACCACCACCACGACCTTGCGAAACACCACACCGACGACGACGCTGGCGTCACCGGCGACGGCCAGGATGGTCCATAGCGTTAACCCGACGGCTGCGCCGACCGCGGGCTTGCATCATCGCCACACCTGGCACCCGACATAACCATTCGATAGGCGCTGCAAACTGTGGCCCAGCTCGGCCGATCCCACAATCAGGTCGCGGCTGATGGGCCGAGCGTGGGGCACAGGCCCGGGCCGCGGTCGCTAGCGGATTGAGCCGTCAGGACACGTATGGACAGGAGTCAATGGACAGCATGCCGGACAAGATCCACGTACCTTCGTGCATAGCGCCATTCTGTGGGTTATCGGAATCTTTTTTGCTGATCGTTGGGGCGATCCTGGCCTTGCTCGGCGCGCTCGGGCGTGCCGTATTCGGCCGACGCCATTATTGGTGAAAGTCCAGGAGGATCTTCGTGTACTACGGCTGGTGCAGCATCCGGTCGACTGGCCAGCTCCATCACGCCGCGAACTGAATAGGCGTCTTTGAAGTCTTACGACGACAACATGAGGCAGCCCTGTCCTCCAACAATGGTACAATCCCAAACGACGTCATTCCAGCATTGGAATGCGCAGCTCCATCACCTTCGAGACCCTCCACACCAGGCCAGACCAAGATCACTGACCCCCCACCGAAGGTGTCCGTGCTACGGGGGGAGCTTCACTCAGCACTGACCGGGGATAGTGGCGAGAGTCTTCTGTGGTCCAGGACGCCGATTGGGTCATGCACGAATTGTGAGGTTAGTTTTGATGCGCGCATACCACCCTCGAGACCACCGGGACATGAGGATTTGATCGTGAGGTCGTTGCAGCCTGTGGGGTCCCTGAGATTTCCTGCTGGTCTCCTGGGTGGGATCACCACCAGTTGCGTGGTGGCGTTTGCGGTGTTAACCGGCTTGGTGGCCAGCCACTGGCCTGTGTTGTTGGCTGGCGACCGGGCTGTCGAAGCCGCCGCGCACGGTGATGTGCTCACACAGCACTGGCTGCTGGTCGCCGCAAGGACGGCCACAGCGATCGGTAACCCGGTGGTGGTCGACGTGGTCGCTGTCGTCGCCGTGGTGGTGGTGCTGGTCTTGAAGTGGTGGCATGGCGCCGTGGTCGTGGCCCTGGCCCGCGCCGGTGAGCTGGCCTGCGAGTCCACGGTCAAGCTGCTCGTGGCCCGGCCTCGGCCCGCGCTAGTCCACCCGGTCGCCTCTGCGTCTGGCTATAGCTTTCCCTCCGGCCATGCCGGCGGCTCGGCTGCGGTGTACGGGGCGCTGGCGCTGGTGGTCATAGCGAGGGTTGCCCGGTGGGCGCGGCTGATGCTGGCCACTGGCACCGCGTTGCTGGTCGGCGCTGTTGCGGTGTCGCGCGTGTTGCTGGGTGTGCACTATCCCAGTGATGTTGCTGCCGGCGCGGCACTGGGACTTGCCTGGGTCAGCGCCGCCGCGCTGGTGGTAAGCCTGCCGCGCAGCGCACCGTCGCCCTGACTTCGGTATCCCCTCGATCTGTCGCGCCACAGGGAGGCAATAAATGACAATCCCTGTGATCAGGAAAAGCTGCGCCAGGTCGCTGACCACCATGCCGCAAAGAATCCGGCGCTGGCCGCCCAGCTGTATGCCGACGCTGACTACCTCGCGCAGCTTCGCAGAGCACCGGGAAACCTCAACTGCGACGAGGAGGCCGATAATGTATGATGTCATCGATACAACTACTGCCGCGAAATGGTCACCTGGCGGTGGTGAAATACCGACCTTCCGATTTTCAAGAGTTAAATGATAGTTCGCCGAATACCGTTAATGTCCGCGACCTGCACCAACACACCGATCTGAACACCTATGAACACAGGCGAACGTAGACGGATGAGACCAAAAATGAGACCACGACGCACTGTGGACGGCGGCGAGCGAGGACGTGGACATTTGATCTTCCTGGTGGTTCCGCAGCGCGCGGGAACCGCAACAGCGCTTTTAAGGGGCCGAACTTCCGAGATGACCACGCTATGTGACCTGCAAGAAAGCAGCAAGCGAAGAACGCGAGCACCCAACTTGGGCACGTATCGGGCACAGACCCTGAGAACGCCCGCCAGATTTCTACGGTGTAGATCCTCTGACGTGTCAAGGAGGACGTAAAGTCGCTGGGTGACGAGTCGGTACGCGTGACATGCATTCGCATCGACCTGCCAGGCTTTAGGCAGCGCGGCGGCGCACCAGGCTTTACCATGGGGAGCCATGATCTTCACTGCGGCCCAAGTCGGTCTGCTCGCCACCGAGCTTGAGGCCCGAGGTTTTCTCGCCGGTGTTGGTAAGTTCATTCTGATCGTGATCATCGTGCTGGTGGTCGGCGGCGCACTGCTGGGGTTTGCGGTCGGTCGGCGACGATAGGACGCCCCCATCGCCACCGACGTACCAACTCGGCAAAGACCTCAACGTCATCCACTGCACAACCGTCAGCGCCGAACGGTCATGCTCAGCGAGTTGGCCTCCCCGTAGTTTCCAGAGAAAAAACAACGATCTGAGATGTCTGTGCAGGCCAGAAGGCTGGCGCTGCTGACTGGGCGGGTCTAGCGTGCCGTCGTGCGCGTGGTGTGGATGTCGGGGCGGTGGTTGTGGTCACGCGGGATGTGTTCTCCGAGCAGGAGCTGGCCCAGTTGCGGGGTTTCCCGGAGATCACCCGCGCGGAGCTGATCAAGTACTTCACGCTGACTGGCGCTGATGAGGGGTTCGTGCGTAAGTTCGCCGGCCAGCGGAATGTGCTGGGGACCAGTGTGCAGCTGTGTTCGTTGCCGTGGCTGGGATTCGTGCCGGATGAGATCACCGCCGCGCCGGAGGAGGCGGTGACGCGCCTGGCTGACCGGCTGGGTATCCCGGCCGCCGAGCTGGCCGGGTATGGCCAGCGGGCGCAGACTCGCACCGATCATCTTCGGGAGATCGTGCGCTATCTGGGGTGGCGCCCGGCGGGCATGCCGGAGTGGAAGGAGCTGGATGAGTTCTTGTTCGCCCGGGCGATGGAGCACGATTCGGCGAAGCTGCTGTTCACGCTGGCGTGCGAGTTTTTGATCTCCGAACGGGTGGTCGCGTAGTTTTCCTCGGTCCGTTCAACAGTGGTGTAAAGTGGTCACTTGAGGTAACAGGGCTGCCTCACAGTGGGATACCGTGGTTGTGGAGACACTTCCGTCGGCCGCCGGTGCTGCGGTAAGGGCACCTGGCAGCCTGGTTTTACGCATGCTCGGCGTCA
>Ga0213881_10000628_pt1 | contig 20659 bp, 26 predicted proteins | sample BarmaccoBMER_R08_FD_160104 | JGI IMG/M metagenome (GOLD analysis project Ga0213881, IMG submission 160104) | Barbacenia macrantha exposed rock microbial communities from rupestrian grasslands, the National Park of Serra do Cipo, Brazil - ER_R08 ... | reverse complement strand
GCCGCAACAAATTCCCGGCGCAATTGTCACTGCGAATTTTTTCAAAGTCATTGGCATCCAGCCGCGACTCGGGCGCGTGTTTACGGACGATGAAGACAAGCCGAACGGGCCGCAGCTCGCCGTCATCAGCGACCGTTTATGGGCGCGCTTCTTTCAGCGCGATCCGGGCGTGCTCGGTCGTGTCGTCACGTTTAATAACCGGCCGGCTACGATCATCGGCGTCATGCCGCCGGAAATGCAAGCGCCTGCCGATACGGACGTCTGGTTTCCACTTGTCCGCCGGACAGGCAACGGCGTGTGGGGGAATCGCGGCATTCACCCGTGGTTTTTCGCATGGGGCAGGTTAAAGCCGGGCGTCTCCGTCGAGCAGGCGCGCATCGAGATGAAGACCATTGCAGCGCGAATCGAGCAAGCACACCCCGACAGCAACACCAACATCACCGTTTCGGTAAAGCCGCTGCTGGAAAGCATAGTGGGCAAATACCGCCTCAACCTGTCATTGTTACTAGGTGCGGTTGGGCTCGTCTTATTAATTGCCTGTGGGAATCTGGCGAATCTTTTCGCGGCGAGAAGCGCTGCGCGTACTCATGAATTCGCAATTCGTTGCGCTATCGGCGCGAGCCGCCGCCAAATCATTCGTCAGTTATTGATAGAAAGTCTGCTGGTTGCGGTGATTGGCAGCGCGTTCGGTTTCCTGGTGGCACTCTGGAGCCGCGATCTCCTTGCACTGCTCGCCCCAGGCGATCTCAGCCGATTTCACGATATCAGCTTTGGCTGGCCGGTTTTGCTTTTCGCAGTGACGCTCGGCTCATTCACTAGCGTGCTTTTTGGTCTCTGGCCGGCCTGGCAGGCATCGCGGGTCGATCTTCAAACGAATTTGCAATCGGGAGCACATGGCAGCTCCGAGAGCAAAACCGAGCGCCGCACCCGGGATTGGCTGGTCGTCGGCGACATCGCGCTGACGCTCGTCTTGCTCAGCTCCGCCGGGCTGGTGCTGAAGAGCTTTGCGAATTTGCAATCGCTCAATCTCGGTTTCGAGCCGCACAATTTGTGGACGGCCAAGATTGATCTGCCGTTTCCAAGTTACCCTGAATATCCGAAGGTTGTCGCCTTCGCAAAGACGCTGCTCGACAAAGTCACCGCGCTGCCCGGTGTGGAGCAGGCTGCCCTTGGATCCAATCCACCGATGCTTACCGGCTGGCGTGTCAGCTTCGTGCCGGAAGGCGCGCAAATCGAGCCCGGGCAGGAACCCGACGCCGACAGCGAAGTCATATCGGGCGATTATCTCGGCACGCTGCGCATTCCACTCTTGCGCGGTCGCACTTTCGATGAACGTGACAACAAGCAAGCACCGCTTGTTTGCATGATCGACCAGACGCTGGCGGACCGATTTGTCGCCGGCCACGATCCACTGGGCAAGCGGTTATCCATCGATCCGGACGGCTCTGGCAAGGACAATCGCTGGTACCAAATCGTTGGCGTCGTCGCGGCCGCAAAGTTTCACGGCGCGAGCGAAACGGAAACGGTGCCGCTTGTTTATTTTCCGCTGCAGCAAACGGAGCGACGCAACTTCGTGTTGCTTGCGCGCGGCAACTTCGATGGTGCGGAACTTGAAAGAGCCCTGCAGCATATCGTTAGCGAGATTGACCCGCGCGAGCCGGTTTATGATGTTCGCAGCTTAAGCGCGTACGTCGCCGAAACGTGGAGCGCGCAACGTTTGCTTACATTTCTGCTGTCGGTCTTCGCTGGCCTGGCATTGCTGCTCGCCGCCATCGGACTTTACGGCGTCATTTCGTACAACACAGTACGCCGGCTGCGCGAGATTGCGCTTCGGCTCGCGCTCGGCGCTCAACCATTGCAGATTCGCGCGCTCATATTTGGCCATGGGTTGCGACTGCTTTTGTTCGGCTGCGCAACCGGGTTGCTGGCCACAATCGCAGTTTCAACGCTTCTGCGCAGCGTACTGTTCCACGTTGCCGCAGTCGAACCTGCCATCTATGTCTTTGTCGGGCTGATCCTCGTCGTTGTCACCGCGATTGCCTGCTGGCTGCCGGCGGCGCGCGCCAGCCGTACTGATCCAATGGTCGTGCTGCGCGAAGGCTAACCGGGCCACAACTGATTTCACGCACGCACGCGGCGGAGGCAACCAGTGGAAGCAGCGCACCCGGCGCCAGCGGGTACGCGGGCGAAGCTCTTGGCCCTTTGCAAGCCGCATAAGCGGGGCGGGCAAGACAAAAAGAAGGCCCGCGAGCGACGGGCGGCAGTGAAGCATTCTCAATAGCTGCGCGACGCTGGGTTCGCGGGATAACGGGAAATCGAATTTTCAGCGTTTCAGATTTCAGCATCTTCTCTCCCCGCCTGTCATCAATGATTGAACCGAGCGCCGGAATAGCCTGCGTGTCGGCGTTGCCCGCACACAGTCTGCGCGCGCCTCTAAATTTATGCTTTATGATAACGGAGGAACTTTTGTGAGCGTGACAGCAACAGTCGATAGTCTATGGCGTTACCCGGTGAAAAGCATGCGCGGGCAAGAGCTGAAAGAATTATTCGCCAGCTACGCTGGAGTTTACGGCGATCGGGTCTTCGCCTTCACGAGCTCGGCTTCGCCACCGGGATTTCCCTGGTTCACGGGCCGCGATCAGCGGCAGATGATTCGCTATCGCGCGCGCTTTCGTTATCCGGAGAAAGCGGCGCAGCCAATCAACGTGTGCGAGGCCGAAGAGCGTTCAGCCAATCCAGTTCCAGCGAGCGCTGCCGATATGATGATCGATGTCGAAACGCCCGGTGGAGAGACCTTCGCGATCGATGATCCGGCGCTGGTAAATCACCTCGAAGCAGCGACCGGGAATAGACATCAGCTCACGTTGCGGCGGTCGGAGAAAGCCATGACTGATGCCTTTCCAGTGTCTATCTTCGCTGTGCAAGCGGCGCAGACGCTCGGCGAAGAAATCGGCATTCGAATAGATACGCGCCGTTTCCGAGCAAATATTTATTTGGATCTAAGCTCTAAGGACCCGTATGCGGAAAACCAATTTGTCGGCAAATCGTTGCGCATCGGCCAAAAAGTCGTCGTCCACGTCCTGCAACGTGATGAGCGCTGCATGATGATCACGCTCGATCCCGATACGGCGGAAAAAACGCCAGCGATATTGAAGCAAGTGGCGCAATCTCACGGTAACATGATTGGGCTTTACGCTGCCGTTCTCACCGAAGGAGTCATCCGCAAAGGCGATCCCGTTGAATTGCTCAGCTAGCCGTCATCGACCGCGTCGGCAAAGGCGTGGGATCGCGCCCATGCCCTGACGTGACAAGGAATAATTACAACGACATCAACGGCGCAGGCTCGCTAAAGTCGCTGAGGCCTGCCGCTCCGACTGCATTCACCGCGACGAGATAAATCTGCCCGGGTGTAAGCCCATTGAAGCTGATCTTAGCTCCAGTGCTTTGTGCTTGCTGTGTGATTGTGCCTAGGTCGGAGGCGAGCCCGACTGTCCAGTTGTAGATGAAGACGCCTCGGACTGGCTTGGTCGAAGCCTTGATCTTGCCTGATTGGTCGCCATGCGAGAGTTTCGGCATGGGCGGTCTGTCGGGCCGTCCAATAGGATCGCGCGTCGGCTTGTGTATCGGGAAGTTACTGCTCAAAAGGCTCACGAGATCCCCGCCACACGCCACCGCAACATAACTGGCAAGCTGTCTGACGAGACTTACAAGCTCCGCCCGTCTCGCATTCTTCGTGGCCGTCTGTAATACGCCGCCGAATGAAGCATCAGTTATGGCGCTGACGAACGCAGCGCGCGCTGTGTCGATCGTTACCAGTGACGGCAAGGGATTCGGATAGACAGGATTGTTAGTCATCCCCTTAATGATTGCGGAGACGCTCAGCGCCAGGTCGGAATCGGTGGATGTGGATAAGAAATTGACAGTAGGTTTAACGATGAACTTCGCCATAATGATTTTCGCGGTGTTGCCGCTGATGCCTAGCAGGTTTGCGGCCACACTTCGTGTTAGCGCTGAACGACTTCGATTTCTCGCGAGCTGAGTTGAGGAACAGCGCTCCCGGAATTCAGAAATAACAGCCGCCAACTCGCGTCGGGAGTTTGGGAATTCGTCTGTTGACGAGGTGATTTGCCGGAGATGCTGAACGAGTTCGGATGATGATTTGGTGAATTCGCCGTACATCAGTTCGAGTTCAATCCACCAAAATCCCAGTTCATCCGTTCGCAGCCTGAGCTCAGCATAAGTGAACCGGAGCTCAGGCAGACTAAAATCGAACTCCGATGGTCATCGACGGAACTCTTCGAAGTCCAACCGGAACTAGCTCGGCCTGCGATGGCATGCGTCCGCAGCCGGTGCAAGTGTCAACCGTTCATGAGCCTTGCGGACGGCACGGGCACGCAAAAAGAGATGGACGTTCCACTCTCGTTAAAGCTAAGTCTGGCATGCATTCAAAATGGGCTTGTGGGCCGATGACGCTCATTTTGGCGACCTGGTTGGTTGCCCCGGCGTGTCCGGCTGCGTCGCCCGTGCCAGCCATGATCGTCACGGTCGATGCGACCGATAGCGCACGTAAGCTGTTTCACTCCGAGCTGGCCATCCCCGTCCATCCCGGACCTTTGACGCTGGTTTATCCGCGCTGCGGCATTCCTACCTACGGCCTCCCGGCGGCCACGGTAGACAATATGATCCGCCTCAAGATGACGGCGGAGGGCCACGCCGTGGAATGGAAGCGCGATCCCGTGGACATGTTTTCCTTTCACGTTGTCCTGCCGGAGAACGTCAACGTCTTGAACGTCGCGATGGACGTGATCGCGCCCACTCAGCGCTCGGACCTGAATGCGGCGACCGCCCAATTGCTAGTGCTGGACTGGTACACGCTGCTTCTTTATCCGGAAGGCGCCGCCGTGGACGAGCTGCCGATCCAGGCGCAGCTTCGGCTGCCCGCAGGTTGGAAGTATGGCTCTGCGCTGTCGTCGACGGTGTCGGCGAACGACGTGGTGAAGTTCGGCCGCACGTCTCTCAGAACGCTGGTCGATTCTCCAGTCATCGCCGGCAAGTACTTCCGTTCAAGCGCTGTAGCGTCGGCGCCGGGGCAAACGCCGGTTTATGTGGATCTCGCCGCGGACACAGCCGCGATGAGTGAGCTTCCGGGCGAGTGGCAGACACATTTCCGGCGGATTGTGGCCGAGGCTGGGGCGCTTTTTGGTGGTTACCCTTACGAGCAATACCACTTCCTCGTCGCGCTCAGCGATGAACTCGGAAACGATGGTCTCGAGCACCGGCAATCGAGCGACACTCGCATGAGCCTCCGGGCGTTTTCCGATGAAGCGAGTCGGCTCTCTTATGGTTACCTCATTCCTCACGAGTACGTCCACGCTTGGAATGGCACTTTCCGCATTCCCGCAGGGTCGGTGCGGCGCGACTTTCAGCAAGCACAGACGACGGAACTGCATTGGGTCTACGAAGGATTGACACGATATCTCAATTGGGTGCTCGCCGCGCGCTCCGGTCTGTTCACCATCGAAGAGGCTCGAGATTACGTGGCGCTGCTTGCGGGCCAGCAGGCTCATCGCTCTGGACGCGAATGGCGATCTCTGCAGGACACCGCCATCTCTGCCGCCATCCTGAACGACTCGCCCGATCAATGGCAGTCAGAGCGGCGCGGATCGGATTACTACGATGAGGCGCTTTTTATCTGGCTAGAAGCCGACACGATCATCCGGCAGGTAAGCAAGAGTCAGCATTCGCTCGACGATTTCTGCCGCGACTTTTTCGCGCCGAAGGAGGAAACGCTCGCCATCGCCCCTTATAGCTTCGATGACGTGACCTCCGCCTTGAACCGCGCCGCGCCTTATGATTGGAAGACGTTCCTTCGCACCCGACTCGACTCCACGGATTCCGAGCGTGCGCCTTTCGACGGTCTCGTCGCGAGTGGATGGAATCTAGCCTATGGCCATAAGCCAGGCTCGGTCCAGCTCGCACGAGACAAGGATCGCCACACGGTCGAAGAGCGATTCTCGCTAGGATTGCTACTGCAGGAAGACGGTAAGATCGTCGACGTCGTGCGCGATTCACCGGCTTGGAAAGCTGGGCTGGGTCCCGACATGAAAGTCATCGGGATCAATCACCACCCTTGGAATGCCCAGAGTCTTCGTGATGCGGTTGACGAAAGCGCCATCTCAGGACTCTTAACCCTCTCCGTCGAGAACGGATTAGTCACTCGGGACGCCGAGCTACACGATAGCCGCGGCGGCTGGTATCCAAAACTCGAGCGAAACGGTAACCCCGACTTAATGGCCGAAATTCTCCGACCCCGGAGCTCAACCACTGCCATCCCAGAGTAATCCGCGATGCAGCCGTGCAGTTGTTATCGTACAAAATCAGATCGCCACCTTGTCGCGGTCTGTGTCAAAAGTGAGGACCGACCCCAGTTCGCCCCGACAATGGTTTTGCTTTACAGGCACAGAATTTCATAAACCTGCGTCGCGGACTGACCGGCAAAAAGGGCAGAAGCTCGCGGTATACGACGGAATGGCACCAGCCTCACTTCGAAGTCTTGGTTCCTGCTTATTCTTTTGACCCATGAACTACCTCGACAACGCCCAGCAAATTCGCGCTGATTGCAATGGGCTGCCTTGGACGCCATCAAAGCTAGCTCCCGGTCTCTCGGTCAAAGATGTCGCGGTAGCAGACGGACTCGAGATGCAGTTGGTTCGTCTGGATCCCGGTGCAACGATCCCCGTGCATACCCACGAATGTCCGGAGTTCATCTACATCCTCGAAGGTGAACTGATCATAGGAGGCGAACGACTGACTGAAGGTTCGGCCAGTGTTGCCAGCATTGGCTCGACTCACACCGACGTTCACTCGGACAAAGGCTGCATCTTTCTCCTGGTCGACAAGCCCATTTGAGGGCGAGATCGAAGAGAGCGCGTACTGGCTCGAACTGCTCGTTGACTCAGGAGTCGTCAAGGCAGAGAAACTCGCACCTCTGCGCCAGGAATGGAGCCCGCGGGAAGCGGTGTGACATAGACCAGTGCCCAAGGGCGAGCGGTTGGGAGACTGCGAGTCGATTCGATGAGCTGACCGCGATTTCGTGACGATCGTCAAGGGAGCGAAAACCTCGTAGCTCTTCAGCCTCTTAATTCTTGCCTCTTCCCTCTTACTTTCGCAGCGCGTGCGCGATCCAATAGAGCGGATGATTCCCAAACACACATCGCCGCAGCGTGCCGCCGCCTAAAGCCGTCACCAAAGCAATGGTCAGGACGCCGACATAGTCGAACCCGCTTTTGCGCGCCCGGAGGAAAGCTGAATGGAGTGAGCGGGCTGCGAGCGACATGGACGGCACAGCCGCGCAGGGTAGCGGAAGCGAGCCGGGAGGCGAGCGCATCAATCATCCCCAGGACCGCAGAGACCTCGATGAGGTACAGGGTTGGTTTTCAAAGTCGCTAGCTAACGGACGGCAGAATATGACAATGGAGCGACGACTCCAGAGGCACAAAAACAAGGTTGCTGCTCTCCAAGAGGAGATGGAACTCGACGCTTGGCCGGTAAGTTAGAACCAGAAGTATGCCTGCGGAATCAAGTGTTTGCGCGTTGATCGGCATAAAAGCCTCTCTTAACTTGTCATTGTAGCCCTCGCGAATGAACCCTGGCAGGACACAAAACATCCGAAAAAGCTGCTTAAGCATATGGAGAAATCTAAATGAAAAGCCTACCTCGTCCCAAGACCGGATTTGTGATTACGCACTATCTCACCGTGACTAACGTGGAACGATCCACCCGTTTTCACCGATATCTCCTAGGCGGCGAAGTTGTTCTGGCGGGAGAACCGACGTTCGTCGCGCTCGCCAACACTTACATCGTTCTCAATGTTGGCGCAGGGTCGACAGACGATAGACCGAATATCACTCTGCGGCCGCCCACCAGCTCAACCGACGTCAGTAGCTTTCTCAATTTCCGTGTCTCCGACATTCAGCATTATTACCAAGAGTGGAAGGGGAAGGGTGCCGAGTTCCTCACCGAGCCGAAGAATCATCCTAACGAATTTCGCTGCTACATGAAGGATCCGGATGGATATATTATCGAAGTCGGTGAAATGAAAGCGGAGGCATTCAAGCACAAGGCCTAACGAAGGTGATGCAAGCGTGGCCGAGCGCGAAGATTTGCAGGACCCGTGCGTGCGCGAAGTCATCGTAATCGGCGGTGGCATCGCCGGTTTGTCCGCAGCGATTTACCTCGGGCGCGCGCAACGCGACACGCTCGTGATCGACTCCGGCCATTCCATGGCGAAATGGGAACCGGTCGTGGAAAATTTTCTCGGCTTCCCCAAAGGCGTGGCCGGGGAAGAATTGCTCACCAATGGAAAACGCCAGGTGGAGCGATGCGAAGTGAAGTTCGCGCGTGACGAAATTAAAAAGGTCCGGCGCGAGAAAAATGCGTTCGTTCTCAAGGGAAAACGCACCTACCGCGCCCGCAGTTTACTCCTCGCCACCGGCATCTTTCATCTGCCGCCGGAAATTCCCGGAGTGAAAGAATGCCTCGGGCACAGCATGTTTTTCTGCAAGGACTGCGACGGCGTGCGCGTGCGCGGCAAACGCATCGCCATCTGTGGCGCGAATGACGAAGCAGTCGAGTACGCGCTCGGCATGTTGTTCTACTCGTCGTGCGTCATCGTAGCGACGAATGGCGAGAAACCGCACTGGAGCAGACAGCACGCGCGCTGGCTGAAGGAGTACGAAATTCCTGTGCACACCGGGCGGATCGTGGATGTAAAACATCGCCGCCGAAAAATACTCGCGCTCGAATTCGCGGACGACCGCGAGGTGAAGATCGACAACATCTTCACCACCCGCGGCGACGTTTTTCACACGGAGCTGGCCGAGCAACTCGAGGCGAAGCTGGACCGCGAAGGCCAGATCAAAGTCGATCACTGCATGCGCACGAGTGTTCCGCGACTTTACGCGGCCGGCTGCGTCACGCCGGCCAATTGCCAGATGATCATCGCCGCCGGACAAGGCGCAGCGGCGGCGCAGGCGATCAATCGCGATATGTTCGAGGAAAGTTTGCGCACGCATTCGTTGCGGCGTTTGCGGGAGGCGCAGCTCGAGATGGAAGAAACTGTCCCGGAAGGCGCCTAACATCAGTGTCCACACAATGATCTACAGAGTTAAAGCAAGAGTCATCGACCGAACGATTGCGGAGTTCTATCGCAAGCTCGCTGATGAAACGGTGGCCAAGCAGCGGCCCGACGGTGAGGAGATCACCGCTGCGATGAAGCATGCTGTCCTCACCGCGAGGTCGCTATGAAAGCTTTGCGTTTTAGCAAGTTTGGTCCCCCGTCCGTCCTCGCCATCGAAGATGTCGCAGCGCCGGAACCGCGCGAGGGTGAAGCGTTGGTGCGGGTGAGAGCGGCCGCGATCAATCCGAGTGACCTGAAGAACGTCGCGGGTCACTTTCCAACAACGACTCTTCCGCGGACCCCCGGTCGCGATTTTTCGGGGATCGTCGTGAAGGGAAAGCGATATAAAGGGCAGGAGGTATGGAGCAGCGGCACTGGCCTCGTCGTCACCCGTGACGGGGCGCAGGCCGAATACGTGACTGTGCCGGAAGAGGCGCTCTCGCTGAAACCGGACGCGCTCACGATGGAGCAGGCGGCGGCCATCGGCGTTCCTTTTATGACCGCGTGGTTCGCCCTGACGCATGCGGCGGAGCTTCAAGCTGGAGAGACGATTCTGATAGTCGGCGCGACTGGCGCGGTGGGTCAGGCGGCGACACAGATTGCAAACTGGAAGAAAGCCCGCGTGCTCGGAGCGGCGCGCAGTTCCAGCCCAATTCCCGGCGCTGATGCCGTCATTAACACGACTGTGGACGACATGCGCGAACGCGTTTTGGAGCTGACACACGGTAAGGGCGCCGACGCCGTTTTCGATACGGTCGGCGGGGTAATGTTTGAGCCGGCGCTGCGATCTTTGCGCCTGGGCGGGCGGCAGGTCGCGATCACCAGCACAGGGGAGAGGCGCGTAAGTTTCGACCTGGTCGATTTCTATCATAACCAATCGCAGCTGATCGGCGTCGATAGCATGAAGTTCACTCCTCGCGACGTGGCGGCAATCGCCGACGCGTTGCGGCCGGGCTTTGAGGCCAAGGCGCTAACGGCTCCTGCCCTCGAGGCTGTTCCCTTTGAAAGGGCAATCGAGGCCTATGAACGCATCGCCAGCGGGGAACGAGGAGCAAAGCAGGTCCTCATCTTCTCATAACTTCGCATACGGAGGCGTCGATTAAGCAGCACGCTCGACGTGATTGGATACCAAAAGTCGGAGAAACATGATCTACAAAGTTAAAGCGAAAATCATCGAGGAGACGATTGGCGAGTTCTATCGCAAGCTTGCCGATGGAACGGTAGCCAGGCAGCGGCCCGACGGTGAGGAGATCACCGCCGCGATGAAGCGAGCTGTCCTTACCGCGCCGGGCGTGGCGGACTGGTATGAGAAGTGTTTTTGTCCTACGCCATTGCAGCACGAGCGACGCACGCAATACGACTCCTACTTTACCGACATGACGACAGCTGAGGCTGACGGATATGGCGACATTCAAGGCGAATCGCTCTGGGACTACATGGCTTCCAACGCATCGATCGCAAAGCGAGCGAAAATCTCCTAGCTCTCCACCTTCTTAATTCTATGATCGCAGCCTGGAACGCGCGGCGCCGTGCGTAATTTCGAAAGGTGGAAAACGCGTCCGCAAGTCAGGAATGGCGAGCCACTTCACCCCCGGCATCGCACAACCGCTCCGCAATGCCGACTACTGACTACGTTTGCCGCGTCTGCTTCGTTGGCGGCGAGTTAGATGCCGGCTTTGCAGCGCGCGCTTCTGCCAATCGTACATTGCCTCTTTCACATTCTCGATTTCCTTCGTCGCCCACCTTAAATGCGCCCTTGTCTGCTCGTGCGCAGCGCGCTCGTCGCGCAGCTGTGCGACGACTTCTGCATAGGTCGGCTGAGCGTCTGACTTCCCGGGTGAGATCCGGCGCGCTCTACGCATCGGGAGCGTAGGCAGCGAACTCCGAATAACTGAACTCGCCGCGACAGCAGCACCAGCGACGCCTGCAATGCCCTTCAGCACCTTCTCGGCTTGTTGCAGCCGCTTGAGCATCTGCGAGATCGTCATCGTCCCTTAGTCTTCGCCCCTGCGTCGATGGCTAAAGTTCCGAACGACCTTCGACCAGTGGTCGCCCGGAGCATCTTCGACGAACTCTTTAATTCGCCAACGGGAGGACCGCTCAAACATGCGATCGCTCACGAGCCAAAGCGTTTTGAGTGCCGCGTAAGCACACCACCTAGGGGATTTAGTTATGTACGCTCCGTTGATCGCGACGACCTGCCCATCTTCGACTTGAAAATCTGTCATCAATGGATCGGTGCACATGATCATAACACCACCCTCAGCGTATCCAGTTCCCGACCACATAAAGACGTTTAACTTCAATACGTCACACAGAACGCTGATTAGCACACTGATCCATTCTGCTACTTCGGTCAGTTCGATTGATGCGTTGAGTTGGCGGCTATCACTCGGCTGCAAGTCCCGATCATAATGTGCCGCAATCTTATTCCGAAGAGCAGTGAGCTTTTCACCTCGCCCGAACGGCACGTGCGCTCTAACGAAAGCCAGAAGTTGAGCGATATCGCTGCCAGCGGTGCGGGGTAGTCGCTCAGCGATGGTTTTATCTGATGCGATACAATTCAGGAGGTCAACTGTTGCGATGCATAGGCTGTGCAGCGGCACAACGAGCGAACGCAGTCTGCGACGCCGCTTCGCCCTATTCTGAGCCGTGAACACGTGCTCGATCTGCTCTTGCACGTCGTGGACTCCCTCTAGACATCGGCACAGATGTTTCGCGGGTCCGTTCATCGGATGCCACTCCCGAGAACGCCCGTCGTCAGTAGCATCAACTATCTGCCACTCGGAAGAATCGTTGTAGATAGCCAGCGACATTGGGCGTGAGTAGACGTTAAGTGATAGAACGAATAAACCGGTCGAGTCGTCTTTCGTCTACCCTCGATAACCCTTCGGCGACTCGAGCAGGCGCAGCTGCGGTTCAACGTGGCCGCGGCGATGAGCCACATTGTCGACACTATTCCGCTCTACGTCCTCATTTCCCCACTGAGCCCAGCCTTCGCGCCTAAATCGAGCGAAGAGTTCGAAATATGGGCCAGGCGAACAGGCTTCGATGATTTCAAAGATCTCGTTGGGTTTGCGGGAGTGTTCACGCTTGCGCGTCGCAAGCATGTTCACCTGCGTACGCCCGGCCTGTAGAGTTCGCATGCTTCCGCGGACGCCGAATAGCAACAGCTCCGTGACGTTGCGGAAATAGAAGCCGACGTCGGGTCCGCCGTCTTTGCGAACTTTGAACCAGACGATATTCGCCTTGTATGTGAAGCCCCAAGCCTTCATCACCTGCAATCCCTCCTGCAGAAGTGCGTTCGGCACCCAAAGATACAGATGCGAACGAGCACCAACTAACTGGCCGACTGGCAAGTCCATGATCTCCTGAAGCTCCATCGTCGGATAACGCAGCAGACGGCGGTGTTCCGGCGCGACTTTGCCAGTGCGATTCTGGAACTGCCATGGTGGGTCTGCGAGGATCGTTCCAAACTGCCCTCCGATCTTCTCGGTCAGGTCAACCGCTGGAGGCGGTAATGTCGCACTAGTGATTTTCGTCATAGAGCCGTTTCGTGATGCCGAAGACTAACACGGGCATCCGCCGCCGCCGCCACCTTCCATCTTGTGCAGGAGCTTGCTCAGGATGGTTGTCGAACGGCCGTAGCTGTCACCACGCCCGAGTTCGTCCAAGATGTCTTGAAGCTCATCGCATCGCGTGATGATCACTCCGACGTTTACGGCGCGCAGCTCGAAGAGCAGGCGGAAGTTGTTCAGGTCGCGATCGTAGAACTCGGTCTTGTTGTTCCACTCGATCTCCACGCCGACAGCATCCTTGAAGCAGTCCACTTTGTGAGTCGGGCTGTCGAATACGTGCTCATCAACGCGGATCTGCGTTGCGAACTTTCGCTCCGCCCATCCTCGTGCGGTAAAGGCGCCATCGATAGACGCGGACACTTGGCTCTTGTGGCGGCCGCCAACGGCAATGTGCTCTTGCGCAATCGGAAATTCGTCAGCACCTCGACGATATCATCCCACTGACGTCGGAAGTCTGTGCGAAGAACAGCGGATGCGTGCCGCCATTCATGTACCGCGTAGTTTTCGCGAATGAACTCCGGCAGGTCGGTCAATGCCACGGAACGGATCTAAGCGGCAGATCGCTGCGGATCCAGAACGATCGTGCAGAGGTTGTGACGCGGTTGCGGACCTGAGTAAGTTATTGCGTGGCGACGCTTACGAACTGGGATTTTGCTGACGCGTAGGCGAGCATCGGCCCACGCCCGAGATCGGCAGAATATTTAATCCAATGGCGACGATGATAATGGATAAAGACCGCACCGAAGCGTTCAGCGACGGCATCTTCGCCGTCGCGATCACGCTGCTGATCCTGGACTTCAAAGCCCCCGATCGCGGTGCGGCCAACTCGAACGGCGAGTTAGTCCACGCGCTTCTGGGTTTGTGGCCGTCGTTACTGGCGTTCCTGATCAGCTTTGTAACTATTCTTGTGATGTGGATAAACCATCACGGTTTCTTCACGCTGCTGAAAGAGGTAGACCGTCGTTTGCTCTACGCCAACGGCTTCCTGCTGCTGATCGTGACAATGCTTCCATTTCCGACTGCGGTCCTCGCGCAGCATCTGCAGACACCGGCCGCGAAAACTGCTGCTGTTTTTTATTGCGCGATGTTCGTCCTCGTGAACGTCGGGTATAATCTGATGTACATGGCTGGCGCTCGGCAATACCTCGTTCGAGATAAGGCATGCGGACGCGTCATGTCACGGGTGAGGAATGCGTATCGGCTTGGATTTGTTTGGTACAGCCTCGCCACTGTCGTTTCGGCGTTTCACGCTCCCGCGGGCGTGATCATCTGCTCGCTACTGTGGCTGCTTTGGGCCCGGCTGGACTACTCGACGCGTTGACTCCGAAGCCACTCACGGGCGGCTTCGACGTCGGCGGTTGTTAGCTCGTGGCCGCTCGGTTGGATCCGAAGTTCGACCTGCGCGCCAGCAGACTGGAAAATCTGGCCGAGACGCTGCGCGTTCGGCAGCGGAATGATCGGGTCGAACGAACAGTTCAACATCAAAATCCGGTAGCCGGTGAGACTCGGCACATCAATCCGCGACAGCGGAAGCATGGCGCGGAATAAAACGGCGGAACGAAATTTTGCGACACCGAGCAGCAGCATCGCGGCCGCGATATTCGCGCCGTTCGAGTAGCCGACGGCCGTGAGGTTCTGAATGGGGAATTTATATTCGGCTGAAGCGGCATCAATGAAGCTGGACAGCTCACCCGCGCGCGCCACCACGTCTTCTTCATCGAAAACTCCTTCAGCAAGCCGGCGAAAAAAACGAGGAGCATTTCCCTCCAGGACTTTTCCGCGTGGGCTCAAGAGCGCCGCCTGCGAATCAAGCGCCCGACCGAGCTCGAGAAGATCGTTTTCATCGCCACCGGTGCCATGTAGCAGCAACAGAGTGCGGCTCGCAAATTCTCGCGGCTCGAAGCGATGAGTGAAGCCAAGGTTCGCCATTACTGGATCGGAACCGGAGGATTCAGACTTGCCTCATCTAACGAGTCTCGATCCCAGTCCGCCAGAGTGGTGACTCGATCGTAAACGCTCTGCGCGAATTCGAGAATGGCACCGTCAGGATCGGCGGCGCTGCACACTTTGTCGTAGGGTAGAAGAAACTGACGCAGCTCCTTCGAGTAGAATGCCGCGGCAGGTCGGACTTCGCCGTCTCCAAAACCTTTCGGTTCAGGATAACCGTACGAATAGAAGGCGGCGTGAGGGTAACGTTCATCGCCTGGCCAGAAGCCGACGCTGCTGACTTCCTGCGCGTACGCTTCGCGCGTGACGGTGTCCGGCAGATGCGGAAGGCCACCGGGATGCGGCGGCGCGCTGCGACCAGAGAAGCGCGTCACTGCGAGATCGAAGCTGCCCCAGAAGAAATGCACCGGGCTGCATTTGCCGCAAAACCGCGACCGGAAAATCTTCAGTAGGCGATCGGCCTGCACGAGCACGCGCCAGAAGCGCTTCGCATACTCTGGGTCGTAGGAGCGGTGCGTCTCGTCCTCGTCAAAGGGGATTACTTCGGGGAGTTCGTTAGGCACACGATCAATCGCTACCGGAAGCCCGAGATCATCGAGCACCGTCATTAACGTCCGGTAGAACTCGGCGACAGAATACGCGCGCAGTTGCAGCGTCGCGTCCTCACCGTTGCTCTTCGAAATACGCAGTTCGTGATGGATGAAATCGAACTCGATCTCAAACGTATGCAGCCCGTGCGGGATTGGCGAGGTAGTGAGTCCGCGTGAACTCACATAAAGCGGCACGTGCCATGAGTGATTCATCCACGGCGTCAGCTTCAGGCGCACTTTGCCTACGATCTGGATCCAGAGGCGTAAGGTCATCGCGGTGTCGCGCCACTCATCGTAAGGCAGCGTCGGCCAGAATTCCGCGTTTCCCTGCCGGTGAGTGTCGGTTGTTCTCATTTTGTCAGGCCTCATTACGCTAGTGTGCTTCAGGTTCTAAATGCGCCTTCCTGGACGCTGTCGCTTGCTTTACGACGATCGCTTGGCGTCTCGCGCGCTTGCAATTTAGCAGGCAAACTTTCCTTCGAGCCCGGCCGCCCGACAGCTGCCATCGCTTCGATGTCGAATTCGTCGGGAACGCGCAGCTCGACTCGCGCGCGGTCGTAATCGAATCCTTCCATCCCGTGGGCGACAAGACCGTTTTGAAAAGCCTGCAGTGCAAAGTTCTGCCATGCGGCTCCCGCATCGAAGGTGTGGGTGCGCGATGGCTCTTCATTGTGTTCGAAGCGCTTGCGTGAGATGAACACCACCAGCGCAGCAGCATTCTTCGCCCAGACGCGGTTCGCTTCGACGAGGAGATCGAAGAACATCTGCCAGTGCTTCGTATTACGCAGTGCATAAAGCGCCCGCCATTGCTGTGCGTTGAAAGATGAAGGCGCCCACCGCGCTGCTTCAAAAAGCTGCAGCAATTCATCATGCGAAATTTCTTCGCCCGACATCGCACGCGGCGACCAACGGTCGATCAGCAGTGGTTCGATCGGATAATCAGCGCGCCGGACTTCGCTACCTTTGATCATGCTTGGAAGCTTGTGTCACTTCGGAGCGCCGGCAAGGAGATCGGCGGCAGAATACGCTCAATCTCGGATCGGTGCTGTTCATATTGCGGCGGCAACTTCAGCGTTTCACCAAGGTGGTCGACAGGCTCGTCCGTTGCGAAGCCCGGGCCGTCCGTCGCGATCTCGAAAAGGATGCCATTTGGTTCGCGGAAGTAGATCGAGTGGAAGTACTGGCGGTTTATCACGGGCGTTACTTGCAAACCGAGCGCCGCGATCCGACCCCTCCACTCACTTTGCTCATTTAAGTCAGCGCACCGGAACGCTATGTGATGTACCGTGCCGACAGCATTCAGGCCAAAGCTTCCTTGGGCCTGCTCCACGACGTCGATTTTTCCACTCGTTAGGCTGGGCTCCACCGCGAATCGGCGTCGGCCACTTTCTTCGCCAGCCTCTTCAAAGCCCAGGGTGGCGAGAAGCTTTTCGCTGGCGGCAAGTCGCCTCATCTCCAGCGTCGGGGCATGAAAGCCACGGATCGCGAACTCAGTCGGCACATCGTTTGATAACCGATATCGACCGCATCCAAGTGTGCTGACGTAATCAATTCGATAGCCAAGCAATGCGGATCGGACACGCGCAGAGCAAGATCGCCAAACCGTTCGCCGGTTTCCTCGCATGGAACGTTATGGCTCTTGAAACGCGACTTCCAGTAGCTTGCGCCTTCCTGCGGTATAGCAAAGCTAGTGGTAGTTACCTGTCCACTACCGCGACTACCGCGACGCGCACCTGGCCATGGAAAGAACGTCATTACCGTGCCGGGCCGCCCCGTGCGATCGCCGTCGTAGAGGTGGTATGCGCCCGGATCGTCAAAGTTCACAGTGCGCTTTACAAATCGCAGCCCGAGAACGCGAACGTAGAAATCGAGATTCGCCTGCGGTTCACCCGCGATCGCCGTGATGTGATGAACGCCGCGGAGCTTCATTACCTAGGTCAAATGTAACCCGCTGAAAGCTGAAACATTCATCTATGCGCGACTATTCGCGACAATAGTGCTGCAACGGCCGATAACAACGCAATCGGTGCGCGCATATTGACCGTCGGCGACCGGGCCGCATCCCATCAGGATCACGTTCGGATGATAGAAGTCCTGGATTAATGCCATCTCGCCAAAGATCCAGGTATCCCCATCTTCGTAAAGCGTCGGGCCATCGGCGAACTCGAGCACGTAACCGACCGGCCGGCCGCTCGGTTCGCTGCGCATCGCGGGCACGACATCAATTCTTGCGAGTCAGCGAGAGGAATTGCTGAAGTTTTTCGGCCACAGTAAAGAGAAGTAAAGTTCGTTTCGGCGAGTCGCCGAAACCAGCACGCGAGTCGCGTGCGCTACCCGGAGACGTAGACCTCCGCCACTCTCTCAATGAACTCCTCCCGCTTTTCCTGCATTCCTGATTCAAGAGCTTGTGATTCACTCACTCCTTGCTCGCCGGCGTACTTCTCCTCGAACGGGAAGCCGAGCCAGTGGAACGTACATCGGCCGTGGCCGAAGTCGCGAGACGTTTCGGAGGCAGGCGTCGGCTGTCCCATATTGCCCATCGTGCGGCTAGCGGAAGATATATTTCGAACAAATTCGCGCGGCTGCGTTTGAACCGGCGGCGAATATCGGACGCTGGAACGTTGTGTCCGCCCATCCGGACGCGTCGACGCACGCGGGCGATCGGCTGTTCCGGCCGGGAGAGCCATAGATATCTAGTATCCGGTCTTCAACGCATCGTTGAACATCCGCAGATACGTTTTGCCGCTGAGCGTGCTCTCGAGCGCAAAGGTTTGTTTGCGGCGGAGTGATTGGCGGATTTCCGCCATGAGTAACCGACCGGCCTTAATCGCTGCTGCTTTCGGGTGTCTGCTGCATACCCTTTTCGATAGCCTCGTCTTCAGTGATGCCCTGTTCTGCAGCGCAGCGGCGAACATCTTCAGTGATGCGCATCGAGCAGAAGTGCGGGCCGCATATGCTGCAGAAGTGTGCGGTCTTGGCACCCTGAAGTCGTTGCTGCCCATCAACTCCTTCCCCTCCTTCGCGGACTTACCCGTCTATGTCGGCTCGTCCCACTCGCCTCCATTCCTGCGGCAGAAGAATTAGTGGGAGGTAATTCGCGGACGAAAGACCAGGAGACTTCGGCGGTTTGGCTGTTATCGTAGTGGACGAAGAACCCGCTGCGCGTGTCAGGCTCGACTTCGACGGACGCGGGCATCGCGCTCGGCGCAATGTCGTTCGCTTTGCGTATTGTGCGATGTGGCTCGAGAAACGACAGGCCGTCGTCAAACTCGACCTCAAAGGCATCTTCCCCTTGGCGGTAGCTGACATTGCGGATCGGCGACCATTTAGCGGTGCCGAATGGCACCTTGAGCGGGTTCAGAGTTTTCATAGGCGGCCTTCGTCTTGCAACGCGCTGATAATCTCTAGCACTTTGCGCTGCGGCTTCCAACCGCCGAGCGGTCGGCAGCTCGGCAGTGCGAGTCGGCCGAGCAGCCGGTTGCGATCATCGAAGACGTGGACGTGTCGAGGATCGTGATCGCCTTTCCACCAGATGAAGAGATATCCGCCGCGCCGAACTTTACCCACGCGTCACGCCTTCTGGTAGACGTCACCGGCAGCAACAAACTCGTCTGCCTTTTCCTGCATTGACTCGAATGCCTCCCGGCCTTCTCGCCCTCTCGGGCTTACGCGTCCATCTCGCCTCGTGCCGGTCGGCTCGATTCCTTCAACTATATGGCTTTGCATAAAGTTCTGCTCCGGCGTGCTGAAACTCGGTAGCTTTGTCTTGCAGGCCTTGTTCAAGAGCTTCGGACTCGGAGAGTCCTTGTTCAGCCGCGTACTTGCGCACGTCTTCTGTTATCTTCATTGAACAAAAGTGCGGACCGCACATTGAACAGAAATGGGCTGTCTTGGCTCCCTCTTGAGGGAGCGTCTCGTCGTGAAAGGCGCGCGCGGTCTCCGGGTCTAAGGAAAGGTTAAATTGATCTTCCCATCGGAACTCAAAGCGCGCTTTGCTAATTGCGTTATCCCGGTATTGCGCGGCGGGGTGGCCTTTGGCGAGGTCGGCGGCGTGAGCGGCTAACTTGTACGTCATGACGCCGGTCTTCACGTCGTCTTTGTTAGGTAGCCCTAGGTGTTCCTTGGGCGTGACGTAGCAGAGCATGGCGCAGCCATACCAGCCGATCATGGCCGCGCCGATGCCGCTGGTGATGTGGTCGTAGCCGGGAGCGATGTCGGTAGTAAGCGGGCCGAGGGTGTAGAACGGGGCTTCGTCGCACCACTCGAGTTGTTTCTCCATGTTCTCCCGAATCAGGTGCATGGGAACGTGGCCGGGGCCTTCGTTCATGACCTGGACGTGATGGGACCAGGCGCGTTTGGTTAATTCGCCCTGCGTGTAGAGCTCGGCGAACTGGGCTTCGTCGTTGGCATCGGCGATACTGCCGGGTCTAAGTCCGTCGCCGATACTAAAGCTAACATCGTAGGCCGCCATGATTTCGCAGATCTCGTCCCACTTCGTGTAAAGGAAGCTTTCCTGGTGATGAGCGAGGCACCACTTGGCCATGATACTTCCGCCGCGACTAACTATCCCGGTCATGCGGTTAGCCGTTAACGGCACATACCTGAGCAGGACGCCGGCGTGGATGGTGAAGTAATCGACGCCTTGTTCGGCCTGCTCGATCAAGGTATCGCGGTAGATCTCCCACGTAAGTTCTTCGGCGCGGCCGCCGACTTTCTCGAGCGCCTGGTAGATGGGGACGGTGCCGATCGGCACGGGCGAATTGCGGATGATCCATTCGCGGGTCGCATGAATGTTTTTGCCCGTACTCAGGTCCATCACGGTATCGGCGCCCCACTTGGTGGCCCAGCGCATCTTTTCTACTTCTTCTTCGATGGAACTAGCGACGGCGCTGTTGCCGATGTTGGCGTTGATTTTGACGAGGAAATTGCGGCCGATGATCATCGGCTCAAGCTCGGGATGATTGATGTTGGCGGGGATAATGGCGCGGCCGCGGGCGACTTCGGCGCGGACGAACTCGGGAGTGATGCGAGTGTCGATTGCCGACTGTCGACTGCCGATTGGTTCCGAACCTGGGTGACGGAATGCGAGATCGTTGCGTGGAATTTGCGATTTGCGATTTGCGATTTGCGATTGCGCTCTCCCGAGGTTTTCACGGATGGCTATGAACTCCATCTCAGGCGTGATAATGCCCTGGCGGGCATACCACATTTGCGTAACGGGATGGCCGGCGCTGGCGTGGCGCGGTTTTCGCGCGCTGTTGGTTCCAGGGCGGCGCGCCCAGCGGTCGCGCCCTACCGAGGAGTGCTGTTCGCTGAGGTAGCCGTTGTCCTGCGGGCGAACGGTGCGGCCGTCGTACTCTGTGGTG
>Ga0213881_10000627_pt1 | contig 20694 bp, 26 predicted proteins | sample BarmaccoBMER_R08_FD_160104 | JGI IMG/M metagenome (GOLD analysis project Ga0213881, IMG submission 160104) | Barbacenia macrantha exposed rock microbial communities from rupestrian grasslands, the National Park of Serra do Cipo, Brazil - ER_R08 ... | reverse complement strand
CCAGCGCCAAACGGCGATCGCGTTCGTTCAGTCGCGGTAGCAAATCCGCCAAGCGTGCTTGCATTGCCCGGAACTTCTCGTCGCCATCGGTGGTCACAGTGTCGATTTTTTCACGGGCTCATCGCATCAAGTGGGACGACGTGCGACACGGCCAAAAATTCACCCGATCGAGTAAGTTATTTCATTACGGCCACTTACTCGGGCGCTGCCTCGGCCAGTTCGACGGCGCCGCCCGCTTTGGTGCGAGCGAGCTTCATGCAGCGGGAACCTGCCGCCACAATCCTCTCACAGAAAGCGCCCCAATAGAACGGCAGTATAAACATAAACTAAGGAGCGGCGGACTCGGCGTAGCGGTCGAGCATGGACCGGGACGTTCATTCCCAGCCGGCGATCCGGCAGGGGATGTCGGTGTTCTCGTCAACGTGGTAGCTAGCGCAGACCCGGTGGTAACCGTCCGCGACCTGTAGGACGATTCCGTGGTGGGCGTTGCCACGGACGAGCAGGATGGGTGAGAGCGCTTTGCCATGGCGGATCTTGGTGAGGTCGGCTGCCACGTGCGCATTGTCCGGGGAGAGTAACGGGAGGTCGGCGGCCCGCAGGATGTCCTTGGCCTTGTAGTGGCTCAGGGGAGCGTCCCGCAGCCGTTCGACCACACCTGTGACCTGCCCCGCCGTGGCGACCAGGGACAGGTAGGAGGCGGCCGCAGGGTAATCGTGCTCGTCAGGCTCCGTCTTCCACGTCACCTTGCTCACGGAATCTCCTTGGTGTCAGACCGGCGCGTCTCAGCTTGCGCTGACCCCGATCGCGAGGCCTACGAGCTAGGTGGCGCGGGCGGGCGGCGATGGCGCCGAACAGTATCTGCCACGACCCGCCACACCATCAAGAGTGAACCGTGAGGCGAGCGCGCGGCCTGATCCGGGTCTCAGCGACTGCCTGTGCCGGGTTCAGGACCGCTCCGCCCGGTAAGCGGTAGTGCCCGCACCGCGCCCGAGGTGACCTGCTGGGATGATCTGCACGCCAGTCGTCCGCTCATCGAGTCGGGGTGGAACCTGAGCTGCTTTTACGGATAAACAGCCGGCCATCCCCGGATATGGACGGGTGCTTTCCGCCACGGACCGACCACGTTGGACCGTCGGGAATCATCGCTCACGCTGTCTCCTCCGCCACCCTACCACCCATGGCGATGAGTTGCTCCTTGCATCCTGGGCACACCACGTACAACTCACCCTTGTATTCCACGAGAACGCTGGCGGGGCGCCCACAGATTTCCTCTTTCACGTCATCGCCAGCGGCCACAGATTGCACGGAAACAGCCCACGCCATCGGGCAACCCTGCTCTTCGGCAGGGAGCGTCGAGATACTGCCGAGCGTGAGGGGAGGCTCCTGCTTGCCGCGATGGAGCACGGCGAGGGCGTCAGCCGCTGCGTACAAGCGCATCGTGACCTCGGGGTAGTGGACGTAGTGCTCGGCGATAGCACGGATCAGCTCAACGTCAGTGAGGGACTGCGGGTCACTCATGGGGCTCCTTTCTTGGCGCTCCCCGTGAACGTAATAGGCACCGAAACTCTGGATAAGGAAGGGTCACAATGGCGGACGAAACTACACCCAGCCTTGTTTGGACGACCTTCTGGACGACCTTCTGGGAGGAGAACTGCCACGTCTGCGGCCAACTCGAGTCTGCTGACTATAACGGGTAGCCAGACCCGGACCGACCAGCGGGGTCATCGCCCGGACCGGGGGGCACTAGGCGAGGTCGAGTCCGGCAGTCTCGGCGATGTGGTGGAGAGTAGTAGTGGATGGGTCGGTGGTGGAGTTCCTCGAGCCCGAGCCAGACGTGTGGGTGCTCGATATGGCAACGGGGACAGGGCTGGCCGCGCGGGGCGCCGTCGAGCACCTCAACTCGGGCGGCGCGGTGGTCGGGGTGGACGTGTCGGCGGGGATGCTGCGTCAGGCGCGGCGGCGCTCGTGGCCTGGCGGCGAGTATGCCGTGCGCGGGCTTCGCCGGGCCACTGCGCTGGGCGCCGCAGCCAGTCCGCGACCGGGCCAGGATACGGTTCGAGTCGTTGTATGGCCGCGAACCCCTCGAGAGACACCGAGTCGCGCTGGTGCGACTACGACCGCGCTGAGTGCGGCCTGTTGCGGGTTGACCGCATGGATCCCAGGCTTAGTAAGCCCACCACCGCTGCTTGGAGAAGCTTGCCAATAGGGCTTGGTAAGCGGCCGCTTGCTCAGCCTGGTCGGGAGTCTGGCTGATTGTCCAGGAGTAGGGCAGGGTGGTGGTCCCGCGCGCACTCGTATAGCCGGCCTCGGTGAAGAGGATCCGGCGGTGGTGTTCGGCTGCGAACGCGGCGAGGCGGGCGCGAATAGGTCGCCAGGCCTGCTCCAGCTTGGCTGCGTTAGCTGTGGGATGTTGGCTCAGCGACCAGTGCGCGTCAATGCCGATCAGGTCGAGTGCGCCCCAGAAAAAGACATGAGAATATTCGTTGAAGTTCGCGGCGTATACCAGCGTTCCTCTGTACCGATCCCGCACCGCCTGGATGACCTTCAGCCACCGACCACGGTCATCGGAGACTCCGGCGAGCTCGGTACCGACCGAGAACTCCTCGAGCTTGTATCGGCTCGCGATGTCCGCGTAGTGGCTGATGAAGGAGGTGTAGGAAGAGAACCAAATCACTACTTTTCGGCATAGCCGTCGCGGGTCCACGTCGGCAGAGCAAACCCACGCTGCTGCCAACGGGACTCGGGACTGAGGGCGTCGGAGGATAAGACAGACCACGATAGGACAGGCCGCGATAAGACAGGCATGGAGCTACCCGATGTGCTCGCGGAGCAGCCGGAAACGACCTTTCGCGGTGAGCAGATGCCTGATCCGCTTAGCGTCCAGATGCCACGAGTGATCGCCGTCGTGGACATAGGTACGCGGGAGCGCATGACGGCTTGTCAGGTCGCAACGCCAGACGGCACACCCGTAGTCGTAGCCTGCCACCCGTACCGCATCCTCCCTCACACAGGTAATCACCAAAAGCGACGATCCGTAACCTAGTGAACACTTTATTGCCACACATACGGCGCAACGAACGGCAAGTTTTCGCCACATTCGGCTATTCTATACACTGAGCGTTAGCACTTTTTCACCAAAAAGGGTGAAGACATCTTGTTACAGCAGTGTTAACTGACGTAACAAACCAGTAAAACAGTCGGCGTGGCCACAGAGAGTAAAAGGGTCGTGCGCCCAGGTGAGCAAATAGAGATCACCGACCGTGGTCGCCCTATCGCGATGCTCGTCCCGTTACCCCCAGCCGCGGGCGACGGTCGCCGAGCTGATCGCTGCCGGCAAGCTCCGCCTCGCGGGACGGACCTGGCAGCCTGGCACCAGGCGGGCCGCGTTGGCGAAGCTCATGATCGACGGGCCAGAGAGCGCGGAATGCAGACCGGACGCGCTCCACATGGCTGCCCCGTTACGCCTGGGGCCAGCGTCTCGACTCCATGATCAGCTACGACGAGCGGGTGCTCGATGCGGCTGGGCGGCACGGTGTCAGTGTCGCGCCCCCGGCTGGCCACCCACGGCATGTCCGTCATGTCAGCGTTGTTTCTGATGGCGCACCCGGTCAGCCGCGATCACGTAACGCACCCGCTGCTCGCCGGCGGCGCGGAAGGGATACCGATCCTGACCGAGGTACTTCTTGGCGAGCCGGTCGATCTGCTCATCCGCGCCGTCGGTGCTCCCGGTCGCCCTGCCGCGAACCTCGACGTAGTCGTAGGGGTTGTCCTGCGCGAAAACGACGACAGTGATCCGCGGGTCGGCATCGAGATTGCTCGGCCAACGCCGCCCGAGGGCGCTGTTGACGTTCAGCGCACCGTCCACGACCTCTTGCCACGCGACGGTGCTGTGGATGGATCCATCCGGGTTAAAGGTCGAAATCACGGCATGGTTGGGCGCGTCCAGCAGCGCCCTCACCGCAGGGTCCTCGAGGGTCACCATGCACTAAGCCTACGACCACATCCCGTGAAGGTCACCAAGCGACCAGCACCATCGCCCAGGTGACGCTCCCATGCCGCCACGACGATCAATCGCCGGCTGGCCGCGATCTCGGGTTTGTTCGTGTTCGCCTCGATGCGGGACCCGGATGCCAACAACCCGGTCCCGAAGGGCACGGGAGGCCCGATGACGGGTGCCAGGTGAGCCCAGCGGGATACTCGCGCACCCGGTTCGCTGGCCAAAGAACCGCTCGCCGCCGCGGCTTCGCGAACCCCGCCGCCTCAAAATCCTCAAACTCACATCATGATCTTGAAACGACCTGTTTGCTTGAAATACAAACGACTCCACCGAAGAGCACGGACTGCTAGGTCCACTAGCTCGACAGCACTCTTACCTGTTCGCGCAGCGGCGCACCAGGATCCCACCCACAGAATGGACAAACGGGAGCCATGTAAGCTGAGGGGCCTAATCTACGAGCAGCGGTGAGTGAGGTCCCCGTCGCCAGATCACCCACTGGTGGGTTTCTGCTGGGGACCCGACAACTCGAAGTCATCGACTCCCGCACTTGGGAAACGCTCGGGAAACAGAAGCAGAAACTTGCCAACACCATCTTCGAGTGGATAGAATATCGGATGCAACATCACACTTCTACCGAGGAGCACGCCCCGAGCTCGTGGCACCACACCGTGGAGCCAAGAACGATTTTCCTCATAGCCTCATCGCCGGGCCGGGCCTGACGACGGTACTCGATGCCGCTGGTGCGACATCCCCGGACGGGCGGTCCCGGTCGTTCGATGCGTCCGCGGATGGCTACGGCCGTGGTGAGGGTTGTGGCGTGCTGGTCCTTAAGCGACTTGCCAACGCCGACCGAGACGGTGACAGGGTTCTTGCGGTGATCCGTGGCAGCGCCGTTAACCAGAATGGACGTACCAATGGGATCATGGCTCCGAATGGTGAGGCGCAAGAAATTGAAGTCGCTGCGCTCGGCAAGGTCTATGGTCGGGCCGGCGCCGACGGGCCGTGCCTGCTCAGTTCAGTGAAATCCAACATCGGTCATCTGGAGGCCGGTGCTGGTGTCGCCGGCATGATGAAGACGGTGCTGGCCCCTGATGCACGGCGAGATACCGCCGATCGCCAACCTCAACAATCCCAATCCGAACATCGACTGGGGCAATAGCGGTCTCGCACTGGTTTTTCGGCGGCAGTCATGGTCCCGCCGGAGCCGAGCGCGCAGGCCAACTCATCTCGCTGCCACTGATCGCGTGGCAGCACAAGCAATATTGGCGCACTCAGCATGCCACGGCCAGCCTGTACCCGCACGAGCACGATGCCCGCTCGCACACCCTGCTCGGTGCCGAAACTACGGTCGCCGGGGTTTCTTCGTCGCGGCTTTGGCAAAAGCGACTCGATTCCGAGAACCGGCCCTATCCCGAAGATCACACCCTCCACGGTGTGGAGATCGTTCCGGCGTCCGTGGTGCTCACCACGTTCCTGGAAGCCGGCCAGACTTGTCGGCTCGCCGATGTCACCCTGACCTAACCCGTGCCGGTAAACGAGCCGCACGAGGTGGAAGTCGTATATTCCCAACCCGAGTTGCGGCTGGCCTCCCGGCTGTTCGACGCTGGCACGAACGGAGCCGACAGGTCTTGGCTCACCCACGCCACAACCAGGGCTATACGTGATGCTGAGATATGCTCTGAAAGGCTGGATCTCGACGATGCAGCCGCATACCACTGGCGTCAGTTGGACCCCGCAGACGTCGTCGCGCGCCTGCACCGCGTCGGGGCTACCGTCGCCTTCCGATGCGGTGCTCGCGATCGCTGAGTTGGTCTTTCCCGGGGAAGCGACGCTGCGAATTCCTACTCAGCTCAAAGGGCTGATAGTGAGCGGCATTCCACCGACCACGGCGGTGGTCGGAGTACGCGAGGATCTCCCAGCCGGAGGAACTCGCGGGCACTCCGCTCATCCCTGGTGCCGACGTCGTCGTGCTGCCCTCCGGCGGAGATGCTCGTGAGCTGGACGAGACCGCGGCTCAGGTGACGTGGCGACTGGCCCGTACCGCGCAGGTACTGGCCAAAGTTCAGAGCACCGAAGCCGGTCGTCTCTGGGCGGTGACGACCGGGCGTCGTCCGGAGGCCACCTACCTGATTACCGGCGGACTCGGCGTGCTTGGTCTTGAGGTGGCCCGGTGGCTGGTGAGCCGGGGAGTTCGGCGGCTCATCCTGGCTGGCCGCACGGGGCTGCCCCCGTCCGAGGGATGGGATCATGTCACGGAGCCGGGACTGCGCAACCGCATCGAGGTCGCGTGTGCGCTGGAGGCGCTCGGGGTCACCGTGCGGATCCTCGCCCTCGACGTGAGCGATCTGCGGCAGAGTCGCCGGCTGCTCGACACCAACGACATGGGCCTGCCACCAGTTCGCGGGGTGGTACACGCCGCCGGAGTGCTCGACAATCGGATGCTGCATGACCTAGACGAGGAGTCTTTGCGCCGAGTGATGCGGCCGAAGGTAACGGGGGGCACTGACGCTTAACACTTTGTTCCCACCGGGAAGTGTCGATCTCCTCGCGCTGTTCTCGTCCAATGGTTTGCTTCTAGGGTTGCCCGGCCAAGCCAGCTACGCGTCAGCCAACGCGTTCCTCGACGGGTTGGCTCGCCATCGACACTCGACTGGTCACCGGGACACCATCAGCCTTGCCTGGACGTCGTGGCGCGCGATGGGTATGGCCGTTAACGACGTGGTGGAGCAGGAACTGCGCGAGCGTGGTGTGGGCGTGATCTCGGTCATTGAGGCGTTCCGGGCATGGACGCTGGCCTCCCGCTACGACGCCCGCATATCGTCGTGATGCCGACGATCGAGATGGAACCTGGCAGAGAGATGCTCCCCGTGCTGCGGCAACTAGAGTTCCAGAGGCCCGCGAATGCCGACGGCGCGGAGATGCAAATGTCGATCACCGAGCTGGATACCGCTCGCCTGCTGGCCGGACTAGGCCTCGACTCCGTGATGATGCTGGCGATTCGACGAAAGTTGGAAAAACGTTTTCGATCGGCCCTGCCAGCTACGTTAATGTGGACGGCCCCCACGATTACCGCGGTCGCCGATTATTTCACCGAACGATTATTGGTCGCCGAGCAACCAGTAAAATAGCGCACGCCACATGAACAAAGGGCAGCCCTGATCTCGGCTGTTCTCCGTGCGCCGAGCTCGGCGGCAGCAGAGTCGATCGCAAACGGAGATCTACGGGACACGTCCGAGACACGTCTTAGTATGCCGCCTACGCCCGTCCACCGGCTGGAGACCCGCCCATGACCACCGCCATCGCCCTGTTCACCCGTGACCTGCGGGTGCACGACAACCCCATGCTCGCTGCGGCGGCCACCGCCGAGTATGTGGTGCCGCTGTTCGTGCACGACTCCCGCATCGCGGCCAGCAGGTTCGCCAGCCCGCCGCGGCAACGCTTCCTCGCCGAGGCACTGGCCGATCTCGACACCGCGTTGCGCACCGCCGGGGCCCGCCTGATGGTGCGTACCGGGGATGTGGTGGAGCAGGTCTGCCGGATCGCCTCTCAGGTGAACGCCGCCCACGTGCACCTCAGCACGGACGTGTCGGCCTATGCCTGTGCCCGCCAAACCCGGCTCCGCGCCGCGCTGGGCCAGCAGCGTCGCCAGTTGCTGTGCCACGACGATGTCCACACGATCGTCGTGCCCGGCCGCATCACCCCGCAGCACAACGACCACTTCGCGGTGTTCACCCCCTACCACCGGCGCTGGCAACACACCCCGTGGCGCTCGCCGCTCGCCGCGCCCCACCGGCTGCAGCTGCCGCCCGACTGTGACCCCGGAGCTGACCCCGGAGCTGACCCCGGAGCTGGGCCGGGCGCAGGGCGTCGTCGCGACGAGCGCTGGCCCGGCGGGGAAACCGAAGCCCGCCGCCGCGCCCACTACTGGCTGCGCCACGGCCTGGCCCGCTACCACGACGACCACGACGCTCTTAGCGCCGAGGGCACCTCACGGCTGTCGCCCTACCTGCACTTGGGCTGCCTGTCCCCGCTGGAACTGGCCACCCGGGCGGCCGAGCACGAGGGCGAGGGGGCGGGAACGTTCGTGCGGCAGTTGGCCTGGCGCGACTTCCACCACCAAGTGCTCGCCGCCCGGCCCGCCGCTGCCCGGGACGACTACCGCCCCCGCGGCGATGCCTGGCGCGAGGACGACCAGGCGCTGCAGGCCTGGAAAGATGGCCAGACCGGCATCCCCATCGTCGACGCCGGCATGCGCCAACTGAAGACCGAGGGCTGGATGCACAACCGCGCCCGGCTGATCACCGGCAGCTTCCTCACCAAAACCCTCTACCTCGACTGGCGCCACGGCGCGCAGCATTTTTTCGACCACCTCCTCGACGGCGATCTCGCCAACAACTGCCTGAACTGGCAGTGGGTCGCCGGCACCGGCACCGACACCCGCCCCAACCGGGTGCTCAACCCGGTGCGCCAGGCCGAACGCTACGACCCCCACGGTGACTACGTCCGTCGCTTTGTGCCCGAACTCGCCGACCTCAACAAACCCCACGACATCCACCAACCCTGGCGGTACGCCCCCGCCCAGCTACGCCGCCATGGCTACCCGCCCCCAATAGTCGATCTTGACCAGGCGCGCCACCGCTTCCGAAACGCCCGTTAACTCGCCCTCAACCTGCGAGGGCATCTCCCTGTTTTCCGAATCTCAGCAGGGGATGACATAGGCACGGACGGGAATATCTCACATCCGGGCAAGGCGATCCAGCTGGATCAGGGACAGCTCGATGAGGACCACCCAAGACGGGGCATCGCGTTCGTGCTGTGCACGAATATCCATGCTTGAGCTCACAACTCGCCAAGAACGATGCGGAACCAACGGCGCTTGCCCACGCGGAGAACACTCCCGCTTGTCACGGCGTGCCGCTGGTCCGGATCGGTGAGCTTTTCCTCTCCACCAAGGCGCACACTGCCATATTGGACAAGCCGGCGTAGCTCGCTTGAAGATTCCGAGGACATGCACACCTTGAGGATCTCGAATAATGTCGCGTCCGTATTGGCTAAATTCACAATAGGAACATCTTCAGGAATCGAACGGCGCGAGAACACCTTGGTGAACCACTCGTTCTCCTGAATCGCGGCGTCCTTGTCGTAGTAACGCTCGACGAGGGCTTGACCAAGGACTCGCTTCACTTCCATTGGGTTCAGCTCCCCAGCCCTCATAGCGGCGCCCATTTGGCTAATTCTCTCCATTGGCACTAGCGTGTAGACTTCAAGGAACTCAGAAGTAAGATTATCAGGCAAGCTCATTGCCTTACCGAACATGTCCCGCGGCGAGTCGCTAACAGCAATATAGTTGCCGAGACTCTTGCTCTGCTTTTCTCGGCCGTCGATACCAGGTGTGATCTTGGTCGTAATTACCGTCTGCGGGTTGCCACCCATACGCTCCTGATAAAAACGGCCCATCAATTCATTGAAGAGCTGGTCGGTCCCCACTATAGTTAGGTCGGAACCAAGTTCGTATGAGTCGTATCCTTGCAGGATAGGATACAGCATCTCATGCATGTATATCTCGGCGTCCTGGGCGATACGCCGCTGGAACATATCGCGCTGAATGAGCTTGGCATACGTAACCAACGAGAGTAGCTCCATCAATCGATCGACCGACATCGTTTCCCACCATTCCGAGTTACGCCTTACTTCAAAAACCGTTGGATCAGTGAGAAGGATTTCACTTACTTGCTTGATGAAGCCCTGCGCATCTCGCTCAATCTGCCCGGAATCGATTTTTGGGCGTGTCTTCGACTTTCCGGTAGGATCGCCGATACGGGTCGTAAAATCACCAATCAAGAAAACCACCTTGTGACCCTGCTCTTGCATTTCACGCATCGCCCACAGATTCACGGCATGTCCAATGTGCAAGAATGGCGCGGTTACGTCAACTCCATACTTGATACGCAGTGGCTTCCTCGACTCCAGCTTTTCTCGGAAGTCATCCACAGCGAAGACCTGCTCAGCGGTTCGCTTGAGCGTCGGAAACTTCTCAAAAATATCAATACTAGCGAAAGAATCCGAGAGCTTTTCGTTCGTCATGACGGTACGCCTTCCGTAATTGTGTTTAGGAAATAATAACGCTGAGAATCTTTATTCGGCCAGAGAAAGCTCGGTGATAGGTGGGTAATTCAAACCACGGGGAACAGGGCAGACCGCACCACGTCACCGAGCAGCCGATATCGCACGTACATGCGCCGTCTACCTACTCCATTGATCGCGAAGGCTACAGACAGCCGATGGCCAGGATCAGCGTATCCTACCGCACCAGACGCACCGAGATGACCGGCAGTTCGTCCGCTCAGGAGAGCGGCACCGTGGACCGCAAAGCTAGGACTGACCAAGGCCGCTTTGCCCTGCCCTGCTCAGACAGGTACAGAGGTTCTGTTGGCTCGAACCGGGACCTTGATGCCGCCGGCCTCCAGCTGCGGATCTTTCACGCCCGCCAGCGAGAACGCTTCGCGTCGTTCTTCGCAGCCCTCGCATCTGTTGCAGGGGGAACCGACGTTCTCGTGACAGCTCCATGTGTTGACATAGTCCACGCCGAGCCGCTGGCCGATCTTGATGACTTCCGAACGGTTCGTTTTGCCGAATGGGAGCATTAGCTTGAAATGCTCGTCGTCGGCGAAGGACTCCACGATGTAGTTCACGATGTCTTCGAGCGTGTCCATACTTTTGCGTAGGACCGGTCGCAACTCGATATCTGTGTGATGGATACCGAGCATGAGCGTGTGGCGGTCAGCAAGGACACCGATGCCGGCGACGAGAGCACTCATTGCGAAAGTTGTGATCTGACCCAGAGGGTTTTTGACGGTGCAGTCATAGAGGTTGAGCGGGAACGGGAAGCGTCCGACGAACGACTCCCGTAGCGACCGAATATTGATGACCTCCATCGGCACGCCGAATTTCTGCGTGTTGATGCGAGCGCAGGCGAACTCGCGATCCAGGTTGTCTTGGCCATAGTCAACGAAGAACGCCAACTGATCGTAGCCCTGGTCTGCCGCCCACGCAATGAGCGTGGCCGAGTCCAAATCCCCCCGAAATGAGAGTTGCGATCTTGTTGTCTTGCTCCATGACCGACATCCTTAACAATCCTCTTGGCGGCAGGTCATTTCGTAGCTTACCACCGCTGAGTACCATGTGGAAGAAGGGCGCTACCGCGTCACCCGGCGAACGGAGGAATCCGCGAGGAGTCACTTCAGGTCAGGTACCTCACCTGACAGGGACGCGGCTACCCAGCCGGTGCGTGAGGTCCTGAACATCATGCCGGCCGTGCCATCGATCAAGTACTCGCACGGTCCGGCACAGCTCACTGCGAGCGGACAGCGAGTCGACCTGCTCCATGCCATGCAGCGTTTCCCACGCCATGGAACACGCTTCAGCGGGCTGGCCGGCATGAGCATAAGCGAGTGCGAGCTTGGCACAGGCAATGGTGACCAGCCGGAGGGATAATCTTGACAGCGACACCAGCCTGGGTTCCAGCACCCGAATCGCACTTGCCCCATGGCCGAGATAAACACGGCACGTTGCTTGAAAAAAGGCAAACATATCCTCACCCCCAACGCTGCGTTGGCCGACCAATATGTCGTCGTCGCGAACCGGTCGGTCAAGCCAACTCACGGCCTCATCAAGGGAGCGGTAACTTGCGTCTTTATTTCCCGTAAGCGCGTATCCGTAGGATATCTGCCTGGCCGCCAGCCCCTTCATGCGCGGTGAGGCGTTCGAAATCTCGAAGACATGGTGCGCCTGGTCGACAGCGCGCCGCCCATCACCGGAGAAGCTGATGACCACCTGCGACCGCCGGACGAAACCGTACTCCACCATCGCTTGCCAACTCGCCGCTTGTGCCCATTGCGACGCTCGGTCGATCCAGTACATCGCGCCTGACAAATCGCCTGCCTCCTCGCTCAACCAGCTCAACAACTCAGCGTAGCGGGCCTGCAGACTGAGGTAACGTTGACCGTCGCGCTCGGGCGCGCGGCGACGTAGCCCATCCAAGATTGCGACATTACCCAACAGCCCGTCCATAACCTGCCGTGGCCGCAGCATCCGAGCGGCTGACTGGAAACCGTTAAAAGCATCTTCGAAATGTTTCAGGAGATCACTATCGGGCCTGATGTCGTCTAGTGCCCGTTCGAACTGACCCTGCAACTTACCGCTTGAAATTCCGACACCGAGGGCGGCAAGCGTCTCACGCCGCGATAGTGGCACTGAGATACCTCCTCGTGGTAGCACGACAACAAACACATCTGAACGGGGCCCAGCATCGAGACCTTGACGTGACTTGCCACCGGCTCCAGCCGCCAGGGCCGCGATCGCACCGCCCGTCTCATAGATCCGGTCGAACTCCTGGGCCAGCCAAGGCTGAAGCCGACGATGCCCACACTCCACCAACGAGACCGTCGACTCCACACACCCGGCCCGCTGGGCGACCCCAACCAATGTCAGCCGACGCGCTGCCCGCAGCGCACGCAGTACTGCACCGAGTTGGGCATCCCCTAACAACGGACCACCTCCTTGACAGCTCTTTGCGACCACACCGCGTGGCTCGACCACCGACCGCAAGATATACGACGCTACTGGCCAAGAACCAGCGCCAAACCACAGGGAAACCGGAACCCTGCGTGGACTACCCGAAGGATACCTCCGGTCTCGTGACCCCGACGCTGAATGCGGGTCCACAAGAGACAAACCCGAAAGGCCGCGACCGTGCCCGATCAACACCAGCGAGATGGACACGCGGCAATGGGCACCCCCGACCGGCCACCGGTACAACCAGTGGCCCCCACCACCCCGAAGTGAGACCCATGATGCCTCCACGATCACCACGCTCGGCCGCCGATGACCCCCGGCCACGACACCACCGCCCTACGGAAACTGCTGCTGGAGCACCAGCCCACCCTCTTCCGCAACCGCTGCTCGGGGTGCCGCCACCGGATCGGGTGCTCCCCCATCCCTTTCCCCTGCACCATCTGGCACCAAGCCCGTATCGCCCTGGGCCTGCTACACCCCTGGCCCGGCGTCAGCCTCCCCCAGCTCCCGCTCCCCCATAAAGTTGATCTGTAGCCCGCTCTCGTTGTTGGCGGGCACCTCAGGAGACAGTCTGGCTCTCTGAGGTAATGGTGATCTGTGACCGCTCCAGGGGCGGTTTCCCGGCGGCTGCCCAGGAGCGGAAGGCCGCCTCGACCTCGTCCCAGAGGCGGCGGGGGCCATGCTGGCGGATCTGGCGGGGGCCGCGTGAGCCGTCATACCGGACGACGGCCCATGATCCGTCCGTCGGGTCGAGCAGCCACAGCAGGTGGTGTGGGCGGTCATCGGTGGGTGGGTGGTTGGTGTTCCCAGACGCAGCGGGGTACGCGCGCGCCAATGGCCCATCGAACATCGTGGCTTTCGGCCACCCGCCAGGGCTTAAGGGTGGTGGTGGACAGCTCGGCGGCGGGGTCGTCGGGGTCGAGGTTATCGAGGGTCCATTCCGGGGTGCGCTGGCTGCGCACGGCCAGGAAACCGACCCTCCCGACGACCCGGCCGGTCGCGGTGCCCTCGGTGTCCACGGTGAAGCGCACCAGGGGGACGCTGCCGCCGAAGTCGGTCCGCATTGGGGTCACGATCACCCCGCCCGGTCTGGTCTGGGCGACCCAGGGAAGGGGAAGTTCCCCCACCCGGACGGCGGCGGTGGAGATCACCCGATCATAGGGCGCATTGGCCGGATAGCCTTGGGTACCGTCGCCGGTCAGCACGGCCACCGGGAACCCACTGGCGGCCAATGCCGCGTGGGCGGAGCTGGCCAGCCCGGGGTCGATCTCGATGGTGGTCACGTGGGGCGCCCCCAGGCGGGCGGCCAGCAGCACGGCGTTGTAGCCACTGCCGGTGCCGATCTCCAACACGGTGTGGCCGTCGTGGACGTCCAGGGCGTCCAGCATGCTCAGCACCAGGTCTGGCTTGCTGGCCGAGCTGGTGCACACCTCTCCCCGGGTGTCCGGCCATCTGGTCGTGCCGTCATCGAACTGGGTGAGCACCGGCACGTTGCGGTAGGCCACCGCCAGCCACCGGTCGGGATCGTCGTGACGGCTCAGCGGCCGTGGCGTGCCCCGCTCGTCGTCCACCCACACCTGCGCTGGCAGAAAAAGGTGACGGGGCACCGCCAGAAACGCTGCCCGCCAGTCCGCCGGCACGGCGCCCGCCGCGTCCAACTCAGCGACAAGGCGCTCAATCATCATCCTTGTCATCGTCCTCGACCCGTGAGGGCATCTCCACCCGCCGTGCTGCGCAGCCGTGGGTGGCTGGGAACAATCGCGGGTATGCGGTGTGTGGTGTTCGGCGCGACGGGTTATCTGGGGGGTCGGCTGGTTCCGCAGTTACTGGATGCGGGCCATGACGTGCGGGTGGTGGCGCGGTCACCGGAGAAGCTGGCTGGGGTGCCCTGGCGGGAGCGGGTGGAGGCGGTGCGCGGGGATGTGACCGACCCGGGCACTGTCGCGCCGGCGATGGCTGGCCGGCAGGTGGTGTACTACCTGGTGCATTCGCTGGTCCACAGGGATTTTGTGCAGCTCGATCGGGCGGCGGCGCAGACGGTGGCCAACGCGGCACGGGCAGCGGGCGTGCAGCGGATCGTCTATGTGGGTGGGATCGTCCCGGACGGAGGCAACCTGTCGCCGCATTTGGCGTCGCGGGCGGAGGTGGGGCGCATCCTGTTGCACTCGGGAGTGCCGACGGTAGTGCTGCAGGCGGCGGTGATCATCGGGTCGGGGTCGGCGAGTTTCGAGATGCTGCGGTACCTGACCGAGCGGTTGCCGGCGATGGTGACCCCGCGGTGGGTGTATAACCGGATCCAGCCGATCGCGGTGCGTGATGTGTTGCACTACCTGGTGCGCGCCGTGGACCTGCCGGCTGACGTGCACGGGGCGTTCGATATCGGCGGGCCGGACGTGTTGACCTATCTGGCGATGATGCGCCGCTATGCGGTGATCGCCGGTTTGCCGCGGCGGTTGGTGGTGCCGGTCCCGGTGCTCACGCCGTGGTTGTCGGCGCAGTGGGTCAACCTGGTGACCCCGGTGCCGCGGGCGATCGCGGTGCCGCTGATTGAGTCGCTGGTGCACGAGGTCGTCTGTCACGACCACGCTATCGCCGCGCATATCCCTGACCCGGAGGGCGGGTTGACCCACTACGAGCGGGCGGTGGAGCTGGCGCTGGCCCGGGTCCGGGACGCCCAGGTGCCGACGCGCTGGTCGGACGCTGCCACGGCGGCGCCGTCGGATCCGCTGCCCAGCGACCCGGAGTGGTCCGGCGGCACGGTGTATGAGGACGTGCGCGAACAGGCTACGAGCGCGCCGCCGGAGGCGTTGTGGGATGTGATCGAGTCCATCGGCGGTGAGCACGGCTGGTACTCATTTCCGCTGGCGTGGTCGGTGCGGGGCTGGGCCGACCGCGTGGTCGGTGGGGTCGGGCTGCGGCGAGGTCGGCGCGACCCGCGCCGGCTGCACGTTGGGGAAGCGCTGGACTGGTGGCGGGTGGAGTCGCTGGAGCGGCCCCGGTTGTTGCGGCTGCGGGCGGAGATGAAACTGCCCGGCCGGGCATGGCTGGAACTCGAAGTCACACCGCACCTCGATGGGGGCGCGGTGTACCGGCAGCGGGCGGTGTTCGAACCCCACGGGCTGGGCGGACACCTCTACTGGCAGGCGATGTCCCCGTTCCACGACGTGGTGTTCGGCGGGATGGCCCGCAACATCACCGGCGCCGCGGCCGCGCACGCCGCACCCTGACCCCGCCTCGCCCAGGGGTTCGCCGAGTCTCGTTACGAAGGTGTGTCCGAAGGGGTGGACAAAAGGTACATAACTCTCTATAACTTAACTTAGCCATACCTAATTAGGCGACGACCGTGTTGCCCCCACTGGTCTGGTCGAGGAGGTCGGCATGCTCACCCAGCGGCAGCTACCTTGTCTACCGGCGCATCCGGACAACCCTCGAACACTGAGACCGGATAGCCCCCAACCTGCAAGAACAAGTGATCGGGCGCCGCGCGCTCTCCGGCGCCCCCCTGGGCGGCTCCGGGGAGCTCGCTCCGCTGGACCCGCAGGCCCGCGACTCCTAGGGAAACCTGCTTATCCCGGCCACCGCTCACGTCCGGCTGGCCGCACCCGAGACCAACAGCGGCGCGGTGATCATCCGTCGGGCCTTCTCCTACAACAACGGTTGTCCTGACCCCCCAAGGAACCCACGATGACACCTACGACCACCAAGACCCGACGATACCGGCGGCGCGCGGGCCTGGTGGCCGTGGCGCTGCTGCTGGTCGCTGGTGTCGCCGCGGCCTGCGGCGGAGGGCCGGCCTCGGCGTCGGATCCGACCATCACGCTCTACAACGCCCAGCACGAGCAGACGACCAACGCGCTGATCGCGGCGTTCACCAAACAGACCGGCATCAAGGTCCGGGTGGACAACAACAGCGAGGACGTCCTCACCGCACAGATCGAGCAAGAAGGCAACCGCTCACCGGCCGATGTCGTCTACACCGAGAACTCGAACTGGCTGCAGCAGCTCGATGATCGGGGCCTGCTGGCCAAGGTCGATGCTGCCACGCTCGCCAACGTCCCCACCGCCGACAGCGCGACCAACGGTGACTGGGTCGGCGTCTCGGCGCGGGTCAGCGGCATGGTCTACAACCCCAGCAAGGTGAGCGCCGCCCAGCTTCCCAAATCTGTCCTGGACCTGGCTGACCCCCGGTGGAAAGGCAAGATCGAACTCGCCCCCGCGGAGACCGACTTCTGGCCGATCGTGAGCTCGGTGGCGCGCGCAAAGGGCAACGCCGCCACCCTGGCCTGGCTCAAAGGGCTCAAGGCCAACGCCGGCACCGGCGACAACGTCCCGGATAACGAGACGCTCACCAGGGATGTCAACCAAGGCACCACGGACTTGGCCATCGTCAACCAGTACTACGTCTACCGGCTCCAAGCCGAGGTCGGGAGGGGCTCCATCCACGCCAAGACCGCCTACTTCGCGCCGCACGACCCCGGGTATGTCGAAGACATCTCCGGCGCGGCCGTCCTGAAGTCGAGCACGCACCAGGCCGCGGCCCAGAAGTTCCTCGCCTTCCTCACCAGCGACGCCGGCCAGAGCATCATCGTCCACAGCGAGAGCTTCGAGTACCCGATCCACCCGGGGGTGGCCGCCAACCCCGAGCTGCCCCCGCTGAGCCACCTGCAACCCACCTCGTTCACCCCGGCTGAGCTCGGTACCGGACTCGACGCGAAGACACTCCTGCAACAAGCCGGACTCATCTGAGCCGCCCCGTCCCATGACAAACATCCCCATGACAGACATCCAGACAGACGTACCCAGAGAAGCGCAGAGGACGCCGATCCTGGTAGCGCCCCCCCGGCGGCACCGCCGGTGGCGCCACCAGGAAGGCCAGAGCCGGGCGGTGGTGGCCGCCAGCGCGATCATTGCCCTGGCGTTGCTGCTCCCGCTCGCACTGCTTGCCTTGGACGCCCGCGACGCCGGATGGGGCGAGATCCACCAGGTGCTGTTCCGGGAGCGTTCCCTGTTCCTGCTCCGCCATACCCTCGTGCTCTCGGCGCTGGTCATGATCCTCGCCGCGGTGCTCGGGGTGGCCAGTGCGTGGTGCACCGAGCGCTGCCAGCTCCCGGCACGGCGGCTGTGGACGATGCTGCTGGTGCTGCCGGTGTCCATTCCTGACTTCGTGGTCGGCTACGCCTGGCACTCGATCGCCCCAACCATGAACGGCCTGCTGGCAGCGACCCTGGTCATGACGCTCGGCACCTACCCGCTCGTCTACCTGCCGGTGGCCGCGGCGCTGCGCCGGGCCAACCCAGTCCTGGAGGACACCGCGCACAGCCTGGGGAAGGGACGGTTTGTCACCTTCTCCCGGGTGGCCCTTCCCCTGATCAGGACCGCGGTCCTGGGCGGATGCGTGCTGGTCGTGCTGACGGTGATCTCCGAGTACGGGGCGTTCGAGATCCTGCGCTACCAGACTTTCACCACCGAGATCTTCACCGAGTTCCAGTTCGACCCCCAAGCCGCTGGCGCCCTGTCGGTACCCCTCGTGCTCCTGGGGCTGCTCATGCTCGGCATCGATGGCATGCTGCCCCGGCGGACCGTCAGCTCGACGGTCTCGGCGGCGCCCCGGCGGGCGAGGGGGCCGGTGCGGTGGCGATGGAGCGTAGCCCCGATGGTGCTGGCGCTCGGGGCGCTGGTCGTGCTCGGGGTCGGGATGCCGATCGGGACCCTCGGCTACTGGATGGCCCAGAGCCAACACACCACCTTGCCGGCCGCGACCACGCTGACCTCAGCCACCTGGACCACCCTCAGCTACAGCGCCTGGGGGGCAGCGATCGCCGTCGTCACGGCGCTGCCCGTGGCGATGATGACCTTCCGGCGCACCACCGCCCCCCGGGTCATCCTCGACCGCGTCACCTACATCACCCGGGCCGTCCCCGGCGTGGTGATCGCCCTGAGCCTGGTGTTCTTGGCCACCCGCTACGCCTACGGCCTCTATCAGACAAGTGTCTTGCTCGTCGTGGCCTACGCCATCCTGCACTTTCCCCTCGCCCTGGTCTGCGTGAAGACCTCGGTCGCGCAAGCGTCGGCTCGGCTCTTCGACGTCGGCCGGTCACTGGGCGCTAGCCCGGTCGCCGTGTTCTGCCGAGTCGCCCTCCCGCTGCTCGCCCCGGGGCTGCTGGCCGGGTTCTGCCTGGTGTTCCTCACCGCGGTGACCGAGCTCACCGCGACTCTCGTGCTGGTGCCCATCGGCGTGCAGACCCTGGCCACCCAGTTCTGGGCCTATCAGAGCGAGGTCGCCTACGGGGCGGCCGCACCCTATGGGCTGGTCATCGTGGTCCTGGCTGCGGTGCCCGGCACCTTGCTGGGACTATGGTTTGATCGTGAACGCCACACCCGCGTGAGCCTGACATGAGTGCCATCGAACTGCGGCAGGTAGCGAAGGGCTTCGGGGCGACGCCGGTGCTCACCGACGTCGACCTGGCGGTGCCCGATGGGTCGATGACCGCGGTGCTCGGCGCCTCCGGTAGCGGCAAGACCACGCTGCTGCGGCTCATCGCCGGTTTCGAGCACGTCGATGCCGGGACGGTCGTGATCGGCGGGCAACTGGTCGACGACGGATGTCGCGCCATCCGTCCCCAACACCGCGGCGTGGGCTACGTCCCCCAGGAGGGCGCGCTGTTCCCGCATCTGACCGTGAGCGGGAACATCGGTTTCGGTGTGCCCCGGCGGGAGCAGCACACGGTGGCCCAGCTTGTCGATCTCGTCGGGCTCCATGGTCTCGAGCAGCGCTTCCCCCACCAGCTCTCCGGCGGTCAGCAACAGCGGGTCGCGCTTGCCCGGGCCCTCGCTATCCACCCTAAGGTCGTGCTGCTCGACGAGCCGTTCAGCTCTCTGGACGCGTCGCTGCGGGACAGCGTCCGCCGTGACGTCACTCGCATTCTCGCCGAGACCAACACCACGACCATCCTCGTCACCCACGATCAGGACGAGGCCTTAGCACTGGCCGACCAGATCGCCGTCCTGCGCGACGGGAACGTGGTGGCCGCTGGCGATCCGCGGACGCTCTACCGTGATCCCCCCGATATCACTGCCGCGACCTTCATCGGTGAGGCCAACATCCTCACCGCCCACGTCCAAGGCGATCAGGCCCGGTGCGCCCTGGGCACGGTCGTCCTGCACACCAACGGGTCCCAGACCAACGGGGCAGCGGCCCTTCCTGGCCCCAGCCGGCTTCTCTTGCGTCCCGAACAACTCGTGCTCCATCTCCAGGCGAGAGCGAACACGGTGAGCGCCACCGTCGTGGACTCCCAATATCACGGTCATGACACCCTGGTGCGCGTCGCCCTCGACGACCCTCATTGTCACCTCCTGCTGGCCCGAGTCTCCGGGGATCTCGCGCTCACCCCGGAGCAACCCGTGTGGGTGGAGGTGCGAGGTTCGGGTCGGGCGTGGCCGATCAGGATGGAGTAAGGGGTGGTACCGGATCGGTGGCGGTGGGCGTGCGGGGTCGGCAGCGACCCAGCCGCTTGAGGGCAAGCCAACTGCCTCGCCGGGCGCCGTGGATCTGCAACGCCTGCGCCGCATACTCCGAGCAGCTGGGAGTGAAATGACAACACGGCGCCCGGTGCGGGCTGATGTCCCGCTGGTAGGTGCGGATACCGGCCACCAGCAGCGCGGTCAGTCTCGATCCTGCCGTGGCTTGCCCGCGGCGGAGGGTTCGGGCCTCGGCGAGGAGAGTCGCGAGCAGGTGCGGCCAGGTCAGCAGCGTCAGGATCAGGCAGTTGCCGCCCAGGGCTTCCCCGAGACAGCATCCCCCCTCGAGGAGGCACGCGTCGCGAAGGCAGGACCCGCCGACCGGCCGAGGCTGGTAGGGCTGGTAGCGGTAGTCGTAGCGAGGGTCGTACTGGTTGTACTGGTCATATCGGTCATACCGTCTGCGTCGGAAACGTGCCATGTGCCCAGTGTGCCCCCACGGGCGTGCCGTGGGCTCACTCACTCGGCCGCAGGAGCCTTAGCGCGGATTTCCACGCAACCGGTTCGGGGCAAGGTGTCAGGTGAACTGGTAGCGCAGGGTGCGGTTTCCCCACCATGGGACGGGGGTGTCGGGGGGGAGGTCGGCGTGGCGGAGCACGGGTGCG
>Ga0213881_10000626_pt1 | contig 20710 bp, 17 predicted proteins | sample BarmaccoBMER_R08_FD_160104 | JGI IMG/M metagenome (GOLD analysis project Ga0213881, IMG submission 160104) | Barbacenia macrantha exposed rock microbial communities from rupestrian grasslands, the National Park of Serra do Cipo, Brazil - ER_R08 ... | reverse complement strand
GCGTCCGCACCGCCGATCCGTGGGCAGACCACGTAGGCCTGCCGGCCAGCGGCGACTTCCTCAGTGATCCGCTGCCACACTCGGTTCAGCCAGCCGGGTTTCTCCCCAACCGGGACCACCGTGGTCGAGATCGGTGACCGTCCGCGCGGTAGCTCGCGCAGCGCGGAGACCTCCAGGTCGCCGTAGACGGTCATCGCAACAGTGCGCGGAATCGGCGTCGCGGTCATGACCAGCACGTGCGGGCTGGTGCCGTCGACCGCCCTGGCGCGCAGCGCGTCGCGCTGCTCGACGCCGAAGCGGTGCTGCTCATCGACCACCACCAGGCCCAGGTCCGCGAAGGAAACCCGATCCTGGATCAGGGCATGCGTGCCGACCACGATCCCGGCCGCACCACTGGCCACGTCCAACAGCGCCTGCTTGCGGACCCGAGCCGGCAATGACCCGGTGAGCAGGACAATCCGGGTGGCCTGCTTGGCTGACCCCAGCTCGCCGGCCCGGCCATGCGCACCGAGCATATCTCGTAGCGACCGGGCGTGCTGCACGGCGAGCACCTCGGTGGGCGCCAATAACACCGTTTGCCGTCCCGCGTCGACGACCTGCAGCATCGCCCGCAGCGCCACCACGGTCTTACCCGATCCCACCTCGCCCTGGAGCAGCCGGTTCATGGGATGTTCACCGGCCAACTCGGCGGCCAGCAGTTCACCTACCTCCTGCTGCCCGGCGGTCAACGTAAAGGGCAGCGCGGCGTCAAACGCGGCAGCCAGCCCGCCGTCTCGGCACGGGCAGGCCGGCGCGGGCCGCCGCGCCGCCTGGAGACGGCGTCGCGCGAGGGTGAGCTGCACCGCCATCGCCTCATCCCACTTCAGCCGGCACTGCGCGGTGGCGATCTCAGCACGATCGTCGGAGCGATGCACGGCCCGCAACGCCGCGCCCAGCTCCGGCAGCCGGTGCTGGGCGCGCAAATTGAGTGGCAGCGGGTCCCTCGGGTCGTCCAGGACGTCGAAGACCTGCCGGACACAGAGCTGGATCGTCCAGGACGGCAGGTCCTTGGTGGCGGGATAGACCGGGATCAGTGGCCGGGCGAACTCGGCGAGCTTGTCCGCGTCACCGTCGAGCAGTTGGTATCTCGGGTGGGTGAGCTGCAGGGCGCGATCTTTGCCGTACGTCGTCACTCGGCCGGCGAACAACGCCTTCCGGCCGGGCGTGAGCACACCGGGCAGATGTTTCTGGTTGAAGAAAGTGAGGTCCAGCTGGCGGGTGCCGTCCCAGATCACCGCGTGCTGAATGGTGCCCTCCCGGCGCTGCATCCGCCGAGAGCTGCACTGACGGACCTCGGCGACCACCGTGACGTCCTGCCCCGGTGTCAGATCCGCGATCGGGGTGAGCTGGCCCTGATCGGCGTACCGGCGTGGGTAGTGGCGCAGCAGGTCCCCAACGGTGTGCACGTCCAGCTGCCCGGCCAGCAGCGCCGCCGATTCCGCGTCGAACACCCGGTCCAGCGCATCATCCATTCCGGCCGCGGCCCGCGAAGAGCTACCCACCGTCGAAGATTACCGATCACAGCAGTCCCGGTGCGCAGCGCCATGCACCGTCGGGTTATCCTTGCCCGGCCGCCCACAAGCGGGTGTGCCACCCTCGCGACGAACCCAGGGAGTGTGTGACGTGGCTGCCGTGTGCGACGTCTGCGGCAAGAGACCGGGCTTCGGCATGTCGGTTTCGCACTCGCACCGGCGGACTCACCGCCGGTGGAATCCGAACATCCAGACCGTCCGGGCGAAGATCGGTGCCAGCCGACGCCGCCGCCTGAACGTCTGCACCTCCTGCCTCAAAGCAGGCAAAGTCTCGCGAGGCTGACCACCCCCGGTTCTGGCTGCCCGCCGAGTGCTACGGCAGGGTCCAGTCGACGGGGTCGGTCCCGAGGTCGGTAAGCAGATGGTTGGCGCGGCTGAAGGGACGGGAACCGAAGAAGCCGCGATCGGCTGACATCGGTGATGGGTGCGCGGACTCGATACAGGGCACGTTGGAGAGCATCGGACGCAGTGTGCGCGCGTCCCGGCCCCACAGAATCGCGACCAGCGGACGGGCTGGACGCGCTACCAGTGCGCGGATGGCCTGCTCCGTGACTTCTTCCCAGCCCTTGCCGCGGTGTGAGCCCGGACGCCCAGGTTCCACTGTGAGCACCCTGTTGAGCAGCAGTACGCCGCGTGTGGCCCAGGGGCTGAGGTCCCCGCTGGACGGGGTGGGCAACCCGAGGTCGTCGCTGTACTCCCGAAAGATGTTGGCCAGACTGCCCGGCAGCGGCCGCACACCTGGTTCGACCGAAAAAGACAGGCCCACCGCGTGACCTGGGGTCGGGTAGGGATCTTGGCCGACAAGGAGCACACGTACTTGGTCGAAAGGTTGGGTGAAGGCGCGCAGGATGTTAGCTCCGGAGGGCAGGTAACGCCGCCCCGCGGCGATCTCAGCCCGGAGGAACTCACCAGCGGCGGCCACCTGAGCGGCCACCGGGGCCAGCGCACCAGCCCAGCCAGTTTCCACGATCTCGTCCACAGCTGCTGACACGACCGCGACCTTATCGAGACGTCGACTGCCCGCCAACACGCCACTGTTCGTCGAGGGCACCACTCCGACACAGTGGTCGCTGTGATCTCGGGCCGGGTCAGGGCCTTCTCCTCCGCTGAGGCCGGCACCGAGGTGATTCTTCGGTGCGCGGGCCAGGTGTCTTACTTGGCAAGCTGACAGCGATCGAATCCGGTATCAAGTTAATGCCATCGGTCGGGGAGTTGGCCTGTACGCCTTAGATAGGTGAGAACGGCGAGAACTCGTGCGTTGTCGTCCGCCGTTCGCTCACCGTGGTGGGCATTGAGGCCAAGCTTGGAGAAAATGACGCTCACGTACCGCTCGATCGTATTCCTCGAGACGCAGAGGCGTTTGGCAATTGCGGGATTAGAGCGCCCCTCGGCCATGAGTTCAAGCGTGTGACGCTCCCTGTCGGTAAGTTGCTGCAGCGGGTCGTCAACGCGTGGTCGGTTGACCAAGCGTTTGACAACGTTGGGATCGACGACGGTACTGTTGGCGCCGCCATTACTGACTCTTTTAACCGTTTCGAGAAGCTCTTCAACACCAATTACACTGTCCTTCAGGAGGTATCCCACTCGATCGGAACATGCCTGCAGGAGCTGTATCGCATACTCCGTCTCACCGTACTTGGAGAGAATTATGATGCCAACCTGAGGATAATGCGCGCGGATAAATAGGGCAGCCTGCAATCCATCGTCGAGGTCGCGTGGGGGCATCTTGATGTCGAGCAGCACGACGTCGGGCGGCGTTTGGTGAACGAGCGCGAGCACTTCATCGGCACTGGCGGCTTCTCCAACAACCTCGAACCCATTGCTGGACAGTATACTGATAAGGATCTTACGATACAGCTTCTCATCTTCGGCGACGATCACACGCATGGTAGCTCCAGAATCATCCGAGTTCCTTGCCCCGTCGGGCTATGCAGGTCGAATCCACCTCCTAATGCATGAACCCGGTCGCGCATACCTCGTAGTCCGTGGCTTTCCGGGTCGGCTCCGCCGATACCGTCGTCGACAATCTCTACAACGAATCGATCACCCTGTTCCCAACCTCGGATCATGACTTGCCGTGCTTGTGCATGTTTGACAGCATTGCTGAGCGCTTCGGATATCGCGAAGAATGCGGTAGCCTGGACAGCTGACGGCAAATGGCTTGTGGGCAAACCGACACGAACAGGTACGGGAGTGCGGAGAGCTAATTCCTCCACGGCTGCGGCCAGCCCTTTGGTGTTGAGGATCGCTGGATGAATCCCTTGGGCGAGATCACGAAGCACGGTGTGGGTAGTGCGGATCTCCGCAGCAAGCTCGTGGAGTTGTTCGGCGAGCCCGGGGCGCTCAGGATTGTCGCCAGCAGCCGCTCGGGCCTGTTCTGCGAGATGCATGAGCCATAGCAGCCGTCCTTGCACTCCATCGTGCAAGTCGCGTTCAATCCTGCGTCGATCGTTAAGGGCATCCTCCACGATCCTGGCTCGCGACGCCTGGATCTCAGTTATCTGCGCCGCCTGGAGTCGAGCATTCTCTAGAGCTGATCGGGCCACGGCTACGACGGCGTTGATCAAGGCTGGCTGCTCAGCCAGAGCCGGGTCATGGATCAGCATAGCTATAGGCTGCCCCGCGGATTCCACAAATGTGGCGGTCCGCGCAGCGTCCGAGGTGGGCGGAGTAATTCGTTGTCCTTGAGCATCGACATACTCGCACGACTCCGCTGACCAAAAGCCGAGCTTGAGACCAGGATCTCCGAGAGCGTCGCCGAGCAGACCACGTAGCCGAGCCGGACTGGGAGCCTGCTGGAATTCCGGAACGAGGCCGACAACTCCCTGAAACGCCAAGCGTACACGCAGCAGCCCGATCAGAAACGCTAACGGCGAGGTGACAAAAACAATTCCGTAGCACAGGATCAAGATGAGCTGCACGTCAGGCGCAAGCTTGAGGATGGCGGCGACAGTGTTGGCGATCACTACAACGCTGATGAAGGTGATTGCCAACCACACCGGGACATAAAGACGTCTTGCCGCAACGTTCGCCGCCCGCCAGCGCCTCAGTACTGACCAGAACATGAGCACAGTCAATACGATAGCCCAGAGGCTGAGAACGTCTCCTAAGCTTGACTTCACGTGAATCGTCTGCCATGGCCCAACGGGGCCTTTTACTCCCTCGCGTAGGTAACGGACACCCTCCAATACGAGGTACCCGACATAACCGGTGATCACTAACCAGCGGTCGAAAGGTCGCACGAGACGACCAGTCGGAAACGCCAGAATAAGGTGACGAAAGATGGGTAGGTTTATGAAGAACAGCCAATAACCGATCACAAAAAAGAGGTGGTTGGCGCTCTCTTGTAGATTGCCGACATACCAAGCTGTGCCTACGATCACCATCAACGGACCGATGCGGTTGTTCGGCCGCTTCCACCAGCCCACGAGCCCGGCGATCATGAACGGAAGGCCGATCGATTCAGCGATGACGAGGATCCACCACTCGTGAGTATGGTGTTGGCACCCGACACTTATGGCGATCGAGATAAAGATTGCTGCTGCCATTCCGGTGGTTGTGATCGCGAAGGCCTGCCGACCGGATGGGCGATCACGGCCGTCAACTGCCGGCACTGTGGCAGTCAGGGCACCCGTACGGTCAGCCGCCTGGGTAGCGGGTTGATCAACCGAGCCCGTCACCAACCCAGTGTCCCGCATATGCCTGGCTGGAGGGTGCGGGAGATCCCTCATCCCAGGACACAGAGATCCCTCACTGAAGACGAGGGCGCTCCACCTAACCAAAGGAATCTCAAAGTTAAACCATGGTAGGCAGCGACGGCAACCTGACAACAAGGAGCAGCGATGACCATCTCCTATTCTGCCATACATCATGGCTTCGCCATGAACAGACAGCATTCGTAGTCGTGGCCGGGAATTATACCTTAAATAACACAGGCAAGCCGCCCTCTCAAATGTGCACACTGCCACACGCGGTGCACCGGACGATTTTCGTCGTCGACGTTGAGGGGTTCGGAAATCGGCGGCGGACCAATCTGCATCAAGTTGCGGTACGAGAAGGTATTTACGGTTCCCTGCAGAAGACGTTTGCTAAGTCCGGGGTGTGTTGGGCTGACTGCTACCACGAGGATCGTGGCGATGGGGTGCTTGTGCTAATCCCCCCGGATGTCCCGAAGAGCCTCCTGGTTGTGCAACTTCCCCGAGAGATGGCTGCGGCGTTGTGCGAGCACAACGAGGCATGTTCCCGGGAAGTGCAGATTCGACTCCGGATCGCGGTGCATGCTGGCGAGATTCAGCATGACGACCACGGCGTCGCTGGGGCGGCGATCAATCTAACCTTCCGGTTGCTGGAAGCTGAAGCGCTGCGAGCAGCTCTCGCTGGCTCGCCCGGTGTCCTCACGCTGATCGCGTCAAAGTGGTTTTACGAGGAGGTCATCCGACACACCCCAGCAAGCCACCCTTCCACGTATCGGCGAGTTCGAGTGGCGGTCAAGGAAACCGAGGATACCGCCTGGGTCTGTCTGCCCGATCATCCCTATCCTCCCAGTGACGACACCACCGATCTTCCCACTTTTCGGGCACGTAAAACGACGATGGCCATACCGAGGCAGCTTCCCGCAGTGATCCCAAATCTTGTCGGACGAGCAACCGAACTGGCCACATTAACCAGTATACTCGATAAGTCCGCCGAATGGAGTGCGGCGGTGGTCATTTCGGCGATCTCTGGTACCGCAGGGGTCGGCAAGACAGCGCTGGCTGTGCGCTGGGCGCACCAGGTGCGGGACCATTTCCCGGATGGGCAGTTATACGTGAACCTACGCGGCTACGACCCCGGCCCGCCCATGACACCGGGACAGGCCCTGGACGGGTTTCTGCGGGCCTTCGACGTACCCGTCAGGAAGATTCCCGCCAGCATGGCGGAGCAGGCGGCGTTGTACCGGTCGTTGCTGGATGGGCGGCGGGTGTTGGTGTTATTGGATAATGCTAGTACCTCCGAACAGGTTCGCCCACTGCTACCAGGCTCGCCGGATTGCCTGGCGGTGGTAACCAGCCGCAGCCGCCTATCCGGGCTCGTCGTCCGCGACGGTGCCCATCGAATGAATCTCGAGCCGCTGCCCTTAGCCGAGGCAATCATGCTGCTGCGGCACATCATCGGGGCGGTTCGCGTTGACACAGAACTGAATGCGGCTGCCGAACTCGCCCGACAGTGCGCCTATCTGCCGCTGGCGTTGCGAATCGCCGCCGAACGGGTCGCCAGCCGCCCTGGTCGCACGCTGGCTGACCTGAGCGAGGAACTTGGCGACGAACGTAACCGTCTGGATATGCTCGTCGCTGGTGATGATGACACGGCGGCCGTACGTGTGGTGTTGTCCTGGTCCTACCGGGCCCTGCCACCAGAGACCGCGCGTGTGTTCCGGTTGTTAGGCCTGCACGTCGGCCCTGACATCAGCCTCCCTGCCGCCGCCGCGCTCGCCGGCACCACCACTGCCCAGGCACGACAATTGTTGGATCACTTGACCGGCGAGCATCTGTTGGAGGAGACCGGGCGCGAGCGGTACCGGTTCCACGACTTGTTACGCGTCTACGCGGCCGAACGCGCCGCTACCGAGGAGACAGACCACGAACGTGGCAATGCTGTGCGCCGCTTGCTCGCCTGGTACCTGCACACCGCTGATGCCGCCGGACGTATCCTCACCTCACAATGGCGTTGCGTCCCACTCGATCCTCCGGAAGCGGGTTTTCTGCCATTGGCCTTCACCACCCACCACCAGGCACTGAAATGGTGCGAGGCCGAACGTGCCAATCTGGTGGCCACCACCCGGCACGCCGCAGAATATAGTCAGCATGTCATCGCCTGGAAGCTCCCGGCTGTCTTGTGGGGCTTCTTCGCCATGCGCGCATACTGGGCCGACTGGATCACTACCCACGAGATCGGCCTCGCCGCGACTCACTACCTGCACGACAGACACGGTGCAGCCTGGATCGCGAACAACCTCGGTGATGGCTACCGAGGCCTTAAGCGGTTCAACGACGCCATCAACCACCTGCAGCAAGCACTAGTCGCCTGGCGCGAACTCGGCGACCGCTGGGGCGAAGGCTGGACCCTATACAACCTTGGTACCCTCTACCGGAGCATGGGGCGGTTCGACGAGGCCTTCAAGCACTACCACCAAGCCCTCGCCAGGGGCCGCGAGATCAACGACCACTGGGGCGAAGGCTGGATCCTGCACAACCTCGCTACCACCTACCGTCACCTAGGACGATTCGACGAAGCCGTCGAGCACTACCACCAGGCCCTCATCGTCCGCCGCGAGATCAACGACCGCTGGGGCGAAGGGTGGACCCTGCACCGCCTCGCTATCACTTACCGAGTCCAGGGACGATTCGCCGAAGCCGTCGAGCACTACCACCAGGCCCTCATCGTCTACCGCGAGATCAACAACCGCTGGGGCGAAGGCTGGATGCTGTACAACATTGGCGAGCTCTTACACGACACCGGCCGTCCGGCGGCAGCGCGCGCCTCCTGGCACCAGGCACTGGCCATCTTCGAGGAACTCGGCGACCCCCAGGCAGTTGAGGTGCGCGCCCGCTTGGAAGCCCTCGACAACGACGATCCTGACCAGAGCTCTGTGCCGCATCACCATTCACGAGCGCATCAACGCGCGAAGTGTTCCCAGCCTCCTGGACCTTCGTAGGGCCGGCCGTCGACGGTCACGCCGCGGCCCTGGAGCACCACGCCAAGCTCCGTCCACCCGGCAGGCAACGCAACATCAGCGGGGAAACACGCCAGCAACGCGTGGTCTTCCCCCCCGGTGAGCACCCAGTGCCGCGCGTCGGCGCCCAACGCTGAGGCCACCTCAACCAGCCTGCCGGCGACCGGCACCGCCGCCGAATTGATGTCGATGCCGACGCCGGAGGCCTCAGCGAGGTGCCCAGCGTCGGCGAGCAGGCCATCCGAGATATCAATCATCGCCGTGGCGCCCGCCGTGGCGGCCTGCGGGCCGGCGCCGTAAGGAGGCTCCGGCACTTGGTGGGCACCTACCACCGCCAGCGGAGATCGGAACCCCCGGCGAAGCACGGCAAGACCCGCAGCGGCCCAGCCCAGCCTGCCGCACAACCCGAGCACGTCCCCAGGCCGGGCCCCGGATCTGGTGACCGGCGCCCGGCCCCGCAGGCCGCCCAGCGCGGTCACCGACACCACGAGCTCAGCTGAGCTGACCACATCGCCGCCGACGATGCCGGCACCGGCCTGCCCGGCCTCCTCCCACATCCCGGCAGCCAGGCCATCCACAGTAGACACCGGGGTGCACCCGGGCATGGCCAGCCCGACGACCAGGGCGATGGGCACCGCACCCATTGCCGTCACATCAGCCAGGTTGGCGGCCACCGCCTTGCGCCCAACCTGGTGTGGCGTAGACCAGTCCAGCCGGAAGTGCACTCCCTCGACGAGCACGTCGGTGGTCACCACCACCCGACCGTCCGCAGCGGCCAGCACTGCGGCGTCGTCCCCCGGGCCGAGCACGGTGTCCGGTGGTAGTCCCCGGCCCGCGGTGATCCGGGCGATGAGTCCGAATTCGCCCAGCTCGGCTACCGAGCCTGGGTCAGACGGCGGCGGGTCAGGGGGGCACCACCGGCAGCACACACGCCTCACACTCCCAATCCAGGCGGTAGGTTCCGTTCCTATCCCGATGCAGTCCTATCCCGAGGGAACCGACGAGACGAAGGGCCACGCCGTGGTTCAGGCATACATCCTCATCCAGACCGAGGTCGGTAAGGCCGCCGCGGTGGCCGCGGCGGTATCGAGCCTGCCCGGCGTCGCGAGCGCGGAGGACGTCACCGGCCCCTATGATGTGATCGTGCGGGCGGAGGCCGCCGACGTGGATCAGTTGGGCCAGCTCGTGGTGGCCCGGGTGCAGACGGTGGAGGGCATCACCCGCACGTTGACCTGCCCCGTCGTACACCTGTCCTGACGGTGGTCGGCGTGTTCTCCTACCTCGCCGCGCGGCCGGCCGACACCCCGCGTTGGCCGCTCGGGATCGCACTGGCCCTGGCGGTGGCGCTGGTGGCTGGGGTGCTCATCGCTGCTGCGATGGTGCGCAACCAGCCTCTGGGTCCGCTGGGGTTAGCCCCCCTCCCTGCTCCCTCGGCCGGTTCCGCAGATTGCACGCGGCTGCTGACCGCCCTGCCCGAGAAGCTGGACGGGGGCGAGATGGGGGCCTTGGAACGCCGACAGCTTGCCGCACCGGTTCCTGCGGGCGCGGCCGGCTGGGGTGAGCCACCGGTGGTGCTGCGCTGCGGGCTCGACCGGCCTGCCGAGCTCACCGCAACCTCCCGACTGCTGGACATCTCCGGAGTGCAATTCCTCGAAATCGCCAATCCTGGCATGAGCACCTGGGTCGCGGTCGACCGACCGGTCTACGTCGTCGTGGCCCTGCCACCCACGAGCGGCAGCGGGCCGCTGCAGCAGATCGCCACCGTGATCTCGAACACCCTGCCACAGCGGGACGTGGACGTCCCACACTGATCGCGCTACAGCCGGTACAATCCGGCCAATACCCGCTCCATCATCGAGAGGTCCGGTGCGCTCCCCCAGCCCATGGGATTGCGGTGCACGGACACCAAGCCGGTGTCGATCATGTCAGCGAGCAGTACCCGGGCCACCCCCAGCGGCAGCGCGAGCAGGGCCGCAACCTCGGCGACCGAGCGGATATCGGCACACAGCTCAGCGATCGCGGCATGCTCGGCGGAGCAGAGCGCTGTCATGTCTCGACCTTCGTCGCTCGTGGACACCAGCGTCTCGACGGCGAGGTCCTGCACCGGCCGAGTACGCCCTCGGGTCCAGGAGTAGGGACGGACGGCGAATCGGAAGTCCTCCGGCCCATCCCCTTCATTGACTGCCCACTCGTCGGCTGCCCACTCAGCGGTCGCCTCACCGATCACGGTACCGGTGGGAGGCTCGACCGTGTCGCCAGCGGCGTCGGTGGATTCGTCGACGACGTGATCGTCTGGTTGTGCGTGCCGGGCTCGATAACCGTCCTGGCCCGAACCCAGTGCCATCTCGTCGGATCCGTCGATCAAGGCCACGGCCTGATCCACGGCAGGGTTACCGGTGCCGTTGCTTCCGAATGGGACGAACAATCGCGAGCCTCCACGCCTGAAGTCAGGACCCCGCGGGGCACACCAGTAGCCGCACGGGTGACCCCACGTGCCTAACTACTCATTCATGACTAGGTCGCTGAAGTTCACCCGTTTGACGTAACGAGACGATCGAATCAGCGGTTCAACGCAGTCCGGTGCCGCGGGCAACCGCAGTGTCGATCAATATGGACAGCAAACAAGGGTAGTCCACACCGGTCACTGCCCACATCCGGGGATACATCGAGATGGGCGTGAAGCCGGGCATGGTGTTGATCTCGTTGACAGTCACCGCACCGTCGGGTCCGACGAAGAAGTCAACCCGAGCAAGACCCTGGCAATCCAGCGAGCGGAACGCCGCAACGGCCATCGACTGCAGCTCGGCAGTGACGTCATCATCGAGCTTCGCGGGGATGTCGAACTCGCACACGTCGTCGAGATACTTGGCGTCGAAGTCATACCACCCCGCGGAGTCCTCAGCCACCACACGGATCTCCGCGGGCAGCGATGCCTCGATCCGGCCATCGGGGAACTCCAGCACCCCGCACTCGACCTCACGGCCGATCACCGCCGCTTCGACGAGCACCTTGGGATCGACAGCGCGAGCGGTGGCGATCGCCGAGGGCAGCGTGGACCAGTCCACCACCTTGGTGATGCCCACTGATGAGCCCGCTCTAGCCGGTTTGACGAAGACCGGCAGGCCCAGCCGTTCGCGCTGCTCCGCGGTGAGGGTCACGTCATCGCCGCGGAGCACCACGGTGTCGGTGACCGGCAAGCCCGCGACGCGCAACAGCTTGCGGGCGAACTCCTTGTCCATTCCGGCCGCGCTGGCCAACACACCCGAACCGATATAGGGCAGGCCGGCCAGCTCCAGCAGCCCCTGGATCGTGCCGTCCTCACCAAAAGCCCCATGCAGCACCGGGAACACCACGTCGACCCCGGAGAGCACCTCGCCAGGCGCCTCGCCCGCGAGGCGCACCAGTTCCCGCCTGGTCGGGTCACCGGACGGAGTGAGCGCGGCGGCGCCGTCCACGGCGGGCAGCGTCCGGTCCCGGATCGCCAGTTCGGCCGGCTCGCCGGTATCCAGAACCCAGGCGCCCTCAGGACTGATGCCGACCGGGATGACCTCGAATCGAGTCCGGTCCAGGTGGGTCAGCACACTTCCCGCTGACACGCAGGAGATCGCGTGTTCGCTGCTGCGGCCACCGAAGACGACGGCGACGCGCAGCTTGCGATCCGTCATGGCGGCACCCTACTCCCGGTGATCTGGGGTTCCGGTGATCTGGGGTTCCGGCGGTCCTGGCGTCGCCGCCAACAGCTCAGTCAGCCGGCGGTGAGGGCGTCATACGCCTGCGTCGCGGTGAGGCACCGCAGTCGCGAGCGCGCCTGCGCCAGCATCTCCTCAACGCTGAGCGCCCCGGCTGGCCGGCTCACCAATCCACGCCGGCCTGCTCCACGGCCAGGTGGCGCAGCCCCGACGGCTCCAGCCGGTAGCGATTCATCACGGTCAAGGCTGGGGTGTAGACGTGCACGCTCACCGCGGGGATGGAGCCGGTGTTGGTCACTTGGTGAACGTAGTGCGGACCGAAGGCGCGGCAGCGCCCGGCATTCAGCGTCCGGGTGGTCTCCACCGGCGACCGGACCAGCTTGGCGGCAACCACCCGTTCGGTCAGCGTGCCAGCGGCGATAGCGAAGGCACCCGACGCCGGACCGTGGTCGTGCAGATCGGTGCCCTGGTCAGGCAGCCAGGACAGCAACCACACCTCATGCTGTTCCGTTCGTTCGAGCAGCCGGTACCAGCGGGTGTCGGTGCGGTAGTCCAGCAGGGGACGCCACCGCTCGGGGTGCGCGGCCAGGGTCATGGCGAGGCTGGTCGGGCCGCCGGGACGAGCCATATCAGGAGCCGGGACGGTGAGGTAGGGCACGGCGTACATGAGAGAATTCCTCCGCGGGATCGGTGAACCGACCGCGCAGAGGCCACCACCCGGACAGGGCGGGCCGGCAAGGAAACGCGGTCAGCGGGACAGGTTGCTCACCGCGCGGGACAGAGCGCGCTCGCCACCCGGCGCAGATCCACCGGGGACCGCCGGACAAAAGCGACAGAGCTGCTCACACGTGAGATAAAACCAGCCGATGGCCGTCCCGGTCAAGGGTCTCAGCCTGCCGCGCTCCAGCGGGCGGCAGATGACGGCAGATGACGGGGTGGCGACTGTGGAGCCCACCACGAGCTTGCCCTGCGCGCGGTGTGCGACCCTTCAGGGCGACGGCCGCCGCGGCGAACGCGGTAGTGGTGGGGTTGTCGATCCGCGAATAGGAGTACCCGGCGATCCGACCGCCGGGTATCATGCTCTCTTGCCCCGCACCTTGGGGAGCACGACGCGTACGTGAACGTCGGCCAGCTGCTTGTCAGAGACTGCACCGGGTGCGCCCATCATGAGGTCCTGGGCATTTTGGTTGAGCGGGAAGGCAATGGTCTCGCGGATGTTCGGCTCGTCGGCGAGAAGCATCACGATGCGGTCGATGCCGGGAGCGATGCCACCGTGCGGCGGGGCTCCCAGGCTGAGCGCTCGCAGCATTCCACCGAACTTTTCCTCGACGTCCTCCCGCGAGTAACCGGCGATCTCGAAGGCGCGGTACATGACATCTGGACGATGGTTACGGATAGCACCCGACGACAGTTCCAGACCGTTGCATACGATATCGTACTGCCACGCAAGGATATCCAACGGGTCCATGGTGTTAAGCGCATCAAGCCCCCCCTGTGGCATCGAAAACGGGTTGTGACTGAATTCGACGCTCCCGTCCTCGGCCCGCTCGTACATGGGGAAGTCAACGATCCAGCAGAACCGGTATGCACGTTCGTCGAAGAGACCCGCCCGGCGACCGACCTCGACTCGAACCGGCGCCATGACCCTATTCAGCGCGTCGAGTGTATCCGCAGCATAGAGGAACATGGCACTGCCGGGTTCGCTCTTCGTTTCGGCCAACAACTGGTCGCGTACCTCGCCGACAAACTTGGCGATTGGTCCGCTGAAGCTGAGGTCATCATCGACCTTCAACCACGCGAGCCCTTTTGCGCCCTGCCCCACGGCGAACTGCTCGACCTTGTCGAAGAAGGAGCGCGGCCGATCCGCAAGCCCAGGAACGCTGATCGCGTGCACACGTTTGCCGGCGAACGCCTTGAAAGCGCCGACGGAAAACACCTGGGACACGTCTACGATCTGTAGCGGAACGCGAAGATCTGGCTTGTCCGTGCCATACAACAAGATTGCATCACGATACGCAATGCATGGGAACGGGAAAACTACATCCCGCCCGGGGGCAAAGTCCGTAAATAGTTCAAAGAGGACCTGCTCGACAACCGCGAATATCTCTTCCTGCTCGACGAAGCTCATTTCTAGGTCGAGTTGGTAGAACTCACCTGGCGATCGGTCGGCACGGCTGTCCTCGTCGCGGAAGCACGGCGCAATCTGGAAGTACCTGTCAAAACCCGCGACCATCAACAGTTGCTTGAACTGCTGTGGCGCCTGCGGCAACGCAAAAAACTTACCCGGATACAATCGTGACGGAACCAGAAAATCCCGCGCCCCTTCCGGGCTGGAGCTGGCGAGAATCGGGGTCTGGAATTCCGTAAAACCGAGCGCGTTCATCTTCTGCCGCAACGCCGCGACGACGCGGGCACGGAGCATCACATGAGAGTGCATCCGCTGACGCCGGAGGTCCAGAAAGCGATAGGTGAGTCTGAGCTCCTCGGACACCGGTTCCTCGGGAAAGACCGTGAACGGCAGGTCCGCACACGTACCAAGCACCTCAAAATCTGCGACCTCGACCTCCACCTCACCGGTGGGTAGATCTGGGTTTATGTTCTCAGCTCGCCGAGCCAACACCGAACCGTCGACCCGTATCACAGTCTCCTTCGACATCCGAGCCAACTGCTCGAACACCGGCGAGTCGGGACGGGCCACCAGCTGCACGACGCCGTAATGGTCACGCAGATCGACGAAGAGTAAACCGCCCAAGTCCCGTCGGTTGTGCAACCACCCGGACAGCCGCACCTGGTCGCCGACGTCCGCCCTGGTCAGTTGGCCACAGGTATGCGTTCGATAGCGATGCATGAGATCACCAGGGAAGAGTAGCGGCATGGACGGTCCGACCAGGCAATGCTCTCACCGATGCACAGTGACCAACGGATCGACTGTCGAACACGTACCTCACATGAGGCATGTCAGGGTTTGCCACGAGCACAGCCTAGGCCACAGCGGGGGCCCTGGCGTTGCCAGCGCCGGAGCCCCAGCATGGCGACGACGGACGTGGTGCCCCTGGACTGCTGGATACGCACGCGTCATTCCGGTCCGCGTGCGCGGCCGAGCAGTTCACCGGCCATCTGCCGGGGTGACTGGCCGTCGTAACAGACTCGGCGCACCCCGTCGGCGATGGGCATCTCAACGCCACAGCGCGCGGCCAGGCCCTGGATCGACAAGCAGGACTTAACACCTTCGGCCACCTGGCCATGAGTGGCCTGCTGGGCCTGCTCGAGGGTGTCACCCAGCCCGAGCCGGTAGCCGAAGGAGCGGTTACGAGACAGCGGTGAGGCGCAGGTGGCCACCAGATCGCCGAGACCAGCCAGTCCCGCGAAGGTCATCGGGTCGGCACCCAGCGCCGCACCCAGCCGTCCCATCTCGGCCAGCCCTCGGGTGATCAGCGTCGCCAGCGTATTGTCCCCACATCCCAATCCAACAGCCATTCCGCACGCCAGCGCGATGACGTTCTTGCATGCACCACCGAGTTCGCAGCCAATCACGTCGGTGTTGGTGTAAGGCCGAAAGTAACCGGTCCCACAGGCGTGCTGCACCGCAACGGCACGGTCGTGGTCGGTGCAGGCGACCACACTCGCGGTGGGCTGCTCGGCAGCAATCTCGCGAGCCAGGTTGGGTCCGGACACCACCACCACGTGGTCGGGCGCAACAGCGGTGACATCGATCACGACCTCACTCATCCGCTTGAGGCTATCCAGTTCGACGCCCTTGGCGAGGCTCACCAAAGTGGCCTCCGGTGGAATCGACTTGTGCCACTCACGCAGGTTCTCGCGCAGCGTCTGGCTGGGTACGGCAAAGACCACGGTGTCCACGTCGTCCAGCGCCGCATCCGCCCGCACGGTGGCCTGCAAGGAAATCGGCAGCGCCACCCCCGGCAGGTAGTCCGGGTTGGTATGCCCGTGGGCGACCGCGTCGGCTACCTCAGTCCGACGGGCCCAGAGCACGACGTCCCGGCCCGCGTCGGCGAGCACCTTGGCGAACGTGGTGCCCCATGAACCCGCGCCCATCACCGCGATTCGCTGCACCGCCAGGGTCATAGCGCCTGCTCCTGGCGCACCTCAGCAAGCAGGTCGCGGATCTGGCCCATCACCCGGTCGGTGACCTCCCGCAGCAGAGGCCCATCCACTGGTCGCCGCCGGAAATCGGAGAGATCGATCGGTGGTCCAGCTCGCACAATCACATCGGTCCGGGGCAGCGGGCGGAACCGCCTGCCGTAGTGGTCATAGACTCGCTGCGTGCCCCAGTGCACCACCGGCACCACCGGCACGTCGCTGTGCAGCGCCAGCCGGGCGACCCCGGTGTGCGCCATCATCGGCCAGTGATCCGGGTCCCGGGTGACGGTGCCCTCGGGGTAGATCAGCACCGCCTTGCCCTCGACGAGTGCCTGCTCGGCGTACCGCAGGCTTTCGCTGGCCTCGGCGCTGCCGCGGTGCACCGGAATCTGGCCTGCGTTGGCCATCACCCGACCGACCACCGGGATCCGCCACAGATCCTGCTTGGCCAAAAACCGGGGAATCCGGCCCCTGCGGTGCAAGAACACCCCGGTGTAGATCGGGTCCAGGTAGGAGATGTGGTTGCACGCCACCAGGACCGGCCCGACCTCCGGAATGTGCTCGAGGCCCTCGAAACGTCGCCGTCCCAGCAGGCGGGTGAGCGGGTAGAACACCACGATGCACAACCCGATCAACGGGCTGGCCTTCTCCCGTGCCACGCCATCCTCCTCGCGCTGATCGTCAAGCGTGTGCTGATTGTCAAATCGGGACCAGCTTGCAGGGTTGGCAACGTGAGGCGAAGTCTTCCCTGCCGCTGGATCGCCCGTTCCAGCGGCCGCCAGCGCGGGAGGAGCGCGGGAGGATGGGAACATGCCCGTGGACCTGCTCGTTCCGGTGAAACCACTCGCCAGGGCCAAGACCCGGCTGCGGGGGGCGGCCGATGGCGGAGCTGGTGCTCCCGAGGCGCACGCCCGGTTGGTCCTCGCACTAGCCCGGGACACCCTCGCTGCCGCGGCTGGTGCGGCTGTGGTCCGTCGAGCAGTCGCGATCTGCTCCGACGCGGAGGTATGCACCGCACTCGCGGGCGACGGGGTGCACGTGATCCCCGACGAGCCGGCCGCTGGCCTCAACCCGGCCTTGCGGTACGGGGAAGCCGTGCTCCGCACGGCGGACCCCACCACGACGGTCGGGGTGCTGCAGGCCGACTTGCCGGCGCTAAGCCCGGAGGAGCTGGACTGCGCCGTTCGCTGCGGCCTAGCCATCGGTGGCCGAGCGTTCTGCACCGATCGCACGGGCACCGGGACAACCCTCCTGCTCGCCCCTGCGGGGCAGCCTTTGGAGCCCCGCTTTGGAGTCGGCTCGGCGGCGGCGCACCGGGCCACCGGCGCTCGGGAGCTCTCCGGTTTCTGGCCAGGGCTGCGGTGCGACGTCGACACCGCGGCCGATCTGGCCATCGCGCGCGGCCTAGGCCTCGGTCGGTTCACTCGCGCCGCGCTGGGCAGGCCTGGGTTCGACGCTGGGCCGCCTGGCTGACGCTGTCCCCCCTGGCTGACCACTGATTGTCCCCGGAACTGGCGTGATACGGAACAATGGCGGGGTGAGCCAGCACCTCACTCCGCTGACCGCCCGTGCCGCACCGATTGCCGACGGTGCCGCGCCAACGGTGCCGCCCGCTCCCCCAGCGGCGACCCCAGTGCCAGCGGCCACCGACCTGCCTGATGACCGATACCTCAACCGGGAATTATCCTGGCTGGACTTCAACGCCCGGGTGCTCGCGCTCGCCGAGGACGCCAGCCAGCCGCTGCTGGAGCGGGTCAAGTTCCTGGCAATCTTCGCGTCGAATCAGGACGAGTTCTCCATGGTGCGCGTCGCCGGGCTCAAGCGCCGTGAAGAGGCCGGACTGCCTGTACGCAGCGCAGACGGACTGTCCCCGCGGGAGCAGCTGGCCCAGATCGCGATGCGCAGCCGGGAACTCGCCGAGCGCCAAGCCCGGATCTACCTCGACTCGGTCCGTCCGGAACTGGAGAAGCGCGAGATCACCTTCGTCACCTGGTCCGAACTCGACGATCAGCAACGGCTGCGGCTGTCGGGTTACTTCTCCGACCAGATCTTCCCGGTGCTCACCCCGTTGGCGGTGGACCCCGCCCACCCATTCCCCTACATCTCCAACCTGTCGTTGAACCTGGCCGTGATGGTGCGTGACCCGGACAGTCACGTTGAGCGATTCGCCCGGGTCAAGGTGCCCAACAACGTGCCGCGCCTGATCCGGGTGGAGAACGACCAGGACGGTCGCGGGTCGCCACCCGCCACGTTCCTGCCGTTGGAGGAGCTTATCGGGGTCCATCTCTGTGAGCTGTTCGCCGGCATGGAGGTGGTCGACTGGCACATCTTCCGGGTCACCCGCAACGCCGACTTCGAGGTCGAGGAGGACCGGGACGAGGACCTGCTGCAAGCAATGGAGCGGGAGCTGGCGCGACGCCGCTTCGGTCCACCGGTGCGCTTGGAGGTGGCCGACAGGATGAGCGAGCGCGTGCTGGAGCTGCTGCTGCGCGAGCTCGACGTCGATCCGCACGACGTGGTCGAGGTGCCCGGACTGCTGGACCTGTCGTGCCTGTTGCAGGTCTACGCGCTGCCCGCCCCGGAGCTGAAGGACGAGCCGTTCGTCCCCGCGACGCACCCGGCCTTCGGTGAGGGCGAGAGCCCCAAGGAGGTGTTCGCTACCCTGCGCGACGGCGACGTGCTGGTGCACCACCCTTACGACTCGTTCTCCACCAGCGTGCAGCGTTTCATCGAACAGGCCGCCGGGGATCCGCAGGTGCTGGCGATCAAACAGACGCTCTACCGGACCTCTGGTGACTCCCCGATCGTCGACGCGCTGATCGACGCCGCCGAGACGGGTAAGCAGGTTGTCGCGCTGGTGGAGATCAAGGCACGATTCGACGAGCAGGCCAACATCAAGTGGGCCAGAGCGCTGGAACGCGCCGGGGTGCACGTGGTCTACGGACTGATGGGACTCAAGACACACTGCAAGACCTCGCTGGTGGTGCGCCAGGAGGGCTCGACGATTCGCAGGTATTGCCATATCGGCACCGGCAACTACAACCCGAAGACCGCCCGGCTCTACGAGGACATCGGATTGTTTACCGCTGAGCCCGCGATCGGCGCTGACCTCACCGACCTGTTCAACTCGCTGACCGGCTACGCGCGGCCGACTTCCTACCGCGGCTTGCTGGTGGCGCCCTACGGAATCCGGCGCGGCATTGTGGAGCGGATCGAGGGGGAGATCGCCCACGTCCGGGCGGGCCGCCCGGCCAGGATCCGGATCAAGGTCAACTCGCTGGTCGACGAGCAGGTGATCGATGCACTATACCGGGCAGCGCTGGCTGGTGTCTGTGTCGACATCGTAGTCCGCGGCATTTGCGCACTCATCCCTGGGCGCCCGGAGCTGTCGGAGAACATCCGGGTGCGCTCGATCCTAGGCCGCTTCCTCGAGCACTCCCGGGTCTTCCACTTTGTGGGTGCTGGCGAGCACTGGATCGGCAGCGCGGACATGATGCACCGTAACCTGGACCGCCGGGTGGAGACGCTGGTCCGGGTGGACGATCCGGCCGCCACCGACGAGCTGGACGCGATGCTCACCTCCGCCCTGGACCCGACAACGCGATGCTGGGTATTGGAAACAGACGGCTCATGGAGCCCTTCCCCCTCAACTGGCTCCACCGTCCGTGACCATCAGGTGCAGGAAATCCTTCGGCACCGCAGGGGTGAGTGAGCGGTGCCTACCCTGCTCGCAGCTGGCGCCGCCGTGTGGCGGCGCTCGCCGTCGGGCGATGTCGAGGTGGCGGTGGTGCACCGGCCCGGCCTGGACGACTGGTCACTGCCCAAGGGCAAGGTCCGCTCCGGGGAGACACTGCCGGCCACCGCGGTGCGCGAGGTGGCTGAGGAGACCGGCCACACCGTCACGCTCGGCGCCAGGTTGGGCAGCCGCCAATATCGGGTAACCGAGGGTGAGAAGGTGGCGCACTACTGGGCAGCGCGGCCCACCGGCGGTAGCTTCCGCCCCAGCAATGAGATCGACGAGCTGCGCTGGCTGCCCTTGGCGAAGGCATCCGAACTGCTCAGCTACCAGCGTGACCGGACGCTGCTGGCCAGCCTCGACGGCGCGACGGCCGTCACCGCCACCGTGTTGTTGGTCCGGCACGCCGAGGCGGGCGAGCGCGAAACCTGGCAAGGCCATGATGACCTGCGCCCGCTGACCGCCGAGGGACATCGGCAGGCCGATGTCCTGCGAGCGCTGCTGCCCCTGTTTGGGGCCCAGCGGGTGTACTCCGCACCGCCGCTGCGATGCCGCCAGAGCGTCGAAGATCTCGCCACGGACCTCGGAGTACCGATCATCCCGGAACCGCGGTTGTCCGAGGACGGGTACCTGGTCGATCCGGCTGCTGGCCTAGAACGGCTGATCACGATCGCGGCCGAGCCGGGGGGTCCGGCCGTGGTGTGCAGCCAGGGCAAGGTGATTCCCGACCTGGTCCGCAACCTCACCGACTCCGCTGGGCGCACGCTGCGCGACGTGCCCAGCCGGAAGGGCAGTTACTGGGGGCTGTTTTTTGACGGCGGGTCACCCGCACCGCCCGTCCTCCTCACCGCCGACTACTACGACGACGCACTGAGCTGACTGCCGACAGGGCTGACTGCCG
>Ga0213881_10000625_pt1 | contig 20724 bp, 17 predicted proteins | sample BarmaccoBMER_R08_FD_160104 | JGI IMG/M metagenome (GOLD analysis project Ga0213881, IMG submission 160104) | Barbacenia macrantha exposed rock microbial communities from rupestrian grasslands, the National Park of Serra do Cipo, Brazil - ER_R08 ... | reverse complement strand
CCTCGAACACGCCCGCCAACGCCGACTTGCCTGGCACCGCCAGCACCGGCACGATCAACACGACCCGGGACCCGACGATGTTGGCTAATAGAACGCGATCTTCTATCGCAAAGTCAGACACACGTCAAGCCCGAGCAGGTTCCCGGAGTCAATCGGCATGGTTCGACCGCCCGGGATACCGCAGCCGCCGTGCCGGCGTCCGGGTTGAACCGCGACGATGCCGACATGCGACTAGACCTGCCGCAGGTAGGTGCTGAATCGGAGGCCCAGGTGCGTGAAGTCGTGCTGGCGGACGAAGCCGGCGTGCTCGTAGAGCGCCCGCGCGGCCACCATCATCTCCGCGGTATGCAGGTCCGCGGTATGCAGGCCCACTGCGGGCGCGCAATCCGCCCGGGCCAGGTCACGCAATTCTCGATGAGGGCGCGGGCCACGCCGCGGCCGCGCAGCGCCGGATCGACCCCTAGCACCCGGATGACCGCCCATTCCGGCAGCACTCGCTGATAATCCTTGGGGCCTGCGGCAGGCAGGTCACCGTACCGGCTAGCTGCTCACAAGCTGCGCGACCTGCAGCCGGCCTGGCGCACCGGGCTCGATGACCTTGGCGATGTTGCCGGTCATCGGGGTCCAGTTCGCCGGAGTCAGCCATGATTCGAACTCCGCGTACGCCGCCCTGACCGAGAAGTTCGCGGCTTTCCGGAGAATTCCGGGTAGCAGGCGAGACAGTCGACGCCCGCCAGGCCTTATGGCTCACGAGAGTCGATGCTGCGAATCAGGCGGGCGGCGATCGCCTTCCTGATCGCATCAACCCGTGAGACCGCACCAAGCTTGGCGTAGATGTTGGTAAGATGACGCTTGACCGTGCCCTCGGTGATGAGTAACCGCTTGCCGATCTGGGCGTTGCTCATGGCGAGCGCAGCGAGCCGCAGCACCTCCAGCTCGCGTGTGGACAGCGCCGCGTTGGAGGGCGGATTGTCCAGCTGGTTAATCGTGCGGCGGGACACCGACAGCAGGACGTTGCTCTGGTTGGTCACCACCGAACGCACCGCCGCGATGAGCTCCAGGCGCGTGATCGTCTTGACTAGAAAGGCCGCTGCGCCCTGCTCCAGCAGCTCCCTGACCAGCTCAGGTTTGTCGTGCATCGTGAGCACGATGACTCGGGTGTCCGGGTGCTCTTGGCGCAGCCTGCTGACCGTCGCCCGGGCACCGGGTCCGGGCATCTCGACGTCGACCAGCACCACGTCCGGGCGGTGCTCCGTGACGAGGGCCAGCGCCTCCGTACCGTCGGAGCCCTGGGCGACGACGTGGAAGGTCCGGTCGCTGGCGAGCAACTCGGCCACCCCCTCGCGGAACAGTGCATGATCGTCCACGAGGACGACTGAGATCGCCCCGGTGCCGATGTTCACCGCAGCACTCTGCCGAGCGGAATCGAGATTTCCACCGTGGTGCCGTGACCCGACAGGCTGGACAGCCGCAGCTCCCCGCCGAGCAGCTGCACCCGCTCTCGCATCGAGGACAGGCCAAGACCCTTGCCAGCGTTTGTCGCCTTCTCGACCGAGAATCCCCGACCGGTGTCGCACACCCGAGCGTCCAGTTGAGATTCACTGATTCCAATGGTGACGTCCAGCCGGGTGGTGCCGGAGTGCACCAGCGCATTGTGAATTGCCTCCCGCAGCGTGAAATAGACTTCCTCACACACTTCCCGGGGCAGCATCGCGGTGTCACCGGTGACCTCGACGCTAGTCAGGACGTTGCCGTCAGCGTTGACCGCCAAATACTCCGTAAGGGCTTGCTCGAGCTCTTCAGGCGGTCGCACCGTCGTGCGCAACTCGGCGGAGAATTGTCGGACACTGTCCAGAGCCTGTCGCATGGCCTCCCGTGCGCGGTGGAGCTTCTCCTGCGCCCGGGCTACGTCTCGGCAGGCATACATCTCATGCAGCTCGAGGTTCTGGATGGCCACGCCTATGGCGTGGGCGGCGCGATCGTGCAGGTCCCTGGCCAGTCGCGCCAACTCGGCGCGATGTGAGTCGCGGATGGTCTTGAGCACGAGCACGGTGTGGGACACGGCGCCCGAGGCGACCCAGCTCATGACCACTCGGTGCAAGACTAGCGCAGCCTCAGCGTCCGGCCGCCCGCATCTCGAGAACGCTTGCTGCACAACGGGCCAAGCGGTCTCGAACAACACGCTCGCCACCTGCAGCGAATCCGCGGGATGCATCGCCGCGATCGTCTGGCTGGCGCCGATTTCGACGCGCAGCGACATCGGGCTGGAATCGATACTCTCAGTAGCCGCTCGGTAGCTGTCAACGACCTCGTCGAGTATTGATCGGGCCTGGTCCAGCATCTGCTCGTGAGCGTGGTGACTGTCCAGGATCGGGCTGCCCCGCGCGCGCAGGCGGAGTTCGAAGCTGGAGACGATCTCCTCTCGCAACTCAACAGAGAGAATAGGATCATCCGTCATATCCTTCAGCCTCCCCAAGGGCCCCCTCTTCCCCGGTCCTTGATCACCGACTGTCTCTCGCTATGGGCGGGCTATTCGTCCATTATGAGTGAACTACACGGAGAGAGCGGAGAGAGTCAGGTCCACGTCGTACTGTGTGATCATGAATTTTTCGTAAATTCTCCCTCGTGTGTCCCATTCACCCGACCGGTTAGAGAGCGCAGCCATCGCGATTAATACACTGCCCACCAGAAAAATCGAGCCTGGCAGCAGTCCTGCTACCGGCACGTGAGGTGATCATGAATCCGGCGCCTGCGACCATCGCGGCGCTCGCGATCGCCGGCCGTGCTCGTCGAGCGCCACCGGCCAGTGCGTCGGCCGGCCGCCTCCGCTCCGAGGATGTCCTGATGAGCCTCGAAGCCAGCCGAGGCCCGGTATCGCCAGCGCACGCAACAGGTTCCACCCGTCACGGCACAGCGCAGCCCCTACCGAGGTGACTGCGCGGTCATCACGGATCCCACGCCTGGCGCGGCGAGCTACTCACCTCCTTCGACCGGCCTGATGTGTCCCCCGGGTCCCATCAGGCGCGCGACACGAACGTAACAATTCCACCGCTCGGAAGTGGAGAGCTCATGACAGTGGAGATACGACCTTCGTAACAGCCGCCATTGCACCTTGGTACTGATTACTGGCCGGGACCTTGCGTTGCGATTGGGGCTGTCGCTAGCGTCGCACACGCTGGCCGTTACCGAGCTGACGAGTCACGGGGGGCATCTTGCGTGTACTCGTGGTAGAAAATGATACTGCTATAGCAGAGTCCCTTATCCGCAGCTTGCGGCGACACGGATACCATGCGGAGAGCGTCGATACCGGAACACGGGCGTTGCGAACGTATCACCGCGCCGACCTGGTGCTTCTCGATCTTGAGTTGCCCGATCTCGACGGTCTTGAAGTCTGTCGCGGCATCCGAGCCTCTTGTGACATCCCTATCATCGCCGTCACTGCTCGCTGCACCGAGTTGGATCGGGTTCTCGGCCTGCAGGCCGGCTCGGACGACTACTTGGTCAAACCTTACGGATTTCGCGAACTCATCGCCCGTATCGAAGCCGTCATGCGCCGAGCCCGGCCGCAGCAGCCCGCCGTGCAGACCATTTCACACGGACCATTGCGCATCGACTTGGGCACCCGCGAAGTGTGCCTCAACGACCAACTCATCAACGTAACCCGCAAAGAGTTCGACCTCCTTTATCTCCTTGCGTGTCAACCCGAAACTGTCGTGTCCCGTAAAAAAATCATGTCTACAGTGTGGAACGTTGAATGGACGAGATGCAGCCGCACCATCGATACACATGTCAACAGTCTTCGCAAGAAGCTCGGCGCCAGCACCTGGATCATCACCGTTCGAGGTGTCGGCTTACGGTTCGGCTGCGCGGGTGAAACACTCCCGATTGGTGATGCTTTCGGCAGCAGCTCCTACCGCGGTGCTCGCGAGACCCCGAGCAGAGCGGCTCAGCGGTCTCCTGAACATGAACGGGACTTGCGTTGGCCGAAGGTTTGCAGGACATCAACCTCATGGTAATATGTACGACGGACTTGGTTGCGGCGGCGCCACCGCTGTTCGCTGGCGAGCCGGTAGACGCTGCCCGGTGGGATACCCCAGAGGCGTGAAATGTCCGCAGCGCTGAGCCATCGCGTAGTGGTGGCCGTGGTAGTGGTGGCCGTGGCAACGGATGGCACCGTGCCCATGCGGTGACTTAGTTGCATCCAGTGATGCTCGGGCCAACTATGGCATGGGTCAACGTCGCAGCGTATTTCTGCCGGCAACAGTGGCTCTTGCGGATACACGAGGGCGACAAGCTCACCATCGCAGCCCACTTCCACGCATCCGCCAATCGCCACCCGCCGGACGGGATTGGGGTAGGCCACCCGACGAGCCGCCCGCACGAGCTGCGCCACTTCGTTCGTAGCTTCGGTGGCAGCGGTGTGTGCGGCTATCCAGTCGACATGCCTGCCGAGGAATGTGACCAGTGCTCCCACGGAGCGCTTGGGCGCGGTAACGCGCCGTTCCACGGCGACCATCCCGCTCCACGACCCCAGGACACCGAGAATCCTTGCGCGCACGTTGGCCGCCGCCGCATTGAACGGCATGCCCGGCATCGAGCCGCTGCCCGACGCGTTGCCACGCGGCCGATCGGACCCGCTGAGCTGACGCCCACATTCGCTGTAGAGCCCGGGCAGGCTCTCCAATCCCGCAGCGAGCGTGTCCCGGCATGCCCGGCACAGCCGCGACCCCGCAACCACGCGACGTCGAACCCGCCCGGTTTCGCACCGCTGCCGGCATCCTATCCCCGCACACAGGGCACTCACTGCAGCCGTATGAACTCTGCCTTGGGTCACTTTCTCCTCCACGCACCTGCCGGACGCCGAAGTCGCGGACTCTCGCATCCATACAAACCGGTCACCAAACGCCGCCCACATTAATTCTGTGCTCCACCACCGAACAAGCCGCGAGCGGAAACCTTTGCGGTCCTCTGACGTCGACTTCACATTCCTCTTCAAGTTGACGCTGACATGACGAAACTTTGCCCGAAGTTTGAGGTTGAGACCCTTGACGGTCGCCGCTGGCCCGAAGAAACTAGTCATTAGTGTCCGGTGTGTTGTCGGGAGCTTCAGGTTGTCGGGAGCTTCAGCGCGAGCTGGCACATACATTCACCGGCGCGGCCGGTGTCCGAGTCGTGCGGAACATCTGACGACAGTCAAGGGAAGGGCACATGGAGGCCCCAGTGATTGTTGTCGGTGCCGGCCCGACGGGACTGATGCTCGCTGGTGAGCTGCGGCTTGCCGGGATCGAGGTCATCGTCATAGAGCGTCTCCCGGCACCGACCGGCGAGTCGCGCGGATTGGGCTTCACCGCGCGCGCCATGGAAGTGTTCGACCAGCGCGGTTTACTGCCCCGGTTCGGTGACATAGAGACCAGTGTCGCTGGGCATTTCGGCGGTTTGCCGGTGGACTTCAGTTCATTCGAGGGCGCCCACTTCGGTGTGCGGGGTGTGCCGCAGGCACGTACGGAGGCGATACTTGCGGAGTGGGCCACGGAATTGGGCGCAGACATCCGACGTGGCTGGGAATTGGTCGGGCTGGTTGCCGACGAGCACGGCGTCGACGCTGAAGTGCAGGGCCCGGATGGTCCAGCACACCTGCGCACGTCCTATATGGTGGGTTGTGACGGCGGCCGCAGTACCGTACGCAGGACAGCCGGGTTTGATTTTCCTGGTATGGCAGCGGCCCGTGAAATGTTCCTGGCCGACGTGACGGGTTGCAACCTCCGGACACGCTTTATCGGTGAAAAGGTTCCTGGTGGTATGGTCATGGCCGCTCCGCTAGGTGACGGTGTAGACCGCATCATTGTGTGTGAACGCGGCACTCTCCCGCGCCGACGCGCCGAGTTGCCCAGCTTCGCGGAGGTGGCTGATGCGTGGCAGCGCCTCACCGGTGAAGACATCCGTGGCGGCATCTGTCTTTGGGTCAGCGCCTTCACCGATGCCACCCGTCAGGTTGTTGAATACCGTCGTGGGCGCGTACTTCTGGCCGGCGATGCTGCGCACATCCATCTGCCCGCGGGTGGACAGGGACTCAGCGTGGGCGTGCAGGACTCGGCAAATCTTGGCTGGAAGCTGGCCGCTGTGGTGCATGGTTGGGCGCCGCCGGGATTGCTGGACACTTATCACGGTGAACGGCATCCGGTGGGAGCCCGGCTGCTGCTGAATACCCGGGCGCAGGGGCTCCTCTATCTCAGTGGCGACGAAGTGCAGCCGCTACGTGACGTCATGGCCGAGCTGATTGAGTTCAAGAGTGTCAGCCGCCATCTGGCGGGTGTAGTGAGTGGTTTGGATATTCGGTACGACGTTGGCTCGGGTGATCACCCGTTACTAGGTCGGCGCATGCCGCATCAGGGTCTAGTCGTCGGGGAAAGTGTAACCAGTACTACCCAGCTACTACATTCGGCAAGGGGTGTACTGCTGGACTTTGCGGGAAACTCTGAGCTGCGTTGCACCGCATCAAGGTGGGCGGATCGGGTGGATATTGTGACCGCGACACCACTTACGATGGAAGCAGCATGCCAGCTCGCGAATACCGAAGCGATACTGTTGCGGCCTGACGGTCATGTTGTATGGGCCGTACCCGGCGGTGGCAAGCTGTCGGAGGCCCTTCACCGCTGGTTCGGCTTTTCTCGCTCGCGTTGAAGATCACGAGCAAGCTGGCGCAATTTACTTGTAGGAGAGAAGTAAAGATGCATAGCACGTTGATCGTGGCTCGGATGGAACCTCGTTCGAGCGGCGAGGTTGCCCGGATATTCGACCAGTTCGACCGCACTGAGATGCCGCAGATCATGGGCACACGACGTCGGCAGCTGTTCTTATATCACGGGTTGTATTTTCACCTCCAAGATTTTGACTCGGACGGTGGTGAGGCAATAGGGCAGGCCCGATCCCACCAGCTTTTCGTAGACGTCAGCGCCGCTCTGAAGTCGCATATCGCTCCTTATGATCCGGAAACCTGGCGGTCTCCGGCCGATGCGATGGCTACACGCTTCTACCACTGGGACTTATCTGCATGACGCCTGCTGGTCGTTGATTGGAGGTTATGTTTCGTGAGGCGCCGGGTAGTGGTCACTGGAATTGGAATCCTTGCACCAGGGGGTATTGGCGCAAAGGACTTCTGGAACCTGTTGGTCAACGGAAAGACGGCGACCAGGAGAATATCCTTCTTCGATCCTGCTCCGTTTCGTTCGCAGGTCGCCGCCCAGGCGGACTTCGATCCCGAGACGCACGGGCTGGGTCCCCAGGAGATTCGTCGGATGGACCGCGCCGCACAGTTTGCCGTGGTCACCACTCGAGAAGCGTTGGTGGATAGTGGCCTTGAGCTGACCGTGCGAGATCCCTACCGCACCGGAGTAACCATCGGCAGCGCGGTCGGAGCCACCATGGGACTCGACGCGGAGTATCGGGTGGTCAGCGACAACGGTCGGCTTGAGCTGGTCAACCACGAGTACGCGGTGCCGCACCTCTACGACTACTTCGTGCCCAGTTCGTTCGCGGTCGAGGTCGCCTGGTCCGTGGGCGCCGAAGGGCCGGCCACAGTCGTGTCCACCGGGTGCACATCCGGTCTTGACGCGGTCGGCTATGCCTGCGATCTCATCCGTGAGGGCACCGCCGACGTGATGATCGCTGGAGCAACGGACGCACCCATCTCGCCGATCACGGTGGCGTGCTTCGATGCGATCAAGGCGACGACGCCACGCAACGACGACCCTGAGCATGCGTCGCGGCCGTTCGACCGGACCCGCAACGGATTTGTGCTCGGGGAGGGTTCGGCGATGTTCGTGCTGGAAGAGCTGGACAGTGCCAAGAGGCGTAACGCTCACATCTACGCCGAGATCGCTGGGTTCGCGACCCGGTGCAACGCCTTCCATATGACCGGGCTGCGGCCGGACGGCCGGGAAATGGCCGAGGCCATCCGGATTGCAATGAGCGAGGCGAGGGTCAGCGCCGAGGACATCGACTATGTCAATGCACACGGCTCGGGCACCAAGCAGAATGACCGGCACGAGACCGCGGCCTTCAAGCGCAGCCTGGGTGCGGATGCCTACCGCACACCGGTGAGCTCCATCAAGTCGATGATCGGCCATTCGCTGGGCGCAATTGGCTCGATCGAGATTGCCGCTTCGGTGCTGGCCATCGAGAACAATGTTGTGCCGCCCACGGCGAACCTGCACAACCCCGACCCTGAGTGCGACCTCGACTACGTGCCGCTTACTGCCCGTGAATGGCGTACCGACACGGTGCTGACTGTGGGCAGCGGATTTGGCGGTTTTCAGAGCGCGATGGTGCTGGCCCGGGCTGAGACGAGCGTTGCGTGACGACGCGGGTGGTGGTTACAGGTCTCGGCGTCATGGCTCCCAACGGGCTCGGCGTGGAGAATTACTGGACGGCGACTCGGAACGGCAAGAGCGGTATTGGCCGTATCACCCGGTTTGACCCAACGGGCTACCCGGCCCGGTTGGCCGGTGAGGTGCGAGGCTTCGTCGCGGAGAAACATCTGCCGAGCAGGCTGATACCGCAGACCGATCGCATGACGCGGTTTGCCCTGGTAGCCGCGGATTGGGCATTGGCCGATGCCGGTGTGCGGCCCAGCCACCTCGCTGAGTTCGGTATGGGCGTGGTCACCGCCAGTTCATCGGGTGGCTTCGAGTTCGGCCAGGGCGAGTTGCAAAATCTGTGGAGTAAGGGCAGCCAGTACGTCAGCGCTTACCAGTCTTTCGCCTGGTTCTATGCGGTGAACACCGGTCAGATCTCGATCCGCCACGCTATGCGGGGCCCTAGCGGCGTGCTGGTCAGTGACCAGGCTGGCGGGCTTGATGCGGTCGCACAGGCACGGCGGCAGATCCGCAGAGGGAGCAAGTTGATCGTCGCTGGCGGGGTCGATGCGTCGATCTGTCCCTGGGGCTGGGTGGCTCAACTGGCCAGCCGCCGTCTGAGCACGAGCGACGATCCAGACCGGGCTTATCTTCCGTTCGATCCCCTCGCGTGCGGGCATGTGCCGGGCGAAGGTGGAGCGCTGCTCATCGTGGAGGACGACGACGCCGCACGCCGGCGCGGTGTGCGGACCAGCTACGGCGAGATCGCCGGGTACGGGTCCACATTCGACCCGAAACCGGGCAACGGGCGTGATCCTGGCCTGCGACAGGCGATTCAGTTAGCTCTACACAATGCCGGACTGGTGCCTGGTGAGATTGATGTGGTGTTTGCCGACGCAGCCGCGGTCCCCGCGCTTGACCGGATCGAGGCAGCCGCGATCACAGCAGTTTTCGGTCCGTATGGCGTTCCCGTCACCGCGCCCAAGACCATGGTCGGAAGACTGTGCTCCGGTGGGGCGTCACTAGACCTGGCCGCCGCTTTGCTGTCCATTCGAGACGGACTGATTCCGCCGACCACGAACGTTTCGTTGGCACCTGAGTATGACATCGACCTCGTGATCGCGCAGCCGAGAGTTGGGGCGTTGCACACGGCGCTGGTGGCCGCACGTGGGTACGGCGGCTTTAATTCCGCGATGGTGGTGCGGGCCGCTGAGTAAGACCAATCGGTGCCACCAGCTGAATTGAACACCGAAGAAAGGAGACGGCACGTGACCATCCGCGAAGTCACCATCGAGGACCTCAAGCGCATCCTCCGCGAGAGCGCGGGCGCGGACGAGAATGTGGATCTTGACGGCGAGATACTCGACACCGATTTCGATGTCCTCGGCTATGACTCTTTGGCGCTCCTGGAAACCGCGGCCCGGATCACGCGGGAGTACGGTGTCACACTTGATGACGAAGCTGCTACTTCCGCGCGGACCCCACGCCGGTTCCTCAAGGTCGTGAACAGCGGCTAGTACGGCAGCCGTGCCCTGCCTCTGGAGAATGACGCAATCGGGAGTAGGAGAAGATATCCACCATGACGAAGGCGCTGAGCAGATGCGTTGCCGAGGACACTGACTGGGTGGTGTGCCCCGGATGCCGAGGCATGATCTACAGCAAGCGCTTGGCGAGGAATCTGCAGGTGTGCCCCGATTGCGGTGGCCATCACCGGCTGACCGCGTACGAAAGAATCGAGCAGCTCTTCGACGAATCTCATGTGGAGCTGCTAGATGTGCCAGTGCGCAGTAGTGATGTACTGGGGTTCACCGATACCAAGCCTTATCCGGCGCGACTGGTCGCCGCACGCACTGCCACCGGTCTGACTGAGAGCGTGGTACTCGCATACGGAACCATCGACGGGAACTCGGTGGTAGCCGCTGTGATGGATTTCCGTTTCCTGGCGGGGAGTCTCGGCGCCGCGGTCGGCGAGCTCATCACCCGAGCCGCCGAGCTCGCCCTTCAGGAGCGCGTTCCTCTGCTGATCGTTGCCGCTTCCGGCGGCGCACGAATGCAGGAGGGAGCACTCTCACTGATGCAGATGGCGAAGACCAGCCAAGCCCTCGGTCAGCTGGACGAGGCCGGAATCCTCACCGTCTCACTGATCACGGATCCCACCTACGGCGGTGTGGCGGCGTCGTTTTCGACACTGTGCGATGTGATTATCGCCGAGCCGAGGGCCAGGTTGGGTTTCGCCGGACCCCGGGTGATCGAGCAGACGATCCGACAGGCGTTGCCACCGGGCTTCCAGACGGCCGAGTTCCTGCTGGAGCGGGGACTCATCGACATCATCCGGCCGCGCAGCGCATTGCGGACCACCCTCGCCAGACTGCTCTCGCTCCACCGGAGCAGGCCGCCAGCAGGGGTGCGCCGGGTCACTGCCCAGCCCGCCGTCGACGAAACGGATGTCGTGGTGCGCGACCACCCCCAACTCCCGGAGACCGACGCATGGCAGAACGTTCAGAAAGCCCGCAATCTCGACCGGCCGACCACGCTGGACTACCTCCGCTGGGCGTTCGAGGACTTCGAGGAGTTGCACGGCGACCGGCTGGGCGCTGACTGTGCCGCCATCGTCGGTGGTACGGCGCGGCTTGATGGTGCGCCGGTCATGGTGATCGGTCACCAAAAGGGGCGGACGTTCGCCGAACTGGCCGCCCGTAACTACGGTATGCCGATCCCGGGTGGGTACCGCAAGGCGGCCAGGCTGATGCGGACGGCGGCGAAGCTCTCGCTACCGGTGATCACCTTGGTCGACACTCCCGGTGCCTATCCAGGGATCGAGGCCGAGGAGCGAGGCCAGGCAGTGGCCATCGCGGAGAACATCCGGTTGATGGCGGCTCTGCCGGTTCCGGTGATCACCCTGGTGATCGGCGAGGGTGGCAGTGGTGGCGCATTGGCGCTCGCGGTGGCCGATGAGGTGCTGATCTGTTCCCACGCTGTCTATTCGGTGATCAGCCCGGAAGGTTGCGCCGCGATCTTGTGGAACGACCCGGGGATGGCGCCCATCGCGGCCGCTGCGTTGCGTATCGATGCCCGGGCGCTCCTCCACCTGGGCATCGTCGACGGTGTGGTGCTGGAGCCCGAGGGCGGCAGCCAGGCCGACCACCTGCTGGCGGCGCAGCGGGTGCGGACCGCACTAGTCGCAGCACTGCAGCGATTGTCCGGAATGGACGGTGCCGCGCTGGTGGCGAGGCGGCGAGCCCGGTTTCGGTCGTTCGGCACATCCGAGGTCACCGGAAATGTCCTGGAGGGGACGACGCAGCGATGACGCAGCGCTCTTCGAACCCCCTCGGCCGCCGGCACGGCGAGGACACGGCGAGCGAGCTCCCCGCCGCCGGCCCGGCCGTCTGCACCGAAGAGCTCGATAAGCTACTGGGTCGGGTGCGGCACCATGCCGTGCTGTTTGTCTCTGAGCTTCCCCATCCTCCCCAGGCATTGCGGGTACGGGCCGGTGAGGTGTCCCTCGACGTCGAGTGGGCGCAGGAGCACGGCACCGCGCCGGCGCTCCTCCCGGCGGCCCCGGTCACCGAGCCGGTGACCGAACCGGATCCGGAAGTGCGCTACCTCATCTCGCCCGCGGTCGGCGTCTTTTACCGGGCACCCGAGCCGGGTACGGCGCCGTTCGTCAGCGAGGGCGACACGGTCGCGGCCGGCCAGCAGGTCGGGATCATCGAGGCGATGAAGCTGATGATCCCGCTCGCGGCCGACCAGGCTGGTCGGGTCGTCGAGGTGCTCAAGCAGGACGGAGAGTCCGTCGAGTATGGCGAAAGGCTGTTTGCCTTCGCTGTGGTTGGCCCGGCCGAAAGGGCCGAGCAGTCATGGTCAGCAAGGTGCTGCTGAACATCCCAGCGATCGTGGACGCGGCGCTGCACACCGGGCCGAGGCCATCCACTCTGGATCGCGGCGCGCAAGCGGCTGGTTATGTCCATCCACGTCGGACAAGTCCTCGGCGCTGCCTAACTACACCCGAGAACAACGAACTCCGTGGGAGAAAAAATGTCGGATCATGGTCAGCGGGTCGCGCTCATCACGGGAGCTACCAGCGGAATCGGCCTCGCTATCACCAAGAGCCTGGCCGCCCAGAGGAACAAGGTGTTCATCTGCGCGCGAAACGCCGACAACGTGGCTTTAACGGTCAAGCAGCTCCGGGAGGAGGGGCTGGAGGCGCACGGTACCGCCTGTGACGTCAGGTCGGCCGAGGACGTGCGAGCGTTCGTTACCGCCGCCGTTGATCGGTACGGCACCGTGGACATTCTGGTGAACAACGCAGGCCGTAGCGGTGGCGGGATCACCGCGAACATCGCCGACGAGCTGTGGTTCGACGTCATCAACACCAATCTGAATAGCGTGTTCCTGGTGACCCGCGATGTACTGAGCATAGGTGGCATGGGGGGAAAGTCCTGGGGGCGCATCGTCAATATCGCGTCGACCGCAGGCAAGCAGGGCGTGGTACTCGGCGCCCCGTACTCCGCGTCCAAGCACGGCGTTGTGGGCTTCACCAAGGCGCTCGGCAACGAGCTGGGCAAGAGCGGGATCACTGTGAACGCGGTCTGCCCGGGTTACGTCGAGACACCGATGGCACAGCGGGTCCGACAAGGTTATGCGTCAGCATGGGGAACCTCCGAGGAGGACATCCTCAACCGCTTCCAGGCAAAGGTTCCGCTGGGTCGGTACTCCACCCCGGAGGAGGTTGCGGGAATGGTCAACTACCTCGTTTCCGACACTGCGGCATCGGTCACCGCGCAAGCGATCAACGTCTGTGGCGGTCTCGGCAACTTCTGACCGTGACCTGGCGTAGGCCGCCATCACAAGTAAATGCAACAAGGAGAAAATAATGTCGCAGCCGGGCCCCCGCGCAGTTGAGCACGAGATCAAGGTGCTCGCGCCGGCCGAAGCCGTCTACCAGGTCATCGCCGAGGTGGCGAACTGGCCACAGATTTTTCCGCCGAGCGTACACGTTGAATACCTCGAACGTGGCGAGGAGACGGAACTGATTCAGATCTGGGCTACTGCCAATGGTGAAGCGAAGACATGGACGTCCCGCCGGGTACTGGACTCGAAGGCGCTACGCATCGAATTCCGCCAGGAGGTGTCCCAGCCGCCGGTCGGTGCGATGGGTGGCGCGTGGGTAATCGAGCCGATCTCGGACAGCGAATCCCTGGTACGGCTGCAGCACGACTATCAGGCCGTTGATGGCGATCCGAAGAAGCTGGATTGGATCGACATGGCGGTGGACCGCAACAGCCGGGCCGAACTGGCCGCGTTGAAGACCAATGCGGAACTGTCGATCAGGGCACCGGAGCTGTTGCTGACTTTCGATGACATCGTGCAGATTGACGGATCGGCGACGGATGTTTATGATTTTCTCAACGAGGCGCAACTGTGGCCGGAGCGGTTGCCGCACGTCGTCAGGGTGTCCCTGCAGGAAGACACGCCGGGGCTGCAGTTCCTCGAGATGGACACCCGGATCAGAGATGGGTCCGTGCATACCACCAAGTCGGTGCGGGTGACTTTTCCGCACACCAAAATCGCCTACAAGCAGATCCAGGCGCCCGCGCTGATGACGCTCCATACGGGGCGCTGGTTGCTGGAAGAGAAGTCCGACGGAGTGACCGTAACCTCCCGACACACCGTGGTGATTAAGGAGGAGAATATCGCGAATGTCCTCGGCGAAGAAGCATCCATCGACGACGCCAGGACGTTTGTCCGTACCGCGCTGAGCACGAACAGCCTGGCGACGCTGGAACATGCCAAGAAGTACGCGGAAAACCAGAGCTGATTTTGGTGACCAAATTTGGGATCGGAAGATCATGGTAGAAACCCAAGTCATCGTTGTGGGCGCGGGTCCCGTCGGCTTGATGTTGGCCGGCGAGTTACGGCTCGGTGGGGTAGACGTGGTTGTCGTGGAGCGGTTGTCCGCACCAACCGGAGAATCACGAGCGTCACAACTGAATGCGCGTACCATGGAAGTTTTTGATCAACGAGGTCTGCTCGAGCGGCTGAGCGAGACGCAGAGCGAGAGCCTGGGGCATTTCGGCGGGCTTTCCCTTGACGTGAGCCAAGTGCCCAGCGCATACGCCGGATTCTGGAAGATCCCACAGTTTCGTACGGAGGCAATGCTGCAGGCGTGGGCGGGTGAATTAGGTGCCGACATCCGCCGCGGACACGAGTTGCGGGGTTTGCACATCACAAATGACTGGGTAGAAGCCGAAGTCGACCACCTCGGCGGCTCGTTTCGTTTGCGTGCGCCGTATCTGGTCGGCTGCGATGGCGAACACAGCACCGTGCGGCAGTTGGCCGGATTCGACTTCCCCGGTACCGATGTGACGCGAGAGCTCTTCCGAGCGGACGTGGCCGGCATCGATATACCGAACAGACGCTTTCAGCGATGGGAACGCGGGCTGGCTATCGCGGCCAAGCGAGGCGGCGGTGTCACCCGCATCATGATGCACGAATTCGGCCATTCGGCTCGCCACCGTACTGAAGCTCCGGCGTTCGAGGAGGTGGTCGCGGCGTGGCGCCGGATCACGGGTGAGGACATCAGCGGCGGGACGCCGATCTGGTTGGACGCCTTTGGCGACGCCAGCCGCCACGTGACGTCGTACCGCAAGGGTCGTGTCCTGCTCGCCGGTGACGCTGCGCACCTGCAGATGCCAATAGGTGGTCAGGCCCTGAATCTGGGCCTGCACGATGCGGCAAACCTCGGCTGGAAGCTGGCCGCACAAGTGCAGGGCTGGGCACCTGCCGGGCTGCTCGACAGCTACCACGATGAGCGACACCCAGTCGGCGCCCGAACCCTGACCAACGTCCAAGCACAGGCGCTCCTCCTGCTCGGTGGCCCGGAGATAGAACCACTGCGAGCAAGCTTCGGTGAGCTGCTCGAACTCGATGACGTGCGGAGGCACCTGGCCGCGATGGCCAGCGGACTGGATGTCCGCTACGCGACCGGGCCCGGTGATCACCCCTGGCTCGGAGCTCGGATGCCGCACTGCGAGCTGGCGATCGCATCAGGCCCGTCCAGCACCACCGTTTTGCTGCGCCCAGCTCGTGGCGTGTTGCTGGCCTTTTCCACGAAAGCCACGCTCCATGCAGAACTGTCTGCCACAGCGACTAAATGGGAAAATCGGGTGCACATGGTGATCGCCGGATCGCGACCAGACGCTATTCCGTCCGAGATTAACGCGCTTCTCTTGCGTCCGGATGGTCATATCGCCTGGATTGATAACGGAACGACGGACTTGCACGCTGAACTGTCTCGCTGGTTCGGCTCACCCACACCAGTGTGACCGCTTATGATCGAAGAAATTCTTTCGGATGTAATCTACAGTACTCCGAAGTGGCCTGTTGGGCGCGACATCACCGCTGCGAACTCGCCACGACACTAATTGGGAAGATGAGACAGATGACGCAGATCCTGGGAATTGAGGCGCTCCGCGCCCAGGTGGCCGGCCAGGTGATTGACGAGTTCGACCTTCACTACGATGCGGCCCGCTCGGTCTGGAACGGTGATATCGACCGCCGGCCGGCCGTGATCGTCCGGTGTAGTGGCCCGGCGGATGTCGCGGTGGCGATCGCCTTCGGCCGGGAGCGCGGATGGGATATCTCGGTACGGGGTGGTGCGCACAGCTCCTCGGGAGCCGCGGTAACCGAGGGTGGCCTCATGATTGACCTCAGCGAACTTCGAACAGTGTCGGTGAACGCGGATACTCGTCGGGCTTGGTGTGGCGGTGGTGCCACCCTTGGCGATCTGGACGCGGCTACCCAGCGGCATGGTTTAGCGGTCCCTTCGGGAACGATCAGTCACACCGGGGTGGGTGGCCTGACTTTGGGTGGCGGATTCGGCTGGCTGACCCGCCAGGCCGGGCTGACCTCGGACAACCTGCTGTCCGCGGAGGTGGTCACCGCTGATGGTCGCACGCTGCGCGCCTGCGCGGGCAGGCATCCTGATTTGTTCTGGGCGTTGCGGGGTGGTGGCGGTAACTTCGGTGTCGTCACTGGCTTTGAGTTCCAGGCCCACCAGATCGGTCCGCTGGTGCACCTGGGACTGTTCTTCTGGGAGCTTGAGCAGGGCGCGCAGGCGCTTGGTTTGGGTCGAGAGGTGCTGGCCTCACTACCCCGCCAGGCGGGGTGCGTTCTGGCCGCGGGCCTGACCGCGCCACCGGCACCTTTCGTGCCCGTACGCCACCACGGGACACCCGGATGCGCGCTGCTGATCGCCGGGTTCGGGTCAGCCCAGGAGCACGCCCGATTGATCGCACCGATCCGGACGGCACTGCCGCCCCTGTTTGAGTTCGTGCGCCCGCTGCCCTACCTGCAGCTGCAAAAGCTACTCGATGGCGCCGCCCCCTGGGGCATCCACGCCTATGAAAAAACCCTCTCCCTTCAGCAGTTCCCCGATGCGGCGATCACTACCCTCACCGAGCACCTGCCGCGCAAGAGTTCACCGATGTCCTTCGTCCAGATCTTCGGACTAGGTGGAGCGTTCGCTGACGTCGCCGAGCAGGAGACCGCCTTCGGCGGCAGCCGCACCACCCGGTTCGTCCTCAACATCGGAGCACTCGCCCCCCACACCGAGCTCCTGACCGCCGACCGGGCCTGGGCTCGGTCACTATGGCAGGCACTCCTGCCCTACGCCAGCAACTCCGGCGGCTACATCAACTTCATGACCGACGACGACGACAATCGAGTACGAACCACCTACGGCCCAGAAAAATACCAACGCCTAGCCCAGATCAAAGCACACTATGACCCAGACAACATATTCCACCTGAACGCCAACATCAAACCCGCACCACGACCGACCTCAGGCGGCAGGTTTGTTCCCGGGCGATGGGGTGAGGTTGTGGGCGAAGCACAGACGTCGGTAGTCGAGCACGAGAATCAGCCGGCACCCGAGGCGATTGTGCGGCTCGGAACCGCGTTCTGGGGCTCGAAGACGCTATTGAGCGCCGTCGAGCTGGGAGTCTTCTCCGAGTTGGCGGATGCGGGCGCGCTCGATGCCGAGACGCTGCGCGAACGTTTGGGCCTGCACCCGCGCAGCAGAACGGACTTCTTCGACGCGCTGGTCGCGCTGGGCATGCTTGAGCGCGAGAATGGCCGTTACACCAACACGCCCGCGACGGAGCTGTTCCTCGACCGGGCCAAGCCCTCTTATATGGGGGGCGTCTTGGAGATGGCGAACACACGTCTCTACAGCCACTGGGGATCGCTGACGGAGGCACTGCGAACCGGACTCCCCCAAAACGAAGCCAAGCTCGGCGAGGACATCTTCGAGGTGCTCTACGCCGACCCGGTGAAGCTGGCGCAGTTCGTCCGTGCGATGACCGGGGCCAGCATCCACACAGCGCGGATGATCGCGGCCAAGTTCCCCTGGCAGGACCACCGCAGTGTGATCGATATCGGCTGCGCCGGGGGCGCTGTGCCAGTTCAGATCGCCTTGGCGCACGAGCACATCACTGGCGGCGGTTTCGACCTGCCAGCGCTCGGGCCGATCTTCGATACTTACGTCGCGGGCTTCGGGCTCGGCGAGCGGCTGAGCTTTACCGCCGGCGATTTCTTCACCGATCCCCTACCCCAGGCGGATGTGCTTGTCATGGGGCACGTCCTGCACGGCTATGACCTCGCTGGAAAGCACCTGCTGTTGCACAAGACCTACGATGCGCTGCCCCAGGGCGGCGCGCTGATCGTCTATGATGCTGTCATCGACGACGAGCGGCGCAGCAATGCACACGGTCTGCTGATGAGCCTCCACATGCTGCTCGAGACGCCCGGGGGATTCGAATACACGGGCTCCGATTGCCGGTCCTGGATGCAGGAGACAGGATTTCGCGAAAGCTACATCGAGCACCTCGTGGGGCCCGACTCAATGGTCGTCGGAATCAAGTAGCCGATCGAGTCGTGTGGTGGAGAGTCGGTATCTACTCTCCTGTCAGGTACCAAGCACATAAGGGAGTCAACCAGTGCGCGATCAATACGACATCATCGTTGTCGGCGGAGGCCCCGCCGGCACCACGGTCTCCGGGCTCCTGTCCAAATGGGGACGGCGTGTACTCTTGCTGGAAAAAGAGAAATTTCCCCGGTACCACATCGGCGAGTCCCTTGTTCCGGGTATGATTCCAGTCATCGATGAGCTTGGCGCCACTCGTATCGTAGAGCAACTTGGTGCGATTAAGAAATATGGGATATCGCTTCTCTGGGGAGAAAGTCCAGAACCGTGGACACTGCGTTTCGATGAAGTCTCTCCGTTCCCCTACGCCTATGAGGTCAAGCGAGCGGAGTTCGACAACCTGCTGCTGACCCACACGCGACGGCTCGGCACAACTGTGATCGAAGAAGCGAACGTCCGCGAGGTTCTGTTCGACGGCGACCGTTGCACAGGTGTACGCTACAGTCCGGTTCACTCTGACGATGTGATTGACGTCCATGCTCCGTTCATCATCGATGCATCCGGTCAGGCCAAGATCATGGCTCGGCACTTCAAAACAGTTGGCTGGCACTCGGACCTGAAGAATCTGGCCGCCTGGACATATTTTCAAGGCGGCAGCCGCTATGCGGCACAGGCAGCTGGCAATGTCGTGATCGAACACAAGGCGCCCGGCTGGCTCTGGATGATTCCGTTCAGCGACCACACATGCTCCATCGGTTTTGTGGCACCTATCGCGGAGTATGCCGCAAGCGGTCTGAAGCCCGCAGCGGTACTCTACCGGTGTATCGACGAGGCACGGGAGATCAAACGTCTGTTGGCCGGTGCTGTTGAGGTGTCCCAAGTTCGCACAGCCAAGGACTGGTCCTATACCTGCGAACGGATGAGCGGTCCCGGCTTCATGCAGGTCGGCGACGCGGCGGCGTTCATCGACCCGCTGTTCTCCACCGGCGTCATGCTCGCAATGAAAAGCGCATCTTCGGCGGCACGCGCTGTCAACAAAATTCTCGACGAGCCGAACCTGGAGACCTCAATTCGTCAATCGTACGAGGACGGTTATCGTGCCTTTCTTGATGCGTTGATCTCGTTCGTGCGATTCTTTTACGACCCAAGCAGGAAAATTGTGGAGTACTTCGAAGAAGCGCGTAAACTGGTCGACCCAATGAAGCACTTGGAGGCTCGCGAAGACTTCATTGTCCTCATTTCGGGTGTCATCGGGGTGCGTCCGATACTGGAGTCCGTCCCGGACGCTCCGGTTACCTCGGACTCCGGTCAACACTTAGGTGGAGGCCATCGTTTTGACTGGGGTGGTCTGCACGTGGAATCGAGCCACTTAGGTGGCCGCGGATCGTATATACAGAGGTCACGATGACAGTTGCCGAGACACCGGTCACGGCCGCCGCGCCAGCGCAGCCATCACCTGTTGTCGCAATGCGTCAGATAATCCTGGGAGCTCGCGTCTCGCAGGCGATCGGCGTGTTCGCCCGGCTTGGAGTTGCGGACGTGCTGGCCGATGGCCCACGGCAGGTAGCAGAGATCGCGCAGCGGATAGGTGCGCACGACTCGGCGTTGTATCGGCTGTTGCGCGCGCTGGGTGACGTGGGAGTCGTCGCGGAGTTGGAGAATCTACAGTTTGCCTTGACGCCGCTCGGTGAGACGCTGCGCAGTGACGTCCCCGGCTCGCTGCGGGCGTGGGTGACGATGGTCGGGATGCCGTTCCACCGTCACTCGTGGACCGCTCTGTATGAGACGGTCCGGACCGGGGAATCGGCGTTTGACCGGGTTCACGGTATTCAGCTTTTCGACTACCTGGCGGAGCATCCCGAGGATGCGGCGGTCTTTGATGCCGCCATGACCTCCTTCTCGATGAGTGAGGTTGTCAGCATTATCAGAGCGTACGATTTCAGCCGGTTCAGTACGGTAGTGGATGTTGGTGGTGGACGGGGTGGCCTGCTCGCCGCGATCCTGTCCGCCAACCCGAATCTTCAGGGAGTGCTATTCGATGTACCGACGGTCGTGGCCGGTGCCGACGGTGGACTATCCAGAGCCGGAATTATCAACCGCTGCAGGGTGGTGGGTGGGGATTTCTTTGACTCGGTACCCGGAGGGGGCGATGCCTACCTGCTGAGCGGCATCATCCACAACTGGGACGACGACCAGGCAGTGGAAATCCTGAGTACGTGTCGGGCCGCGATGGCCGACACTGCCTGTCTGCTGCTTGCTGAGACCGTGCTGCCGGAGGGCACAGCGCCGTCGATGGGAAAACTTGCGGATTTGGAGATGTTGGTCATGACTACTGGTGGTCGCCAGCGCACCGAGGCGGAGTTCCGCGCGTTGCTTGGCCGGGCCGGGCTTCGGTTGACCCGCATCGTGCCGAGTTCTGGCATGACCAGCCTCGTGGAAGCGGTT
>Ga0213881_10000624_pt1 | contig 20780 bp, 20 predicted proteins | sample BarmaccoBMER_R08_FD_160104 | JGI IMG/M metagenome (GOLD analysis project Ga0213881, IMG submission 160104) | Barbacenia macrantha exposed rock microbial communities from rupestrian grasslands, the National Park of Serra do Cipo, Brazil - ER_R08 ... | reverse complement strand
GCGCTGGACATTGCAAAAAGGAAATGATGTTTCCGCCAGCGTGGTGCACGCAACGCGCAAGCGCCTGAAGAAAGCCGCGCCGCGCTTCGGCTGGCCTGCAGAAAAAGAGATAGTGCGTTGATCTCAGTTCAGCCGCGCTTTACGAACGCGGCGGCGTCCCCTTTCTAGCTGGAATCTTCGGATTAGTGAAATTTTCCATTTTGTAACAAGGTTGTTTCCGAAACGTCACTCGCACATGCGATTGATGGGTATGCACAACCGGCTCTTTCTCGCTTTTCGGCTCATCACTGCAGTAGTTGCATTACAAACTGGAATTTGTGAGCTCAGCGCGACAACGGTAATCGTTCCGAACGATTTGCCCGATCCGAACGGTCCGGGAAGTCTTCCCGCCAGTCAGGCTTACGGCGGTACGTCCAACTTGTTTCCTTTCTTTCCTGGAGCAGGAGTGGGTCTGCGATATGAGCAAGTTTACTCTGCCTCCCAGTTTTCCACCTTCGCGCCAGGAGGCGAAGAGATCACCCAAATCGCTTTTCGAGTGGGAGCCGAAGCCGCCGGCCGGCTCGATCATGGTGCCTTTGTGACAACGGTTCCGGCTATTCAGTTCACACTCTCAACAACGTTGGCTTCACCGGGAAACCTGAGTTCTAGCTTTGCGAACAATCTCGGAGCAGACGCTACTACGGTTTACGGCATAGCCGGCATTGGCTCCCCGCTTACCATTTCGAGTACTGGCACTCTGACGGCTGATCCAGCACCGTTCGACATCGTCGTCTCCTCAAGCACGCCCTTTTTCTATAATCCGGCAAGCGGCAATCTGCTTCTCGATATTCAGAACTACGAAGGAGCGGAATCGCCCAGCGGCATTGAACTAGATGGCATCTTGGGAGATGGTACTATCACGTCGCGCGCCTATAACTATGGCGACGCGTCCGCGTCTACTACGAATAACGCCGGTGATTACGGTGTAGTAACTGAATTTGTCGCCACTCCTATCCCCGAACCTACGATCGATTTGATGCTTACTGCCGGCATGTGTCTTCTCGGTATACGGCAAGTTCGGCGCAGTTAACGGCAGCGGCGCGACGCCCAAGGTCGATTGCCACTCATGCCGAGTACGCTTCGCAGGATGAAGAGCAACTAAATCGCCAACGTAACATACCGTAAACCAAGAAGGCGTGGAACGAGCCACTGTGCTCTTCGTGTTGTGTCCTGCCGGCGGCACGACCTGCCTGCCACTTACTAGGCTTAAATCACGTGGTCAGCTCTTTGTGCAACTAGTCTCCAACGTATGTCGCTGGTGCTAAACGGACACGATCTTTGCCGGGACAGTGGAGTCTTCATCGAAGGAGTAAACGGCACAGAGCCGATGATAACCGTCAGCAATGATTACTCGGCCAACGCGTTCGTCGCGCACAAGGAGCACGGGCGACAGGCGCTCACCTTCCTGAAGTTTCTCCTGGTCGGTACGGACATGGATGTTACTGGGTGGAAGAAGGGGAACACCGCAGGCGCGAAAAATGTCCTTAGCTTTGAACTGCTCAATGTCGCTGTCGCGCAATTTGCCTACGAGACTCTTGGCGATCGACTTAGTAAAGACTAACTGTAAATACGACTCGGCTGCGGGATAATCGTGCTCTTCCGGTTCCGTCAGCCACCGCTCCTTCAGCTTGCGCTTCATCTTCAGAGGAAACGCTAAAAACGTAGTGGTGAAAAGTCGAAACTTGCGCGGAATCTGTCGCCAGTATCGACCGGCCGATGTTCCAAACTACACGCTTGCAACCAGGCTCGCAAACGCAGCAGCCACAGGTCATACGCGAGAAAAGCACACAAGAATGTGGGCAAAAGGCCGCGCTGAATTGTGTGACTGCGGCCTGCGCAAGGCTCGGATTATCGAAGAGTGATTTTCCCAGTTGCGCTAAGCCGCCACACCGACAGCATCAGGCGACCAGCGAGTTCTTAATGTGCCGAATGTCTTCTGCTTCGGCCGCGTAAACCGCGTCTTCGCCGATGTTCTTGGCGTGGTCGCCCACGCGTTCGAGATAACGTGCGATGAAAAGCAGGTGCAGATAATCTTCGATTCGATCAGGATTGCGACTCATGCAGCCGGTCAGCTCGCGCGCGATCTGGCGGTTCATTGCATCGATCTCGCGGTCGCGGGCGTTTAACCCGCGAGCTAGAGCGACATCGGCATCGGCGTAGGCGCGGACGCTGTCGCGAAAAAGCGTCGTTGCTTCAACAAACATTGGACCGAGCGCGACCGCATCGTCGAGCATCGGTTCCATGGCCAAACTGCGCGCGCGCTCCGCAATCTTAACCCCCTGATCGGCGATGCGCTCCAGATTGCTGGACAGCTTCATCGCGGAAATGACCTGGCGCAGATCGGATGCCACCGGCTGGAAGCGCAGCAGGATATTAATGCCCTCAGCGTCGACTTTCTTCTCTAGGGCATCTATCTCTGCTTCATCGACTACCGCGATGGCACACATCTCAACGTCCCGATCGAGCAGACAACTCATCGCATTTTGCAAGTTGCGATCGGTCAGGCTCGCCATCATGAGCACGTCGGCGCGCAAGGCATCGAGCGCGTGCTCGAACTCATGCAGAATATGTCGTGGCATTAGCATCAACCAAAGCGGCCCGTAATATAATCCTCGGTTTTCTTTTCTTTGGGATTGCTGAAAATTCGTTCGGTGGCGTCAAACTCGATTAGCTTGCCCATGTAAAAGAAGGCGGTGCGATCCGAGACGCGGCCGGCCTGCTGCATGTTGTGCGTGACGATGACGATCGTGTAGTCGGTGCAAAGCTCGCGGATCAGCTCCTCTACTTTCATCGTCGCGATCGGATCCAGCGCGGAAGCTGGCTCATCCATGAGCAAGACTTCAGGTTCGACCGCAATCGCGCGGGCAATGCAGAGCCGCTGCTGTTGGCCGCCGGACAAGCTCATGCCCGGCTTGTGCAGGTCGCCTTTCACCTCATCCCAGAGCGCGGCCATGCGCAACGATTTCTCCAGCCGCTGATTGAGAACAGCGCGTTTGCGCACACCGTTCAGTCGCAGCCCGACGAGCACATTGTCGGCGACGGACATCGTGGGGAATGGATTAGATTTCTGAAACACCATCCCGATTTTTCGTCGGATGATCGTGGGGTCAGAATCCGGCGCGTAAATGTTGCTGCCGTAAAAAAGGGCTTCGCCTTCGACGCGCGTATTTGGCACAAGATCGTGCATTCGATTAAGGCAGCGGAGAAAGGTTGACTTACCGCAACCACTCGGACCGATGATCGCGGTGACGGTTTTCTCCGGGATGTCGATAGTCACATCGCGGATGGCGGCCTTTTCACCATAGAAAATCGAGAGGCTGCGCACGTTGAAGGCAGCTCTCGCGCTCTCCGCCGGCTGCTGCGGCGTGCGCGTTTGCGCCGGTGATGCTGGTTCGATCATCGTTGGCAGTGTGATGGAGGGTTCAATCATAAAACGCGAACGGTGCGGCCACGCGTGAGGAAGCGCACAACGGTGTTGATGAGAAAGATCATAACAACGAGGACAAGCGCGCCCGCCCACGCCTGCCGGTGCCAATCTTCATAGGGCGAAATGGCGTAGGTAAAAATCTGAAGCGGGAGTGCCGCGATCGGCTCGAGCAGATTGTGATTCCAAAAGCGATTGCCGAAAGCGGTGAAGAGGAGCGGCGCCGTCTCACCCGCCACACGCGCGAAGGCCAGCAAGATTCCGGTGATAATGCCCTGCGACGCTGTCTTCATCACGACATGGACGATTGTTTTCCACCGGCTGATCCCAAGCGCGAGTGAAGCTTCGCGATAGCCATTCGGAACGAGCAGCAACACCTCTTCAGTCGTGCGCATGATCAGCGGGATCATCATCAAGCCGAGAGCCAGGCCGCCAGCAAGGGCGGAGAAGCTCTTGAATCTTAGCACGATTAAGCCGTAAACGACGACGCCCCAAATAATCGATGGCACGCCGTTGAGAACATCGGCGACAAAGCGTAACAATGCGTTCATCCGCACGTCGCCATATTCGGCCAGATAAACACCTCCGAGCACACCCACTGGCACACCGATGAGTGCCGCCAGGGCCAGTAGCTCGCCGGAGCCGACGATGGCGTTGACCATTCCGCCGCCAACTTCGCCTACGGGCTTCGGCAAATGGGTGAAGAAGTCCCAGTTGATAGAACCGATGCCGCTGACCAGCAAATGATAGAAGACAAGCCCGAGCGGGGCGATTACGAGCAGCGCGGCCACCGTTGCCAGCGTAGAAGCGAGCGCGCTGATGATTTTTCTCCGAGTGTGGCGGTGCGCTTTCATTTCACTGCACCGCACGCGTGGTCATGGCGTTCTTCATCGTTTTGAGCAGCAGTTGGGCGATGAGGTTGGCCAGAATGGTGATCCCGAAGAGGACAAGCCCGATTTCGAAGAGGGCTTGGAGGTAAATGTCGGTCGTTGCTTCAGTGAACTCGTTCGCGATCACGCTCGCCAGCGTGTAACCGGGCGCGAAAAGCGATGCTTTGATTTGCGGCGTGTTGCCGATCACCATCGTCACCGCCATCGTTTCGCCCAGCGCGCGTCCGAGACCGAGAATGACCGCGCCGAAGAGCCCGTTTTTGGCGTAACTGAGCACCGCGATACGCGTCACTTCCCAGCGAGTTGCGCCCAGGGCATAGGCTGCTTCGCGTTGCAGGTTCGGAACGCTGCGCAGAATCTCCCGCGCCACCGACGTAATGATGGGTAGAATCATGACTGCGATGATGATGCCGCCAGCCAGCATGCTTACGCCGTAGATCGGGCCGTTGAAAAATGGTGTCCAGCCAAGTGCCGACTTAAGCCATGGAAAGGCATGTGCACGCAGCCATGGAATCATGACGAAAATCCCCCACAACCCAAGAATGACGCTGGGAATTGCGGCCAGCATTTCGATCAGCGAGACCAGCGGCTGGCGAATCCAGAGCGGTGCCAACTCAGTGAGGTAAATCGCAGTCGCAATGCTGAGCGGCACGGCAATAATCAGCGCGATAAGGGACGAGACAGCCGTTCCGTAGATGAATGGAAGAGCGCCGAATTGTTCCGACACCGGATCCCAAGTCGAGCTCGTGAGGAATCGAAAGCCGAACCTGCTGACGGCGAGGTGCGATCCGACTGCTAATTGCCAGCCAACCAGAATAATCAGCCCAATCACCGCGAGCGCCATCGCCAACGTCAGCCAACGAAACGCGCGATCAGCCCAGCGCCGCGGCGGCTTCATATACCTCGCCGCGGGTGCGCGCTCCGCAACTGCGGCCCGTGGACTTATCGCAATAGCCATGCCTGTGCCGGCGAGCGGAGTTAAAGCTTGATCTCGTCCACCCGCTTGAGCACGCGGTCGCGCAATTCGTCTGGCAGCGGCGCATAATCGAGCTGCTTCGCCATGTCTTCACCTTTGCTGAGCGCCCACTTAAGGAACTCGACCAGCTTCTTACCCTTGGCTGCATCCTTCTGCTGCTCGTAAACCAGCAGCCAGGTCGCTCCCGCGATAGGATAAGATTGCGCGCCGGTAGCATTCGTCATTGAGAAGCGAAAATCATCGGGAATTTGCGCCGTGCTCATCGCAGCTGTCACCGATTCAAGCGTCGGCTTCACAAAGTTACCGTCGGCATTCTTTAGCTCCGCATATGGCATCTTGTTTTGAATAGCATAGATCAGTTCCACATAGCCAATTGCGCCTTCTGTCTGCTTAACTTGCCCGGACACTCCTTCGTTGCCCTTGCCGCCAATTCCGGTTGGCCAGCTTACAGAGGTATTCGAACCAACCTTGGACTTCCAATCCGCGCTGACTTTGCTGAGGTAATCAGTGAAGATGAAGCTTGTCCCGCTGCCGTCGGAGCGATGGACAACGACAATGTCCTGGTCTGGCAAAGTAGTTCCTGAGTTAAGCGCCGTGATTTTGGCGTCGTTCCACTTTTTGATGTTGCCGAGGTAGATACCGGCAATGGTTTCACCGTCGAGCTTCAGCGATGGATTACCGGGCAAGTTGTAGCTGATGACTACTGCCCCAGCTACGGTAGGTATATGGATCAATTTGCCTGGAGCTTTAGAAAGGTTGTCGTCACTCATCGGACCATCAGACGCGCCGAAATCCACCGTCTGGGCAAGTATTTGTTTTTGTCCTCCGCCCGAACCTATAGACTGATAGTTAAATCGAACTGAAGGATCAACCTTGGCATACTCGTCAAACCATTTCGAGTAGATCGGATACGGGAAGGTCGCGCCCGCACCGTTGATTGTCATGTGGGCCGAAGCGTCAGCCGCTAATCCAAGCGCACTGAGCCCCAGCAAACCAATAAGAAGTGTTCCGATTCGCATACAGCTAACTTGCCGCACCCGGTCGGAAGCGGTCAAAATGTTTACTGTTACGATCTTGTGACAAAGCGGCTTGTTACCACCGGACGAACCGCGCAAGAAAGGATTGGTGGGACAGCGTTTGAGTTGATTTCAGAAGTTGAACAGGTCAAAAAGGTCGCTAATAGCCGGCCTGTTCGTTGGAACGTATTTGCTGACCGTCAGGTCATACCTGGGGTTTGGCAGATTATCGCGGCTCCGCTCAGAGATCATCGGCAAGCCCCAGTTGCGCTCGATGAACTTCAGAATGGATACATGGTCTGAATAGTTATGCGAGATATGGCCCGGCTTGGTGTACGGCGAGACTACAACTAGATGAATACGTGTGCCATCGCCGAAGAAGTCGAGCGCCTGCACATACCCAGAGTCATAATAGCCCCGCCTTCGTCCACCGTGACAAAGAATCTATACAATGATTCGTCTGCGCATATAAAGAAAAAGCCGCGCGGCGTCGACACCGCGCGGCCTTTCTCACGTAACGCGAAAATCATCAGCCGTTCGCCTTTTGCCTTAAAAAACGACCTGCATGCGCAGCAGCACTTCGTCGAATTGATCAGTCCCGACCGTCGGGTGAGCCTGACGGTAATCCGACCAGGTATGCACGTAATCCGCCATCACTTTTAGATAATCGGCGTGAATATACCAATTGAGACCGCCGGTGATCGACTCAATGCCGTCGCTGCCCACCTGCCCGGGATTGAGATGCTCCCACTTCACAACCGCCTGCAGTTTCTTTGGCCAAATGAAATAACTGCCCTGTACGTATTCGCCGTCGGGTTTGAAACTGTGGAAAGCACCGTCGCGCGAGCGTACGTTCTCCTCCAGATATTCACCGATTAAATCAAATGGCCCCAGCCTGAACCAGGCATCGGCGCTGTAGGCATGCCGTTCATCGGGTCCGGGTAGATTGTAGGAAGCCAGTGAACCGTCGGAGTTGACCTTTAGGTTCAACGCAGGGGAAATGTTGGTGCCGGTTTCATCGCGGCTAAAGAGGTAATCGCCCCCAAATTTCACGAATGACTCCATGCCCATGAGATTCCCCTTCCAGGGCTGAAGCTCGAGGCGGGTAACATACATGAATTCGTTGTTGTCGTTGGTGTTAACATTGCGCCCGTTGCCGTTGAATGCCCCGGCATAGTACGTCATGAAGTCTTTCTCATCCGGGAGTACATCGGTGAAGGGTTTGCCCCAGATCATCGCTCCGATCTGCCGCTCGGGCGTGAGAGCGCCCGTGGGCAGGCTGCGTTCAATGGTATAAATCTGCGTGTCAGGCGTGAGCTGCTCCAGGCCAAACGGCGCTTTCCATTGGCCAACCCTCAGGTTGGCTTCAGGCACTCCGTGCCAGTTGATGTAAATGTCGGTGCCGGAAAACTCCGTCCGGGTCGAGTTGCTTACCGTGGTGGTGGCGCCGGTCTTCAGGTTCACGCTCTTGAGTGCAGTGATCGCCGAATCGCTTTGCTCAAAATCTCCTTCTATCTTGAAATCGAACTGCTCGGCGAACTCCCCCGTCAAAGTAATGCGGGCACGGCGCAGACGGATACGGTCTTTCAGCGCGCTTAAGCCAAAGCGTCCTTCAAAGGCGGAAACATCGCCATCTTCAAAGTTGGCCTGAATGAAACCGCCCAGCGTGAGCTTGTACTCAGGGCCCGCTGGATGCACATCGACCGGCGGCGGCGTAGGCGCGGTAAAAACGGCTTTGTTGCCATTTCCTGCAACCGCTTTGGCTTCCGGCTGGCTAAGCATCGGCGCAAACGGTTCGTTCCGTTGCCGCAGATCATTAACCTCCTGCTCCAGTTGCGCGTTGCGCTGCTGCAATTGGCGCACTGATTGTTCCAGTTTTTTCAATCGCTCGGCTTCTGATTGGTCGGGCGGGTCGGCTGCGTGCAATACCGATATGGCGCAAGAAAAGAGTGCTGCGAACGGAATGAAGGAAGTAGGTGATAACAAGTGTGCAAGTTTAGACATATAGGTTTCTCGATTTGGTTAGGCGCCGCATTGCCTGCGACGGCGGAGAACCTAACTGCCCTCTGTTACAGCCAAATGGCGACTGTGTTACAATTAGGTGAATTCAGCGATTAGAGGGCTTGGCTACCGAGTATCATTCTTCGCGAAGACGGTATCCGAACCCTCGCACCGTCTCTATCGCAGCGCCTGCTTTGCCAAGCTTTTCGCGCAGTCGGCGAACATGTGTATCTACCGTGCGAGTATCGATAGCTGATTCATAGCCCCAGACATCCGTCAGCAATTTATCACGATTCTGAGTGCGGCCGCGGCGCTGCATAAGTGCATGCAAAAGTTTGAACTCTAGCATTGTGAGGTGAACAGGCCTACCGCTCACCTCGACGCGGTGTCGCGCCGCATCTATCGTAAGCGGACCTGCTACGAAGGATTGGCCTTCATCCGGAGTGTCGGCGCGCCGGAGTATGGCTTTTGTTCGCAGCACAAGCTCGCGCGGAGAGAAGGGTTTTGTGACGTAATCGTCCGCTCCAAGTTCGAAACCTACGATGCGATCAACTTCTTCGGCTTTCGCTGTCAGCATTAGCACGAGAATATCCCGTGTGAGGGAATCAGCTTTGAGAGCTCTGCAGATTTCCAAGCCGGACATTCGGGGCAACATCAGATCGAGGATGATAATCTTCGGCATCTCCTCCCGGGCCTTACGTAAGCCAGCCGCGCCGTCATTCGCGCTGCTCACGGCAAAGCCGCCGCCGCGAGCAAAGGCGCGCTTCAGCATTTCGACTACGTCCGGTTCATCTTCGATAATCAGGACTTTGGTGTCTTCCACGGCAAAATATCGCGTTTAGAGCAGGCCGTTCGTTGTCTCATTTGGCGCGGCGCTTTCGCTAGTCGCAGAGAAACTGAACGGTATTTGTTACAGTTGCCATGATGGATTCGTGACAATCACGTGAACTTCGTCACGCCTCTGGAATGCTCCACCGGCAGTGAAAGCGCTACGGTCGTGCCTTTTCCAAGATCGCTTTCCGCGTGCACATCACCGCCGTGCAATTGGGCGATATGCTTAACGATGGACAAGCCTAAGCCAGTGCTGCCCAAATCTCGGCTGCGTGCTTTGTCGACACGATAGAACCTCTCGAAAATGCGCGGTAAATCGGCGGGCGGAATTCCAGGGCCTTCATCGCGGACGGAGAGCACAATGCGGTCGCCGCGGATCTCCGCACCGAGAACAATCTCGCCCGCGACTGGCGAATAATTGGTCGCGTTGTCGAGCAAGTTATGCAGGACCTGTTCGAGACGGAACTCGTCCCCCGCGAAATGGGGAAGGTTTGAGGCCGTCTGTACTCTCAGCAACAGGCGTTTCTGCTGGATTCGATCACTCCAATCGCGAGCAACTCGCCGTAGAAATGCGTCCACGTCGATCGGTTTCAGCTCCAGTCTCGTTTCGCTCGATTCCAAGCGCGACAGAGTGAGCAAATCTTGCAGCAAGCGGATGAGCCGATTGGCGTGGCGTTGCATGACCGCATAAATGTATCTTCTCTCTTCGTCGCTAAGCTCCTCGTCATCGATCAACGTTTCGAGGTTGCCGCGGAAGATTGAGAGGGGCGTTCTCAGTTCGTGTGAAAGATTGGCGACGAAATCGCGACGGATACGGTCGGTTTGTTTCAGCTCGGTAATATCGTGGAGAATGGCGATGGCGCCGGTCAACGCGCCACGATTGTCTTGCATGGGCACAGCCGAGAGGGCGAACGTCTTATCATCTCTCGTTATATCGAGGCTAGACACGGCTCCTTCGCGCAGGGTCTTTTGAACAGCCTCGGCGATGTCGGCATCGCGGAGCGCATCGAGCAATGTGGCGCCTGCGGGTATTTCGCGGCCGGCGAACAGCTGCTCGAAAACGGAATTGGAGAAACGCACGCGCTGCTCCGCATCGACGACCACAACAGCGTCTCGCAGAGCAGCGAAAATACCGCGAATTTCAACGCGCGCTTCGCCGAGGTCGCGTTGGAGTGTTCGCTCACGCGTGAGCATGTCTTCGAGTGCAACGCCGATACGCCAGGCGTGCGGATTGCCGCTAACGAGAAAAGTCGCAGGCTGCTCGCCCCGCGCGATATGCACGACGAGGCGGTGAAGCTCGCGCCAGGGCAACACCCATTTGCCGCGGACGTACAACACGGCTGCCAGCACGAGCAGCGCGGCTGCGATGCACCACCACATCACGTCCGGAGCCGGTATTCGAAGTCGCCCGCGGTGTCAATTCTCATGCTAGTCCCCGGCGGAAATTCCGCGTGTGTTGTGCGACCCGGGGGCTGAACATCGAACAGCTAAAAACGCTTCGGTCCCACAACGACAATCGCGCGCCGTGCTCGACACGCAATTGCTGTTTTCTGGCCCAGCGCTTTTTGGTGTCTTTTGCGCGCGAGCCACGTTGCGAAGCCGGTTGATCGACGAATAAGTGATTTAATAACCACGCCTCTTCGAGACTGTCTTCTGAAGCTTGAATGGTGGACGCGATGTCGCGACTCGATCTGCGGATTTCTCGCGTTCGCCGACCAATGTGTGTCAGAGATTACGCGGATCGGCTATTCGCGGCCCGCGCGTGCGCATGCGCTCGGACGGTACTACGACTGTCGGCGCCGCAGGCGACTGTTGAGTCGCTGGCAGTAATTCGGTCGAAGGCGCGGAAGCCGCAGCTTGCAGTGTTTGCGGCCTGACAACCGCGTTGCGCCTCTCTCCGCGTCGTTTCGCGCGGCGTCTTGGTGTCGTTGCGCCATCCACTTCAGCGAGAAATCGACCGATTGTGTCGATGCTCACGCATACGTCGATTGTTGCGAGGATTTCGCGGATCAGCCGCAGTGATGCGCCTTTTTGCCTTAGCTCAACGATGCTGTCTGTAAACGGAGTCAATCTCGCGTAACGCGTCGGCGTCGGTGGCGTAAACGCATCGACGACTTGTTGTAAACGCTGCTTCCGCGCAGCGATGTCCAGCAGATCGCTCACGAGTTTCGCTGGGGTTCAGCAGCGCGGAAATTTTCGTTAGGTCGCCTAAGGGGTGAGGCGTCCATACATAAAAAGCGCACGGTTCCTTCCGTGGGCAAACATCGTTGAGGTGCTTTTCGCATGCACCATCATTTGCAGCCTTAAACCGTACTCGGGCTCTGATATCGGAGCAAGCTCCGCGATTCCGAGTGATATGCGTCGGGCAGATGCTTTCACAAAAGACGCAAACCAACGTAAAGAACGCGAAGTCTTACTTTCAGGAACATCTCGCTACAGAGAATTACTACACCGAAGCCGAACGCGTACGGGGCGAGTGGATAGGAAATGCTGCACAGATGCTCGACTTGAGTGGAACTGTAGGGCTCGACGATTTCGTCGCTCTTTGTGAAAGCAAACATCCGCAAACTCGAAAACGTCTGACTCAGCGACTAAACCTGCGGAGAAGAGATAACGCGGGAACTGAAGCGGAAGGTGGCGCTGCAAACCGGCGAGTTTTCTTCGATTTCACATTTTCGCCGCCAAAGTCGGTTTCGATTGTCGCGTTGGTCAAAGGAGACGAGCGAATCGTGCAGGCACATCACCAGGCGGCAGAGGTCGCGGTCAGAGAACTCGAACAGTTCGCAGGGACGCGCATTCGTCAGGACGGCAACAATTCTGATCGGGCAACCGGAAATATGATCGCGGCGTTGTTTCAGCACGATACCTCTCGCGCACTCGACCCGCATCTGCACACTCACTGCATCATTTTCAACGCGACCCATGATAACACGGAGAAGCGATGGAAGGCGTTGCAGAATGCCGAAATGCTTGCGGCGCAAAAGTACGTCGAAAATGTCTATTACCATGAGCTCGCCCGCGTAATACAGCAGCTTGGCTACGCGACTGAGAACTCGAGCCGCGGCGATTTCCGGATCGTTGGAGTCAGTTCAGAATTGTGCAACAAATTCTCGAAGCGCCACCGGCAAATTGACGAACAAACGCGCGAATTTCTGGCGCGAAATCCGCGGAAAACGTTCGGCAATGTGAATGAAATTCGCGAGCTTCTGGCGCATAAACTTCGCTCGCGGAAGGAACATGATGTCGCGCCAGAGCGGTTAAGAGCGCTCTGGAACGGCCAGCTCTCAAATGAGGAGAGGACAGCACTGGAGACGCTCGGACTTGCGCAGATTCCAAGCCGACTGATCACCATTGAAGCGGCAGTTTCCTGGGCCGAGGAGCATCTGTTCGAGCGGAGATCTGTCGTGCACGAGCAAGAGATCTGGCGGCACGCCCTTGAGTTCGCCCGCGGGTCGGGTTTGACGATTCAGGAGCTGAAGCGCGAGACCGCTTCACGCGATTACGTGCGCCAAACAGACGGTAAACTGACGCGTAAAGATGTCCTTGGTCGAGAGTGGCAGATCGTCAAGACGGCTATGGAGGGAATGGGTCAGTTTGAGGCTTTCTCGAACTCGTCATCGGTGTGTGACGATCTCGCTGCAGATCAACAGAAAGCGTTGACGCAAATCCTGGCATCGCGTGATCTCGTGACTCTTTTTCGCGGCAGCGCCGGGACAGGCAAGAGCCATGTCCTGCGAACCTTGCAAGCAACCCTGGCGGCGGACGGCCGAACCACCGTGCTACTCGCACCACAAAGGCAGCAGGTTATCGACCTGGAGCAGAATGGATTGAGCAATGGGAAAACAGTTGCTGAATTCCTGCAAAGGCGAACCATGCCTCAAGGAGCGGTAATTATCGTCGATGAGGCTGGACAAGTCGGCGCGCGACAGCTGTTGTCGCTGCTCCAGAGGGCAAAAGCGTCCGAGGGGCGCGTGATTCTTTCAGGCGACACGCGACAACACGGGCCGGTGGAAGCTTCGGACGCGCTGCGGGCAATTGAACGCTATTCGGGGCTGCGACCAGCCGAGCTAAATTCGGTCCGCCGACAAGATCCGAAACGCGCGAAAACAAAAGACGAACGCAAGCGAATTCAAGCTTATCAGCACGCCGTCAGAGCGGCTGCCAATGGCGATACTGCAACGTCGTTCGCCACGTTGGACAAGATAGGTGCCGTTGTCGAAAGCAACACGCGAGCAATCAACGAAGAGCTGCTCAGGAGCTACCTTGCGCTTTCAGCTCAAGGCCAATCTGTTCTTGCAGTCTCGCAAACGCGGACGGAAGTCCGCGCGTTGAACGAATCGATTCGAGCTGGACTAAAACGCCAAGGCCGCATCGCAAGCGAGGAGCACGCGGTGACGGCTCTGGAGCCGGTCGATCTAACTAATGCAGAAAAGCTCGACCGGAGGTTTTATCCTGACGACCACACGATCGTAATCAGTCGGCGAGTTGCAGGTTGTGAACGCGGCACTCAGGGCCGCGTGCTCCTGGCTAACGAGCGCGAGGTCATTTTCGAGGCCGGCGGTAAAATTCGCGCAATCAAATCGAGGCACGTCAAATATTTCGCGATCTGCCGGCCGCAGCCGCTACAGCTTAGCTCAGGTGACCGGTTGCGACTTAGAGCCAATGCGAAGGCTAAAGATGGAGAGTCGCTCGCGAATGGTGAAGTAGTAACAGTTCACATGATTCGCGGTTCAGGAGAAATCGTTCTCGCGGACGGGCGGATTTTGCCGGCTGAGTACCGGCAATTCAGCCGCGGTTACGCCGTCACTTCCTACGGTTCGCAAGGCAAGACTGTTGATCACGTTTTGTTGCGCGATTCAGCGGTTCGCGCTGCGACCAACGCGCAACAATGGTACGTGAGCATCTCGCGCGGCAGACGTAGCGTGCGCATTTTCACGCCTGATAAGGCAGCGCTGCGAGCACACATCCTGGGCACCGGGAGCCGACCGCTTGCTCTTACCTTGAGAGAAAAACGAGTGCAGCAGATCGCCATAGATCGCGGACTTCTCCGCAAACTGAGAAGAGGCCGCGCATTTGGGCGGGCCTTGTGCCTGCTCCCGCCTCAAACAAGCAACATCGCTCAGACGCGACGCCCGCAGATTGCGACATGAGCTTGCACGTAATTTTCAAAATAAAACCGGCGCCGGAAATGGAGCCGCTTGCTGGCGACGACTTCCGAATCCGACATGCTTGCGAAAGCGCCGCAATGCCGCTAGAGGCCATTAATAACTGAGCGAAAGCTCCAAGGTCGGAGCCAAGTACATCTGTGGTTCATACCAAACTTATCGTCATGGACGCACCCGCGGTAACACAAGTCACATCTGAGAAGGAGCGACTCGCCTACTCAATTCAAGAAGCTGCGGATTTATTGGGCGTGAACTACTTTAGCGTTTATCGGTTGATTCAGCGCCGAAAGCTGCGCGCTTGTCGTGCACTTCGGGGGAAACTGCTCGTTCCACGAACAGAGCTTCTGCGGCTTCTCAGCCGATAACCGAACTTACTTAAACGCCGACAGCAAAGCTTACTCGCTGTGCCTGCATCCGGCTGTGCTCCCGTCGGAGATGCCCGTATGTCTTCATGCACAAAGCGCCGCCATCCTTATGCCCAAGCCAGCGTGAGACGGTTGGTATATCGACCCCGCTTTCGATGCAAATTGTCGCGAAGAGATGACGCAGATCATGATGTGTGATGCGCCGCATCCCGATCTTCGCAGCTGCGTGTGTCATGCTCTTTTCACATTCGAAGACTCGCATGATTGTTGCACTTGGAGGCTCATCATGCCGTTCAGTTCGCACTTCCGTAAGCATTCGCTCCAATTCAGGAATCATTGGCACAAAGCGTGTCTCTCCGTTCTTCGTCGCCGTCACGGGATCTCCGCGCACATGCAGCTCGGCCGTCACAAAGTTAGCGTCAGCCCAAGTGACAAACCTTGCCTCGCCAATCCGAACGCCACTATAGGCGAGGAATCGCACCAGGTTTGCACAGTCTTTCGATTGACCTCCGCCGGCCGTGCGGATCACCTCGACGAACCTGAGGAATTCTTCACGTGACGGGAGCTGCAATCGTTTCTGCTGGATCTTGGCCCGTCGCAAGCTGGCCGCTGGATTGCTGAACCGCGCGCCACTTGCGATCGCTTCATCGAACACTGCGCGCAATGTCCCTATGCTGTTGTTAATCACCGTGGGCGCATATTGCTGCTGATATCGCACTAGCCAATTCTCGCAGTCACGTTCACTGATCTTCCGCACATCAGTATCGAACAGCGCTGGCCAGGAGCGACGAATGAAGTCAATCATCATTGACCGATAGTCTTTCGAGCGCGGCTTCAACGAAATGCTGGCGCGAACTTTGCGCAAATAAACATCCGCCGCGTTGGCGAACGTCATTTTGCCGTCAGCAAAAGCAGCCGCCGACTCGAAGTGTGTCCGATAATCGCGAACAGTGTCACTCAGCCGTTGCTTAGCGACGGAAAAAGCACTCGTCCTCAAACTCTTCCACACGAGTTTGCCACCAACCCGGAATCGAGCGTAATACGTGCCCGAGGGTTGATAACGGACAAGGTTTTGAACGGCCGTAGTCTCCCAATGTTTATCGTCACTTTCGCTCACAACGTGCCCCGCGATTTCACACACGTGATGTTGCGGAATGCGGGCGACGGACGGGCTCTAACGCGAGAGCGATGTGCGCCGTTGCCGATGTTCGCTGAAAGGAGGCTTCGGTGTGCCGTTCTTAGAGGCGCAAATCGCCGTATAGAAATGCCGTATAGAAAGCGGCTCGCGCAGATTTGATAAACAGTTATTTTCCCTCGTAAATGCCGACGTAGCTCAGCTGGTAGAGCAGCTGATTCGTAATCAGCAGGTCACGGGTTCGAATCCCGTCGTCGGCTCGCTTGATTTTACCGGCGTGGTGGAGGGTTGCCCGCGCAGGCGCAGAGCATACCGTCGAATTTTCTTGACTCGTTTGGCGGCGATTTGTCGCATTCATGAGTGACGATAGCCGGACGCACCCTGCGGGCCGGCGGCGTCATTCAATCCCGCGTCTATGAAGAGAATACTTGTTGGAGGCGGAGCAGCGCTCCTGCTTATCGGTCTGATCCTGCTCGCGATCGGTGCGACGAAAGGAGGTGGTCAACCGGGGAAACTCGTCTGGAGTACGCCCGATGTGAAGAGCGCGCTGATGACCGTTGCCTACAAGGCATACGGCAATCGCAAGGTGGAAAACGGTCGCCTTTACCTCTCGAAAATCACCTTCAAGAACGAAGGCGAGCAGCCGATCCAGGATTTCTCCATCTCCTACAAATTGGAAGGGTACGTGCCGTGGACAGAGCCGGAAATAATTCACGCGGTGCCGCCCGGCTTTTCATTCGTGAAATTGTTTTATCCCCGGCTGCCGGCCGAGGTCTCGAAGCTGCGGACGGCCACGAACACTACGCTCTACACAAAAGTACATTGGAAAGAAAACGGCCGCGACCGCGAAGAAGATTTGTCGCACGACGTGCTGCTGCGGGCCGTCAACGAAATAAGTTACTCCGACCTGCCGCAGAGTGAGATTCAGTCGTGGCAGGATGCGTTCAACGCCTCGATGTTCTCCGTGGCGATGGTGACGCCGAACGATCCGGTGGTCGATCTTTACGCATCAGAGATCACCAAAGCAGCCGGGGGAACGACGGCGGGAATCGAAGGCGGGGGCAAGGAAGTCTATCGCCTTTGTAAGACAGCGTACGATTACATGTGCCGCACCGGGCTGCGTTACACCGGCGACTCAGGGGTGCCCGCGAATTTCGATAACATCGCCACTCTGGTGCAGACGGTGCGTTTACCGCGCGATGTCATCATCAACAACAACGGCCTTTGCATCGAGCTGGCGCTGCTTTGGTCATCGCTGCTTGAGCACCTGGGCGTGAAAGCCGCATTAGTGTACCGGCCCGGTCACGCTTACGTGATCGCCTATGCACCGAATGTAAACATGCCGTTAAGCGACGGGCTTCCCATCGAGTGTACGGCCATCACGCCGCGCGCGGTGGGAAAAGAGCAGCCCGTTTCGTTCGATGAAGCGGTGAAGATGTCGAGCGAGGACCTCGAGCGCTTCTACAAGCAGGGCACTCTCATGATTATGCCCGTGGACCAGTATCAGCAGATGGGGTTCACCGCGCCGGAACTCCCAGACGTCGATATTCCCAAGCTCAGCGAGATGCTTTCCAAGCGCCTCGGTCCTGATAACGGCCAGCAACCTTCCTACGCGCTTAACCGCGCGCCCAATCAGAATGGCAGTGAAGCGCCTGCCGGCGAGGGTTCAAGCTGGGAGCACCCGCAGGGGTACGTCTCCGTATCCCTTCCTGCCAGCTTCACTTCCGTGCGCCCGGCGGTGAACCCGGGCAACGTTCTGCTGTTAGTCGCCGGCGATCCAAGTACAAGCGTGGAATGCGATGTCATGCAGGTAAACGGCACGCAGGATCCCAAGCGCGCGTTTGAGTACATCATTAGCAGTTTCAAGAAAGTCGGCGTGCACATAAAAGTCGACGGAAGTGCTGGGCAGGGAGAGGATGGCCGGTTTGCTTTTTACGGTAGAACCACCAGCCGGAATGCGAACAATCGCTGGGTATGTGCCGGTAAGGCAATTCCGGACGGCGTCGTTTTCGCCGCGGTGGGCGCCAGTGCACGCGCCTGGCAGTCACAATCAGGCACCGTCGAAGCCGTGTTCAAAGGGATCCAGTTCAAATAAATGCCCAGCCTTATGACCACCAAAACTTCCAGCTACCTCAGCAGCTTCCTGGCAGCCCTGGCGCTCGCCGCCACCGCAGTGCAGTGTCACGCGCAAATATCGCCCAAAAGTTCCGATCTTACCGAAGAGATCGAGCCGGATGGATCAATCGATCTCACCGTGCAAATGTCTTTCGACGCAAAGTCCTGGAACGCATGGCGGGCCGCGGTGGGCGATGATCCGGCGCGGTTGCGGGCGATGTTCCAGCATCAATTTGCCGCTTATACGCTGGAGAACTTCAAGCTCGAGCGCGACGATGTGAATCGCACGGCGAAGCTCACCATGCATAGTCCCACTGGGCTCGAGTTGCGCAGCGACGGCATGTTCCACGGCGCGGTGGAACCGTACTTTCATCTGATCAACAACGCCGGGCGCGTCTGGTACTTCAGCGGCAATAATCCCAACGCGGCAGACGCATTGACCAACGTGAAGGTAATGCTGCCGGGAAACTCGAGTAACGCGACGTTGCTGAACGCGGGCACCAATGATCAGGCGCTGGCCTTCTCCCTGGCAATGTCACCGCCGCGTTCCCGCGTGCCGTTGATTGCTGGAATCGCCTTAACTGCCCTCGGCATTGTGCTGCTGATCATCGGCCTCATCGCTGGAAAAAGGCGCGGCGACGCGCTCGCCGTTAGTTCCTCACCCCTCGCGACGGACTCTGGCTCTCCTCCGAAGTTGACGCAGTAGCGCTACGCTGCCGCGAAGGGTGCATGTCTGGAATGTCTGTGGTAGTACTTACCCGCCCTGCACGGGCGGCATGATCGCGATTGTCTCGCCATCGCGTAACGCGTACTCGAGCTGCACGAACTCGACGCCGACGCCGAACAGCATGCTCCTTTCGAAGTCACGGAGTCGCGGGTACTCGCTCAATAATTTCCTAACGAGATCAAGTACACGTGCGCCCGCCGGCAGTTCAATCTGCACAGCCGGAGCGCCGACGATTTCGCGCAGGCGCGAGTAGAATTCCGCCCGTACTTTCATTGCCGCAGCAAATCCTTCCGCAGCACGCCGATGCACGGCAAATTGCGATACTGCTCCATATAATCGAGCCCGTAGCCTACTACGAACTCGTCCGCAATATCGAAGGCGACGTAATCTGGCTCGACCGCGCGTGCGCGCGTCTTCAACTTTCGCAGCAGCACGCAAACGCGAATGCTGCGCGGATTTGCCGTGTGCAATTTATCTCGAACGGCGTTGATGGTGAGCCCGCTGTCGAGAATGTCATCGAGCAGAAGAATGTGACGGCCGGCAACATCCGGCGGTGAGATTTGGCGAAAAATCATATCGCCGCTCGTCTGCCAACGCCCGTGATAACTGGCCACGCTGAGGCAGTCGAGCTTAAGCGGCAGCGGAATTCGCCGGAGCAGATCAGCCGCAAAAATGAGGCTGCCGTTGAGGATGGCAATGACGGTCAACTCGCGATCACGGTAATCGCGCGTAATTTGCCCGGCCAGTTCATCGAGCCGCCGCAGAATGCTGGCTTGGTCAAACAGCACGCGGTCGAGATCGTCCTGCACGCAGAAAAATACGTCATTGCGAGAGAAGTCGAGCGCTGGTCGGAATGACAGAGAGCTGTAACGGCGCGAGTGTTCGAGGAATGTCGATTTTCAGCGAAAGACTCACAGTTTCTACGAGCGGCAAAGGCACCTACGAGATCACCGATGGCGTCGCCGCGATCGTGCGGAAGAGCAGCGTCAGCGTGGGAATCGTCACCGTCTTTGTGCAGCACACGAGTTGCAGCCTTGTTATCATGGAGAACGCCGCGCCGGCTGCGCGCCGCGATCTCGAGCGCTTCTTGGAGAGGCTCGTGCCCGAGAGCGGCGAATACGAACACGACGATGAAGGGGCCGACGACAGCACCTCGCACATCCGCATGGTACTCACGCGCACAAGCGAAACGATTCCGCTTGTGAACGGCGAAATGCAGCTCGGAACGTGGCAGGGAATTTTCCTTTTTGAACACCGGCGCGCGCCGCATCGTCGGCGGGTGTTAGTGACGGTGATGGGTGACTGATGTAGAGGCGGGTGTCCCCACCCGCTCCGGCCGCTGGGCTACCGACGGCCCGGCGGTCCGTGCCTACCGGTAAACGGCGTCCACCAGCCGCAGCGACTTTTCGTTAGGCAATAGCGTCTGCTCCATCTGGTTCATCACGTAGGCGAACGCAATGTTGTTCTCGGGATCGGCGAATGCCGTGCTGCCGCCGGCGCCGGGCTGGCCGAATGCTGCCGGCGAATCTCCAAAAATGTGGCGTTGTGAGTACGCGGAATTTTTCATGAAACCGGCGGAGAATGCGGTCGCTATCTCGAAGACGCGATCAATTCCATCAGTAATTGTGCTCGTGATTAGCGCGATTGTTGGCGGAGTGAAGAATCTGCGGCCATCGAGTTCGCCGCCGTTGGCGAGCATGGCGTAGAATTTTGCCAGCGCATGTGCACTGCCGATTCCGCCGAACGAGACGATGTCGAGCGCGCGGTTCTCGGGTTTGTTCATCGCGCTCACCGCATGCAATCCGCGCGGTGACGTAAACGTTTTGTGCTGGAGCGTTCCGCGCGTGGCAAGGTCACGATAGAACTGCGCCGGCTCAGGTGCGCGCCCAGCTTTTGCCGCGTAAATGGTGGCGCAACGTTCATTCAACTCCCGCGGTAAACCGATCCAAAAATCGAGCCGAAGCGGTTCAGCAAAAACGGAACGCCAGTACGCGGAGATGGATGCGCTGGTAATTCGCCGCGTCAGCTCGTCGATCAGAAAACCAAAGGTGCGCGCGTGATAACCGTGCGCCGTTCCAGGCGGCCAAAAGGGCGCC
>Ga0213881_10000623_pt1 | contig 20802 bp, 13 predicted proteins | sample BarmaccoBMER_R08_FD_160104 | JGI IMG/M metagenome (GOLD analysis project Ga0213881, IMG submission 160104) | Barbacenia macrantha exposed rock microbial communities from rupestrian grasslands, the National Park of Serra do Cipo, Brazil - ER_R08 ... | reverse complement strand
TCCTTTCGTGGTGGGGCTCCTCACGCGGTAATGCCAAGGCGGTCGATCAGTAACAAGAACGCCACCGCGAAGTCGTTGGCCGCCACGCCCGCCCGTACCCGGTCCCAGTCCACCTGCTCGCGCACCGCGCGAACGCCGAGCAGCAGCGGCGCGAAGTCGCAGTGGTGCTCGTTGAGTGAGCCTAACTTCTCCGTCACCACCTGGGTCGGCGACAACACGGGCATCCGGACGGCCAGCACTTCGCGAAGTCGGGCCGAACGGATCGTCTCAGCGTCAACCGGCACGCCGTTGAGCCGGTGCAGCACATCCACCACCACCTGCTCGGCGCAGGCTTTGAACAACCAGTCCTCCGGGGTGCGGTCGATTCTGAAGCCGGCTTTTCGCAGCGTCACCGCCGCGGCTTCGGCGTCCGGCTCGGCCACGACGAAGTCCACGTCGTGGACCGGCTCCGGCCCGCCGTACGCCCACAGCGCGTAACTTCCGGCGAGGGCGAACTCGGGCCCGTGCTCCTTCAGCGCCGACGCTGCGCGCTTCAACGCGGCCCGCAGTTCGTCATTGCGTGGCAGCACGTCGTATCCGCGATGGTTGTCCGACATTCCGGGTAGGTAGTACCCATGCGGATGGCGACCTTCAACATCCTGCACGGACGCGGTGTTCACGACGGCAGCGTGGAATTGGACAGGTTGGCCGCCTCGGTTCGCGAACTCGACGCGGACGTGCTCGCGCTGCAGGAGGTCGACTGCGACCAGCCGCGCTCGGGTATGTCCGACCTGACCGCGGTCGCGGCCGAGGCGATGGGCGCGGCCAGCCACCGATTCGTGGCGGCCATCTCGGGCACCCCCGGGGCGACCTGGATGGCCGCGACCGGCGACGAACAGCCCGGCACCGCGGCCTATGGCATCGCGCTGCTGTCCCGATTCCGCGCCGAGAGCTGGCAGGTGGTGCGGCTTCCCCGCATCCCGGTGAGGTTCCCGATGTATCTGCCCGGGCCGAACCGCGTGCAGATCGTCGACGAGGAGTCCCGCGCGGCGGTGATCGCGCGACTCGACACCCCGCTGGGCCCGATGACGGTGGCCAACACGCACCTGTCGTTCGTACCGGGCTGGAACCGCATGCAGTTGCGGTCGCTCATCCGGGACCTGCGTGGGTTCGTGGCTCCGCGCGTGCTGATGGGCGACCTCAACATGACGCCACCCGCACCCGGCCGCTGGTCGGGCCTCCGCGCACTCGGCGCGGCGCTGACCTTTCCCGCCGACGCGCCGGATCGCCAGCTCGACCACATCCTCACCGACGAGAACAGTCTGCGGGTGGACCGCTGCTGCGCGCCACGGCTGTCGATCTCCGATCACCGTGCGCTGGTAATCGATGTGTCCCGGCCCTGAGGCCGTAAGGTTTCAGGGTGGCCCGTCAGCCGCTCGAGCGAAGAGCCACCGTGGAATCGACCGAGCTTTTCGTTGGGCCGCCGGACGCGCCGCTGCAACTGGTCCGGGTGACCTACAGCGGTCGTCATCCGCCGCCGCTGGCGGTGCAGGGTGACGGCCTGACGACGCCGGCCGCGGTGCCGGCCGACCGGGCGGGCAAGGTGGTCGAGGTGCCGGTCGCCGTCGACCGGCCGGTGCCGGGTCAGCAGCGCGCGGCCCGCGTCGTCGGGGACGGCGTCAGCGTGCCGTTCACCTTCACCGTCGCCGAGCCCGGCTGGACGGTGTTCATGATCAGCCACTTTCACTATGACCCGGTCTGGTGGAACACCCAGGGCGCCTACACCAGCGTGTGGACCGAAGACCCGCCGGGCAGGTGTCGTCAGACGCACGGCTTCGCGCTGGTGCGTACGCATCTGGAAATGGCCCGCCGCGACCGCGACTACAAGTTCGTGCTCGCCGAGGTCGACTACCTCAAGCCGTACTGGGACACCCACCCCGAAGACCGCGCCGACCTGCGGCGATTGATTGCGCAGGGCCGGCTTGAGGTGATGGGCGGCGCCTACAACGAGCCGAACACCAACCTCACCGGCCCGGAGACGACGATCCGCAACCTCGTCCACGGCAGTGGTTTTCAGCGTGACATCCTTGGTTTCGACCCGGCTACGGCGTGGCAGCTCGACGTCTTCGGCCATGACCCCCAGTTCCCCGGGATGGCCGCGGACACCGGGCTGACGTCCAGTTCGTGGGCGCGCGGCCCGCACCACCAGTGGGGTCCGGTGTCGGGCATTGGTGATGCGGGCCGGATGCAGTTCTGCAGTGAGTTCGAGTGGATCTCACCGTCCGGGCGGGGCCTGCTCACCCATTACATGCCGGCGCACTACTCGGCGGGCTGGTGGATGGACGAGTCGACCTCGCTAATCGAAGCCGAGGTCGCGACCTGGCGGCTGTTCACCGAGTTGCGCAAGGTAGCGGCGACTCGCAACGTGCTGCTGCCGGTCGGCACGGATTACACCCCACCCAACAAGTGGGTCACCGACATTCACCGCCACTGGAATGCGCGCTACACCTGGCCGAGGTTCGTGTGTGCGCTGCCTCGAGAATTCTTCGCCGCGGTCCGCGCGGAGCTGTCCGCACGGGGCGGCCAGCCGTCGCCGCAGACCCGCGACATGAACCCGATCTACACCGGCAAGGACGTGTCCTACATCGACACCAAGCAGGCCAACCGCGCCGCGGAGAATGCGGTGCTCGACGCCGAGCGGTTCGCCGTGTTCGCCAACCTGCTCACCGGCGCCGACTACCCGCAGGCCGCGCTGGCCAAGGCCTGGGTCCAGCTGGCCTACGGCGCGCACCACGATGCGATCACCGGGTCCGAATCCGACCAGGTGTACCTCGACCTGCTGACCGGCTGGCGCGACGCGTGGGAGCTCGGTCGTGCGGCGCGCGACAACGCGCTGCAGTTGCTGTCCTCGGTGGTGGGCGCCCCGGTTGTGGTGTGGAATTCGTTGAGCCACCGGCGGACCGACGTTGTGACGGCGTGCTTCGACACACCGATCGGCGCGGGTGTTCGGGTGCTCGACGCCGATGACGCCGAGGTGCCCGCGCTCGTCGAACACGGCGGCCGGTGTGTCACCTGGCTGGCTCGTGACCTGCCGTCGCTGGGTTGGCGCGCCTACCGGCTGCTCCCCGCCGAAGCGCCGGCCGGCTGGGCGGCGACGACCGGCACCGAGATCGACAACGAGCACTACCGGTTGTGTGTCGACCCGGCGCGTGGTGGCACGGTGTCGTCGCTCGTCGACCTGGCCACCGGTCATCAGTTGATCGCCGACGGGCGGGTTGGCAACGAGCTCGCCGTCTACGACGAGTACTCGGCGCACCCGACCGACGGGGAGGGACCCTGGCATCTGTTGCCGGCGGGACCCGTTGTGGGATCGTCGGGAGCCCCGGCCGAGGTGCACACCTATCGCAGCCCGGTGGGCGCCCGGCTGGTGGTGCGGGGCCGGATCGGAAAGTTGTTGCGCTACACCCAGACGCTGACCCTCTGGCATTCGGTGGCGCGGGTGGACTGCCGCACGATGATCGACGACTTCACCGGCGCCGACCACCTGGTGCGGCTGCGCTGGCCGTGTCCGGTGCCGGGGGCGCTGCCGGTGAGCGAGGTCGGCGATGCGGTGGTCGGCCGCGGGTTCGGCCTGCTGCACCACACGCCGCAGCGCGCCGTTGACACCGCCGAGCACCCCTGGACCTTGGACAACCCGGCATACACCTGGTTCGGCCTGTCTACCGTCGTCCGGATCCGGGTTGGAGCCGATGTGCGGGCGGTCGGGGTGGCCGAGGTGGTGGCGCCGACCGGAGCCGGATCGGCGTCGGCGCGCCCGCTGCTGGTCGCTTTGGCCCGCGCCGGCGTGACGGCCACCTGCACCGGCGCCGACAAACCCCGCTACGGCGACCTGGCCGTCGACTCGAACCTGCCCGACACCCGCATCGCAATCGGGTGTCCAGACGAAAATCCGTTCACCGCGTCGGTGTTGGCCGAGGCCGACCCGGTGTACGGCGACGAACTCAAGCGCCAGTTGCACGCGACCGGCCAGGCCAGGGTGTGGCTGCCGGCCGCCGCGCCGCTGGCCCAGAACTGGCTGCCCGACGCCGATTTGCGCGACGTGCGGGCGCTGCCCGTGCTGATCGTCGCGGGCCGGGACGCGGTCGCGGCGCTCGCCGACGACCTGGCCGACGCGGAAATCGAGGTGCCCCAGCACCTGCCTGCCGAAATCGGACCGTTCCAGCCGCGCACGGTGGCGCTGCTCAACCGCGGCGTCCCCGGCTTCGCCGTCGACATCGACGGCACACTGCATGCCTCGCTGATGCGGTCGTGCACCGGCTGGCCGTCCGGGATCTGGATCGACGAGCCGCGCCGCACCGCGCCCGACGGCTCCAACTTTCAGTTACAGCACTGGACCCACGGCTTCGACTACGCGATCGTCTCCGGCGACGGCGACTGGCGCCGCGCCGACCTCCCGGCCCGCAGCGCGCAGTTCTCCCACCCGCTGCGCGCGGTTGCGCCCCGGCGCGCCCGCCGTCCCGCCCTCGGCGGGGTTGGTTCGCTGCTTGAGGTGGCCCCCGACCGCGGTGTGCACCTGGCGGCCGTGAAGGCGGCGGGCAATCCGCTCGCGCGCGGCAGCGCCCGACCGGCCGACCCCGCCGACGCGGTCGCCGTGCGCCTGGTCGAAACACAAGGTGCCACAACGGACGTAACGATCCGCTCCGCGCTCGGCCGAGTGTCACCGGTCGCGGTCGCCGACCTGCTCGAGCGGCCTCGCGCGGGTCCGCCATCGGGCGCACTGCGACTGCACGGCTACGAGATCGCCACGCTGTTGGCCCGATTCGACGTGCCCCGGTCCTGCGACGCCGCCGTGAAGCTGGCGCCCGATACCGAGGCCGCCCAACCGCTGTATGCCCGGTACTGGTTGCACAACCGTGGACCCGCCCCGATCGGCGGCCTTCCCGCCGTCGCGCAGCTTCACCCTCAGCGCGTCAGTGCCGAGCCAGCTGCCGAAGTCCGGCTCCGGCTTACCGTGGCGAGTGACTGCAGCGACTCGTCGTTGAGCGGGGTGGTGCGGCTGGTGTGTCCGACGGGGTGGCGAGCCACGCGCGACGAGCTGCCCTTCGATTTGCCGCCCGGCGGCTACCTCGAAAGCGGGATCGGCCTGACCATGCCCGCAGGCATCGCGCCCGGCCTGTATCCGGTGCGGGCCCAGCTCAGGCTCGGCGGGGGCGGGTTGCCCGACGCGTGGCGACAGGTCGTCGAGGACATCTGCGTCGTGTCGGTCGGCGGGGCCGCGGGAGATGAGCTGCTTCACCTGATCAGCGGTCCCCGACCCGTCGACGTTGCGCCGGGCGGCAGAGCATCGTTGAACGTGACCGTGGGCACCGACGCGCGCGCCGGCCTGGCGCTGGAGGCCCACCTGATCAGCCCCTGGGATACCTGGGAATGGGTCACCCCCGCCGTGCGCGGCGCGGTGCTAAACGGCGGCGGTGAAGTCGACCTGCGCTTCGATGTGTGCCCGCCGGCATGGGCGCAGCCCGGGCGGTGGTGGGCCCTCGTGCGGCTCGCCTGCGCTGGGCGGCTGGTCTACTCACCCGCGGTCGCGGTGCGCGTGCGATGACCCGCGTGGCCACCGTGGGTGGGCTGCCGGTCACCGTCGACGAGGTCGACGCGCGCGAGACTCTGCTGCGCGCCGGCCCACTGGCGGCATCGCTGCCGGGCGCCGGGACCAGCGAGGGACGCCAGCTGCGGCGCTGGCTCACTCAGCTGTTGGTGACCGAACGCGTCGTGGCGGCCGAAGCCGCCGCGCGGGGCGTGACCGCGGACCACGCTCCGGGCGAGCACGAACTGCTGCCGGACGCGGCGGCCGGCCTGGAGATCGGCAGCGTGGCCGCCGCGGCGCTGGCCGACCCGCTGGCCCGTGCGCTGTTCCGCGTCGTGACGTCGCACGTCCGCGTCGCCGAGCAGGAAATCGCCGACTACCACGCCCGCAACCCGCTGCGCTTCGCCCCACCCTGCGGCGGCCCCGACGGCTGGCAGGCGCCCGCCCGCGCCGCCCCGCCGCTCGACGCGGTGCGTCCTGCGATCGCCGAGCAGCTACTCGGCGCTGCCCGCCGCCGCGCGTTTCGGATCTGGCTGGATGTCCGACGGTCGGCGCTGGTCGACCTCGCGCCCGGCTTCGAACACCCCGGCGACCCGCGCCAGCCCGACAACAGCCACCGGCACTGATGGCGCCCACCCTTGGGCTCGACGTCGGCGGCACCAAGATCGCCGCTGGCCTTGTCGACACCCACGGCAGCCTGATCCATACCGCCAACCGGCCGACACCCCGCGGCGACGCCGACACGATCTGGTCGGCCGTCGAGGAGCTGATCGTCGAGGCGCTGACGGCGGCCGGCGGCGTACGCGCCGTGGGCATCTCCTCCGCCGGGCCCATCGACGGCCGTGGCGGCACGGTCAGCCCGATCAACATCACCGCATGGCAGCACTTCCCGATCGTCGACCGGTTGGCGGCGGTGGTGCCGGGCGTGCCGGTGCGGCTGGGCGGTGACGGCCTGTGCATGACGCTCGGCGAGCGCTGGCGGGGCGCGGCCACCGGAGCGGACTTCGTGCTCGGCATGGTGGTGTCCACCGGCATCGGCGGCGGGTTGTTGCTCGACGGAATCCCGTACCAGGGCCGGACCGGAAATGCCGGCCACGTCGGCCACGTGGTCGTCGAGCCGGACGGCGAGCCCTGCTCGTGCGGCGGCCGCGGCTGTGTGGAGACCGTGGCGAGCGGGCCCCACCTGACCCGATGGGCGCTGCGTCACGGCTGGGCGGGACCGCGGGGAGCCGACGCCGAGCAGCTGGCCGACGCCGCACGAGCGGGGAACGCGGTGGCGCTGGCGGCGTTCGCGCGCGGCGGCAGAGCGCTCGCCGCGGTGATCGCCTCGGTGGCCGCGGTGTGCGACCTGGACCTCGTGGTCGTCGGGGGAGGGGTGGCGAGGTCCGGGCCGTTGCTGTTCGAGCCACTGCGGGACGCGTTGGCCACCCGTGCGAGCCTGGAGTTCATCCGCGGCGTGCGGGTCGTGCAAGCCGCGCTCGACGGCAACGCCGGGCTGATCGGGGCAGCCGCGTTGGTGAACGCCGTGTTCGGACCCCAGCCCCTACGCCGTCGAACCTGACGGCGCGTTTTGGCTGATCGACGGCGGTTGCGCTAGCCTGGGAGCGCTCCACCGAAGACCGTCGGTCACCGAGCGAATCGGTTGAAGGTCCGGGATCGATCCCGGCGGCCCACGCAGGAGGACGAGGCTAGCGCCGCACCGCGCGTTTGACCGCGCCCGCATCGCACGCCCCGACCCTGCGTCGGGGCGTTCGTCGTTTCCGGATCTGCATTCGTTGGCGCACACCGACACCCAGCAAGGAGGCATTGCATGGCCAAGGCTGACAAGGCCGCCGCCGTTGCCGAGATCGCCGAGCGGTTCAAGGAGTCCAGCGCCACCGTCGTCACCGAATATCGCGGGCTGACGGTGTCGAACCTGGCAGAACTGCGCCGGTCACTCGGCGGCTCCGCCACCTACTCGGTTGCCAAGAACACGCTGGCCCGGCGGGCCGCGTCTCAGGCGGGCCTGGAGGGTCTCGACGAGTTCTTCGTCGGGCCGACCGCGATCGCCTTCGTCCAGGGCGAGCCGGTCGACGCAGCGAAAGCGCTCAAGACCTTCGCCCGGGACAACAAGGCGCTGGTAATCAAGGGCGGCTACATGGATGGCCGGCCGTTGACCGTCGCCGAGATCGAGCGCATCGCCGACCTGGAGTCGAGCGAAGTGTTGCTCGCCAAGCTCGCGGGAGCGATGAAGGGCAACCTGTCCAAGGCCGCCGGGCTGTTCAACGCCCCGGCGTCCCAGCTGGCACGGCTGGTCGCCGCGCTGCAGGAGAAGAAACAAGGCGCTGGAGCAGCAGAAGAGACCGCAGAAGCTGCGGCGGCTGCCGAATAAACCCGAAACTCAGGAAGGACCCCACACCCATGGCAAAACTGTCCACCGACGAGCTGCTCGACGCGTTCAAGGAGATGACGCTGCTTGAGCTGTCCGACTTCGTGAAGGCGTTCGAGGAGACCTTCGAGGTCACCGCGGCGGCTCCGGTCGCGGTCGCCGCCGCTCCCGGCGCCGGCGGGGCCGCGGCCCCGGCCGAGGCCGCCGAGGAGCAGACCGAGTTCGACGTGATCCTTGAGGCCGCAGGTGACAAGAAGATCGGCGTGATCAAGGTCGTCCGCGAGATCGTCTCGGGATTGGGCCTCAAGGAGGCCAAGGACCTCGTCGACAGCGCCCCGAAGGCGCTGCTGGAGCGGGTTCCCAAGGAAGCCGCCGACGAGGCCAGGGGCAAGCTCGAGGCCGCCGGCGCCACGGTGACCGTCAAGTAGTTCGCCGAACCCGCACCCGGGGCCGCTCCACCGCTGGAGCGGCCTGCGTAGGAGACAGTTGTCAAGCGCGTGTCGCCAGTTTCCCGCGTAGGCTAGAGTGACTCAAGCCACAAGCGGGAGGCAGGTGGCTGGGAACGGTTGGCGGAAGGATTCACGCGTGGGCATTGGCATTCAAGTTGAAGGGCTGACCAAGTCCTTCGGGCCCCAGCGGATCTGGGAAGACGTCACGATGAACGTCCCGCCCGGGGAGGTCAGCGTGCTGCTGGGCCCGTCCGGTACCGGTAAGTCGGTGTTTTTGAAGTCGCTGATCGGCCTGCTGCGGCCCGAGCGCGGCAAGATTGTCGTCAACGATGTCAACATCATCGAGTGCTCGGCCAAAGAGCTGTACGAGATCCGCACGCTGTTCGGCGTCATGTTCCAGGACGGCGCCCTGTTCGGCTCGATGAGCCTGTTCGACAACACCGCATTCCCGTTGCGCGAGCACACCAAGAAGAAGGAAGGCGAAATCCGTGACATCGTCATGGAGAAACTCGCGCTGGTGGGCTTGGAAGGCGACGAGACCAAATTCCCCGGCGAGATCTCCGGCGGTATGCGCAAGCGCGCCGGCCTGGCCCGCTCGCTGGTGCTCGACCCGCAGATCATCCTCTGCGACGAGCCCGACTCGGGTCTGGATCCGGTGCGCACCGCCTACCTGAGCCAGCTGCTGATCGACATCAACGCGCAGATCGACGCCACGATCCTGATCGTGACGCACAACATCAACATCGCCCGTACGGTGCCGGACAACATCGGCATGCTGTTCCGCCGCAAGCTGGTGATGTTCGGGCCGCGCGAGGTGCTGCTTACCAGCGACGAGCCGGTCGTCCGGCAGTTCCTCAACGGCCGCCGCATCGGCCCGATCGGCATGTCGGAGGAGAAGGACGAGGCCACCATGGCCGAAGAGCAGGCCATGGTCGACGCCGGGCACCACCACGGTGGCGTGGAGGAGATCGAAGGCGTGCCGCCGCAGATCAGTGCCACCCCTGGGATGCCCGAGCGCAGGGCCGTCGCACGCCGGCAGGCCAGGGTGCGCGAGATCATGCACACCCTGCCCCCGCAGGCGCAGGAGGCCATCCGCGACGACCTGGAGGGCACCCACAAGTACCGCTCGCGCGAGTTCGGTGACGAGGGCGGAGCCGAGGGCCGCCACTACGCCGAGGACGACACGGACACCGCGTCGATTCCGGTATCCGAACAGAGCTGACCTGCCCGGGCGTCCCGCCGGCTGACCGGCGTGCCGGTCCGGTTGCAGCGCACCTACGCCGATGCCCCTACGGACACGCCATCCGCAGCGCGGCCGCGGCGCCGGCGGCGTCGTGCGAAGCCTTGATGTACAGCGGGTCGGCCGCGGCGTCTTGCCGCGATGTGATCGCCACGCGCTGCGAGCGGGCGATGGCCTCCAGGGCGTCGGCCAATCCGAAGACGTCGGCCCGCAGGTGCGGTGATGCGATACCGCCGGCCTGGCTGCGCAGTTGGTCGGCGGTCGCGGATTCGGCGACCGCGGCCGCCAGCCGCTGGTCGCCGCCGCCGTCGAGCATCTGATCCACCGCCGCCGTCATGGAGCGCCAGGTGCTGATCACGTCGGTGGCCACTGCGCAGTCGTCGTGCCGAGGTGACGTCAGATGCAGCACGGCGACCAGCGCGACCGCGCCGGCAGCCGCCGCGCCGGTGCCGACGACGATCAGCCGCCGCCCGCCCGGCCGCCGCTCGGCCCCCATCCGGCAATTACAGCCCGGCGGCTCCTCGGTCACGCACAATTTGGCCACTAAACACCGTGTGAACCCTTGACGCGCGCGCCCGGACGCGTCAGTCTGTTGGGCAGCATGCGCATAGGTAGCAGAGAAGGACGCCAGCCAGCGCCGTTGATGGCGCGCGCCCGTGGTTGAGGAATAGGCGATCCTGCGCTATTGTTGGACGTTGCGCTGGCTGCCTCCTGCCCACCTCACCTGCCCCCGACACTGTGGTCCACGCCTGAGCCCCCACGGGGTCTACGTGCGTGTCCGAGACCCGGGCAGGTCGTTAGCCGGCCGAACCGACGCAGAATCGCGGCGAAGAGTCCGGTCAGCCCGGCACTCACAGCTCGCATGAGGTGCTGGAAGGATGCATCTTGGCAGTCTCCCGCCAGAGCAAGTCAGCAATAGCTATCAATAACGGCTCCGTCCCTGGAGCGCCCAATCGAATTTCTTTTGCGAAGCTGCGCGAGCCTCTCGAGGTACCCGGGCTGCTTGATGTGCAGACCGAGTCGTTCGAGTGGCTGATCGGCTCCGACCGTTGGCGGAAAATGGCCGCGGCCCGCGGGGATGTCAACCCGGTCGGCGGCCTGGAAGAAGTGCTCGCCGAGCTGTCGCCGATCGAGGACTTCTCCGGGTCGATGTCGCTGTCGTTCTCCGACCCGCGCTTCGACGAGGTCAAGGCCCCGGTCGACGAGTGCAAAGACAAGGACATGACCTACGCGGCCCCGCTGTTCGTCACGGCCGAGTTCATCAACAACAACACCGGCGAGATCAAGAGCCAGACCGTCTTCATGGGTGACTTCCCGATGATGACCGACAAGGGCACGTTCATCATCAACGGCACCGAGCGCGTCGTGGTGTCCCAGCTGGTCCGGTCGCCGGGCGTGTACTTCGACGAGACCATCGACAAGTCGACGGAGAAGACGCTGCACAGCGTCAAGGTCATCCCGGGGCGCGGCGCCTGGCTGGAGTTCGACGTCGACAAGCGCGACACCGTCGGCGTGCGCATCGACCGCAAGCGGCGCCAGCCCGTCACCGTGCTGCTCAAGGCATTGGGCTGGACGAACGAGCAGATCACGCAGCGGTTCGGGTTCAGCGAGATCATGATGTCGACGCTGGAGAAGGACAACACCGCAGGCACGGACGAGGCGCTGCTGGACATCTACCGCAAGCTGCGCCCGGGCGAGCCGCCGACCAAGGAGTCGGCGCAGACCCTGCTGGAGAACCTGTTCTTCAAGGAAAAGCGCTACGACCTGGCCCGGGTGGGCCGTTACAAGGTCAACAAGAAGCTCGGCCTGCACGCCGGCGAGCCGATCACCACGTCGACGCTGACCGAGGAGGACATCGTCGCGACGATCGAGTACCTGGTGCGCCTGCACGAGGGCCAGACCACGATGAAGGCGCCCGGCGGCGTCGAGGTGCCGGTGGAGATCGACGATATCGACCACTTCGGCAACCGGCGGTTGCGCACGGTTGGCGAGCTGATCCAAAACCAGATCAGGGTCGGCCTGTCGCGGATGGAGCGCGTGGTCCGCGAGCGGATGACCACCCAGGACGTCGAGGCGATCACGCCGCAGACCCTGATCAACATCCGCCCGGTCGTCGCGGCGATCAAGGAGTTCTTCGGCACCAGCCAGCTGTCGCAGTTCATGGACCAGAACAACCCGCTGTCCGGGCTGACCCACAAGCGCCGCCTGTCGGCGCTGGGTCCCGGCGGCCTGTCCCGTGAGCGGGCCGGCCTGGAGGTGCGTGACGTGCACTCCAGCCACTACGGCCGGATGTGTCCGATCGAGACCCCGGAGGGCCCGAACATCGGCCTGATCGGGTCACTGTCGGTTTACGCGCGGGTCAACCCATTTGGCTTCATCGAGACGCCGTACCGCGAGGTCGTCGACGGTGTGGTGACCGACGAGATCCACTACCTGACCGCCGACGAGGAGGACCGCCACGTCGTGGCGCAGGCCAACTCGCCGATCGACGAGAAGGGCCGGTTCACCGAGGAGCGCGTGCTGGTGCGCCGCAAGGGCGGGGAGGTCGAGTACGTCTCCTCGGCCGAGGTCGACTACATGGACGTCTCGCCGCGCCAGATGGTGTCGGTGGCGACGGCCATGATCCCGTTCCTCGAGCACGACGACGCCAACCGGGCCCTGATGGGTGCCAACATGCAGCGCCAGGCGGTTCCGCTGGTGCGCAGCGAGGCCCCGCTGGTGGGCACCGGCATGGAGCTGCGCGCGGCGATCGACGCCGGCGATGTGGTTGTCGCCGACACCAGCGGGGTGGTCGAGGAGGTCTCCGCCGACTACATCACCGTGATGGCCGACGACGGCACCCGGCAGACGTACCGGATGCGCAAGTTCGCCCGCTCCAACCACGGCACCTGCGCCAACCAGCGCCCGATCGTCGACGCCGGCGACCGCGTGGAGAGCGGCCAGGTGATCGCCGACGGCCCGTGCACCCAGAACGGTGAGATGGCGCTCGGTAAGAACCTGCTTGTCGCGATCATGCCGTGGGAAGGCCACAACTACGAGGACGCGATCATCCTGTCCAACCGGCTCGTCGAGGAGGACATCCTCACCTCGATTCACATCGAGGAGCACGAGATCGACGCGCGGGACACCAAGCTGGGCGCCGAGGAGATCACCCGGGACATTCCGAACGTCTCCGACGAGGTGCTCGCCGACCTCGATGAGCGCGGCATCGTGCGCATCGGCGCCGAGGTCCGCGACGGCGACATCCTGGTCGGCAAGGTCACCCCGAAGGGCGAGACCGAGCTGACGCCGGAGGAGCGGCTGCTGCGCGCCATCTTCGGCGAGAAGGCCCGTGAGGTCCGCGACACCTCGCTGAAGGTGCCGCACGGCGAGTCCGGCAAGGTGATCGGTATCCGGGTGTTCTCCCGCGAGGACGACGATGAGCTGCCCGCCGGCGTCAACGAGCTGGTCCGGGTCTACGTCGCCCAGAAGCGCAAGATCTCCGACGGCGACAAGCTTGCCGGCCGGCACGGCAACAAGGGTGTGATCGGCAGGATCCTGGCCGTCGAGGACATGCCGTTCCTGCCGGACGGCACTCCGGTGGACATCATCCTGAACACCCACGGGGTGCCGCGACGGATGAACATCGGCCAGATCCTGGAGACCCACCTCGGCTGGGTCGCCAAGAGCGGCTGGAAGATCGACACCGCCAAGGGCGTTCCCGACTGGGCGGCCAAGCTGCCCGCGGAGCTGCTCGCGGCCGAGCCGGAGACGATCGTGTCGACGCCGGTGTTCGACGGCGCGCGTGAGGCGGAGCTCCAGGGCCTGCTGTCCTCGGTGCAGCCCAACCGCGACGGCGAGGTGCTCGTCGACGCCGACGGCAAGGCGGTCCTCTACGACGGACGCAGCGGCGAGCCGTTCCCGTACCCGGTGACGGTCGGCTACATGTACATCCTCAAGTTGCACCACCTCGTGGACGACAAGATCCACGCGCGGTCCACCGGCCCGTACTCGATGATCACGCAGCAGCCGCTGGGCGGGAAGGCGCAGTTCGGTGGCCAGCGGTTCGGCGAGATGGAGTGCTGGGCCATGCAGGCCTACGGCGCGGCGTACACGCTGCAGGAGCTGTTGACCATCAAGTCCGACGACACCGTCGGCCGGGTCAAGGTGTACGAGGCGATCGTCAAGGGCGAGAACATCCCCGAGCCCGGCATTCCGGAGTCGTTCAAGGTGCTGCTCAAGGAGTTGCAGTCGCTGTGCCTGAACGTCGAGGTGCTCTCCAGCGACGGTGCTGCGATCGAGATGCGCGACGGCGACGACGAGGACCTGGAGCGCGCCGCAGCGAACCTGGGGATCAACCTGTCCCGCAACGAATCCGCCTCCGTTGAGGACCTTGCTTAATAGACAGTCAGCTAGTCCCGAAAGGGGAAAGGGCGTTACGTGCTAGACGTCAACTTCTTCGATGAACTCCGGATCGGCCTCGCCACCGCCGACGACATCCGTCAGTGGTCCTACGGCGAGGTCAAGAAGCCGGAGACCATCAACTACCGCACACTCAAGCCGGAGAAGGACGGCCTGTTCTGCGAGAAGATCTTCGGACCGACTCGCGACTGGGAATGCTACTGCGGCAAGTACAAGCGCGTGCGATTCAAGGGCATCATCTGTGAGCGCTGCGGCGTCGAGGTGACCCGCGCCAAGGTGCGCCGTGAGCGGATGGGCCACATCGAACTGGCCGCGCCGGTCACCCACATCTGGTACTTCAAGGGCGTTCCGTCGCGGCTGGGTTACCTCCTGGACCTGGCCCCCAAGGATCTCGAGAAGATCATCTACTTCGAGGCGTACGTGATCACCGCCGTCGACGAGGAGATGCGCCACAACGAGCTCTCCACGCTCGAGGCTGAGATGGAGACCGAGAAGAAGCAGATCGAGTCGCAGCGTGACGGCGATCTGGAGGCGCGTGCGCAGAAGCTCGAGGCCGACCTCAAGGAGTTGGAAGAGGAGGGCGCCAAGTCCGACGTCCGGCGCAAGGTCCGCGACGGCGGCGAGCGTGAGATGCGCCAGATCCGCGACCGGGCCCAGCGCGAGCTGGCCCGGCTGGAGGAGATCTGGATGACCTTCACCAAGCTCGAGGCCAAGCAGCTGATCGTCGACGAGAATCTCTACCGCGAGCTGGTCGACCGCTACGGCGAGTACTTCACCGGCTCGATGGGTGCCGAGGCGATCCAGAAGCTGATGCAGAGCTTCGACATCGGCGCCGAGGCCGAGTCGTTGCGTGAGGTCATCCGTAGCGGCAAGGGGCAGAAGAAGCTTCGCGCCCTGAAGCGGTTGAAGGTCGTCGCGGCGTTCCAGCAGTCGGGCAATTCGCCGATGGGCATGGTGCTCGACGCGGTGCCGGTGATCCCGCCGGAACTGCGCCCGATGGTGCAGCTCGACGGCGGCCGGTTCGCGACCAGCGACCTCAACGACCTGTACCGCCGCGTGATCAACCGCAACAACCGCTTGAAGAGGCTGATCGACCTCGGCGCGCCGGAGATCATCGTCAATAACGAGAAGCGGATGCTGCAGGAGTCCGTGGACGCGCTGTTCGACAACGGCCGCCGCGGCCGGCCCGTCACCGGGCCGGGCAACCGTCCGCTGAAGTCGCTGTCCGACCTGCTGAAGGGCAAGCAGGGCCGGTTCCGCCAGAACCTGCTCGGCAAGCGTGTCGACTACTCCGGCCGTTCGGTCATCGTGGTCGGCCCACAGCTCAAGCTGCACCAGTGCGGTCTGCCCAAGCTGATGGCGCTGGAGCTGTTCAAGCCGTTCGTGATGAAGCGACTGGTCGACCTGAACCACGCGCAGAACATCAAGAGCGCCAAGCGGATGGTGGAACGCCAGCGTCCGCAGGTGTGGGACGTGCTAGAGGAGGTCATCGGCGAGCACCCGGTGCTGCTGAACCGCGCGCCGACGCTGCACCGCCTCGGCATCCAGGCCTTCGAGCCCATGCTGGTGGAGGGCAAGGCCATTCAGCTGCACCCGCTGGTGTGTGAGGCGTTCAACGCCGACTTCGACGGCGACCAGATGGCGGTGCACCTGCCGCTGAGCGCCGAGGCGCAGGCCGAGGCCCGCATCTTGATGCTGTCGTCGAACAACATCCTGTCGCCGGCGTCGGGCAAGCCGCTGGCGATGCCGCGGCTGGACATGGTGACCGGCCTGTACTACCTGACCACGATGGTCGACGGCGATGTCGGCGAGTACCAGCCGGCCGCCAAGGACCGACCGGAGCAGGGCGTGTACGCGTCGCCCGCCGAGGCCATCATGGCGATGGACCGCGGTGCGCTGTCGGTGCGGGCCAAGATCCGGGTGCGGCTGACCCAGCTGCGCCCACCCGCCGACCTGGAGACCGGGCTGTGGCACCCGGGCGATGCCTGGATGGCCGAGACCACGCTGGGCCGGGTGATGTTCAACGAGCTGCTGCCGCATGGGTATCCGTTCATCAACGAGCAGATGCACAAGAAGGTGCAGGCCAGCATCATCAACGACCTGGCCGAGCGCTTTCCGATGATCGTGGTCGCGCAGACCGTCGACAAGCTCAAGGACGCCGGCTTCTACTGGGCCACCCGTTCGGGCGTCACCGTGTCGATAGCCGACGTCTTGGTGCCCGCGCAGAAGCAGGAGATCCTGGATCGCTACGAGAAGGAAGCGGACGGCATCGAGAAGAAGTACCAGCGCGGTGCCCTCAACCACGACGAGCGCAACGAGGCGCTGGTGCGGATCTGGCAGGACGCCACCGAGGAAGTCGGTCGGGCGGTCGAGGAGACCTATCCCGACGACAACCCGATCGCGTTGATCGTGCGGTCGGGCGCCACCGGTAACGCGATCCAGACCCGCACGTTGGCCGGGATGAAGGGTCTGGTGACCAACCCGAAGGGTGAGTTCATTCCGCGCCCGGTCAAGTCGTCGTTCCGCGAAGGACTGACGGTGTTGGAGTACTTCATCAACACCCACGGCGCCCGCAAGGGTCTGGCCGACACCGCGTTGCGCACCGCCGACTCGGGTTACCTGACCCGGCGCCTGGTGGACGTGTCGCAGGACGTGATCGTCCGCCAGGAGGACTGCGGCACCGAGCGCGGCATCACCGTCAGGCTGGCCGAGCGCCAGCCCGACGGCTCGCTGCTTCGGCACCCGTACGTCGAGACGTCCGCGTACGCGCGCACCCTGGCCGCCGACGCGGTGGACGGTACCGGCAAGGTGATCGTCGAGCGCGGCCACGACCTCGGCGACCCGGCGATCGACGCGCTGCTTGAGGCCGGCGTCGCGCAGGTGAAGGTCCGGTCGGTGTTGACCTGTGCCAGTGCTAACGGTGTCTGTGCGACCTGCTACGGCCGCTCGATGGCGACCGGCAAGCTCGTCGACATCGGTGAGGCCGTCGGCATCGTTGCCGCGCAGTCCATCGGTGAGCCCGGCACGCAGCTGACCATGCGCACCTTCCACCAGGGCGGTGTCGGTGAGGACATCACCGGTGGTCTGCCCCGCGTGCAGGAGCTGTTCGAGGCCCGCGTGCCGCGCAACAAGGCCCCGATCGCCGAGGTGTCCGGGCGCGTCCGGGTCGAAGAGGGTGAGAAGTTCTACAAGATCACCATCACTCCCGACGACGGCGGCGAGGAAGTGGTCTACGACAAGCTGTCCCGCAGGCAGCGGCTGCGGGTGGTCAAGCACGAAGACGGCTCAGAGGGTCTACTGTCCGATGGCGATCATGTCGAGGTGGGCGACCAGCTGATGGAAGGCGCGGCCGACCCGCACGAGGTGCTGCGTGTCCAGGGTCCGCGTGAGGTCCAGGTGCACCTGGTCCACGAGGTCCAGGAGGTCTACCGCGCGCAGGGTGTGTCGATCCACGACAAGCACATCGAGGTGATCGTCCGGCAGATGCTGCGCCGGGTGACCATCATCGACTCGGGTTCGACGGAGTTCCTGCCCGGTTCGCTGATCGACCGCTCCGAGTTCGAGGCCGAGAACCGTCGGGTGGTGGCCGAGGGTGGCGAGCCCGCCGCGGGCCGCCCCGTGCTGATGGGCATCACCAAGGCATCGTTGGCCACCGACTCGTGGCTGTCGGCGGCGTCGTTCCAGGAGACCACCCGGGTGTTGACCGATGCGGCGATCAACTGTCGCAGCGACAAGCTCAACGGCCTGAAGGAGAACGTGATCATCGGCAAGCTGATCCCGGCCGGTACCGGCATCGCCCGCTACCGCAACATCCAGGTGCAGCCGACCGAAGAGGCGCGGGCCGCCGCGTACACGATCCCCTCTTACGAGGATCAGTACTACAGCCCCGACTTCGGCCAGAGCACCGGAGCCGCGGTTCCGCTGGACGACTACGGCTACAGCGACTACCGCTGACCCAGCGAGAAGCCCCCGGGGAACTGCCCGGGGGCTTTCTCTTTCGCGAATGTGCACCTACTGCGATTCTGCGACTGGATTTCGCACTGGATGCACGCTCGCGAGCGGGACCTAGACTGGGCGCCGTGCTCATCGGTTCTCACGTCAGCCCGCACGACCCGCTCGCCGCGGCCGAGGCCGAAGGCGCCGACGTGGTGCAGTTCTTCCTCGGCAACCCGCAGAGCTGGAAGAAGCCCAAACCGCGCGATGATGCGGCCACGCTGCGTGCGTCGCAGGTGCCGCTGTACATCCATGCGCCGTATCTGATCAACGTCGCGTCGGCCAACAACCGCGTGCGCATCCCATCGCGGAAGATCCTTCAGGACACCTGCGACGCGGCCGCCGAGATCGCGGCCACGGCGGTGATAGTCCACGGCGGCCATGTGGATGACGACGACCTCGATGCCGGTTTCCGGAGATGGCGCAAGGCCCTCGACCAGCTCGAGACCAAGGTCCCTGTGTTGCTGGAGAACACCGCGGGCGGTGACCACGCGATGGCTCGCCACTTCGACACGATCGCGCGCCTGTGGGATCACATCGGCGACAGTGGCATCGGTTTCTGCCTGGACACCTGCCACGCCTGGGCAGCGGGGGAGGCCTTGATCGACGCCGTCGAGCGGATCAAGGGCATCACCGGCCGCATCGAGCTGGTGCACTGCAACGATTCCAAGGACGCGCCGGGTTCCGGTCGCGACCGCCACGCCAATATCGGCACCGGCGAGATAGCTCCCGACCTGCTGATCGCGGTGATAACGGCCGCTGATGCGCCGGTCATTTGCGAGACCGCCGACGAGGGCCGCAAGGACGACATCGCGTTCCTGCGCGACAACACGAGCTGAGGTTCGCTCCCGCCGCCCACCACGCAGACACCGTGTTACGGCCATTGTGCAGCTGTCGAAAAGATGTAACAGTGGTTCTATGCCTGACACCCACGTCGTGACCAACCAGGTTCCGCCGCTTGAGAACCACAACCCCGCCTCCTCACCGGTGCTCGTCGAGGCGCTGATCCGTGAAGGCGGCCAGTGGGGCCTCGACGAGGTGACCGAGTTGGGTGCGCTTTCCGGCAGCCGACAGGCCATCCGGTGGGGCGAGTTGGCCGACCGCAACCGCCCGCTCCTGCACACCCACGACCGCTACGGCCACCGTGTCGACGAGGTCGAGTACGACCCCGCCTACCACGAGTTGATGCGGGTCGCGATCGGCCACGGCCTGCACGCCGCCCCGTGGGCCGACGACCGCCCCGGCGCCCATGTTGTTCGCGCGGCCAAGACCTCGGTGTGGACGCCCGAGCCGGGCCATGTCTGCCCGATCTCGATGACCTACGCCGCCGTCCCGGCGCTGCGCTACAACGCCGAACTGGCGCAGCTCTACGAGCCGCTGCTGACCAGCCGCGAGTACGACCCCGAGTTGAAGGTTCCGACGTCTAAGGCCGGCATCACCGCGGGCATGTCGATGACCGAGAAGCAGGGCGGCTCCGATGTCCGCGCCGGCACCACCCAGGCCGCCCCCAACGCCGACGGCAGCTACCGCCTGACCGGGCACAAGTGGTTCACCTCGGCGCCGATGTGCGACGTGTTCTTGGTGCTGGCGCAGGCACCCGGCGGCCTCAGCTGCTTCCTGCTGCCCAGGGTGCTGCCCGACGGCACCCGCAACCGGATGTTCCTGCAGCGGCTCAAGGACAAGCTCGGCAACCACGCCAACGCCTCGTCGGAGGTCGAATACGACGGCGCGGTTGCCTGGCTGGTGGGCGAGGAGGGTCGCGGCGTGCCGACCATCATCGAGATGGTGAACCTGACTCGGCTGGATTGCACGCTGGGCAGCGCGACCAGCATGCGCAACGGGCTGACCCGGGCCATCCACCACGCCCAGCACCGGAAGGCCTTCGGCGAGTATCTGATCGACCAGCCGCTGATGCGCAACGTGCTGGCCGATCTCGCGGTGGAGGCCGAGGCTGCCACGATCGTCGCGATGCGGATGGCCGGCGCCACCGACAACGCGGTGCGTGGTCACCAGACCGAGACGCTGCTGCGTCGGATCGGCCTGGCCGCCAGCAAGTACTGGGTGTGCAAGCGGGCCACACCGCACGCCGCCGAGGCGCTGGAATGCCTGGGCGGCAATGGCTACGTGGAGGACTCCGGCATGCCGCGGCTCTATCGCGAGGCACCGCTGATGGGGATCTGGGAGGGCTCCGGCAATGTCGGTGCGCTGGACACCTTGCGTGCCATGGCGACCCGGCCGGAGTGCGTGGAGGTGCTGTTCGACGAGCTCGCCAAGACCGCCGGCCAGGATCCGCGGCTGGACGCCCACGTCGGCCGGCTCCGGCCCGAGCTTGCGGACTTCGACACCATCCAGTACCGGGCCCGCAAGGTTGCCGAGGACATCTGCCTGGCGCTGCAGGGCTCGCTGCTGGTGCGCCACGGCCATCCCGCTGTCGCCGAGGCGTTCCTGGCCACCCGGCTGGGCGGCCGATGGGGCGGTGCGTTCGGCACGATGCCGACCGGGCTCGACCTCGCCCCGGTCCTGGAGCGCGCGCTGGTCAAAGGATGATTAGGCGCATGATTTTCCAGCGAGAAGCGAACGCATGACTCACGCGATCCGGCCGGGCGATTTCGACAACCTGAAGACGATGACCTACGAGGTCACCGATCGGGTTGCCCGAATAACGTTCAACCGCCCCGAAAAAGGCAACGCGATCGTCGCCGACACCCCGCTCGAGCTGTCGGCGCTGGTGGAGCGGGCGGACCTCGACCCCGATGTGCACGTCATCCTGGTGTCCGGCCGCGGCGAA
>Ga0213881_10000622_pt1 | contig 20813 bp, 16 predicted proteins | sample BarmaccoBMER_R08_FD_160104 | JGI IMG/M metagenome (GOLD analysis project Ga0213881, IMG submission 160104) | Barbacenia macrantha exposed rock microbial communities from rupestrian grasslands, the National Park of Serra do Cipo, Brazil - ER_R08 ... | reverse complement strand
CCACCTCCCCGCCGCCTCGCGGCCGTCCCCGCCACCCGCCGCTACCTCACGCGGCCGTCCCCGCCACCCGCCGCTACCTCACGCGGCCGTCCCCGCCGCCTCCATGCCACGACGCCCCGCATACCCGACATTTCATGATTTGTTCCGGTGACCTCAGACGAGCATCGGCGATCGCTGACCGGATTGAGCAGAATGTCGGATAATATCGAATCGGGGAACGAATCAAGGCGGAACATCCATGCTTCATGGAATCCTGATATACGAATTCGGCGGTTAAACTTCCGTGAGCTCGCCTGGAATTTCCGCGTTAATCGTGGCGCCAGAGGATGTCGGCAGTAGGCGAGCAGCTTCCCGCTGACCGGAGATACGTTGCCCATGGTGCTGCCGTGACTGATGCCGTATTTCGCGGCCTGCGCGACGCCCATCCCCGGGAACGCATGACTAAACGGCATTGCCTCGGGTGGGGGTGGTTGGCGCAACGTACCCCTTAGATATCTCAGGTGAATGTGAGCTGTGAGGTTAATGTGACGAAAAGGATGCAACCCTGGGCAGACGGACGGGTTTTGCTTGTGGTGCGTGACGTGTGTGTTAATGCGTGACATGTGGGAGGGGCGGTGGGTTACTCGTCTTCGGCCCAGGGGTCCATGTAGATGGTGTGGGGGTCGGGGTCATCGGGTTCGCCGGGCGGTGAGGGGTCTTCGGTTTCTGGGGCTGGGGCGCGGCGGAGGATGAGCCAGTTGGCGGCGCCCCCGGCGATAGCGGCGATCACACCGATCTCGATGACCGCGACGACTCCGACCTGGAGACCCGACGGCCCGACCGCGGCCAGGCGGCCGCTGCCGAGCGGGCCGCCGGCGAACGCGGCCATCAGGCCGGTGAGCAGCCCGGCCGCGGAACCGGCCGTGAAGCCCCACAGCGGGGCCGCTTCGAGCATGGGAGTCGGGGCGATCCTGACCGTGACTATCCCGCCGAACACGCCGGCGAGGTATGGCACGGCGAGCATCAGAAACGCCAGCCAGCCTGGGCCGCTCGGCCGGGCACCGCCGGGCAACGCGGCGAGCATCGGGAAGATGGGGACGGGGCCGAGCGCGGAACCGGTTGGCGCGACAACAGTACCGGTGCCGAACGCGAACCCCGGTCCAAGCGTGTAGGAGATCGCCCACACGATCGCGTTCGGGACGTACGCCACCTGCGCGAGCAGGAGCAGCGCCGCGCCACCGGGGCCGGGCGCGAGTGCGTCACTGGCCAGCCGCACCTGGTGGAGATGCGCGACCAGGGAGCCGCCGGACAGCGCCGCACCGGCCACGACCAAGAGCGCCATCGTAGCTAGCATCCCCATGACGACCGACCTCGGGCGGGCGGGCATCAAGCTGACGAGCCGTGACCAGGGCGCCAGCGCGCGGGCCGCGCCGAGCCCAGCGGCCACGACGGCGAGGACGAACCCGGCGACTACGGCCTGCCAGAGGGACGGTGAATCGACTGGCGTCCGGCTGGCAACCGCGATAGCACCCGCCAGCAGCGCGTACGGGAAAGCCGTCGCGATGGCGACATATCCGACATGTCGCAGGCGGGTGACACCAGCGGTGCGGACCACCCAGCGACCGGCCAGGGCCAGCAGCGCGCCGGGCAGGAGCACCAGTCCCAGGGGCAGCATGCCGATCTGCCCCGCGCCATGCACGCTGAAACTGACGTGATGCGCAACCAGCCACAGCAGCCCCGCGGTCCGGAGCACTCCGCCGAGCCCGCTGCCGATGCCCACATGCGGTGCGGTGATCCAGCCGACGGCGGTCAGCGTGGTGAGCACGGCGAGCCCGCTGGCCGCTGCGGCGCACGCGGCCATGCCGCCGGTGACGACGAGCGGTCGCTGCCCGGGCTGGCCGAGTTGATCTGGAGATGAACCTTGCCCCCGAGCGTCAGATCCGCCCGGTGCATGCGGGGTCCCGGCCGCCTCCGGGCGCTGCTGGCTCTGCGGCGCGGGCGGCGCTCCGGGGGAAAGGCTCACATACCGATCCTCGCAAATCCGGCCTCCCGAGACGGGGAGGCACGCCGGTCAGAATCCCAGCTGCTGGGCGGCGAGGGATGTCCCCTGGACACGCGCTCTGATCTTGGCGAACGCGGTGTCGCGAGAGGTGGAGGTGTCATCGGCAAAGGGTGAGAATCCGCAGTCGTCGCAGGTACCCAGCCGGTCTGGCGGCAGCTGCCTGGCGGCAGCGAGGACGCGGTCGCGGACCTGTTCAGGGGTCTCTATCCGCGGGTCGATCGGGTCGGTGACGCCGATGAAGATCCGGACATCAGCGGGAAGGTGCTCAGCCACGACGCCGAGGACTTTCTCCGGTGCGGCCTCGCTGGCCAGTTGGATATAGAAGTTGCCCGCCTTGAGCTGGAACAACCTACGCAGCAGACCGGCGTAGTCGACGTCCAGGCTGTGCGTAGAGTCCTGGTCGCCTCCAGGGCAGGTGTGCACCCCGATCCGGCTTCGCTCGCCCTCGGTGAACCGCTCGAGAACCTGGTTATTGAGAGCGATGAAATTGTTCAGGACACCACCGCTTGGGTCGAGCTTGAGGGCGAGACGTCCCTCGGTGAAGTCGAGCTGGACGACGTGGGCGCCCGCCTCCAGCGAGCCCCGGATATCGGTCTCGGCCTCATTGACAAGGTCGGTAAGGAATGCCTCACGCCCGTAGCCATCGAGGGAATTCGGCGGATAGAGCAGGCTCAAGGCAGACGGGGCGACGACGGCTTGCTTGACCGGCGTCTTCGCGTGCCGGAGCGCGGCCCGCAGGTAAGTACCGGCGTGGACCTGATAGCGGAATGGTCCGCCGGTCAGAACCGGGAGCTGCCGCTGGTGACCGTCGGCGAACGGGATGACCACGCCGTCGGAGGCCAGCTGCGTAAGCCCGGCGATCGGATAGGTGGCGAAGCTGGGCTTGGATTGTTCACCGTCGGTGACGACCGGTGATCCGGTTTCCTCCATACGGCGGATGGTGTCGCCGACGGCCTCGTCTTGCGCGGCGGCAAGCTCAGCCGCGGTGATCTCGCCCCTTTCATAGGAGCCCATCGCGGCCAGCAGTTCAGGGGGCCGAGGGATGCTCCCGATAGGTTCGGTCGGAATCACCATAACCTCAGCCTAGCATTCCGCAATCTATGCATTACGCAGAGACACATCTGCGAGGTCCGGAGGAGCCTGTGCGTGCGTGGGTCAGTGGGGGCGCATTATGTCGCGGATTAGCTGGGCGGTTTCTGAGGGGGTTTTGCCTACTCGGACGCCTGCCTTTTCCAGGGCCTCCTTCTTGGCCTGGGCCGTGCCGGACGAACCGGAGATGATCGCCCCGGCGTGGCCCATCGTCTTGCCCTCCGGAGCGGTGAACCCGGCGACGTAGCCGACGACCGGCTTGGTCACGTGCTGTTCGATGAACGCCCCGGCCCGCTCCTCGGCGTCGCCGCCGATCTCGCCGATCATCACGATCGCTTCGGTCTCCGGATCCTCCTGGAAGGCCTGAAGGCAGTCGATGTGCGTGGTACCGATCACCGGGTCTCCCCCGATGCCCACAGCGGTGGAGAAGCCGATATCACGCAGTTCGTACATCATCTGGTAGGTCAGCGTCCCGGACTTGGACACCAGGCCGATCCGCCCCTCGGTGGTGATGTCGGCGGGGATGATGCCGGCGTTGGACTTGCCCGGAGATGCCACACCCGGGCAGTTGGGGCCGATGATCCTGGTCTGATTGCCGGCCGCGCTGGCCTGGGCCCAGAACTCGGCGGTGTCATGTACCGGGATGCCCTCGGTGATCACGATGCAGAGCGGGATGCTGGCCTCGATGGCCTCGATAACCGCGTCCTTGGTGCCGGACGCCGGCACGAAGACGACGCTCACATCGGCTCCGGTCGCTTCCATGGTCTCGGCGACCGTGCCGAACACCGGAATATCGGCGCCATTGAGCTCGACGGTCTGCCCGGCCTTGCGCGGGTTGGTGCCGCCGACGATCCTGGTCCCGGCGGCGAGCATCCGCGCGCCGTGCTTGCGGCCCTCGGATCCGGTGATGCCCTGGATCATGACCCGGCTCTGGCCGGTGAGGAAGATCGCCACCTCATGCTCCCTTCGCGGCCAGTTCGGCGGCCCGGGCCGCCGCGCCATCCATCGTGTCCACCCGTTCCACCACATCGATCGCGGCCCTGTCCAGAATCTCCCGGCCCTCGACCGCCTTGTTGCCGTCGAGCCGGACCACGATCGGGCGGGTCACGCGCTCACCTCGGTCGGCGAGCATACCGATCGCCGACACGATCCCGTTCGCGACCTCGTCGCAGGCGGTGATGCCGCCGAAGACGTTGACGAACACCGACTTCACGCTCGGGTCGGACAGCACGATCTCCAGGCCGTTCGCCATCACCTCGGCCGACGCGCCGCCGCCGATGTCGAGGAAGTTGGCCGGCCGCACCCGGCCGAACCGCTCCCCCGCGTAGGCCACGACGTCGAGCGTCGACATGACCAGCCCGGCGCCGTTGCCGATGATCCCGACCTGGCCGTCGAGCTTGACGTAGTTGAGGTGCTTCTCCCTGGCCCGCGCCTCGATGGGATCGGTGTTCGTGGTGTCCGCGAACCTGACGTGGTCCTGACGGAACGCGGCGTTGTCGTCCAGGGTGACCTTGCCGTCGACGGCCAGCACGTCGCCGTCCGGCGTGAGCACCATCGGGTTGACCTCGACCAGCGTGGCGTCCTCATCGGTGAACATGCCCCAGAGCCGTTCGACCAGGGTCGCCGCGCCGTCGGCGGCCTCGGCCGGGATGCGTCCGGCCGCGATGATCTCGCGAGCCTTCGCTCCGTCCACGCCGGTCAGCGGGCTCACCGGAATCCGGGCCACGGCCTCCGGGCTGGTGTGGGCGACCTCTTCTATCTCCATTCCGCCCTGCACCGAGCAGATGGACAGGAAGGTCCGGTTCGCCCGGTCAAGCAGGAACGAGACGTAATACTCGGCCGCGATATCGGTTGCCTCGGCGATGAGGACGGAGTGCACCGTGTGGCCCTTGATGTCCATGCCGAGGATCTGGCTGGCCTTGGCGTACGCCTCATCCGGCCCGTCGGCCAGCTTCACGCCACCTGCCTTGCCGCGGCCACCGGTCTTCACCTGCGCCTTGACCACGACGAGCGGCCGACCACTGGCGGCGAACTCCGCCGCGATCTCGCGCGCCTCCTCGGCAGTGCTGGCGACCTTGCCGCCCTGCACCGGGACGCCGTACTCGGCGAACAGTTCCTTCGCCTGATACTCAAACAGGTCCACTGGGGGTCCGTTCTGGATTGACAAAGTTTCAACCAGAGCCTAGCCCGCGCTAAAGGCCTTTTCCCCGGGGGGTGGAAACCAACCCCCCGGACCCCCCGGCCCGCGACACGTCCCGCCGTTAGTGTCACCTGGCCGGGAGGACCTTTCAGCCCTCCGCGTCCAGGCGACGCGCGAAGCTCGCTGACGCTCGCCGCGCTTCCCGCTGCGTGTCATGAAGCGCCGGGAGACTCAGCTACCTCGCGGCCTAGGTTGGAGTCGACCCAGTCGACGATCTCGGTGGTGGGGGCGCCTGGCGTGAAGATCTTCGCGACCCCCATCCGGGTCAGCTCCTCAATATCCGCGTCGGGGATGATGCCGCCGCCGAACACCACGATGTCGGGAGCACCCTGTTCGGTCAGCAGGTCGATGACACGGCGGAACAGCGTCATGTGGGCGCCAGACAAGATCGACAGCCCGACGGCGTCGACATCCTCCTGGATGGCGGCGGCCACGATCTGCTCCGGCGTCTGATGCAGACCGGTGTAGATGACCTCGACGCCGGCGTCCCGCAGCGCCCGGGCCACGACCTTGGCGCCCCGGTCGTGCCCGTCCAGCCCAGCCTTGGCCACGATCACCCGGATCTTTCCCATGTGGGCAAGCCTAGTTTCCCATGGAGGTGCGGGGGGAGGGCTCCCCCACCCCTAAACACGGTGCGGTAGGAAGGTCTCACGCCCGGGTTGATACCGGAGCTTAATCCACACAGGGGATGCCGTTGACGGCGTGGACGGCGCCGCCGTTCGCGTTGTTGCTCGGCTGTGCCGACGGAGTCGGCGTGCTGCTGGCGGAGGAGCTCGAGCCGGCGGCCGCACCAGAGCCAGAGCCAGAGCCAGAACCAGAGCCGAGGCTGGGCACGGTGGTGGCCGCGACGCCGAGCACGAGCTTCACGGTCCCGGCCGGGAGCGCGCTGCTCGGCTGGGCGGTGACGCCGAACGCCGACGCCAGGGCGTCCGCGCTGCCGGCCACGCCGGAGCCGTACAACACCTGGGTGGTTGCCTGCTTCGCGGGCGCGTTGCCCAGGCTGGATGCCTTGTATCCGGCCTGGACCAGGGCGTTGGCCACGTCGCTGGCCAGGTGCGGCGTGTTCCCGCCGTTGTACACGTCCACCGTGGTCGCGGCCGGGTCCGCCTTGGGCGTGGCCGTCTTACCGGCCGGCTTCTTCGCGGCCGCCGGCGCCGGGAAGAAGTTCTCGTGCACGAACTGCTGGATCTGCGGCACGCTGATCTCGTTGACGTCCTCGGTGCCCACCTTGCCGTAGCCGACGATGGGCGCGGTGCGGAACACGATGTGGCCCGGAGTGAGCGACTGCATCTGGGTGGCGAAATCCGCCAGGTCCCAGCCGGCGTCGGTGATCACATACTGGCTGGCGGTGGACAGCATGGAGTTGATCCTGCCGAGGTCGGTGAGCACGCCCTGGCCCCTGATCTGGTGCAGGACCGAGTCGATGAACGCCTGCTGCCGGTGCGTGCGGTCCAGGTCACCGTTGGTCAGGCCGTCCCGCTGACGCACGAAGGCCAGTGCCATCTTGGGGCTCAGGTGCTGATAGCCGGCCCGCTTGGCGTAGAAGCCGGAGTTCGGATCCGGCGGCCACACCGGCTTGTTCATGCAGACGTTGACACCACCGAGCACCTTGGCCATCTCGTAGAAGCCCCACAGGTTGACCTCGGCGAAATGGTCGATGTGCATGCCGGTGACCTGCTGGACAGTGGCGATCGCCGCGGAACGGCCGGCCTCGTTGCCCTGGAACGCGATACTGTCCGTCAGGCCGCTGCGATTGGCCGTTTCGAGCTGACTTTCCTTGGCCGCGAGCGCCAGGCCGTAGGCCTGGTCGATCTTGCCCGCCGACTGATTGTCGTAGGCCTGCGGGAACGTCACGTAGTCATCCCGGGGAATCGAGATGCCGACGGCCTTACCCCCGCCGGCCGGGATGTGGATCAGGATCAGGGTGTTCGTGGTGTTGCCGCCGACATTCTCGTACAGCACCCCTTGCCTGCTTCCGGCATGCAGCGCGTTCAGGATGTCGTTCGGCAGGACCTGCCCGTTCCAGTAGGTGCGGCTCTCCAGGCCCATCAGCAGGATGTTCTGCTCACCGATGGACGGGCCGCTGACCAGCGCGTGCGACTGGCCGAGCGCGGCGAGGTTCTGGTACGCGTAGTGAGCCCAGCCGCTGACCAGCAGCACGGTGGCCGAGACGATGCAGCAGAGCACATAACCGGCCTTGCCGGCGATTCCCCACAGCGGCGGCAAACCGGGACGCGCCGTAGCAGAGCGTGTCCTGAACATCGCGCTACCTCCGTGCCCCAAAGGGCGCTGAACACCGAGTCACGATCGTTACCATCTGTTGAAGGGTACCGGTCTGTTCCACGTATCCGACGGTAAGCGCTAACATCCGAGGCACATGTCTGACCCACGCTGGCACGAGGCCAATCCCCCGAGCCGCCGCCCGCCCTATGGCGATCGCGAGCCGGATCGGCCGTCTGGCGTGCGTCGACCGCAATTCCACCCGGCTCCGCCGGACGGCCCCAGATCCCGGGACGCCGGTGACGATTCCAGCGCGCGTACCCGCAGGACACAGCCTGTTCGGGAGCCTGGCGAGCGCGGCGGGCGCAGCGCGGGAAGGCCGTCGCCGGACGGGAGCGGAATGCGCCGGCGCAGTGCCGGTCGCGGCGGGCCCGGTCGCCGCGGGCCGCTGAACCGCTGGGGTGAGCTTCCCGGCGGCACCGGGGTCGGCATCGTGGCCGGCAGCGCGTTGCTCGGCGCACTTATTACCATTGTGCTACGGCAAGATCCCGGCGCCCCGCTCGGCGTGATTCTCGTCCTCGGCACGTTCGCCGCGGGGCTCGCGGTCCGTGCGCGCTACGCCCGGCTGATCATCCCGGCGCCGGTCTTGTGCTACATACCAGCCGGCGTCGTATCCGGCGCCATCAACGACCGGGCGGGCGACACCTCCACCCTCGGCCTGATGGCGCACGGCGGCAAGTGGATATCCAGCGGCTTCGTGGCGATGTGCGTCGCGACCATCGTGGCCATCGTGATCACCGGCCTTCGTATGTATCTGGACTTCCGCGCCCGTCCCCGGACCCGTGGCGGTCCCGCGGGGTCTGACCGGTACCGGGAGGACAGCGGAAGGCCGCGGTCAGCCGACGACCTGGACGGCGCGACGCGCCCGGCCGGCCAGACCGGTCCGTCCCGCCAGGGCGCACCGGCGGGCACCGGGCCTCGTCGGCCCGCCCCGGGAACCGGGCCATACGGTGCGCCGCCCGTGATCGCTCCGCCCGCCAAGGGTGCGCCGCCCGCGATCCCGCCAGCTAAAGGTGGTCCGCCCGCCATCGGCCCAGGACGTGGAACTGGCCCCGCGCCGGGAGCGCCCATGCCTGGCCCGGATCCCCGGGGAACCGGACTGTCCCGGCCGCGGCCGGGAACGGGACCGTATCCGCCGCGGCATCCTCCCGGCCGCGATGCCCCAGGGCGCGATGCCCCCGGGCGCGGGGGTCGCTACAACTTCTCCAGCGGCGCGTAAGCCAGCAGCAGGTGCTTGGTCCCGTAGCCATCGCCGAAGTCGACCTTGGCCTCGGCGTCGCTGCCGTAGCCGTCCGTTGACACCACCGTGCCCAGGCCGTACTTGTCGTGGTTGACCAGGTCCCCCGGACGCAGCGAAGGCACCGGACGGTTGCCGGGTGACCGGACACCGGCCCGCTGGGACAGTTGCTCCTGCGCGGGCCGCGACGCGGACATCGCGGCAGCCGCGTCCCGGCGCCACTCGATCAGGCCGGACGGGATCTCCTCCAGGAACCGGGACGGCTTGTGCTGCGCCGGACGGCCCCACCAGGTCCGCCGGTAGGCGCGGGTCAGGTACAGCCGCTGCTCCGCCCGGGTGATGCCGACGTAGGCGAGCCTGCGCTCTTCCTCCAGTTCCCTGGGGTTGGTCAGCGACCGCTGGTGCGGGAACACCTCTTCTTCCAGGCCGGTAAGGAACACCGCGGGGAACTCGAGGCCCTTGGCGGTGTGCAGGGTCATCAGCGTGACCATGCCGCCGTGGTCCTCCCCCTCGGGAATCTCATCGGCATCCGCGACCAGCGACACCTGCTCGAGAAACTCGGCCAGGGTACCCCCGCCCGCCTCCCCTCCCCCCTTCCATGATCCGTCGAACTCACGGGCCACGTTGATCATTTCCTGGAGGTTCTCGACCCGCCCCTTGTCCTGGAGGTCCGAAGAGTTCTCCAGCGCCTCGACATAGCCCGTGCGGTCGAGGATCGCCTCGGCCAGGTCGGCCACCGGCCCCTCGTCCGCCAGCTCACGCAGTCCGTCGATCAGGCGGTTGAAGCCCTCGATGGCGTTCGCCGAACGCGCGGCCAGTCCCGGGACGTCGGCCGGGCTGGCCAGCGCCTGAGCGAAAGAGATCCGCAGCCGCTGCGCGTACGCCGCCACATATTCCTCGGCCCGGTCCCCGATCCCCCGCTTGGGCACGTTCAGCACCCGGCGCAGCGACACCTCGTCGGCCGGGTTCGCGACCAGGCGCAGGTAGGCGAGCAGGTCGCGGACCTCGCGGCGCTCGTAGAACCGGACGCCGCCGACGACGCGGTACGGCAGCCCGACCCGGATGAAGACTTCCTCGAACACACGGGACTGGGCGTTGGTCCGGTAGAAAACGGCCACCTCGCCCGGGGTCGCCTCGCCCGCGTCGGCCAGGCGATCCACCTCCTGGGCCACGAACGCGGCCTCGTCATGCTCGTTGTCCGCCACGTAGCCGACGATCGGCGGGCCGTCGCCGGAGTCGGACCACAGCTTCTTCGGCTTGCGGCTCGGATTCCGGGAGACCACCGCGTTGGCCGCGGCCAGGATGTTCTGCGTGGACCGGTAATTCTGCTCCAGCAGGATGACGGTGGCGTCCGGGTAGTCCTCCTCGAACTCCACGATGTTCCGTATCGTCGCCCCGCGGAACGCGTAGATCGACTGGTCCGCGTCGCCCACGACACACAACTCCGCGGGCGGAACGGCTTCCGGTGAGGTGTTACCACCGCCCGTTCGTTGTGAGAAAAGTGGAGCACTGCCGGAAACAAGCTCCCTGACCAGGACATATTGCGCGTGGTTGGTGTCCTGATACTCGTCCACCATCACATGCCGGAACCGGCGGCGGTACTGCTCGGCGACCTCGGGCAGGGCCTGGAACAAGTTGACCGTGACCATGATCAGGTCGTCGAAGTCCATCGCGCCGGCCGCCACCAGGCGGCGCTGGTACTCGGCGTAGGCCTCGGCGAGCGCCCGGTCGCGGGCGGTCTCCGCCCGGGCGGCGAACGTCTCGTAGTCGATCAGCTCGTTCTTGAGGTTCGACACCTGAGCGGACATCGCCTTCGGCGGGTACTGCTTGGCGTCCAGGTCGAGCTCGCGGCAGGCCAGGGCCATCAGCCGCTGCGAGTCGCCCTGATCGTAAATGGAGAACGAACTCGGGTAGCCGAACCGCTTGGCCTCGCGGCGCAGGATACGTACGCACGCCGAGTGGAAGGTCATCACCCACATGCTGCGCGCCTTCGGACCGACCAGGGCGGCGACGCGGGCGGCCATCTCGCCGGCCGCCTTGTTGGTGAACGTGATAGCCAGGATCTCGTGCGGCGCGACGTCGCGGGCGGCGAGCAGGTAGGCGATACGGTGCGTGAGCACTCGGGTCTTACCCGAGCCCGCACCAGCCACGATGAGCAGCGGGCTGCCCTCGTGCACGACGGCGGCGCGCTGCTGAGGGTTCAGTCCGTCCAGGAGGGCATCGATGGCGAAGGCGGTCACCCACCCAAGCGTAGGCGCTGCCACCGACATTCTGGCGGGAAGCCATCCCCCCGCGCCCTCTGGCAATTAACTCTTCGGGGCGCGGCGGATGCCATACCATCCTGGCGATGGCATCCTCGCGACGGGGAGTTACTCGCGGTTTGAACCATCCGCCCCACCGTCACCCTGAGTCACAATTATCACACAGTGAGACAAAAGGGCTAGATAACTGCGAAATGGTACTCGGCGGTATATCCGCAGATATATCCTGCTTCAGCCTCGGACGATGCCCCATATGGGCTATTCTGGCCCCCTTGCCCGTTAGTCGCATGCAACGGGGGGACGAGGCAGCATGCGACGCAGAGTAACCGTGGGGGTGCCATGGGATCGCGTGGTCGGTCCATTAGGCTCCGCATCTATCTCCTGGTGGCGATTCCGCTCGTCACCATGATTGGCCTGCTCGCGTACGCGGTCACCACGACCGTTCACAACGCGATCAACCTGGACCGCGCGCCCGCCCTGTTCAACGCCACCGCGGTACCGGCCGCGGACTTCACCAATGACCTCCAGGCCGAGCGCCTCGCGGCGGTGGTCTACATATTCCAGCCCACTCCGGGCAACCTAGCGGCATACCAGTCGGCCATTAGCAAGACCAACGCGGATGAGCCGACGTTCGTAGCCCATATGACTTCGCCCGACACCAAGAGCGCCGAGACGCCCAGCATCGCGACTGCCATCAACGGCGACTTGCAAGGTCTCAGCCAGCTCAAGAACCTCCGCCAGGGTGTCATAGCCAGGCTCATAGGTCCCGGTCAGCCGATGACGGCGCTGGACGCCCTCGGCGAGTACAGCCAGGCCATTCAAAGCGGGCCGAAGCTCTTCCTCGCCGAGGCCAGCACCGTAGCCGACCCCACCGCGGCCAGCCAGGCGCTCGCCCTGATCGCCACGGTTTCGGCCCATGAGGCGATCGCTCAGGAAGACGCGCTGCTGTCCGGCATGCTCGCGGCGGACAAGGCCTCACAGGCCGATCGCGCCGCGTTCGCGGAGATAGCGTCGACCCGGCAGGGCGACACCGTGGACTGGCAATCCCTGTTCAATCAGTACAACCTGGCCGTCTACAACGCGGGGCTGAAGGGAACAGGCCAGCTACAGCAGCAGCTGACCCAGATCGAAGGGGCGGTGGCGGGCGGTGTCCCGATAAACCGCCTCAACCTCAGCCTGGCGCAATGGCAGCAACTGGCCGGCACACTGCTGCAGGCCAACTTCCAGGCCGGCGTCAACGACGTGGGGGCCCAGCTCGCGGTGGACCACCAGATCACCCACACGGCGTGGGAGAGGGTGGCCTACACCAGCGGCATCGCGCTGGCCGGACTGCTGCTGACGATCATCGTGACCACCATGGTCGGCCGCGCCATCATCCGCCGGCTACGCGGCCTGGAGCGGACCGCGCTCACACTGGCCGAAGAGCAGCTGCCCGAGGTCATCTCCCGGCTGAGGCAGGGCGAGGACGTGGACGTGGCCGTCGAGGCGCCGCCGCTGCGCATCGGCGCCGATGAGATCGGCCGGGTCGGACAGGCATTCGACCTCGTCCGGCAGACCGCCATCCGCTCCGCCGTCGAGGAAGCGAGGCTGCGCCGCGGGCTCAACGACGTGTTCCGGTCGCTGGCGCGGCGGTCGCAGTCGCTGCTGCACCGTCAGCTGACCCTGCTGGACCAGATGGAACGCCGCGCTTCTGACCCCGAGGCGCTGGACGACCTGTTCCGGCTCGACCACCTCACCACGCGTATGCGCCGCCACGCGGAAGGCCTGGTCATCCTGGCCGGCGCCCCGGCGGGCCGGGGCTGGTCCTCACCGGTCCGGATGGTCGACGTGATGCGCGGCGCCATCGCGGAGGTCGAGGACTACGCGCGGGTCTCCGTCGCCACCAGGAGCCAGGCCGCGCTGTCCGGCTCCGCCGTCGCCGACGTCATCCACCTGCTCGCCGAACTGATCGAGAACGCGACCACACTGTCCCCGCCATACACCTCGGTCCGGGTGTCCGGGGACACGGTCGCCAACGGGTTCGCGATCGAGGTCGAGGACCGCGGGCTCGGGGTGAGCGAGCACCGGCTGGCCGAACTCAACGAACGGCTGGCGAACCCGCCCGAGTTCAACCCGTCCGACAGTGAGCAACTCGGCTTGTTCGTGGTCAGCCAGCTGGCCAAGCGGCATGGCATCAAGGTCACGCTGAAGGCTTCGCCGTACGGTGGCACCGAGGCCGTCGTGCTCATCCCCCGTCATCTGGTGGTCACCGAAGAGGCGTTCCGCGCCAGCCTGCCCGGGGAGCCGATGGCAATCAACGGCGGCCCAGGCCCGGCTCCGGGTCCGGGTCCGGGCCCGGGTCCGGGCCTGGCTCCGGGTTCCGCTCCGGCGAACGGCAACCACTTCCCGGCCGGGGGATTCGCCGCCGCCGAATTCGGGAACGGCCAGTCGCCCGGCGGGCCGTTGTCCGGCGGCCCGTTGTCCGGCGGCCCGTTGTCCGGCGGGCCGTTGTCCGGCGGGCCGTTGTCCGGCGGGCCCTTGCCGGGGGATCCGCTGCACACCGGCACACCGGGGGCGGGGGCCACTATCTCCGGCGGCCCGCGGATATCGGGAGCGCTGCGCCGTGCGCATGGAAGCATCCCCGACGGCCTGCTAGGCGCCGGACGCGGGGAGGCCAACGGCGGCGGCTCGGGAATCAGCAACGGCAACGGGCATGGCTTCGGCGCCGGGCCTACCGATGGGCGCCCGGACGGGTTCCCCGACGGATTCCCCGCGCCTGGTAACGGTTTCGGGGGCCCTGGAGTCGACGGCGAGATCGTGGGCGGGTCGGCGGCCGACCTGACCGGCCTGGCCCCGGACCAGGCACTCGAGCCAGACGATCCGCTCGGGGCCGACGGCGGAGGACTGCCGCGGCGGCGGAACCGCGGCCAGCCCCAGCCGGGCGGCACATCGGGTGCGCCGGGGCCGTTCGGCCCGGCCACGGCCCGGTACACGACCGGCCAGTCATCCTCCTTCCCCGGCTGGCCAGGCCAGAACGCACCGATGACGCCGCCCGCCCCGATGACGCCGGTCGCTCCGGGCGGAGGAACCGGAGGAACCGGCGGAACTAGCGGAACTGGCGGGACCGGCGGGACCGGCGGGACCGGCAGGGTCTCCAAGCCGCCGTGGGAGCTGTCGCCCGAGACCGGACCGCTTCCGGTCGTGCCCGGGATCGCCGAGCCGGTGCTGGCCGACGCGGACGGCCCGGCTGGCGGTGACTACAGCGGTGACTACAAGGGGCTGCCGCGCCGCGTCAAGCAGGCGAACATAGCGCCCCAGCTCCGCGGCGATCCGGTTACCCAGGTCCGGCCATCGGCCCCGCCCGGCAGCGGCTCCGGCGGAACCGCCGGAACCGCCGGAACCGCCGGAACCGCCGGAACCGCCGGGGCAGGCGGAGCCGGACAGCCCGGCGGGCCTTCTCCGGCGGAGATCCGCGCCACGATGTCCGCGTTGCAGCGCGGCTGGCAGGAAGGGCGATCACAACGAGCGGCGGCCAGCGAGCCGCCCTGGGAACAGGCACCGGCAGCTGAGGAGAGTTCAGATGGAGCATAGCCAGCCAGGTCAGCTTGACTGGCTGCTTGATGATCTTGTGCTCCGCGTCGCCCCGATCAGCAAGGCGGTTATCCTTTCCCAGGATGGAATAGCGCTCGGCGCGTCGCGCACGCTGCACCGCGACGACGCGGAGCACCTGGCCGCCCTGGCCGCTGGCTTCCAGTCACTGGCCAAGGGTGCGGGCAACCACTTCGGCGGTGGCGCGGTCCGGCAGACGATCATCGAGATGGAAGCCGGGTTCCTGTTCGTCGCCGCCGCCGGCAGCGGCACCTGCCTGGCGGTACTCGCCGACGGCGGCGCCGACCTCGGCCTCGTCGCGTACGAGATGGCCGTATTGGTCCGACGAGCCGGTGAGCACATCCGGGTGAACCGGCGCGCGCCCGCGGCCAACAGCTGGAGTTAACCGTGTCGGACAACGAGGAGCGCTGGCTGGATGCTGAAGCGGGTCCAGTTGTCCGGCCTTACGCCCTGACCCGGGGCAGGACTAGACACTCGGGCGACTCTTTCGACCTGGTCGCCACCGTGATGGCCACGAACGCGCGGATCGCCGACCTCAGCGTGCTCGGCCCGGAACACATGAGCGTGCTTCAGCTGGCGCGCGCGCCGACCACCGTGGCTGACATCGCCTCCGACGTCGACCTCCCGCTTGGCGTCGTCCGTATTCTCCTTGCCGACCTGCGGGAACTCGGCCTGATCGCGATCCGTACGCCGGTGTCGATGGCCGAGCGGGTCGATAAGCAAACACTTAGGGAGGTCCTCAATGGCCTTCGGGGGCTTTGATTCGTCCGCCGCGACCGCTACACAGCATCGCGCGATAAAGATCCTCCTGGCCGGCGGTTTTGGGGTGGGCAAGACGACGCTGGTCGGCGCGGTGAGCGAGATCAAGCCACTGCGTACCGAGGAGCCGCTCACCGAAGGCAGCCTGCGCACGGACAACACGATGGGCGTCGAGCGTAAGACGACGACCACGGTCGCGATGGACTTCGGGCGCATCAGCCTGCGCAACGACCTGGTGCTCTACCTGTTCGGGACACCCGGTCAGCAGCGGTTCTGGTTCATGTGGGACGAGCTCGCGATCGGAGCGCTCGGCGCTGTCGTGCTGGCCGACACCCGTCGGCTGGCGGACAGCTTCCCCGCCATCGACTACTTCGAGCGCCGGGAGATCCCGTTCATCATCGCGCTCAACTGCTTCGACGGCGCACGCCGCTACGACGTGGAGGACGTCCGCGTGGCGCTGGACCTGGACCCCGGGCTGCCCATCGTCAATTGCGACGCACGGAGCCGCGAATCGGCCAAGGAAGTGCTCATTTCCCTGGTGGAGCATGTGCTGCTGATGTCCCCGGAGGAGCCAGTCCGGCACGGCGTCCGTTAGGCGCTGATTACTCTCGGCTGCCAGCCAGCCAACCCCGTGAATGTCACAACCATGGGCACCAGACCCCATGAATGTGACAGCCAGCCAGGTGCTGCTCCCTGGCCAGCGGCACCGATGGCACCATCGGGCACGCTCCAATAGCGCTACTGATCGGTTTGAGCGGCACCGATGGCACCACCGGCTTGTTGCCCACTCTGGAGGAGCCGCACCCATGTCACAACCATGGGCACCAGACCCCATGAATGTGACAGCCACGGGGTTGCGGAGTGCCGGAGCGCCGGAGCGCCGGAGCGCCGGAGTGCTGGAGTGCGGACCCGGACGAACTCAAGCCGTCAAGCGGTCAGCTGTCGCGGAGGACGGCCCAGACGGCTTTGCCGTGTCCGGCGATGGGGCTCCAGCCCCACACGTGGCTGAGCGCGCCGACGATCTGGAGGCCCCGCCCGTTCTCGCCGGACCAGTCCGGCTGGCGCGGCATGGGCGCCTCGTTACCCGGATCGACGACGGCGATCATGACTTCGCCGATCCGGCGCAGCATGCACAGCCGCAGGACCGAACTCGCCCCGGGACGGACGCCATGGCGGGTGCCGTGCAGCACGGCGTTGACCACCAGTTCGTCGACGATCATCTCGGCGTCGTCGGTGAGCCCGTCCAGGCCCCAGCAGGACAGTAGCTCGCGAACGAACTGGCGCGCGGTCCGCGCCTCCTCCGGGCGGGCGCTCAGCGCACGGGTGGTTACCGCCGGGGTCTCCCACCACGCTGAGGGCACGGGAAGCAGACGTGGCAAACCATCATGCGGGCCAGTCCACGGGATGCCGACTTCCTCGTCGTCATCTCCGCTACCGGCAGCGACACTGAGATGCGCCAACGCGACTGCTTCCTGCATCGTCACCGGGCACGGAGGCCGCGCCCGTCACTGGTGTTTAAAGCGTGCCTTGTCAGTATGTTGCCTGATATATTGTGCAAATGCAAGGCCGGATGCACGTTCATTCGCTTCGTGCAGAAGTATCGAGTGATCTACAGAGGGTGCTTAGTTGCTCGCCCTATGGATACAGCGGGCTAACTGAAGGCGGAGCGGAGATTACACCGAGTGAACCGGCTCGGCCTGGCATGCGTTCATTCCGTCGGGGAGGCAACGCATGGATGACGCGCAGGTATCGGTCCACCTGGATCACGGCAGCCACGTCAGTCCGTGCTTCCTACCAGAGCACCAGGGGAGAACAATGGGCACCACCTACAACGGCATGCCAGCTGCGGAACTCGGGAACGTCAGTTGGCTGAAGAGCCACTACAGCAACGCCACGGGCGAGTGCGTCGAGCTGGCGGCGCTGCCAAACGGCGAGATCGCGATGCGCAACTCCCGCTTCCCCGGCGGCCCTGTGCTCGTATACACCCAAGCCGAGATTTCCGCGTTCCTGGCGGGCGCGAAGGACGGCGAATTCGACCAGGTGGTTGCCTGACATTTCTACCCGCCAGTAGCTTTGCCACCGATGGGTCTGCCGCGGAACCTGGCCAGTAAGCTAGCTATGTGACGCTTTCTACCTGGGTGAACACGGCAGACCTCAGGTGTCAATTGAAATATCACGAAAGGCACTTTCGCTCGGGCAAGATCACATGGGAGACTGTGGTCCTTACCCCGCTAATCTTAGTGGCACACGAATGCGAGGAGGGCCGATGGTCTCATCCGAAGACTCGGCCTGGGATGTACCACCCAGCATGTTCGGCGCCCGCCTCGGCGGGCCGACCGTCCAGCGTCTGGTGCTCGGCAGTCACCTGCACCGGCTCCGCGATCAGCGCGGGATAACGGCCGAGACGGCGGCCGACGCGATCCGCGGCTCGCACTCCAAGATCAGCCGGATGGAGCACGGCCGGGTCGGCTTCAAGGAGCGCGACGTCGCCGATCTGCTCACGCTGTATGGCGTAACCGACGGCGAGGAGCGCGCGGCCCTGCTGAACCTGGCCCGGGAGTCGAACACACCAGGCTGGTGGCACGCCTTCTCTGACATCCTTCCGACCTGGCTCGAGTCCTACATCGGCCTCGAGGCAGCCGCTTCGATCATCCGCACCTATCAGATCCAGTTCGTACCGGGCCTGCTCCAGACCGAGGGTTACGCCCACGCGCTGCTGCGCACCGGCTACCCGAACGTCAGCGAGGACGACATCGCTCGCCGGAGCGACCTGCGGCTCAGCCGCCAGGACATCCTCAGCCGTCCGGGCGCCCCGCAACTGTGGGCGGTCGTGGACGAAGGAGCGTTGCGCCGTCCGATCGGCGGACCCGAGGTCATGCGCGAGCAGATCGATCACTTGATCAAGATGACCGACCACCCGGCGGTGACCCTTCAGATCCTGCCGTTCGGGGTCGGTGGCCACTCCGGTGGCGGCGGCCCGTTCACCATCTTGCGGTTCGCCGAGCCTGACCTGCATGACGTGATCTACATCGAGCAGCTGACGAATGCGATCTACCTGGACAAGCCCGCGGAAGTCGACCGGTACCTGGAGGTCATGGAGCAGCTCTGCTTGCAGGCCGAGCCCGCCGCGAACACCGCCAAGCTGCTGCGCCAGATCCTGGCCGAGACCTGACCCGGACCTAACGAAAACCTGACGCGGAAGGCGCCGTCCCCCCAGGGGCCGGCGCCTTCCGCATGCTAGCGAGAGCGAGAGCGAGGGCGGAGATCAGGGCTCGTCCGGCGCGAGCGTCGGCGTGGTCCGGGTGAGCGTCTCCTTCCGGAAGAACGCGGGCAGCGCCAGCCGGCAATATATGAACACCAGCACGCCAGCCAGCGCCGACAGGAAGGCGATCATGAAGACCCCGCCGATCCGCCACTCCGGATAGAACGGCATCTTCCACGTGGTGAAACTGTTCGCCGTGGCGACATCCCAGTCCATCCACAGCGCCCAGCCGCCGAAGAAGTACATGATCAGCCCGCCCAGCGCCGGCAGGATGCCGCGCATCCAGAGGTTGCGGGCGCTCGAGGTCAGCGTCCGCCGGTAGTACCACGCGCAGGCGAACCCGGTCAGCCCGTAGTAGAAGGCAATGAACAGCCCGATCGCGGTCACCGCGTCCGGTATGACGTTCCCGCCCGACATGTAGTTGAACGGGATGTACAGCGCGATGGAGATCGCGCCCATGACGAGGGTGGACACGGTCGGGGTCAGGTACTTCGGATGCATCCGCGCGAACGCGGAGGGCAGCGCCTTGTAGACCGCCATCGACAGGGTGGTCCGGGCGGTGGGCAGGATCGTCGTCTGGGTCGAGGCCGCCGCCGAGCTGAGCACCATGAGGAGCAGCAACCTGGCCAGGAAGGACCCGAACCCGCTGCCGCCGAACACCGCGCTGCCCAGCACCGACAGCACGTCACTGGAGTTGTTCGAGTTGCCCAGGCCGATGCCGGAGGTCCCCACGCCCGCGAAGGACTGCGCGGCGAAGATCACCAGTACGTACGTGACCAGGAGCATGACGGTGGAGATGATCGCGGCCTGCCCGGGAATGCGGCTCCTGTCCCTGGTCTCCTCGTTCACCGCCACGGCGGTGTCCCAGCCCCAGTAGATGAACAGCATGAGGATGAGGCCGCTGGTGAATGATCCGAAGCTGCCGATGTCGAAGGGGTTCAGCCAGGACCAGGACGGGTGGATCGAGACCGCCGGATGGTGGCCCGTCCCGACCCGGACCAGCGCCACGACCGACAGCACCAGCAGCATCACGACTTCGATGCCCAGCAGCAGCCGCTGGAGCCGCGCGGACACCTCGATGCCGCGGTAGCAGATGTAGGTCATAGCCACGATCCACAGCACGCCCATCAGCAGGACCCAGCCGCTGGTCGGATTCCCGCCGATGCCCTTGGCCCCGAACAGCAGGAACAGGTACTGGCCCGCCACCTGCGCCAGGCTCGCCATCACCAGGACGTCGGCCGCGACGATGGCCCAGCCGCCCGCCCAGCCGGTCCGCGGGCCGAACGCACGTGTGGCCCAGGTGAAGGTGGTGCCGCAGTCGGGGTCGGCCTTGTTCAGCTCGCTGTAGCCGATGGACGTCAGCAGCATCGGGACGAACGCGAGCACCGCGACGATGGGCGCCCGCAGGCCGACGGCCACGACGATGAGGCCGAGCGTGGCGGCCAGGCTGTAGGCAGGCGCCGTCGAAGCCACCCCCATGACCACGCTGGACACCAGGCCCAGCGCGCCCGGCTTCAGGCCCTTCTCCAGTTGTTGTTCCCCAGCCGAGACGACCGGTTCGGTGGTGGCCATCGGGCGACCCCCCTTCGTTTCGTGGACCTCTGACCACGGTATTAGCACATTTCGCGCGGATAACCTACGGATTCCATATACAAAGATCTAGAAATTTACCAAAAACGGCTGTGGCGCGTCTACCCGCGACCGTTGCTTCCCCCCATCGGCCAACGGCACCGGGGACGCCCCGCCGACCGGCCGGGAGTAGCCGGGCTCCCGGCCCGCCAGCGAATAGCCCAGCTCCGGACCCGCCCGGCGAATAGCCCGGCTCCGGTCCCGCCAGCGAATAGCCCGGCTCCGGACCCGCCAGCAAGTAGCCCGGCTCCGGGCCGACCAGTGAGTAGCCCGGCTCCGGGCCCGCCAGCAAGTAGCCCGGCTCCAGGCCCGCCCGGCGAATAGCCCGGCTCCGGGCCCGCCAGCGAACGGATGAATGTGGCAGCGACCCGGTTATAACCGGGTGGATGCCACATTCATCCGGCGGCAGCATTGCTGTGAGCGCTCACATCCGGTGCCGGCGGGTGGTGTCTGGGTGGGCGGGGGCG
>Ga0213881_10000621_pt1 | contig 20881 bp, 38 predicted proteins | sample BarmaccoBMER_R08_FD_160104 | JGI IMG/M metagenome (GOLD analysis project Ga0213881, IMG submission 160104) | Barbacenia macrantha exposed rock microbial communities from rupestrian grasslands, the National Park of Serra do Cipo, Brazil - ER_R08 ... | reverse complement strand
ACATCATCGGCGACACAAGACTCCGGCAAATCGCATACCGGTGCCGTACGGACATCGACATCACCCCGGAGATGGACGCCGAAATATTGGCGAGGGTCCGTCGACTGAGGGCCTCCAGAACCCGGTCCGGGGCTCACCGGTGCGTTTTTCCGAGGCCCCCGCTACCTGTGTAGCGGGACGAACTACGCGCCCTGTCACGCCGCCGTGCCGGGACCGGTAGCGCCCGAAGCCACCGCTGCTATGGGGTTCGAGATTCGCAGCAACCCCGACCAAGCCGGCCAGGCACATCACATCCCCCCGCCAGACCTCGATCCGATCACCTCGCGAAGCCAACCCCAGCTTCAGCAACAGGCGCGCCCCCTCCAGCAGAGGCAATCGCAACGGCTTGATGACTGATCCGCGATAAGACAACGCCACCTTATCATCGAACGACGCGGACACGATATCGAGCCTATGCGTAATCACCCGCACCTCCTCAAATCTCGTAGTCCGTCGACACGTACTTTCCGGTCTTCAGATCGAATCGAAGAGCCAACCTGCAGGGATAACCAAGCTCGTCGAAGCGGGTCTTGAGGTGAAATAAAACAGCATCCGTGCACCTCTCGCCCTTGTCCCATTTTTTTGGACGCCAGATCGAGAATCCTTGGTCGGTCATGTTCTCCCAGTGCCGACTGCCGGAGATGTGATACAGCTCTGGGTGCTGCCTCTTACCCTGCTCGGAAGCTGGCTTCGCTGGATGGGCAAATATCTGAATATGGCAGTTAAGCTCCCGCGCGAAGTCATAAATCTCGCGAAGGCAATTCCCGATGTATTGTGTTTCGGTGTCATCGCCCATCGCATGCTCAAGGCGATTCCACGGATCGAGCAGGACGGCGCGACAGTTGTGACGAACGACAGCCACCTCTGCCACGTCCATAAACCACCGCAGAGTTGGCCGCCCCTGTGGGTGCGCCAGAAAAATATAATGACGATCAATCCATTCGTCCGCCTTATGTTTTTCCTCGAGCGTCATCTCCTTCTCAAGCTTGCCTGTAAACAAGCTGCGAATCGTTCTCCGAATATACGGTCGAGGACGGGTTTCGAACGACGCTACAGCGATCTTGATGTCGTACCGCCTGACGATGTTGAACCATATCTGCGTGAAAAGCTGAGTCTTCCCGTCGCCGGGATTGCCGGTGACGATGCTCATTGTCGCCGGAGCGAGACGAATCTTATTTTCCCACTCAGGAAAACCGGGGTCCCACGGCTCAAGCGGCGGCGGCTCCGGCAATTCCGAAAGGCGGTAGATACCGCCTACGGGCCACGGCTTTGCATTTCGCACAGCGCGTTCAAGACCGGCCGCGCCGTGCTCGCGCAGCATGTCGTTAGCGTCTTTCACGCCAGCTGGCCATTCGACGAAATAAAATCTTGCCTCTCGCAATAGCCGCCGCATCGCATCGCGCAACAACAATCCCGGCCCATCGTTGTCGCCGCACCAAATGAACCTTTTCGTGCGACCAAGACCCTCCTCTAACGCTTCAGTCACGAACTTAAATCCCTCCGACTGGACGGGGTCCTCGTCCGCTTTCGATTTAGCTCCGTGAGGAACGCTAAGCACCGACGACGGATCGATACCAGCCTCGACTAAAGACACTGCGTCGACCTCACCTTCGGTAATATACACATCCGCTGGCGACGCCGCGAGGACAGCTTCGATATTCCAAAAATCAAAGCGCGAACCCTTGCCGGCGACGAATGCCTTCTCGGCCAGAGATCGAGCCTTCCACCCATCGCGATATAAAAAACCGAGTGCTGGTCTTTCGCGATTAACCCCTGGAAAAAAAACCCCTGTAGCTGACGCTACGGGCAGCGCCTCCAAGGTCCTCCGGCTTAGCCCTCGGCCCCTTGCCCATTTTTCTGCGGTCGGGCTGATTTGTCCTCGTTCCCCCGGAAAATTGGCAATGATGGCAGTAGAATGCGGCATCGTTAGCTCCCACAGTGACAGACAAACATCGCGCACCCTTTTTCTTCCGTGTCGGGCTGCATTTTGGACACGTCGTTCGATGATTACCGATGCGGTAATCACGCAGACGAATACCGAATTTTTCAAGGTCGGAGGCGATCAAAACCAATCCTCTCCGTATTGGCCAGAAGGAGAATTTTTCGATTTGTGAATTATCTTGCGGCAGTAGTCCTCGCGGTCGCCCTCGGCTTTTTTTGTTGCCACAAGCACGGCGTGGACCTCGTCCCAGTCACCCTTCGCCTTGTGCAAACTAGAAACCAGCGCGCCAGACTTTTCCGGCGGGAATATTTCCTTTCCCAGCTCATAGCAGCGGGCCCTCATTTTTTCGGCCTTGGCAATCTTCGGCGGCGGCTCGAATCCAGGAAGGATGCCGGTAGGGTGACGACCGTTAGTTTTTGGGGGCGGCTGAGCGAAGCTATTTGCCGCGTCAGCGGCATTAGGAGCTTTAGCTCCTAATGAATTACCTACCTTAACTAACCTTACCTTAGGGAAACCATCAAGGTTTTCACTGCCATTGATTTTACTCATATTCTCGCCCCGCATCTCACCGACATCGACCTTGTCATGGGGGGGGATGACACCGAGATGAGGCTGAGATGAACCCGAGATGCCGGTGAGATCAGGCTGAGATGCGGCCTTTTTCGGCCTCCCGCCGCGGCTTCCTCCATCGCCTCTTTTGGCGCGCCATTCATGCATCTTGGCTATCTCGAAGGCGGCCCGATCGTTGTTCAGCATGCCGTCTGCTTCGGTCAGTTTGCCGGCAACAATTAATTGTTCGAGTGCACTGCGGGCAGCTTGCCATGAGATGTCGGCAAGGCCGGCGATTCGCCGTAGATTATTGGGGATCGGACCCTCGGCCAGATACATCTCCTCGAGCACGGCGAGGTAGACAATTTTGGCATTGGCGCTGAGGCCACTAGTCCCGTTGCGGAAGGCAGCAATGTCGTACTGGAAGCGCTCCATCAGCGCGCCTCCAGATGTGCGATTCGGCACATTTCAAGGGTGATCAGAGCGGGAACGTCAATATATTTTGACGATATTCCAGATAAATATATTGACGTTACGTCAAAAACGTGGGCGAGGTTGACAACCCACAGGGTGGTGGAAGTGATCGGGGGATCGAACGCCGCCATATCTTGTGGTTCCCTTGGGAGGGAGGCACAAAAGTCCTTGACGACGCCGGAATAATCCCTAGTCTATTCCGTGCAACGTCCGCCAGACAATGCGCCTCCGAAGCCGGTCGTGGGTCCTAGCCCCGACCGGCTTCATCATTTGTGAACCCGTTCGCGGCCGGGCGTCAATGACGGAACGTCGCAAACAGCAAAAATTTATTTATTGAAACATCACGAGAGATGTGGGCGACACCCGCGCGATGTGGGTCCTAGCCCAGTCGAACACGCACGAAGCATCGGCGATAGCTGACTGATCCTCGAAGGCGAGACCGCCATGTAGCATCCGGTGCATGTAGCCGATCAAGTAGGCGCGATCTATGACCATTTGCTTAGTTGCACGGCGAGCGGCGTTTTTCTCTGCGCTCGATCGCTGCCGACCACGGATAGCGGGCACCGCGCTCGCCCGCCCGCAGAAGTGCTTCCGTAAGGCCGGCACCTCGACCGATTCTACATCGATCTGCAGCATTCCCGCGATGCAGTGGACGGCGCCGTGCAGGAGCACCTGCCCGACGGTCGCATCGGCGCTGAACGACGCGGCTGGATTGACAAACTTTTCCACAATTATTTTTTCAGGCTGTGGATTGCTGTGGAGAAAATCCCAGAGCCAGGCGCCGAGTGCGCCAGCCCGATATTCAACGGACTGGTTGAAGGCGAGGCGCTCGACCCCGACAAGCGGCATGCTGGCCGAATCGCCATAGGCGAATCCGAGCCACCTGCCGAGATCAAGCGCCAACAGCAACATTCACTGCATGCCGACGAAAGCTTCTCTCTCGGTCTTCTCGGCATCGTCGCCGAGCGGATGCTCGCCGTCCGTCACATCGTTGTGACCAGCATCGCCCGTGGCCGTTCCATTGGCCTCACCACGCGGCTGCGCGTCGGGGGCTTCCTGCACCTCGTCGGCCAGCTTGAAGCGGCTGGCGAGCTTCTCCTGGCCGGCACGGTACCCTTTCCGCCAGGCATTCGCCTGCGGCAGGTTCGGTGCGTAGGGAGGTGATTCGTCCTTGCCCTCGAGCCCCGCCAATTCGCCATCCTTGTAGGCCTTGTCGTCGGAGTGCTCGCGAACCGGTTCATCGAGCAGCGAGAGCTGGGTGCCGAGCGGCAGGTTCATCCACCGGCAGACAGTTTGGAGCTTGATAGCCCGCTCGCGTGCGTGGGCCTCGAGGACGTCTGGCTCTTTCAGACTGAGCTTGATCAGCCCAAGATCGACGCCCATGCCCTTGGCGGATTTGCACACATTTTTGTAGTTGGTGTCGGCGTCGGTTTTCCGCTTCAGAGCCGCCTGCACTTTCGTGCGTTCTTGGAAAAATATCGTCCGCAGCTGCTCGTCGGTCAGCTCGGGCCGAATCGGTACTACGTTGTCGGGCCGTTTTTCTGCGGCGGCCGACCGCTTGTTGTGATTCGTGCTCACGGTCCCTGATGCCGTGGGGGCCGTTCGCCCCTTCGCTGGCTTCTTATTTTTTGCGCCCTTTGGCCTTCCTCGTCCGCGTTTTTCAGCAGTCATTTACTGGACCTTTCCTGTCGGGGGTTGACCACCTTTCGTCACATGATGGTGAAAAATAATCAAGCTCGCGGGGTTGACCGAATTTGACAAATCGTCACATATTAGGGGCGACTTGGGAGAATAAATAAATGGGCAAATTCATACCGCTCTCGGCCAGCGATCTGGCCGGGATCGAAGAGCAGCTGTTCGGCATCGCCGATCAGTTGAAGGTCCTGAACGATCGTATGATGGGATCGTTCGTGACGAGAGGCGGAGTAGAGGACCATCCTGGCCTTCTCGATGCGGCGAAGGAAGTCGCGAACGAGGCCAGCACCTTCTACCAGCAGACTGTCGGCCGGTATCTCCACGGCATCCAGTTGCGAGAAATCGAGCGCAAGTTCGCTCAAGCCGCGCGCGCGACCAAGGAGCAGGGGTCATGAAGGTCCACAAAGACCTTACAAACGAGCTGCTGTTTATACGACGACACGGAGAGAAGTTTGGCCTCAGCCGGTCCCGCGGCTACGAGCCAGAAGATGTTGTTGTTTTGGGAATAAGCGATCCGTTTATACTGTACTATATTCCAAAAGAAAAAAGGTACCGCGCCGGCTGTAGGGATTTCTCCGCCAAAGGGGCGCTGAGATATTGGCAAGGTCTAGTGAAAGATCAGAGCTGGAAAGACTGTTATTATACGGACGGCGCAGCGAATCGGCTCAGGCGCGCCAAAAAATGGGTGCGGCTGATCGAGAAAAACGAGGCTGAACTAAAGGCTGAGAAGGCGAAGCGGCAGACTGCTAAACGCAAACACCGCCGGTCCCGCAAATGAGATCGGTCCCGCTCGCGATCCTCACCCTCTGCTATTGGGGAGTGTTTACAGCCATGGATATCTCGATCATGACATGCGGCCATCGCTTTACGGACGTAGAACGGAAGGGTCGAAATTTTCTGGCCTTCATCGGTGGCGTTCTCTGGACCGGCACCTTCTGTCTCGCAATCCTTGGAGTCTGAAAATGGGAATGGGAATGACCATAGAAACAATCGAAAAAACCCTCGAAGAGCATCCCGGAACGGCCTTGTCAGGGGAAATGCAAACCGACGCCCCAAAGTCGTCTCAGGAGCTGAACACCTTCGCCAAGACACTGCCACCGGCACCATCGCCAGACACATTGATGCGCGCCTTGGTAATGGCGGCGTCAGACCCGGCGTTCGACGTCGAAAAGCTGAGGACCTTGCGCGAGCTGCACAAGGAGGCCATCGAAGATCAGCGCCGTGCGGCGTGGAACGAGGCGATGGCGCGATGCCAGGAGGAAATGGCCAAGATACCGATCAAGGCCAACAAAAAGAACAGCCAGACAAATTCGGTCTACGCCGACATATCAGCCATAAACAGGGTTATTAAGCCGATCTACACGAAGCACGGCTTCTCGGTGAATTTCGACACCATCGCTCCGCGCGTGGACAATCACCTGACCATGCGTGGTGTCGTGTCCCACAATGCTGGCTTCGAACGCGCCTACACCAGCGACTACCCCCTCGATGTCGCTGGCATAAGGGACGGCCGCAACAAAACCGACATCCATGCGCAGGGATCAACCAAGACCTACGCCCGCCGGTATATGCTGATCGAGATATTTAATCTCGACGTCGAGGGCATGGACAAGGACGGCAATTCTCCCAACGACATGGTCACCGAAGAGCAGGTCGCGGAGCTGAAAAAGATCGTCAAGGACAACAAGATGAACGAAGCCGAAGTCCTGAACTACCTGAAGGTCGAAAACCTCTCCGACATCTACGCCGGAAAGTTTCAAGCCGCGAAGACAGCGATCCTTCAGCGCGCGAAGGCGGCGCAGCAAAAGAAATGACCCTCGAGATTTTCGACTGCGAGCAGCTCTTCGAGATAGACGCGGTCGCTGGCCGCATCTTCTGGAAGAACCCGCCTAAAAACCATCCCCGACTTAAGGGAGTGGAGGCCGGATGCCCTCGTCTGGGTCGGAACGGAAAAATCTACTGGATAATAAAAATCAATGGGAGGCCACATTACCGCGGGCATTTGATTTTTACTTACATGAACGGAAGACCTCCGCACCCACTTCTTGATCACAGAGATGGCGACTCACTCAACGACAAAATCGATAATCTCAGAGACGCCACGCACGAACAGAATGTGTGGAACAGAAAACGTAGGCGATCCGCCGCACTGCCAATGGGCGTGCGAAGATTCAGAGATAAGTTCCAGGCGCGGATCGTTTTCCGCAAAAAATATATCCATCTCGGCACCTTCAATACCGCTGAGATGGCCGAAGCAGCCTACCTATCTCGAAGGAGGGATTTGTATGGCGACTTCGCTTGAAATTTTCGACTGTGAACAAGGGAGTTTAGAATGGGTACATCTGCGCCTCGGTATCCCGACGGCGAGCGAATTCTCGACCGTCATGGCGGTCGGAAAGCAGGGCGGCGAATCGGTGACGCGGCGAGCGCTCATGAACCGGCTTGCCGCGGAAGTCCTCACCGGATCACCTTCTGATGGAGCTTTTGAGAGTCGACACACCCTGCGCGGAAAAGAACAAGAGACAGAGGCAGCCGAAATGTATTCGTTCATCAACAACGTCGAACTTCAGCACGTAGGCTTTGTCAAAAACGGCATTGCTGGCTGCAGTCCTGATCGACTAATTGGCGAAGATGGAGGCTTGGAAATTAAGTCAGGTTTATCTCACATCGTCATCGATGCGATCCGACGCGATAAATTTCCGCCGGAGCACATGGCTCAGTGTATGGGCTCGATATGGGTCACAGAGCGGTCATGGTGGGACTTGGTATTATACGCACCCGGCCTGCCACTGTTTCAGAAGCGCGTCTATCGGGACGAAGAATACATCAAGAAACTAAAGGAGGCGGTGGAGCAATTTTACGGGCATATGATGCAAGTGGTCGAATTCGTACGAAGGTACGGATAACATCTGGCATGGCTAAGATAGGCATAGCAAGGCCATGCTTGGCGCTGCGGGGCGAAGCTTGGCGTGGTTAAGCAAGGAGCGGCGCGGTTCGGCTCGGCTCAGCCCGGCGGGGCCATGCAGGGCGGGGCAAGGTCCGGGTAAGGCGGTGCGAGGCGGTGCGAGGCGAGGAGCGGTGAGGTGATGCGGAGCAAAAGCAAGGCAGGCACGGCAGGGCCAGGCCGGGCAAGGCGATGCGGGGCAAGGTATAGCGTGGCGAGGTGGTGATACTTTATTTTTTGGTTAGCTCATTTCCGAGCAGACAAGGCAGACCTTGGGAGAATGAAAAATGAAGATCGAAGTTAAAATAGAGGGCGTAACGCCCCTGATATTCAACCGATTCACCGACAAAGCAGCAGAGGATTCTACCTCAGGCAATCGAGGTGCTCAAGGTGGCGACAGAGGTACTCCGCTAGAAATCGCGCACAGCAAGCTATACTTCGATGCGTACAACAAAAAGATCGTGGTACCTCAACCAAATTTGCTGCGGTGCTTAGTCGAAGGCGGACGATTTCATAAAATCGGCAAGACCCAGATCACGACGGAGCGTAAATCAATTCTGTACTCCTGCCTCGACATTGAGGGTGCGGACATCGAACTGATTCATAAACAACCATGGAAGGTCGATACGCGCGCTGTACGCATTCCCGCAACAGGCGGACGCATCCTTGCCCACCGCCCCATGTTCGACGACTGGACGCTCGAATTTATCGTCGACCTTGATACATCGATTATTGGGGTCAAGCTTCTAAGAATGATCGTCGACGACGCTGGCAAACGGATCGGGTTAGGAGACTTCCGACCTGCTACAAAGGGGCCGTTTGGTAAGTTCTGTGTGACGCTTTGGCAGGAGATTCAAGAGCTTCCGTCAACGATGCAAATCGCTGCCGAGTAAAACTATGGCGCAGCGTGGCAGTGTCCTGCACTGCATGGCGTTCGTGCGGTGTAGTCTAGCAAGGGCACGGCTTGGTTATGCGGGGCGGCGCTCGGCGTTGCAAGGCCAGGTGATGTTGGGCAAGGCGTGGCGAGGTAGGGCTGGGCCGGGCGAGCTAAAGCCAGGCACGGCGGGGCGAAGCAAGGTTCGGCAAGGCAAGGATTAAAAAATGGCATCTCTGAACAAACTCCAAGTGATCGGCAATCTCGGCAAAGACCCAGAGGTCAAGGTCCTCAGCAACGGTAACAAAATTGCGTCGTTCTCAATCGCATGCAGCGATCCTCGACGATCTGCTTGAACTCCTGCGCGATGCCTTCGCCGCGCAGGTCAGCGCGCCCTCCCTCCCCGGAGGGGAGGGTGCCGAGCGCATGCGAGGCGGGTGGGGACGTGATCTCAAGCATTGTCAGACCCCACCCCGATCGCTTCGCGATCGCCCCTCCCCTGATGGGAGGGAGGGCTAACGATCAGCGCTCGCTCCAGCCGTCATTCCCGCGAAAGCGGGAATCCAGAGCCACATCCTCGCTGCATTAAAGAAAGCCTGGTTTCCGGATCGCGCTGCGCGCGCCGGGAACAACGCTACTCCGCCGCGGCCTGGCCGCCGCCGAACCGGCGCACGACATAATCCTGGCGCGACAAGGCGACAGGTGAGCGCCGTGAGAAACCCGAATGGGTTAACTGCGTGATCTACAACGAAAATATCGCGAAAGTGGTCGAGCAGTACTGCCGCAATGGCTCGAAGGTTTATCTTGAAGGCAAGTTCAGAACACGCAAATGGCAGGACCGCGATGGAAACGACCGCTATTCGAGCGAGCTGGTGGTCGAGAACTTCAACGGCCAGCTCGTGCTACTCGATGGCAAAAAGCCCGACGGAGATCGGCGCGACAGCGAGGATAGCGCCGGGTTCGGCCGCAGCTCGGGAAGGTAGCCTTAGCGACGACCTTGACGACTCAATTCCATTTTAGAGGTTGCGCATGAAACCGGCCTGGGGCGACGATATTTGCAAGGCCTTTGAGGCCGCCTTCCGGCAAGCCTTCGGGCCAGAACGCGCGCGCCTCTTTCGCGTCGGCCCCTTCGAGCGCTCGTACCGCATATGGCACGCGAGAGACCTGAAGCACGCCGATCACTCTCCGCGGGCAATGATGAACATGATTAGACGGCTGAAGGCGCGGCAATGACCGAGATCAAAGCCAGGTGGCTCGGCGACATGCTGGAGCCGATGCGCGACTCGCAGGTATGGCTCAACGAAAACATGGTCGTCGGCATGGTCTACCGGCTGGATGTGATATTCCCGCGCGACCGCAATCTACATGCTGCGCGATTCGCTGCGCTCGGCGAGGCGTACCGACAGTTACCCGAACGCTATGCTAAGATGTTTGTTAATTTTGAGCATTTCCGAAAGTGGCTTCTGGTGAAGGAGGGATACTGCACTATCGAAGACTTTGCGGCTGCCAGCAACACTGAGGCCCATCGCTATCTCCTAATGCATGAACGCTCTCACGACAAACCAGGTCACAAGGATTTCAAATTCGCCGTGATCGAGGGAAACGTGGTCCGTATTATCACCCCCACCAGCATGGGCGAGAAATCGATGAAGCCCGACGAATTCCGGGAGGCGACGTCGAAGATGCTGGAGCGCGCGGCGGACATGATCGGGATCAGCGTCTCTGACCTACGACAGAACACAAACAGGTCGGCATGACATCCGAGTTGCGCGATGAAGCCAACAGGCGACACAAATCGCATCAAAACCACGAGAGCAGTCGACCTCTGTCCGAAGACTACGAGTACGTCGGCCTCGTTGGCGAAGCTGCATTCGGCGATGTAGTCGGCCAATCTCCCGACCTCAGTACCCGTCCTGGCGGCGACAAGGGAGTAGACTTTCGTATACGTCTCGATCTTAGCGTGGATGTAAAAACCGCACGGAAGGCAGGGCATCTAATCCACGAAACCGGGAAACCGTTTGCGGATATCTATGTGCTTGCCGAATATTCAGACGAGACAAAATCAGCCACGTTGCTTGGATGGGAATTTGGCAGCACACTTAGTCGCGCCCCGATCCGTGATTTTGGATACGGCATCCTATCCCATTATATTCATCGCTCGAAGCTCAAACCCATATCCGCTCTCGTTCGGCGGCTTGCACGGTGACCCCATGCGATCTCCCAAGAAAACCGCTTGTGCTGCAGCGCTCGCCAAAATTACGCAGAAGCATCGACGCGAGTTCGACACCAAGACCAAGACGGAAATAATCGAGCGCGCGAAAGACGAGATGGGTCGCATTCGGTGCGAAGGTTTAAGCTACCGTAGCCCTGAACGCTGCTACGCCGTCGTACGCAAGGGCGAGTTCCAAATCGACCACATTGTCGCCGAGTGGTCGGTGACCGACAAGAAAAAGAAATTGAAGGCGTCCGACGGGCAGATTTTGTGTGAGGTGTGCTATGGAATAAAAAACCCGAAAGACACTACCGAATACGCGAAGAACAACAGGATGAAGGCAAAAAACCTGGGAGCTGCTGCCCAACCGAAGCAGTCGATCCCCCAGAAACCCAAGCCTGAGAAGGCTCCGCCGAAACCGTTACCCCCGAAACGAGGAGGCATATTTGCGCAATACGGATATCTCGAACCCAAAAAATAAATACTACCCCAAAGCCGGCAGCGGCTTCTTTATCCTGTTCACTGGGCTGACGCTCGGCGCGGCGACCGCCTTCGTGTGGGTGGCTGTCATACATTTGGTCTTCGGTTGAAGTAGCACAAACAAATGGGCGTTAGCCATATCGCTATGGGCCAACGTCACGCGGCGTCTCGGCGCGCTCTTCGGTATCTGATCGAGTATGCGCCTGGCTCGCGTCAGTCGTTCGTTATCCTCAGGATCATCCTGAAGAACGACCGGTGGAATCGGAATAGGGTTCGCCGCGTAGCGCTGGTAGATCGCCTCGACAACGATCCTAGCCCGTAACTCTATACGCTTGGCCTTGCGCACATCCTCACGCGGCATTCTACTAAAACATCCCCCGATGTTGACATCGCCCGTAAGGGAAACTCGTCATCCCCGCCATGATGCGATCAAGAGAGAAAGGAGACCAAGAAAGACTCCTACAGAAACTACGCCAGCGGTTTTACGGAAGGCTATCGGCTCGATCGATCCACTGTCGGTCCAGTTCACAGACAAGATGCCGATCAATCCCATGGTTGTAACCCACCGGCCGGCGAGCCAAAACGTCGATTCCTCTAACCAATCGGGTCGACCAAGATACCTCCAATACCACAGACCGCCGATGATCATCGCGAGGCCGAGGCACTTCAAAAAAAGTGCAACGATATAAGCCTGGCCTGCGCTTAGGCCTTTGAATGGCAACCTGAGGGCCCTCCAGGTGTGAATAGCGTAAGACGAACAGATGCCTGCCGATGCCGAAACAAGAACCGCATTCAAAATCTCGAAAGCAAAGTTTCGTGGGACAAAAGCGGCTACTGGAAAAAACAACGCAGCCGCTGCCGCGATGTATACCCACAGCTCCAGTGTCGTAAATTTATGTTTTCTGGTTCTGGTCATTATCGCCACACTCCGGGGACTTGTCATCCTTCCCCCGAAGAAGTCTTACCACCTCATTAGCAGCTTCTACCGCACGATTCGATACTGCCGTTGACGTGCGAGCGGCACCGATCGACCGCTGTACAATATTTTGATTATCATGAATGGCTTCGCGATATTCCTTGCGTTCCTTAGCCACAGTTTCCAATGATAGTGGGGGAGAGCCAAAGATGGAGCGCAACATCGCGAAAGGTCCGGTCATAGATCAACAGGCCTTCCAGTTATCGCGCTCATCCTTATTACGGCCTCACGCATTTTTTGATTGCTCTCTAACGCTCTAAGAACGTCCGCGTCCATTCTATCTATTTGGCCTGTAAGACCCTGAATGGTGGCAATCTGCAGCTTATGAGCTTCAATCGATGCGTCTACAGCCCGCGTCCTTGCCTCATTTGCAGGTATCCACCCAGCCAACGCCTCTGTAGAGGCGCGAGCGAGAGTGGCCATCTCTTTCCATTCAGCTACACGCGCCTCCCAAAGCGCCTTAAATTCTTTCTCTCTTTTTACCACCCACCAGCTAAGCGCTAGAATGATGATCCCCGGGAGGCCAAGTTTTAATATTTGGCCGAATATTTCAGTTAGCGGGAGCGATTCCATGGCCCGGCCGTACTCGAGAACACTGTACCCTGATAGTAGCATTACCACCCATGGACGCCGGCCGCTCCAGCGTCGCTGACTTACCGCACCAAACAGAATGGATGTTGCCACTCATCTGGCTGCACTGCCCAGACATACAAATAGCCACCACTGCCGCAACTAACATTCTCGATCCCTCTTCATAAGCTCCTGCTTGGCGGTATCTTCTCTGTCCTCCTGCATGCAAAAAAGACCGAAGACAACACCAGCCAGAAACACAACAATCAGCCAGTACCACGCAACCATTTTAGCCGACGTTCCTAAGTTGGTTGAGATCGGCCAACAAGGTATCATAGTCGAAGCCTTCTGGGCTTCGTCTATTGGTTAGAGATTCTGTTGATAAATAAGCAACGCTCTCGTCGTTGAACCTGCTGAGAAAACGCGGCGTCATCTTCTGCGTCCGTGCCCAGGTGATGACTTCGAGGTTCGATCCGTCCCAGTAGAGCGCCGGGACATAGTGGCCACCGACGATCTTCTCTGCGCCAGGCTTCACATCCCACGGGATGTCCTCGTCGAATTGGTCAGGCGCGTACGCCGGCACCTCAATTCCGATGCCCACAGCACCGAACAAATACAGCGCCATGAGGTGCTGCTCGAGATTGCCAGGGTCGATGGCGAGGTATGCTGCGACCTTGTGGCGATTGCCGTGGCCGTCCTGGATGCCGGTGTTCTGGCGAAACTTCGCCGCGACCTGCATGTCTGTACCATTGTCGGTCGGATTGTTGCCCTGCGCATCCAGTGGTGCGTGCTCATTAAATCCGGTAACGGCAGCATAATCGGAAAGGACCGCGTTATCGGGGAACCATGTCTGCTTACCGCCAAGACCTGCCAGCATCTTGGTCTCGTGTGCGGAGCCAGCGAATACGCAGCAACCATACTTGTCGTTGGCGCACATGCCCCAGTCTGATTCGCGGATGATGTGCCCGTGGCCGAATGGACCCATTGGCCGCGGCGGGAGCTTGATTGCCTTTCGGTCGAGGTACGTCGACATGCGCAGCTTAATGGCTTCAGGCCGCGCGGGAAGTTTGCCAAACTTGTAATCCATAAGGGGTCCCCTCGGGCCGCTGGCCGGTGAATTATATTCCCCCGTGGTTGGGACGGGCCCCGAGCTGCCAGGAGAACAGCTCGGAGCCCCTATTCCCCAGTACGCTAGACCGGCTGGAGAACCTCGATGTCGACCGGATGGCCGTTAATGACTACTGGTCCATAGCTGATAATCGGAGCGCCAGGAACGGCGTCCCGCAGGCCGCCCCGCTTGTTTAGCAGTCGCAGCCGAACACCCTTCCTGACTTGCTTGCCGACAGCATCGCAGAAGTCCTGCGCCGCCTTCTGAGCGAGCTGCTCGATGGCGGCCGCGCCTGACGGAATGCCGGCAAACGTCCCGACGATGGCGATAACGATGCCGGCCAACGTGGAGAACGTCGGAACATACGTGCAGATGCCACTGACGATCTGCTGCGCGCGGGTAATGATGACCGTGATGTCTGTGAACGCGCTGTTGATGTCAGGGGCCGGGCCCTGACCAGGAACGCAGCCAGCGACAGTCATGGCTACAGCGCTGGCGCCACTGGCCAAGATGGTTCGACGTGAAAGCATCGCGATTCCTTTCAGACGTTGGTGTTATCACTACCACCGTTGTTCGCATCGGGGTTGCCGCTCGGCGAAGGGCCCGGCGCGGGTCGGGGGGCAGGCGCAGGCTGCGGTGGGAATGGCGCAGGCCCGGGGACGGGCCCAGGGGCAGGCCCAGGACCCGGTCCGGGGACCGGCGGAGCGGGGACCGGTGGAGGAGGTTCGATGACCGGACCCGGTCCGGGAGCCGGGGCAGGATTGGGCGCGGGAGTGGGGTCTGGACCGCCCCCTCCTCCATCAAGATGGCTGATGAAGTTCCGCAGCTGGTTGATCTTCTGCTGCGCAAACTGCTCGAATTCGGTCAGGACGTTGTGCGCCTGCTCGATTACCGTCTTCCGATCTACCATAGCCTTCCCCCTAAATGCTCGAATTCGGTACAACCAGCGCACCGACCTGCGCCTGCCCGAGCTTAGCGCGAATCATCTTGTCGACCGCCTCCGGTGTGACATTGCGGCGCTTCAGTTCGTCGGGCAACGTGGCCATCACGTGGTTTACCTCTGCCGCGATGATCGAGCCCCACTTGCTGCCAGGAGCCGCGAAATTGATGTTCGACACCGGGCCTTCAACGGCGTGGATGATCCGGCCGGCAGAATTCGCCGCCGCCGTCTGAATTGCGGTGCGGTCGGCTGTTTCAAGCTTGATTCCAGTGAGCTTGTACAAAATAGCAGCGAAAATCGGCACGCCGACAGCGGCAAGCGCCTGCACCGCCGTCAGGAGATACGGCTCGAGAATCTGGTACCACCCAAGAGCCTGCACCGTGTTCAGGTCCTGCGTCCTCTCGGTCGCGGCGTGAGCGCCCGCTCCGAAGAGCAGCCAGACGATAACGATAATCAGCAGTAGACCACCAAGACCATAGCCCGGTCCGTAGCCATACCGATTCCCCCAGCCACCCCAGCCATACCCGTACCCGCCGGTGAGCAGGATGATTAGCAAAATAACGATGAACAGCGTAACCATGTGCCCTAGTCCTTTTGGATTACGTGACGGGGGTCGCGGGAGGCGGTGTCGTCATCACCTTACACTTCTCAAAAACTTTAGACCACTGCATATGACCGACATCCCAATGAACATCGGGAAACGGCATATCCTGGTGGCCGTACCATCCGGCGGTCTTGCCAAAGATACCTGCCGACCGGTGAGGATTGGGGCCGGCCTTCCCCCAATCATCGTCCGGCCACGGATGGGATAACGGAATTCCCCACGTCGTGTTGCACGCCACCATCAGCGAGCACAGGGCGTCGAGGAGATCGGGCTCGGGAAGCCACGGGGTAGTTTTGGAAAAGCCTGCCATTTCGATCTGAACGATGGCCATGTTGTTGTGGCCTCGCAAAGCCGCACCCATCCAACCAACGGGGATGAGTTGTGCGATCGCAGCCACACCATTCTTATGGCCGACTATGAAATGTGGGGCGAACTTCACCTTGAATTCCTTGACGACCCCATCCCAGTCAGTTCCCTCCCACGTGTGCAACACGCCGGATGACGGCACTGATAGGTTCACCGGCTCGTGGTAGTAGTGGCAGGGAATTTGTTGAACGGTGAATTTACCGGCGGTCTCGATGTGAGAAACTAGGGTCATGACGTCGGTCCCGTATTGATTTGGCGAATACGCACATCGGCGGCCCAGTCTTCGGCAAATCCGGTCCGTCTGTCGATATCGCGCGCCTGGTTGCCTGAATGCTCGTACTCGGCGACGATCACGGTCACTTTTGCACGGATGCCCTGAGCAGCGAGGATATGGTTCTTCACATGCCGGTAACCGACCTCATTCTGCGTCGACCAATCGATCGCGCGAAGCTGGTCGAGATGAGAGGCCGTCGCGATGTCGATCCCGCACCCTGCCTTGATTGTCTCGATACGATCCCTGTGGTGCTGTGCCGGTCCCGTAGCCTCGCCGTGGTCGCCGTGCAGCGCATTGTCGAAGCTGTCCTCGCCCTGCTCGTTGCCAAGCCAGGAACAGGCGCCATCATGATCGTAACCAACTGAGCGCCAGAATTTATAGCTTTCTATCGCAACCGGTGTCGGGTCGATGAGAGCCCAGTGTTGCTTCAGAGCGGATATAAGTCCCATCACGCACCATCCCCATGGTCCACCACTGATCGCAAAGGAACGACGGAAGTAGACGGTTCGCGAATCATTGGACCAAGGCCCGCAAATAGCCTCGCCGGGAAGGCTGCCGGAAACACCGACAGATCGACCATGTGAAGTTCCATCTGCACTTCGTCATTATCGAGGGCTGCTCGCTCCACGACCCACGTCTCCTGATTGGCAAGGTCAATACGAATGTCATCGGTATCCCCGACCTTGATCAGACCGCCATTGGCGTCGCGCAAAGCACAACGATTAATCAATTCTCGCAGCGATTCACGATACGCCTCGACCAATGGCATCAGCTTCCGCCTATTTACGCCGACGGCGAAGTTAAGCTTGCTTGGGAATTCCCTGTCGCTGCTCTCGTAGGCTACGAGAGCTTGATAAAGAGAAAATGCGTCTGTCATTCGCATCTTTTGATCCTCGTCAGGATGACCAACCCGATTCAATATCAATCGCAGCAAGAGCAGAAACTGTATCAGCTGCGACAATGGCATCCTTCAATGCCCACGAATGATTGTAAACCTCTGCTCCCCAACTACGCAAATCGCGGAGCACAGATAGACCTTCCTCGAAGCTCACGTGCACCATGGTATTATCCGCCGTGCGGAAATTTGCACCCATATCTGTGCCGTGACCCGCCGCGACCGCCTCCGAATAAGCAGAATATGAAGTCAGCCAGTTCGCTCGATCCACTTCGCGGGTCTGTAGTATTTTGCCGGAGAACGAACTCGAAACGGCAGTTGGCACAACGTGGCCAGCCATAAAAACGGCTTCACGTTTGTCGTTCACTCTCCGCAGATATTCCTGCTTCTTCTTTGAAAGGTCGACATTGTGATGTACCAACGCCATCAGACCGTCACCTGAATAGTTGTATCAAAATATCCTGGACCGGCGCTAAGCTTGACATCGTAGGTGCCAGAAAGGTCTGCCGACAGCGTAAGCTCACCGTCCGTCACGGTGTAAACAGACCCTTCGATTGTGACCGTGCATGGGTTAGGTAGACCGGACACAGTCGCGCCACTGACCGTCGGCGAGATCATCTGCCGCGCGGCGACCACCGGCGTCGGCGTCAACTGCACAAAATGGCTATCAATGTCCACGTGCCCCTCTAGGGCGGCGATTCCCGCCGGAACATTGTGCTCAAGCTCGAAATCCCCGCCGGTCATTGTCGCGACGATTTTCCCCGCAGCGTCATAAAGCACATAATCCGTCACGCTACTTACTTCCCATGAAAACCAGAGAGCTAATTTTCGACCAATAGGTCACGCCGTACGAGCCACCATTGTAACCTATGTCAAGCCTTAGTGTATGCGATCCGGCCGCAAGCGTCACGGTGTCTTGCTGGTCGATAACAATGGCAGTACCGAACCCCACATTATTAGAATCGGATGTAAGCGTGGCACCATCGATGTAAAGGGCATAGCGGCAGCCATCGTTTGACGAGATCGAGCCAGTTGTACGAATAGTTGTTGGACCAGCGATCGCTACCGAAAAGGTATAATTGATAACCGTGTCGACCGTGTCGACATAGACGCCGTGAAGCGGGTCATAAGTTGCGGTGAATGATCCTGATGCTATCTGAATCGCGCGGATTGCGGTGGCAGTTTCACCTGCAAGCTTGTCGTTGACAACCGTTCCGTTGAGGATCAGCGTGCCATGGATGTTCACGTCAGCGAGAATGTCGAATACGTAGAGAGCGCCGGTGCCGTCTGCTTTTTGCAGACCCGTAAATTCTAGGTGGCCAGTTGTGCCGTTCAGATTGGCCTGGACCGCCCACTGAACGCTCAAGCCATTGACCGAAGTCGTAAGTGTGGTGATGTTCGCGCTGTTCCCGGCTACCGTGGTCGACAGCGCAGACAAGTTGGCAGAGATGGTACTATCAGCACCAGCCCTCGTGATCGACTCCGTCGTTATGCTTGCCGACAAGGTTCCGACGTCGCTGGTCACCGTAGCTGACAGCGATGAAATACTTGCGGCCAATGCTGAGTCCTGAGACGCCCTAGTTAGCGATTCCGAAGTTAGATTAGCCGTAAGCGTGCTTACGTCGCTCGTGACTGTGGCACTTAATGAAGTTATACTGGCAGCAAGAGCGGTGTCTGCAGTCGCGCGAACGCCTTCCTCGGTCAGTAAATTGGCATTCGTCGTACCGAGCGAGGCATTCAGGTCGGTGATCTGTGCCGCAAGCGCCTCGTCTGCGGAGGCCCTTAGAGATGTTTCGGTGGTAATGCTGGCTTCTGCCGCGCCAACACGGGTGTCCAACTCCCATATGTTTACTGCGAATTTGCTGGCTTCATCAAATAACTGGCCAACATCTGCCTGTGCTTGCTTCAGTATACCAGATGTATCACTGATGTTGGCTACGGCCGTAGTTAGCATGGCGGATACATGATCCTGCGTCTCCAATAATGCCTGAACATCAGCGCGGACCGCATAGATAAGATTGCCAAGGCTGTCGTCCGGCGACACAGTAGGCGGAGCTTGGGTGGGTGGCGGCGCAAAGTTACCAGCTAGATCAGGAAACGAATATTCTGACTTGCTAAGCAGTTCGATCTGCGGACCGCGCTGTAGAAACTCCGTCTCCGGGGGGACGTCGTCTGCCAAGAGTGAATAGCGGACAGACATCTCACAAGACCTTAAGGAATGAGGGTCACGCCGTGGTGGATGACGATTTGAGCCGGCCCCGATTCCTGACAGAGATTGATTCTATATCCATCGGCGACGGCCAGAATATCCATGACCGCAGTATTTAGTACTGCAATCAGAGGAACAGCCAGCATCGCCGCGTGAGATACATGCCACGATAACTGGCCTGTATCCCCGCCATTCACGAGACCACCATTCAAAGTGCTCAGATCAAGCAGGATGTTCGGGTCTTCTTCGGCCGGGCGAACCTGCGCAAAGAAAGCAATCCCGCTAATGTTAAGCGGATTCGCTGGGGTCCCAGGGACCGGAAAGATGATGTCATCCACCCAGTCAGCATTGCGGGCAATATTGAAGGTTGCTTGTATCTGAGGAATCTGGAGAATATTGGTCACAGAGCACCAGCCTCAGCATAGTTCCACTAGCGCTGCCGCCGCCGCCGGGAACGGAGGCCATGTGGCCGGGTCTTTTGCCTGCGCTAGCGTGGCGGCATTTGGAGTCTTAAGCAGAGCGTCGCGCTTGTCGAGGATCGACTGCTCCCAGGCTGACGCCTGCAACAAGGTGTCGAGGTCGTGTTGGTGATCTGCAGAAATTGATCCACTGGTCTTTTCGGCAACAAGCTGACCGAAGTAATTATTCACGCTCGGCCGCTTTTCACCATACGGTGCTTCGAGCCTCTGTCGCGCAATCATCGATATTACCGGCCCGTAGTCGATGTTCGGCTCAATGTAGGCCTTCACCTGCCCGTACTTTCCGGCAATTATATCAGCAAACAGCGGGTCTTCCTGTCGCACGGTGTATGGCAATCCCTGGCCGACGCTATCGATATCGACGGTTACGTCGACAGAGTCATCACTAGCGGTACCGCGACGCGGGTCTCTGATGTTTTTAATAGCCATGTTCGTTCACCTTATGCCACACGACGCCAGACCAACATAAACGGGTACCCGAAGCCGAAGGCGAAGCCCGCAATTTCGGTGTAGCCGTCAAGACGCCACGTCCCCGCGAGACCTGGCCAGGAAACCCAATACCCGCCAGCGGCGCCGTAACCATTAAATGGTTGGACGGTCACACTGTTGACCTGCATCTGATACGGATCAAGAGGCTGTCCCGAGGCTTGTGAATTGCCAGCGACCAGATTGGCGGCCGAGACGACGAGTCCGGGGGACAACCCGTAAGTATCTGGTGTCGACATGTTAGGACAGTTAATGACCATAATGATCTGCTGACCAACACCGGTTCCCATCCCGGGATATTGGACATACGGCGTGGGCGTTACAGTCGGCGGCAGCTCCCCGATAATCTTCGCAACGATGTTTGCCCAGGTTGTCTTCCTGTGATGACCATCCGCTAAGGAGTAGAACGCGAACAGGTCGCCGTCTGCCAGCGTATCCTCTTCGATAAGACCTTCGAAAAATAGACTGATGGCATTGCCGACAACTTGGATGCCTTCGCCGCCGCCAAGCATGGTCAGCATGTTGGGGCCGGTGAATGTCAGCAGCTGGAAATGAGACCCGTCGTCGAAGAACAGTGCCTCAGAATTGCCTGGCCATTGATTGTTAGCGATGTCGCTGCCATCGGGCCAAACTATGTCGCGGGTAACCCCCAAAACCGTAAGAGTAGAGGCCCCGCTGTTGGCTGAGCCCATTTTGTGTACGAGGATGGTTTTCCCGGCAGTCCAGGTCGTCAGCGCCGGCACAACGGAGGTAACCTGCGCCGCG
>Ga0213881_10000620_pt1:2500-20930 | contig 20930 bp, 13 predicted proteins | sample BarmaccoBMER_R08_FD_160104 | JGI IMG/M metagenome (GOLD analysis project Ga0213881, IMG submission 160104) | Barbacenia macrantha exposed rock microbial communities from rupestrian grasslands, the National Park of Serra do Cipo, Brazil - ER_R08 ... | reverse complement strand
TTTGTGGCTCCGGTGGCGACTAGATCAACGTGTCATTGGTTCAAGAGAAGTTCCCATCGAAGTTCAATATGAATCTTTGGGTACTTATCATGAGATTTATGGGCACTATCTAATACTAATAGTAGGAAGTGTAAAAAAAGAAATTCGTTGTATATACATTCGAACCACAGTTGGTCATATTTCTTTTTATCGAGAAGTAGAAGAAGCCATACAGGGGTTTTATCGGGCCTATTCATACGCTATCTAAACTAAGAAATTACATTAGGCGATGATACCTGTGGGAATTCGGGTCTCTCCAATTTCACTGATATCACAATTCCTGAATTTCCGCGGAAATGGAAATCAAGTTGAGGAAAGGAAGTTTTCGAATCATTCACTCAGGCCCATTGTCAAATCCTACTCAGCAGAATATGGAGGTACTTATGGCAGAATGGGCCGATCTGGTCTTTCACAATAAAGTGATAGATGGAGCTGCTATGAAAGGACTTATTAGCAGATTAATAGATCATTTCGGAATGGCATATACATCACATATCCTGGATCAAGTAAAGACTCTGGGTTTCCATCAAGCCACTGCTACATCTATTTCATTAGGAATTGATGATCTTTTAACAATCCCTTCTAAGGGATGGTTAGTCCAAGACGCTGAACAACAAAGTTTTATTTTGGAGAAACACCATCATTATGGGAATGTACACGCGGTAGAAAAATTACGTCAATCTATTGAGATATGGTATGCTACAAGTGAATATTTGAGACAAGAAATGAATCCAAATTTTCGGATGACTGATCCTTATAATCCAGTCTATCTAATGTCCTTTTCGGGAGCTAGAGGAAATGCATCTCAAGTACATCAATTAGTAGGTATGAGAGGATTAATGTCGGATCCCCAAGGACAAATGATTGATTTACCCATTCAAAGCAATTTACGCGAAGGACTTTCGTTGACGGAATATATAATTTCCTGCTATGGAGCCCGCAAAGGAGTTGTAGATACTGCTGTACGAACATCAGATGCTGGATACCTCACGCGTAGACTTGTTGAAGTGGTTCAACACATTATTGTACGTAGGACAGATTGTGGTACTATCCGAGGTATTTCTGTCAGCCCTAGAAATGGGATGACGGAAAAAATTTTTGTCCAAACACTAATTGGTCGTGTATTAGCAGACGATATCTATATAGGTCGACGATGCATCGCCACTCGAAATCAAGATATTGGGATTGGACTTGTCAATCGACTCATAACCTTTCGAGCACAACCCATATATATTCGAACCCCTTTTACTTGCAGGAGTACGTCTTGGATCTGTCAATTGTGTTATGGTCGGAGTCCCACTCATGGCGACTTGATCGAATTGGGAGAAGCCGTAGGTATCATTGCGGGTCAATCAATTGGGGAACCCGGAACTCAACTAACATTAAGAACTTTTCATACCGGTGGAGTATTCACAGGCGGTACTGCCGAACATTTACGAGCTCCTTCCAATGGAAAAGTAAAATTCAATGAGGATTTAGTTCATCCCACACGTACCCGTCATGGACATCCTGCCTTTTTATGTTCTATAGACTTGGATGTAACTATCGAAAGTCGGGATATTATACATAATGTGAATATTCCACCAAAAAGTTTGATTTTAGTTCAAAATGATCAATACGTAGAATCAGAACAAGTGATTGCTGAGATTCGTGCCGGAACGTCCATCTTTCATTTTAGAGAGAAAGTCCGAAAACATATTTATTCTGAATCAGAGGGAGAAATGCACTGGCGTACCGACGTCTACCATGCGCCTGAATATACGTATGGAAATGTTCATTTATTACCAAAAACAAGTCATTTATGGATATTATCTGGAAGTCTGCGCAGATCTAGTATAGTGTCTTTTTCGCTCCACAAAGATCAAGATCAAATGAATGTTCATTCTTCTTCTGTCGAAGAAAGATATGTCTCTGACTTCTCAATGACTAATGATCGAGAAAGGCAGAAATTTTTTCATATTTCTGGTAAAAAAGATAGGGAAACTCTCGAATATTCAAAATCCGATCGAATCATATCCGAGGGTCATTGGAATTTCATATATCCCTCTACTTTTCAAGAGAATTATGATTTCTTGGCGAAAAGGCGAAGAAATAGATTCATCATCCCATTGCAATATGATCAAGAACGAGAGAAAGAACTAATATCCTGTTTTGGTATTTCGATTGAAATACCCATAAATGGTATTTTACGTGGAAATCGTATTCTTGCTTATTTCGACGATCCACGATACAGAAGAAGTAGTTCAGGAATTACTAAATACGGGACCGTAGAGATAGATTCCATCATAAAAAAAGAGGATTTGATTGAGTATCGAGGAGCAAAAGAACTTCGCCCGAAATATCAAATGAAAGTGGATCGGTTTTTTTTCATTCCCGAAGAAGTGCATATTTTACCCGGATCTTCATCCATAATGGTCCGTAACAATAGTATCATTGGAGTAAATACACGACTTGCCTTAAATACAAGAAGCCGAGTAGGTGGCTTAGTCCGAGTGGAGAGAAAAAAAAAAAGTATTGAACTAAAAATCTTTTCTGGAGATATCCATTTTCCTGGAGAGACAGATAAGATATCCAGGCACAGCGGCATCCTGATACCCCCAGAAACGGAAAAAAAAAATTCTAAGGATTTAAAAAAATGGAAAAATTGGATCTATGTTCAACGGATCACACCTACCAAGAAAAAGTATTTTGTTTCGGTTCGGCCCGTAGTCACATATGAAATAGCTGATGGGATAAATTTAGCAACACTTTTCTCTCAGGATCTCTTGCAGGAAAAGGATAATGTCCAACTTAGAGTTGTCAATTATATCCTTTATGGGAATGGGAAATCAATTAGAGGAATTTATCAAACAAGTATTCAATTAGTTCGAACTTGCTTAGTATTGAATTGGGATCAAGAACAAAAAGGTTCTCTAGAAGAGGTTCATACCTCCTTTGTTGAGGTAAGGACAAATGATCTAATTCGGGATTTCATAAGAATTGAGTTAGTCAAGTCTGTCATTTCCTATACAGGAAAAAGGAAGGATAGGGCAGATTTAGGATTGATTCCTGCTAATAGATTAGATTGCACTAATATCAATCCTTTTTATTCCAAATCGAGGATTCAACCACTTACCCAACATCAAGGAACTATTGGTACGTTGTTGAATCGAAATAAGGATAAGGAATGCCAATCTTTGCTAATTTTGTCATCGTCCAATTGTTCTCAAATTGGTCCATTCAATGGTTCGAAATATAACAATGTGACAAACGAATCAGATCCCATAATTCCAATTGGAGATTTGTTGGGTCCCTTAGGTACTATTGTACCTAAAATAAGTAATTTTTATTCATCTTACCATTTAATAACTCATAATCAGATCTTGTTAAAGAAATATTTGCTACTTGACAATTTGAAACAGACTTTCCAAGTACTTCAAGTACTTAAATACTATTTGATGGATGAAAATAGGAGGATTTATAATCCTGATTCATGCAGTACCATCATTTTGAATCCATTCCATTTGAATTGGTGCTTTCTCCATCACAATTATTGCGAAGAGACATCCACAATAATTATCCTTGGACAATTTATTTGTGAAAATGTATGTCTATTCAAATACGGACCACACATAAAAAAATCTGGTCAAATTCTAATTGTTCATCTTGACTCCTTAGTTATAAGATCAGCTAAGCCTTATTTGGCCACTCCAGGAGCAACTGTTCATGGGCATTATGGAGAAATTCTTTGTGAAGGAGATACTTTAGTTACATTTATATATGAAAAATCAAGATCTGGTGACATAACACAGGGTCTTCCAAAAGTGGAACAAGTCTTAGAGGTACGCTCGATTGATTCAATATCGACCAATCTCGAAAAGAGAGTAGAAGGTTGGAATGGACGTATACCAAGAATTCTTGGGATCCCCTGGGGATTCCTGATTGGAGCTGAGCTAACCATAGCCCAAAGTCGTATCTCTTTGGTTAATAAGATCCAAAAGGTTTACCGATCCCAAGGGGTAGAGATCCATAATAGACATATAGAAATTATTGTACGGCAAGTAACATCAAAAGTGTTGGTTTCAGAAGATGGAATGTCTAATGTTTTTTCACCTGGAGAATTAATCGGATTATTGCGAGCGGAACGAGTGGGGCGTGCTTTGGACGAAGCGATCTATTATCGGACAATTTTATTAGGAATAACGAGGGCATCTCTGAATACTCAAAGTTTCATATCCGAAGCGAGTTTTCAAGAAACTGCTCGAGTTTTAGCAAAAGCTGCTCTACGAGGTCGTATTGATTGGTTGAAAGGCCTAAAAGAGAATGTTGTTCTAGGGGGGATTATACCTGTTGGTACCGGATTCGAAAAATTAGTGCACCGGTCAAGACAAGACAAAAACATTTATTTGGAAATAAAAAAAAATACTCTATTCGAGTTGGAAATGAGAGATATTTTATTACACCATAGAGAATTATTTGGTTCTTGCGTACCAAACAATTTCTATGAGACATCAGAACAATCATTTACACTATTTAATGATTCCTAAGAGGTTTTACTATAACTATCTAACCATATGGTTATGGTTCGGTATATGGTTTGGTTATTGATTTGGTAATAAATCAAATAAGTAATTAAAAGAAATTAACGGTTTGGACTGTGTATCAACGGTCAATCCCCGGTAGAAGGTTCCGTCGGAACAGTTATTTTTTTTTAGGTACCTCGTCTCTTTGTAAAAAAAAAATAACAAAGAGGAAGTGGGGGGAAAATGACAACAAGAAGATATTGGAACATCAGTTTGAAAGAGATGATGGAAGCGGGAGTTCATTTTGGCCATGGTACTAAGAAATGGAATCCTAAAATGGCTCCTTACATCTCTGCAAAGCGTAAAGGTATTCATATTACAAATCTTACTAGAACTGCTCGTTTTTTATCAGAAGCCTGTGATTTAGTTTTTGATGCAGCAAGTAGGGGAAAAAACTTCTTAATTGTTGGTACCAAAAATAAAGCAGCGGATTTAGTAGCATCAGCTGCAATAAGGGCTCGGTGTCATTATGTTAATAAAAAATGGCTCGGTGGTATGCTAACAAATTGGTCTACTACGGAAACGAGACTTCCTAAGTTCAGGGACTTAAGAGCAGAACAAAAGATGGGTAAATTCAATCATCTCCCAAAAAGAGATGCAGCAATATTGAAGAGAAAATTATCTACCTTACAAACATATCTGGGTGGAATTAAATATATGACGGGGTTGCCTGATATTGTAATCATCATTGATCAGCAAGAAGAATATACGGCTCTTCGGGAATGTGTTATTTTGAGGATTCCGACTATTTGTTTAATCGATACAAATTGTGACCCGGATCTCGCAGATATTTCGATTCCAGCGAATGATGACGCTATAGCTTCAATCCGATTGATTCTTAATAAATTAGTATCCGCAATTTGCGAGGGTCGTTCTAGCTATATAAGAAATCGTTGATTATGATTAAGAATAGTAAGATTAGTTAATTATTTTGGAATTCCATAGATTTGATTTATTGGATCGGTTACTATTCTACTTAATTTTTAAAAGAGATAATACTAGACTGGGGATATGGATATTATCTTATGTGATTGCTTGGTATCCTAATCTTAACTTAAATATATGATTAAAATAGTGAGTTGAGAAAGAAAATAGATGGTTGAATCAAAATAATTCCTTTTTTTAAGTTCGATTTATGTCAGAGGACAATATGAATGTTATACCATTTTCCATTAAAACACTCAAAGGGTTATACGATATATCGGGTGTAGAAGTAGGCCAACATTTATATTGGCAAATAGGAGGTTTACAAATCCATGCCCAAGTACTTATCACTTCTTGGGTCGTAATTGCTATCTTATTCGGTTCAGTCATCATAGCTGTTCGGAATCCACAAACAATTCCGACTGGTGGTCAGAATTTCTTCGAATATATCCTTGAATTTATTCGAGATTTGAGTAAAACTCAGATTGGAGAAGAAGAATATGGTCCTTGGGTTCCTTTTATTGGAACTATGTTCCTATTTATTTTTGTTTCTAACTGGTCGGGTGCTCTTTTGCCTTGGAAAATCATACAGTTACCTCATGGGGAGTTAGCTGCGCCCACGAATGATATAAATACTACTGTTGCTTTAGCTTTACCTACGTCAGCGGCATATTTTTATGCCGGTCTTACCAAAAAAGGCTTGGGTTATTTCGGGAAATACATTCAACCAACCCCAATACTTTTACCAATTAACATCTTAGAGGATTTCACAAAACCTTTATCTCTTAGTTTTCGACTTTTTGGTAATATATTGGCTGATGAATTAGTAGTTGTTGTTCTTGTTTCTTTAGTACCTTTAGTAGTTCCTATACCTGTTATGTTTCTTGGATTATTTACAAGTGGTATTCAAGCTCTTATTTTTGCAACTTTAGCTGCGGCTTATATCGGTGAATCCATGGAAGGTCATCATTGACTAGCTTTCGAAATAGTCCTTATCCCAAATCATGCATGGTTCAAGATAATCCACTTGATTGTAAGATACAAATACGTATGTATATACGTAGAGTCGTAGGAGGAAATAGAGACGATATTACACAATATTAGAGAATTGTAAAAAAAGATGGTTTAGGGCTACTTATTTATATTAATGTCTATAAGTCCACAATCCCTGTATATATTTCCAAGAATGATTCTTGAATCCTATTCAATCAATATGAATAGGGTTAGTTTACGTTATGGAAGAAACAAATGTATATGTGATATTAGATATTCCCTAGTTATATAGGGACATTTTCATATTTTCATATATATTACAGTGTATTTAGAAGGATTCCAATAGAATTCTCGTCTGTGATTATGAATTGGACGAAAAAAAAAAACAGATAACCTCAGAAAAAAGAACTCCGAATTGAAAAAAAGATACTATTCCGGAATCGTCAGTACGGAATCGTCAGCACCTTTTTTCATATGCATATAGTTCTAGTTATTGCTTCGAACCATTCTTTTTTTCAATTCGGAGTTCTTTTTTTAAGTTCTTCGGCATGAATCTGTGATAAAATAATAAGTAATAATTCATTGGTTGATTGTATCATTAACTATTTTTTTTTTTTGTGCGAGGAACTTATTATGAATCCACTGATTTCTGCCGCTTCCGTTATTGCTGCTGGATTGGCCGTAGGGCTTGCTTCTATTGGACCTGGAGTTGGTCAAGGTACTGCTGCAGGCCAAGCTGTAGAAGGTATTGCGAGACAACCAGAAGCAGAGGGTAAAATACGAGGTACTTTATTGCTTAGTCTAGCTTTTATGGAAGCTTTAACAATTTACGGACTAGTCGTAGCATTAGCGCTTTTATTTGCGAATCCTTTTGTTTAATTTAATCCTAGAAATGGGAAAAAATATGTAACGTACTTTTTTCTTATTTCATTAACCCGGCTTGCTTGCCATTTGCTTCTTCAAATTATATCAACACTTTACTCCTACAATTACTTATTTCTTGAGACAATACCCCCGGGAAGGACTGATTTGAGATGAGGAATTAGTGGATTCGTTCGCTTTCTTCCTTCCCGTCCTGACTATTCGTACAACAGAAAACCTTTTTTTGACTGTTAAGAAGCATTTCAACTGGAAACTTCAAAAAAAGAAGAAATTTTAAAATTCGAAATTTTTATTTTCAAAAATTTGAAAAATATAAAGAAATCGACCAAAAACAAAAAGGGTGGGGCGGTGCGAAAAGTGATACAAAAAGAACTCTGTTCTTTGTTAGTCCTATCTAAAAGAGGAGAGCCTATGAAAAATATAACCGATTCTTTCGTTTCCTTGGGCCACTGGCCATCCGCCGGTAGTTTTGGGTTTAATACCGATATTTTAGCAACAAATCTAATAAATCTAAGTGTAGTACTTGGTGTATTGATTTATTTTGGAAAGGGAGTGTGTGCGAGTTGTGTATTTCAAGAATAGGTTGGATCCAACCAATTGCACTTTATTTATTTTATCTTCTTTATATTTATTTTAATAGGATAAGTAGAAAAAAAAATAGGATAAGTAGAAAAAAAGGTGTACAATCTCGACGAATTACTTCTGAATAAATTCAGAAATCATATGTAAGAACCATAGCATTTCGTGACTCATTGGTAAATCAATTTTGATTCTCTATCAACCAATAGTATGAGACCATTAACTAACATGGTTAAAACTAAACTGTTTGAAGTCTAGGCATAACATGGTACTCTTTCTACCACTACGTTAGTACCGAAATGGTTTAAAAATGAATAGTTGGTAATTTATCCGATATAAAACACTCATATCGATAAATTTTAATGATTTGAACCATTTACTAGAAAAATAGGCATCTTGCCTTTTTTATCCAATGCCGAATCGACAACCTATGTATAAAAAATAGGAATTTTTGGATTTGAAAAAAGGAAATAATTTGAGTTTCAAGTTCAATAAAGAAAGAATAAATAAAAAAACAACTTTGCTGACAATTATAGATTTTTTTGTCTAGTCGGAAGAGTCCTCCTAATATTCTGGTCTTGTATCATTTTAATATTTTTGAATACGAACAGAAAAGAGAGAAGAGGGTAGGCTCATTACATTACAAAAACGATATGGGAATGCCAATAAAAGAAAATAAATAATTGAGCGTGAGAGCCAAATGAATCGAAAGATTCATGTTTGGTTCGGGAAGAGATCATGGAAGTTGTAAAATTAATGGTAAGCTAATCTACTTTCATTAAATGATTTATTAGATAATCGAAAACAGAGGATTTTGAGTACCATTCGAAATTCAGAAGAATTACGTAGAGGAGCCGTTGAACAGCTTGAAAGAGCCCGGGCTCGCTTACGAAAAGTGGAAATGGAAGCAGATGAGTATCGACGGAATGGATACTCTGAAATAGAACGAGAAAAAGTGAATTTGATTAATGCTACTTCTGATAATTTGGAACGATTAGAAAATTACAAAAATGAAACCCTTCATTTTGAACAACAGAGGGCGATTAATCAGGTCCGACAGCGAGTTTTCCGACAAGCCTTACAAGGAGCTTTAGGAACTCTTAATAGTTGTTTGAATAGCGAGTTACATTTCCACACTATCAGTGCTAATATTGGCATACTCAGGGCCATGGAAGAAATAACCGATTAGTCCTTCTACTTTTAGTTTAGAGTTTAGGCATTATTTTTTTCCCTTGTTTCCTCAAAAGAAAAAAGATACACTAATGGCAACTCTTCGAGCCGACGAAATTAGTAATATTATCCGTGAACGTATTGAACAATATAATAGAGAAGTAAAGATTGTGAATACCGGTACCGTACTTCAAGTAGGCGACGGCATTGCTCGTATTCATGGTCTTGATGAAGTGATGGCAGGTGAATTAGTAGAATTTGAAGAGGGTACAATAGGCATTGCTCTGAATTTGGAATCAAATAATGTTGGCGTTGTATTAATGGGCGATGGTTTAATGATACAAGAAGGAAGTTCTGTAAAAGCAACAGGAAAAATTGCTCAAATACCTGTGAGTGAGGATTATTTGGGTCGTGTTATAAATGCTCTGGCTAAACCTATTGATGGGAGAGGTGAAATTTCAGCTTCTGAATCTCGCTTGATTGAATCTCCTGCCCCAGGTATTATTTCGCGACGTTCCGTATATGAGCCTCTTCAAACAGGGCTTATTGCTATTGATTCGATGATCCCTATAGGACGCGGTCAGCGAGAATTAATTATTGGGGACAGACAGACCGGTAAAACAGCAGTAGCCACAGATACGATTCTGAATCAAAAAGGGCAAAATGTAATATGTGTTTATGTAGCTATTGGCCAAAAAGCATCTTCTGTGGCTCAGGTAGTGACTACTTTACAGGAACGAGGGGCGATGGAATACACTATTGTGGTAGCCGAAACGGCGGATTCCCCTGCTACATTACAATATCTCGCCCCTTATACAGGAGCGGCTCTGGCTGAATATTTTATGTATCGTAAACAACATACTTCAATAATTTATGATGATCTCTCCAAACAGGCACAAGCTTATCGACAAATGTCTCTTCTATTAAGAAGACCCCCAGGTCGTGAAGCTTTTCCGGGAGATGTCTTTTATTTGCATTCACGCCTTTTGGAAAGAGCCGCTAAATCAAGTTCTCCTTTAGGTGAAGGAAGTATGACCGCTTTACCAATAGTTGAGACTCAATCTGGAGACGTTTCAGCTTATATTCCTACTAATGTAATTTCCATTACAGATGGACAAATTTTCTTATCCGGCGATCTATTTAATGCTGGAATCCGACCAGCTATTAATGTGGGTATTTCTGTTTCCAGAGTAGGATCTGCAGCTCAAATTAAAGCCATGAAACAAGTAGCCGGCAAATCAAAATTGGAACTAGCTCAATTCGCAGAGTTAGAAGCTTTTGCACAATTTGCTTCTGATCTCGATAAAGCGACTCAGAATCAATTGGCAAGAGGTCAACGATTACGCGAGTTGCTCAAACAATCCCAATCAGACCCTCTTACAGTGGAAGAACAGGTAGCTACTATTTATACTGGAACAAATGGATATCTTGATTCGTTAGAAATTGGACAGGTAAAGAAATTTCTCGTTCAGTTACGTACTTACTTAAAAAAGAATAAGCCTCAATTCCAAGAAATTATATCTTCTACCAAGATATTCACCGAAGAAGCAGAAACCCTTTTGAAGGAAGCTATTAAAGAACAGATGGAACTGTTTCTACTTCAGGAACAAACATAAGTTTCTCGTTCTTCTTCTTAGTCTTAGTACACAAATCATTATTGAGAAATATTTTTAGTTCGAATTATTGAAAATTGGTTTCTTGGCATAGCCCTTTTAAAAATTAAAATAGATCGAAAAAAATTGCGTCCAATAGGATTTGAACCTATACCAAAGGTTTAGAAGACCTCTGTCCTATCCATTAGACTATGGACGCCTTTTTTATTCCTATTTTTTTATTTTTCGGATAAAATGCGATTACACAGAATATTTTTTTATGGAATAAAAAAATAAGGGTGCATATCCAAAGTGATGATGCATATATAATAAGGAATATGCAGCGGGTAGCGGGAATCGAACCCGCATCGTTAGCTTGGAAGGCTAGGGGTTATAGTCGACGTTGGTTGATCATTTTTAACGTCTCTAATTCAAAACCGAACATGAGATTTTGGTTTCATTCGGCTCCTTTATGGAAGATCGATGTATTCCCAGATCTAAGGCATAAAAAAAAAAAAAAAATGAGATCCATAACATCTATGTCAGCTTTTTTGTCTGAATGCACCTAAATCGCTTTTTAGATGATCCCTCTACTCTAGAGGAGGTAAATTATACCAAATCCGTCTAGTCAAGTTACTTCGTTCCTTATTTCTACTCGCGGGATCCTTAGGAAAAGAATTTTGTTTCCACCGAGCTGAAATAATATGTCGACAGTTCTAGTAAACCAAAACCATCGTTTTCTAGCTATTTGGCTTCAATCTCCCTTTTACAACACAAAAATTGAAGATCTAGTTACGATTGGAAATAGACTTTTGTTTCTTCATCCATGGATCCTTTACTCATACTCATTCAATTGGAAGAGTTGATCCAACTCAAAAATAACTTATGCTTCGCGATTCCATAATCCAATTTTTTTATTCAATTTCTCTAATTGACCCTTGGATACAAATCGCGAGAATGTATATTTCTCCTCAAATATGCCGTTGAGAGGTAAAGAATTATAACCCTTTTTAAGAAATAAAGTTTTTGATCAGAATATGAAAAAAACAGAAAGATCCCTTAACTATTTAAGTTGTTAATAGAACGAATCACACTTTTACCACTAAACTATACCCGCTACAATTTCATTATTGTATATAAATTGACCCTTTGTCGAATAAAGAAAAGGTGTGAGACACAATCAAAATAGCATCAGAATCGTTAAAATTCGAGCGTTTATGCGTATTTCTTTCGTACCCAGGACGTTTGGAAAAAAATTGGTGAATAGCAAAAAGCTTATTAAAAAAGAGTTATAAAGAGTTATAAAAGTTATTATATTATACTTTATTGTTTTGGTTTTGTTTGCTGGGAAGTCATTACTGACAGTTCCGGATAGAAGGAGTTAGATCATAAAAATGATGAATACGGTTCCTTTTTTTGCAACTTCTCTTTCACCTGCCTGAGCTTATGAATTCGGGACAATCGGATCGCACATGTTCAAATAAAGTTTCTTCCTTGAACAAGGAAATGAGTTATATTATAACTATATATTATGTGTCTTTAATATTTGTGCTACTGTTTAATACATGTATGCCTTTTTCTTCTTTATTCCAGCTTTTTCCGGTTTTTCAGTAAGTAAATTGATTACTATATAGTAATAGTAAATGATATTTCTTTCTATCATAGGAAGAATGGAAATTTCACTTGTTGCTACTCCAATAACAAGTTTTTCTTGATTGGATATCAGATCATATAAATAAAATCATTTAATCTATGAAGGATTCATTGGATCAAAAGAAGTAATATCCCGGCCAGTACTTAACCGGGCCGGGGGAATAAAAGAACCTTTCTTTTGTACAAAATAAAAGAAGTAATTTTTCTATTGGAGATATCTGTTTCGAGTCAATTATCTAAATTGAGTTTCTGATCAAATGAAATTTGTAGATATCTTATATCTTTTTATTATATCGTTATAATAAAAAAGGAAACCTAGGATTTTGATGAATCTTTACTTCACGTGTCACATCGTATGAAAATCTCCCAATAGAAAATTGGGAGAGATGGCTGAGTGGACTAAAGCGGCGGATTGCTAATCCGTTGTACGAGTTATTCGTACCGAGGGTTCGAATCCCTCTCTCTCCGCTCCCTTCGATCGCTTTAGACTTTCTAATTCGAAAAAAAATCTTTATCCTTTTATCTATCTTTATCTATCCTTTTATCTATCTTATCTATCATAGTTAAATATATAGAATAGATAAAAAAATAGAATAGATAAAAAAATAAGAATAATAAGAAGAAATTTCATAAAAAAAACAAGGAAAAACTAAAATATCTTTCTCTTTCTTATTTTTATTCTTCACGTCCAGGATTGCGTCCTGGATCATTAGATAAGAATCCGAATATGAAGAGAGAAACAAAGAATATCACTACTGTGTAAACGAAAAGTTTGAGAGTAAGCATTACACAATCTCCAAGATAAGATCATTTTTTGAAAAGAGAGAATAGATTGCCTATTTTTGTACCATATACACTATTTTGACACCCTAAAAATGAAAAAAAATTCGTCTTATATCCACAATGAGTTCAAGAATTTCGATTTTGAATCGAGGGTTCATAATTTCATAATGTAAGATTTAGATTTATCTGATCTTATTAATTTTTTAGAATCTTTTCTTTATCAAATAAATCCTTCATTTTTAGTTTTTAGTAAAGTAAAAAAGATTTTATCGAAAACTTACAGCAGCTTGCCAAACAAAGGCTAAGAGAAAAAAGAGTACAGGTATGACGGGCATAACGTCTACAATTGGGTTGAAAATGGCATAAGCCTCAGGTAATTTGCCGAAGAAAAAACTACTCGAATAAAGGGCAGAATTAAGACAGATACAGATTAAACTAGAAGAGATATTAAGCATAACAAAGATTTCGTTTTCGTAGATTAGATAATTTGATTTTGATTGAGTTTTTTTATGAGGAAAAATGAAAAAAGGCAGGTCAAAAAATCCTTCTTTTTCTCCGAACTCTTCCAAATCAAAAATCCTTTCTTCCATTCTCAAATGAGAATACAAGGAATTATACTTTCATACAATATCTTAATTGAATTATATATAATGATCAATGAATTTTTTTTTTATTTTTTTTTTATCTACACGTGTCAAATCCTAGCAACAATATACCCCATTTTGGGGGACCCATAATTGACGAATCAGCAATACCAATATTACTCTTTATTAGTGGCCAATAGAAATCAAAATGGGGCGTAGCCAAGCGGTAAGGCAGCGGGTTTTGGTCCCGTTATTCGGAGGTTCGAATCCTTCCGTCCCAGATCGTTTCCATCAGAAACGAAAGATTGGATAATATTGTATCCAACATATAAATTAATATGTATTGGTATTGTTCTATTTCAGTAACAAGGGCCTTTCTTTCGGTTAATTGAAAAGGATTCGCGATTCTTTAAATTACCTTCGGTAACAATTGTTTGTTGTAAATGATGAATACGAAAAGATCAGACTTCTATGATTCTGATTTTTTCTTTCATATGAAAGAAAAAATCACGACTTTAATCTTACCTTACACGGAACCCTTTCTATTCCATACTCATGAAAACAAATAAACTGAATTAGATTCTCAATCCATCTTGTCAACTTAAATTAAACAATTGATAATTCAATTGGACATGATAAGATTTGCGTCTCTTTAGTGAATGAGTGGCTAAAAATTCTTAGTTATTCACTCATATTCATTGTGATTGCGTCGATCTGTTGATTGAATTAAAAATAAAATTTACTCATGAGGGGAAATATCTTTTCCAGTCATGATTTGAAGTAGGGGCTTCTTTAAACTTTTTTTAATATTTTTATTACTTCGTAAATAAAATAAGTTATTAATTGAATAACTGATTTTGCTTCGGGATTAGAAATGGAAATCTATTAAAGGTCCTTTTTAGGTCTAGAATTTTTTGTTCGGGAAAACTGGGACCTTTCATGATTGACCTTCTCGAGAAATCTCTTGAAGATGGAAATAAGTACTAAGCAAACCTTTTATTCATCTTTTGAAATTCTATCATATGATAGAATATGGGGTTAAAAAAATTAGATCCTTGTTGAGCTTTCTCCGGAAAAGAATAGATACTTATCTATACATAGATAGAAAGTAGGACAATTATATACCCTTAAGCCAATGATTATTCATGATTCCATATTGAATCAATTCCATACCGATTCTAAATTAAATTAGAGAAATGCTATGGTAAAATTTCGTTTGAAACGATGTGGTAGAAAGCAACGTGCGACTTGAAGGACATGACCGGCTGTGGATTTTTACATCCGCCATTTTCGATAGGAATGAAGATGCTCTCGGCTCGACATAGTTTGTTCTGTTCCACTAGGAACCTAATTTGTGTTGGGTTGTAAATAGTACATGATGGGGCTCGAGCAGAAAGTATTGATTCTTTTATCGGGGGGAAGAATCTAGGGTTAGTGACAATCAAGAGGTTGGACCAACTTTGTAAATATATCCATATAAATCGAAAGGTGAAAATTAGAACAAGTTGAAAAAAAAGTACAATTGGTCGGGATTGGTAAAACTCTTTCGATTAAAAGTGTATCACAAAAGAATCAATTTTTAGTATTTTTATAGAAAGAAATAAGAAAAAACAAAAGGTATGTTGCTGCCATTTTGTTTTGGTAGTAAAGATCACCGAAGTAATGTCTAAACCCAATGATTTCACGAAGGAAAGAAAAAGGATTCCGGAACAAGGAAAGACTATTTTCAATTGTCTCAACGATTGGATCAGGATGAGTAATAAAAATAGATTCGAGACGAGACAAACAAAAAAGGTTAGAGACGGCTCAATATCAATAAATGTCTAAGGATTTACCTTCGAACTCTTTCAAACTTTACCGACTTGAGTTATGAGTATGAATGAGATTTCTTTATTTTCATAAGTAAAAAGAAAAAGGACTCAATTTATTAATATATTATAGTCTAATTCATTATTTTATGGATCCATTTGCCATTATATACAGAAATTCGAATCATTTTTCTCGAGCCATATGAGGAGAAAACCTCTTATACGTTTCTAGGGGGTATTGTTTTTCTATATCTATCCCAATGAGCTATCTATCGAATCGTTGCAATTGATGTTCGATCCCGAAGAGAAGGAAGAGATCTTCGAAAAGTGGGTTTTTACGATCCGATAAATAATCAAACTTATTTAAATTTAAACGTTCCTGCTATTCTATATTTCCTTGAAAAGGGGGGAACTGTTTATGATATTTTAAGAAGGGGGGAGGTATTTAAAGAAAGAACTTCGAGTTAATCCTTAATATCAAAGAAAAAAAAAACAAAAAAGGGGGAAAACTAGTATTTCTTTTTGTGTAATTCTTAGTATTTATTATTATTTCATTTCCCCATAATTTAGCCTTTTATTGTTCTATTCATACTTAGTTCACTTTATTTCTTGTTTTGTTGTGTGGGAATCCTCAACAAGCGAGGATTCATTTTTATTTTTTCCCAGTAATAAATCGTTTTTTCTACCTCTTACTTATTTTTTTCCTTCTTTTCTTAGTTATGTTGTGCCAATCCAACACAAGTCTAAGTCTTTATTTAGTTTACTAAAATTATATTTGTTCGATACACCATTCTCAATATTCCATTCATATTGACAATGGTGTATCGAACAAATATAATTCGATCATAGAAAAATAGATCTGTTTTTTCCTATCCCATATTGGTTTTTTTCTTTTCTTTAGGCAAATGATTGATTTGCCTTACCATCATACAAGACCTATTTTATTAACGAAAATAAAAGATGGCTTTGTATATACATCTTTATTAGTAGAGAAATCCGCTGTGGATCCGTCCCGCTCTTTTTTGTTTGGTAATTATTTGGTATTTTGGAAATTAATAATATTCTATATATATATAGAATATATATTTCTAATTGATTATAAGATCAAATCTTTCCTTTGGTTTGGACTTATTGTTAGTTCAATGTTTTGCTGAGGTCGTGCAGTGCTCCAATTGATTTTTTTATTTGAATTTCGATTGTATCTACATAGCAAATTTTCCGGGTTGCTAACTCAACGGTAGAGTACTCGGCTTTTAAGTGCGACTATGATCTTTTACACATTTGGATGAAGTAACGAATTCGTCCAGACTATTGGTAGAGTCTATAAGACCACGACTGATCCTGAAAGGTAATGAATGGAAAAAACAGCATGTCGTACGTAATAAACTAAATAAGAAATTTGTAATTTCTTATTGTATTTTATTATTGTATTGTATTTTAAAAGTATAACTTTGAGTTTATCCTTACCGGATCATTACAAAATATTGTTTTTGATTTTTAAAAAGAAATTTACAACATTTGTTGTTGGGTCTAGTGAATAAATGGATAGAGTCCTAAAGCCCCAATTCTGGTAAAACTAAAAGTAACGAGCTTATGTTCTTAATTTGAATGATTACCCGATCTAATTAGACGTTAAAAATAAATTAGTGCCTGATGTGGTAAAAGGTTTTCCTGTGAGTGGACCTTTTTTTTTTTTTTTTTAATGAATCCTAACCTATTCTTATGGATTGAAGATGGATGTGTATAAGAAAGAGTATACTGATAAAGAGAATTTTTCCAAAGTCAAAAGAGCAATCGGGTTGCAAAAATAAAGGATTTTTACCTCCGATATTATAAATCAATTGGATTGAAAAGGAGAGGAAAAAGTCTGTGATTGGACTCCTTCCATCCGGGGTATGGGTATATAGTAGGCATATGTATAGATTACTATATACATAAGACAAATTACATGTCCTGTTCTGACCGTATTGCACTATGTATCATTTGATAATCCAAGAAATGCCTCTTACCTCTGATTAAACTAGAAATGAAAATAGAAGAATTACAAGAATATTTAGAAAAAGATAGATCTCGGCAACGACACTTCCTATATCCACTACTCTTTCAGGAGTATATTTACGTACTTGCTCATGATCATGGTTTAAATAGGTCGATTTTTTACGAACCTATGGAAATTTGGAGTTATGATAATAAATCTAGTTTAGTACTTGTGAAACATTTTATTACTCGAATGTATCAACAGAATTATTTGATTTATTCTGTTAATGATTCTAACCAAAATCGATTGGTTGAGCATAACAATTCTTTTTATTCTCAAATGATATCCGAAGTTTTTGCAATCATTCTGGAAATTCCATTCTCTCAGCAATTCCTATTTTCCCTTGAGGAAAAAAGGATACCAAAATTTCAGACTTTACAGTCTATTCATTCAATATTTCCCTTTTTAGAAGACAAATTATCACATTTAAACTATGTGTCAAATATACTAATACCCTACCCCATCCATTCGGAAATCTTGGTGCAAATCCTTCAATGCTGGGTTCAAGATGTTTCTTCTTTGCATTTTTTGCGATTTTTTCTCCACGAATATCATAATTGGAATAATTTTATTTCTACGAAGAAATCCATTTACGTTTTTTCAAAAGAAAATAAAAGACTATTTCGATTCCTGTATAATTCTTATGTATCTGAATGTGAATTTCTATTAGTTTTTCTTCGTAAACAATCCTCTTATTTACGATCAATATCCTATGGAACCTTTCTTGAGCGAACACATTTCTATGGAAAAATAGAACATCTTAAAGTAGTGTGTCATAATTATTTTCAGAAGACCCTTTCTTTCTGCAAGGATCCTTTCATGC
>Ga0213881_10000619_pt1 | contig 21002 bp, 14 predicted proteins | sample BarmaccoBMER_R08_FD_160104 | JGI IMG/M metagenome (GOLD analysis project Ga0213881, IMG submission 160104) | Barbacenia macrantha exposed rock microbial communities from rupestrian grasslands, the National Park of Serra do Cipo, Brazil - ER_R08 ... | reverse complement strand
AGACCGAGGACAGCGGTGCGCAGCAGCTCGCTCTTTCCCGATCCCGCCGCGCCCACGATCAGGCCATGCGGTCCATCGGTGACCAGATCGACGCGCAGCGCAGCCTCCGTGGTGACCCCGACCGGTGTTCGCACCGCACCGGGCTGGGCCTGGCGGCGCCATCCGGTGGACACCGACTGCGGCTTGAAGGGGTCGACCTCCAGCAGCGAGGCGAGGTCGACCAGATCGGGCAGGGCGCCACCTATCTCGGCGACCTCGGGGTCGTCGAACCGGGTCAGCGCTCGCGCCCAGCGAAGCGCGAGGGGTTTGCTCACTCCGGCGACCACGCATTGCTCCACGACCTCTCCCTGCTCGGGCTGGCTGAGCTGCGCGTTGCCGTAGCTGCCGAGCAATTCGATGACGGCGGTGCACATCGAGGGCAGCCGATGCCGGGCTCCGCTCACTACTAGCCCGGCGACGGGTCGGCCCTCGCCCCGGAGCACGGCGCGGGCCGGGGCGTTGGGACCCGCGGTGAGCGACTCCGCATCGAGGACCACCAACGTGGCCGGTCCCGTTGTTTTGGAACCGTTCGCGCCAGGGGCATCCTGGCCGGTGGCCAGCAGGTCACGCAGCAACGCGTTGCTGGCGTTGGCCTCGCAGGTCAGGCGCCAGCCGGTGCGGGAGGGGTCGGTGGTGTGCGGCAGCCACTTGGTCCAGTCCCAGTCGTCCACCCGGTTGGGATCGGTGAGCACGGCCACCCGCAGGTCGGCAGGTCCGGACAGGGTGGTGGCTTGAAGAAGGAGGCTGCGGGCGAGCGCCAGGGCCGCGGGCCGATCTCCCACAATCCCCACGACCCGCCCAACGGCGAGATCGACTGGAATGGGTACCCCATGGAGGATCCCAACCTGCTCCAGCGCCTCCTCAACCTGCGCGGGCGGCTTCGCCCCGCTGCTGGCGGTGAGTGGCGGGCGCCAGGAGAAGGTTCCTATCCCGCCGTGGAGTTGCAGGAAGTCGTGGTGATGGACGCGGCGTTCCCACAGCCGAGTGCTGGGGGCGGACGCCCAGCGCAGCAGCTCGGCGGGGTCCGGCAGGGTCAGCCGCCGGCGTTGGCTCTCGGCGAGTACCCGTTGCTCGAGGGCGGTCTGGAACTCGCGCAGCTCAGCGGCGAACTGCTGGTTTCCCGCACCGGTGGCCTTGCGGTTGCGCTGGCGTGACTCGAGCCAGCTGCCGATCGCCATCACCGGGCTCAGCACCGCGAACAGCGCATAGTACATCGTGTGTGTGAAGGAGACCATCGCGCCGGCGAACAGCAGCGGCGCGATGATCGCGACGATGCTGAGCGGTGTCCGGCCGGGTGGCGCGGGCGCGGTGGAGGGAGCCTCGATCGGTTCCGCCTCGCGCGGCGGAGCCGTTCGGGGTGGGCGGTTCAGGGTTACCGTGCCGGTGCTGCGACGCGGGAGGGCATCGGGCAGGCGGTCATTGACCGATGGTCGCAGCACGGAGGTGAACACCGCGCCGATCCGTACAGTCGCACCAGGTGATATCGAGACCGTTTGCGACCCGTGGACCTGGACGTCACCCGCCCAGGTGCCGTTGTGGGAGCCCAAGTCGGTAAGCGCGATCTGCCCGTCGTCGCTGACTTGCAGGGTGCAGTGCCGGCTGGACACGGTCGGGTGGTCGATCACCACGTCATTGCTAGGATCGCGTCCCACCGTCACGTCGTGGCCGCTGCCGAGCGGCCACGACGGGCCGGCCACCATACCACCGGTGACCACCAACGCGAAGCCGGACCCGGGCGCGGTAGGCGCAGCGGGCACCGCCGCGCTGGCCCCTGCCCCGGGCAGCCGGACGATCACGCCCTGGTACAGATCGGCCTGCGTCAACGGCAGATGGGCCTGGACGGGCCGCCCACCGATCACCAACCCGTGGGGACTTCTGCCGTCCACAGCGGCGCCCAACGCCGCTGCGAGATCCCCCACGGTGGCCTGGGGCTGGCGGATGGCCACATCAACCTCGGTCTCCCCCGAGGTGCCCTGGACGACGACTTGCACCGCTACCTAGTATCCCAATTTGTGCGGCTCCTGACGAGCCTGCGCGCCCTACCAGCGGCCACTGACCGCACCCACCATCGCATGCTGGCCAGCCTATCCAGCCAACGGGCGTTTCCCTCACAGAATAAGCCGTGTTTGCCCCGTTTGCCCAAAAGGTCGGTAGCGCTGGCTGCTGTCTGTTCAGGTTCGAATTCACCTGCATCCAGCGGCCGGACCCGATAATCTACTTCTCAGGGGGTGCCGGGCACGAGGAGGACAGGATGGGCGGCTTTAGTGGCGATCTTGCGGCCATGCAAAAGGCTTCGCAGGATGTGCTCAACGTGAGTCACAGCATCCAGGGCGAGCTCAATGCCCTGATGGGCAAGCTGCAGGACCTCGAGGGCAAGTGGGCAGGAAGCGCGAAGGCAACCTTCGATAATCTCAAGCAGACGTGGCATGACAACGCCCGCAACCTCAGTATTGCCCTCCAAGGCATCAGTGGCAGTTTGGGCGCAACTAATCATATTTACCATTCCCACGACGATGACGCCGTGCAGGACCTCAATCGCGTCTTGCATGACGTCCCGTACACGAAGCCGAATCTCGACTAGGCCCGCTTAAGGGTTGGCGTTCCAGGACCAAGGGAGGCCGTTATGTCTAGCACAGGCCCAGACCAAATAAAGGTGACCTACGAGGCCATGGACACCGCTGCGTCCGACGCTGAGTCGGCGGCCGGCAAGATTCAGGGTCAACTCGAGCAGCTCAAGGCAGAGCTGGCTCCACTCGTGGCGAGTTGGACAGGTGAGGCGGCGACCGATTATCAAGCGCGACAGAGACTGTGGGACACGAGCGCGGACGAGCTGCTGAATGGGGTACTCCGGCAGATCGCCTCCGCGCTGCGCACCGCAAACGCGAACTACATAAGCGGAGAAGGTAAAGCCAAGAATCTTTGGGGCTAACCAGGGTTCTGACCGGACGGCTGGAACATGGAAAAGAGCGAGGGGAGTCCACATATTTCCCAGCGCTACACAGTGTGGGACACAAGTGTGCACAGCGCCGCAAACATCCCGCGAGAGATGACCGCCGCCGACGCGCTGCGAGAGCAGGTGGCCATGGTCTATACATCGTCGCCCGAGGAACGAGCGTTGCTGGCGGCGTTCCGTGAGGCATTGCTCCTCGTGCCGCTGGGTGACGAGACCACGGTGCTGACCGCTGATTACGGGGGGCTGCACTGGTTGTACGCGTTCACGTCGGGCACGGAGTTAGCTCGGTATGCCGCAGTGCGCGGCGAAGCCAATAGGGAGTGGCACTATCTCACGGTACGGGGTAGGCGGGTGCTGAAGGATTTCTTGCCCGGTCTGCCGCAGCCGTGCGGTGTGGTGCTCGACGTAGCGGGCGAGCGGCCGATGATGTTCCCGCCGGTGCGGGGTGTAGTACCGGACACGATCGCGCTCAATGCACCTATCAAGGAGGGTCCAGCGTGGCCGGTTACAACGTAACCCTGCAGGCGTTGACGTTGGCAGCGAAAGGGATTAACGACACCATTGCAGAGCTCAAGACGCTGGGGATGGATGAGGAAGCCGAGATCGGACGCGGGTTCTCCGGCCTGGCGCTGCGGGGCATGCAGGTCGGGCACCAGGGACTGGAGCAGGCCTTCGGTCAATTCTGTGAGCGCTGGTCGTGGGGAGTGCGCACGCTGGTCCAAGACGCTAACCAGATCGCGTTGAACTTGGGCTTGTCCGCCGGTGTCTACTACGACGCCGAGCAGTACGGGATAGGCGTGGCCAAGGATGTCACGTCAGACATGATGGGCAACCCTCACCTCAGTGACCAGCAGGTCGAAGGACGGTCATGGGATCAGATGTTCGGTGATCTACGTCCCGATTACAGCGCTCAGTCGTTCGAGCAAGCCGGCCAGGACGCGAAGCAGACCTGGCAGGCTGAAGGGCGCGACCTCGTCGAGGGTCCGATGGGCGTGAACAAAAAGATCGCTGACGCCACCGGCCGGGGACAAGCGTTCACTCAGGCGGAAGACGAGGCGTTCGGGCCCGTCCCACAGCAGGGCGGTGACGGCTGATGGGGCTTCTCGACTGGATCGAGGACGGGGCCGAAGAGGTTGGACAGGTTATCGAGAGCGGCATCAACACGGTTGGGGACGCTGTCGAGAGTGGCCTGACTGATCTAGAACACGGCGCCGGCGAAATCATTGATGATGGCGCCCACCTCTTGGGTGAAGGCTTGGACGCGGTTGGCGCACATGGCGCAGCGCAAACCGTCGATAACTTCGGTGACAACATTGCCGATCATTTGGGCGCGCAGGTCGCCGAGGCGCAACTCGGCGAGACCGACGATCCGACTAAGCTGATCCACGGTGACGTATCAGCGATCAACCAAACCGCGACACAACTCGATAAATTCGCGACCGCTTTCGGTGAGACCGCCAGTGGATTAAAAGGCATTGACACCGCGGATTGGCAAGGTGACGCCGCTGAAACCTTCCGGCAAGCCTATTCCAAACATCCGCAGCAGTGGGACGACGCGCAAGGCGCCTGTGCCGGAGCAGCAAAGGCTTGGCATGACTACGCCGGCACGGTGCACTGGGCGCAAGGCCAGGCCAGTGAAGCGATCAACTTATACAACCAAGGCAATCAGGCCTCGAAACAGGCCGGACCCGGTGCCTCCCCCGATCCCGGTGCGCAGATACGCCAACAAGCCCACGAAACCCTTAACGCCGCCCGCCAACAACGCGACTCCGCCGCCCAACAAGCCCAAACCGCGATCAGCAACGCAACCAGCACCGCCCCAGCGGAACCATCGTTCTCCCGCCGCATGTTCGACGACGCTGCGGACCTCGGTCAAGGCTACCTGATCGGCGAGGAACACCTCCTTGGCGGAATCATCAAGGGCGCATTTGGCATCTTCAAGTTCGCCCGTGCGCTGAATCCACTCGATTCATACAATATCACCCACCCCGCCCAGTACCTCGACGGCCTCTCCTCCACCGCAGCAGGGTTGTTGCACGCTAGCAACCATCCTGTCGACCTGGTTCAGGGCTTGGTGGGTACCGGATGGGGCTCCGATCCCTTCGAAGCGGCCGGTCGCCTGCTGCCCGCCGTCGCCCTCGCTGCCGCCACCGACGGCGCTGGGGCCGCCGAGGGCGTCGCCGCGCGCGAAGCCGTTGGCGTAGGCGAACGCGCGGCCGAAGAAGGCGCAGCAATCAGCGAGAACGCCGGCGGCTTGGCCTCAAGAGACCCCGAGAACATGGCGCAGGAGGTGCACCCGGTCGAGGTTGCGGGCGGGCGGGTGCTGGAGACCCAAACCGATGCCGAGTTGGCTGGGATACTCCCGCTTGTGCTGTCCCGTACTTACCTCTCGTCTTACCGGGTGGGCCGGTGGTTCGGCCCATCCTGGGCTTCAACCCTGGACCAACGACTGGAGATCGAGGACACCGGCGTGTACTACGCCGCCGAGGGCGGCATGCTCCTGAGCTACCCGCCGCCCACCGAGGAGATGGCGACGCTGCCCGAGGAAGGACCCCGCTGGCCATTACACCGGACCGAGGATGGCGGCTACACCATCACCGACCCGCAACGCGGCCGCACTTTGCACTTCGCACCAACCAGCGCCTCACTAAGCAAGATCAGGCCGCTGCGGGGGATTACCGACCGGCTCGGTCACCGCATCGACCTTGATTACCACCCTGATGGCACACTCACCGACATCCGCCACTCCGGCGGCTACCACATCGGCGTGGAAATCACCAACGGCCGCATCACCGCACTGCGGCTCAAAGACAGCAACAACACTGCCGCTATCAACGCTGACGTCGTGCTGGTCCATTACGGCTACGACCAGGAGAGGCGACTTACAGAAGTCACCAACTCATCCGGTATTCCATTGCGATTCAACTATGACACCGATGGGCGACTCACCGGCTGGCACGATCGCAACAATATCAACTATCGCTATACCTACGACCAAACCGGTCGCTGCGTGCGCACGTCAGGGGCTGATGGGTGTCTGAACGGTACCTTCGCCTATGACACAGGCGCCCGAGTCACCGTATTCACCAACTCACTCGGCTACGACACCACTTATCACTTCAACGAACGAGGCCAGGTTATCCGCCGGTACGACCAGCTCGGACGAGTCACTATTTCGGCATGGAACCGCCACGACCAACTCCTCGCCCGCACCGATCCACTCGGACGAACCACCCGCTGCACCTACGACCAAGCCGGAAATCTCACCGAAATCACGCGTCCCGACGGCCACCAAACCCGCGCCGAATACAACGACCTGCATTTGCCAACTAAGATCACCGATCCTGACGGGGCGACCTGGCGGCGAAATTACGATCAGCGGGGCAACCTCACCGCCGTCACCGACCCCCTGGGCGCCACGACCAGGTACATCTACGACGAACAGGGACACCTGGTCTCAATCACAGACGCGCTGGGTCACGTCCGCCGGGTGGAGACGGATGCGGCCGGGCTGTTGACCGCCGTCACCGACCCACTCGGAGCCACCACCCGTTACAACCGCGACGACTTCGGCCGGGTGACCGCCGTCACCGATCCCGTGGGCGGGGTGACGCGGTTCGGCTGGACCACGGAGGGCAAACTGGCTTGGCGCGCGCTGCCCGACGGGGCGACCGAGCACTGGAGCTACGACGGCGAGGGCAACCTCGTCGAACACATCGACGCCCTCGGCCAAACCACCCGCACCGAGATCGGCCCCTTCGACCTGCCCACCGCACAGATTGGTCCAGACGGGGCACGGCTGGAATTCTGCTACGACACCGAGCTGCGTTTGACCGCTGTCACCAACCCCCAAGGCCTGATCTGGCGCTATACCTACGACCCAGCCGGCAACCTCCTTTCCGAAACCGATTTCAACAGCCGCGTACTCACCTACGTTCACGATGCAGCTGGCCAGCTCATCGAACGCACCAACGGCGCCGGGCAAACCACCACATTCACCCGCGACCAGCTCGGAAACACAGTCGAGCAGCGCTCCGGCGATGCCCTCACCACGTTCGCCTACGACCCTGCCAGCCGAATAATCCGAGCCACCAACGCCGACGCCGAACTGGTTTTCGAACGCGACGCGCTAGGGCAAGTGCTCGCCGAAACCTGCAACGGCCGCACCCTCACCTCCGCCTATGACGCCCTTGGACGCCGCACCCATCGCCGCACTGCGTCTGGCGTGGAAAGCGTCTGGGAATACGGTGCAGGCGACGCACCACTCGCCCTACACACCGCCGGCTACACCCTTCGCTTCAGCCACGATCCCGCCGGCCGGGAGATCGAGCGGCATCTCGGCGCCGGCACGGTGCTTGTCCAGGCCTGGGACGCCAACCACCGGTTGACATCCCAAACTCTCACTACCGACGGGCTGGGTCTCGGGCCGCCCAGCTCCGCGCGGGAAGCCCAGCTGATACAGCACCGTTCCTATCGATACCGGGCAGACGGATACGTAACCACCATCGACGACCACCTATCCGGTCTCCGTCGCTTCGACCTGGACCCCGCTGGGCGGGTTACCAGGGTGCGCGGTGCCGGGTGGACCGAGCGTTACGCATACGACCCAGCCGGGAACATCACCCACGCGGCCTGGCCGGCACCATCGCAGTCCGACTCTGTGGATGTTGCCTCTCAAGGCGGGCGTGAGTACACCGGTACCCTCATCCGCCGCGCTGGAAGTGTCCGCTACCAGCACGATGCGCAAGGCCGCGTCATCTTGCGCCAGCAGAAACGTTTGTCGGCCAAGCCCCATACCTGGCGCTACACCTGGGACGCCGACGACCGCCTCGTTGGAGTCATCACCCCCGACGGGACACATTGGTGCTACCGCTACGATCCACTCGGCCGCCGCATCATCAAACAACGCCTTGGGTGGGACGGAAAGACCACCGCCGAGCAAGTTGACTTCACCTGGTATGGCAGCCAACTCATAGAGCAGCACCACAGCACGGCGCATGTCACCACTACCTGGGACTATGCGCTCAACGAACACCGGCCGGTTAGCCAACTCGAACGCGTTGTCGGCGACGGACCGTCGCAACCAGCTCAGGAGTGGTTCGACCAACGTTTCTACGCCATCGTCACCGACCTGATCGGAACGCCCACCGAGTTGGTGGACGTTGAGGGCGTTTTAGCTTGGCACGTGCATGCTACGGTATGGGGAGCAGCCTTGGCCCAGCAAGCCGGTCATGCCAGGACTCCGCTGCGAATGCCCGGCCAGTACTTCGATCCTGAAACAAAGCTGCACTATAACTACCGGCGGTACTACGATTCTACCACCGGCCGCTACCTCAGTTCCGATCCACTGGGCCTGGCTCCTGCGCCCAGCCCGTATGTTTACGTGGACAACCCGACCCGGTGGACCGACCCGCTCGGGTTGATGAAATGCGAAACCGAGAACGCGCTGAGGGATTGGCAGAGCCAGCGATACCAATTCGGCAACCAACAACTCCTGATGGATAAGAGCGACATGGCGCACATCCTCGAACGGCACCACCCTGAGTTCTGGGACGGCAGCGTGAGGGACACCCAATCATTTTTCCCGTCGGGAACCTCCATTGGACGAGTTCAAGACCTCGTATCCGATGTCTTGAGACAAAACCGGGAGAAAATTCTCAGCGATGGAGCCAACGGCATCAGCAGCATATACGGCGTGGTGGACGGAGTCACCTACAAATTGGGCATCAACAGGGGGCACATTGGCCAATTCTTCCCCGTGGCGGCCAGGTAGAAAGCGATGATCCAGGTAGAAAGCTATCTCCGGAACAAAGACGGGACCTTTGTACCCGTAGAGGATGCGACCATCGTTCCCGATGACCCGATTCATATCGATGGGGCTATGGCGCTAAGGATTGTGGGCGTTGACATCATCGACCTAGACATGTGGGATCTCGTCGACCAGTTGTGGGCATACATCGCCGATATGATCGGCAGTCTCAAGGAGACCGGCACAGCACAAACTCATTTTCCCGACCAGCCTATCGAGTTGAAATTTCAACGCGATAAGGGAGGTCGGGTCGTCGTTACGTCGACCCCAAGTCGAGGAATGCGCAAAGCTATAATTGGGGAACAAGAGCTGATTAACTCGCTACGCGACGCGGGACTAAAGTTTTTCCATAAGATGTCGCTTCTCGTGCCGGCTAACGCTGCTACCTATCAGATCTATGCCGACAAGCTATCCGCGTTGCCGATCAGGCGGAGCCGATGAAGACCTGCCGAAAAGGTCGGCAGCATATGGGTGAAAATCTTGTCCATGAATACACGGCGGATTGGAGGACGCTGAGGCAGGCGGAGGATCTGACTATGGTTACGCAGGGTACTTGGGGTGCTGGCGAATTGGAGGCGGGTATGGAGATCAATCCCAGCGGTATGACTTGGTACGGTTCTTGCCCCGCGCAAGCAGTGGGCCGGCTGGCTCCGATCGTCGTCCTGGACGGTTCGAGGCCGCGGGATTGGTGGCAAAATCGCCGAGCGAAGAAGAGGCCGTCATGAGAGAACCTGAACCGGGACCAGGTTACGTTGTATCGCCCCACATGCTCAACTCAGCGGCGCAGAAACTGAACGGTCAGGCGATTGGGCTTACCTTGATTCGTTACCACACGCGCTGAAAGAACCCATCGTGGCGCAGGGAGATCCCCAGCTCTACAGTGCTATCGGCGCATCAGTTGAGAGGGGAAACAACCTGCTCAATGCGGCTGGGAAGAACTTACTGTACCTGGCCGTGCTGGCCGGTGATATTCACGCTCAGCCTGCCGATAATCGCACACCTGGCGTGCCAAGCGGTACCAATCGTAACGCTGCTTCGCTCCAGTTGCTGACTATCCTGCTGGGCTCGGTACGAGACAGCCAGAGCGCCGGGTCCGCCTTGGAACAGACGATCTTGAGGGCGCTGGACCTTAGCGACTACAAGAACATCACCATATGGAGACCTGACCCACCATTCGAGGGCAGACTGACCGCACGCGGTCTTGCAACGGGGACGATCCCCGACGTGGCCAGGCCCGGCTTTCTTCTTGAGATCAAGGGACAGCTAACCTGCAAAATTGTCGCGGTCGGGTTGGAGTCGATGCGGGTGAGCCTGCACATTAGCCTCGCCGCCGATCCAGTGGGAGGCCACCGGGTACCTGCTGGGGCTGTCCGCGGCGCTGCCGCTGACCCCGTGGCTGGTGCGGCGTCTGGGCGCCGGCCGGGCGTGGTTGTGCGCGCTCGCGGCGTTCCTGCTCACCTCGCCTGGGTGCGCGCTCCACCGCGGTGCTGCTTATCGGGGCGCGCACAGTGCAGGAAATGACCGCTGGAGTGCTCATCGCCGCAGGTCAAACCGTCATCGACCAGGCGGTCGGTCCCGCGCGACTGGGCCGGATGATGGCCGCGCTCGGGTTGGTGGTCGGGCTCGCGCCGGTGATCGGCCCGAGCGTCGGCGGCATTCTGCTTAACTGGTCGTCCAGGCCGGCGCTGTTCTGGCTCAACGTGCCGATCGGCGGGCTCGCGCTGCTGCTCGGGTGGCAGCTCGTGCCCCGTGGCGATCCACAGCGACCCCCGCCGATGGACTGGCCGGGTCTGGCGCTGATCTCACTCGGCCTGCCGGTGCTGGTCTACCCGCTCACCGAGCTCGGCGCACCCGGACATGGCGCGGCGGTGCCCGCCGTCGCGCTCCTCGCCGTCGGAATCAGTGCGATCGCCGGGTTCGTGTAGTGGTCGTCGGGAGCGACACACCCAATGCTGGCGCTGCGCCTGGTCACCCGCTCGATGATGGCCGCAAGCCTGCTCAGCGTGCTGTTCAGCGGGGCAAGCATGGTCGGCGGGCTGCTGCTGCCGTTGTGGTTCCAGATCCGCCTCGGCAAAGGACCGTCGTCGACGGGGCTGCTCCTGGTGTCGATGGGCCTAGGCACTGTCGCCGTCATGCTCGTCGCTGGCCGGCTCACCGACCACTACGGCGCGGCGGTGGTGTGATCGCGCTCGCCGGCTCGCTGGTGGTGCTGGGCAGCACCGCGCCATTCCCCTGCCTTGTCCGCACCCGGCAATGCCGCTCGTGCAGGTATTGCTGGTGCTGCGCGGCGCCGGCCTCGGACTGTCCCTGAGGCCGGCGATGACCGCGGCGTACGCCTCGGTCCGTCCCGGCGAGTTGGGTGACGCTACCGCGCTGGCGAACATCGCCATGCGGGTGGGCGGAGCCGTCGGAGCGGCGCTGTGCGTCATCGTGCTGTCTCGCGCTCTGGATGCCACCGGTCCATCGGTGGGATTCGCCTCGGCATTCCTCGCCCTGGCCCTGATCTGCCTGCTCGCCCGGTGGCAGCCGCATGGTTGCGCCGCAGCGAGCTCCGACAACACCAAGCCACCACCAGCGTCGAAAGGACGGCAAACTGATGAGACCGCCACAGCCAGCACCGACCTGCACCTCGCGGTCATTATCGGCAGTGTCCGCGGCGGACGGTTCGGCCCACGGGTCGGCGCCCGGGTACAGAAATGCCTGGCCGAGTCGGCCATCAACGCCGACATCATCGACCTGGCCGACCTGACCTTTCCACCCACCATGGGCGAGCATCTCGACGTGGCATCTTTCGCCACCCGGATCAGTCGCGCCGACGCCATCCTCGTGGTCGCCCCGGAGTACAACCACAGCTATCTGGGCCCGCTGAAGACGGCCATCGACGCGCTGCGCGAGCAATGGCAGGCCAAGCCGGTGGCCTTCGTGTCCTACGGCGGGATGGCCGGCGGGTTACGCGCGGTCGAAGCGCTGCGAGCAGTCTTCGCCGAGCTGCACGCCGTGACGATCCGCAACACGGTGAGCCTGCACAACCCGTGGGCACCCGCCGCCGATCCGGATATCGACTATCCCGACACTGCCGCCACTCAGGCCTTAGCGCAGATGATGCGCCAACTGCTGTGGTGGGCCGACGCCCTGCGCGCAGCGCGGCAACACGTTCCCTACCCTGCCTGACGGCGAGGCCATCGTGTACTTCTCGCCATACGCGGTGGGTCCGCGATGAATGCGGTCCGGATTGCAGCGGAGGTACCCAGAACAAGAGATCTGCATCATCGGCCTTCGACCAGGAACAGCTCACATGGTGCGCTTTACCGTCGACCCTGTCCGTTCTGCTCAGCCTGCTGGATCGCCTGGGCTATCGCAGCGTTGATCAGTTGCTGAAGGTTCACTTTTCCAGCGCCGCCTTGCTGTTGGATCGACTTCCGGATGGAATCCTCGAGCTGTTGCCGGAGGGCCTGCTGGTCTTGCTGGCTTCCTCCGGAATTGCCCTGCTGCTGGAGCGCGCGCCGTACTGCATCGTCGATCATTTGCTGAAGGTTCTGCTGGCTCCCGAGATCGGAGTTCCCAGTGCCGTTGGAGCTTCCGGAGTCGTTGGAACTTCCATTGTTGTCGGAGTTTCCGTTATTGTTGGAATTTCCGTTGTCTTGGTTTCGACTTCTGGAGTTCCGGCCGCGCCTTCCGTTGTTATTGTCCTGGTTTCCACCGTTCTGGTTGTCGTTCTGGTTCCTGTTGTTCTGCGCCTGTTGCTGAGCTTGTTGCTCGGCTTGCTGGGCTTGTTGCTGGGCGGCCTGGATCTGCTGTTGGGCTTGCTGGGCCTGCTGCTGAGCCTGCGCGGCCGCCTGCTTCTGGGCGTCGTCGGCTTGCTTTTGGGCGGCGTCGATCTGCGCCTGGGCTTGCGCGGCCTGCTGTTTTTGGGCCTCATCAGCTTGTTGCTTGGCCGCCGCCGCCTGCTGTTGGGCCTGTTGCACCTGCTGCTGCGCCTGGGCCGCCGCCGCGGTCTCAGCGCTGGTGGGCAGTCCCTCGAAGCCGGCCCACCAGTCCCGAAGCTTCATGTAGTCCGGATCGACTCGATCAGCCCGGGCCAGCACGTGGTCCCGCTGATCAGTCCAGGCGATGAATGACGATCCGCGCTGCTGATAGCACACGACCCTACCGCTGGTCTCGTTCGCCGGACTGGTGTACGCAGTTTCAGCCCGTTCGGCGTCCTGGCATTGTCCTCCGGAGCCCTGGGGAACTCCGGAGGCCGCCATCGCCGATTGGTACCCCTGACCCAGGGCGCCGGCTGAAGTGAACGCGGTGAAGGTGACTTGGTTCGCTGCGGCCCCATCGGACGTGCAGGTCAACGAGGCCGCCACGTGCGCGGTGTCCTGCTCGGCCCGTGCATTGCGGCCGCAGTTCTTGCTCAGAGCCTGCGGAACCAGACCGAGCAGCGCCTGCTCCGCCGTGTTGGGGTAATGCGAGCTGAAGTACTTCATCACGCCGACCGTGGAGCCGGCAGCAAGGATCAGGGCCGCCACCCCGGCGGCGAGCCACCACCGCTTACGGTTCCGCGATGGTGAACTGTCCGCGACTGGCCGAACCGGCGGAGGAGTCGGTGGGTGATAGCTGGCGGTTGACCCGGACGGGACAGGCGGCGGTGGCGCTGGGCTGACCGGCGATAAGGCGGGCAGGGCACTCACCTCGCTCCTAGCCGGGTTAGCTTCGAGGACGCGGAGTGCCATGGCCAGTTCACGGCACGTGCTGTAGCGATCCTCGGGCTGCTTGGCAATCGCCTTAGCCACGACAGCGTCGATCTGCGGCGGCAGATCGGGACGTAACGCGGTGACGGACGGCGTCGCGTCATGCATGTGTGCCCACATCAGCGCGGAGGTCTCCTCGCGCGGGTAGGGCACCACCCCGGTCAGGCACTCGTAGAGCACACACCCCAGCGCGTAGAGATCAGCCCGGCCATCGACCGGCTTGCCCTGGATCTGCTCCGGGGCGATGTAGTCGATAGTGCCGATGATCTGACCAGCCGAGGTCAAGGTTCGCCCGGCTGAGATTAGCTTGGTGATGCCGAAGTCACTCAGGTAGTAGTGCTGTTGGTTGTTGCGGTCGTCGATCAGGATGTTCGCGGGCTTGACATCCCGGTGAATCATTCCCTGGGCATGAGCGGCATCAAGGGCGTCGGCCACCGATTCGACAATTGAGGTGGCCTGCTGGAGGTTCAGCGGCCCGTTAAGCTCCAGCGATGTTCGCAAATCACTTCCGCTCACGTACCGCATCGCGATGTACAGCAACCCGGCGACCTCACCTGCGGCGTAAACGGGAACGATATGGGGATGGTCAAGGTTGGCCACGCTGTGCGATTCGCGCTCGAAGCGCTTGCGGAACAGCTCGTCATCAGCCAGTGTCGCCGCGAGGATCTTCAGCGCCACCTTGCGGTGTAGTTGCAGGTCCTCGGCCAGGTAGACGACGCCCATGCTGCCTCGCCCGAGCTGGCGCTCGATCCGGTAGCCGGGCAATTCCGGAACGTTGTCACCACGGTATGTGGGCTGGCCCCGCGCATCAGCCATCGTGCAATGACCCCCGTGTGCCGCGCAAACCCCCGAGCCGCGCAGGTCCGCGCATCAATCCACTGCCATGGTGGCCTAGGGCACGGCAGGCTAACAACAGATTTACCCGTTGTCAGCCGAGACGAGAGCCATCAATCACTGATCTGCCCAACGCCGCGCCGAGTCGTCGATCATCTTGGGCAAATCCGCGCCCCGCGACCACGTCGCGTCCGGGAAGCTGTCGGCGACGGGCTTCGAGGCGGCAATCCCGCGACCCAGCCGTCCGGGGAGAAGGCCACGACGTGGCTGGTAACCACGGTCGCCGGGGGGATCCTGGCGGTTTGGGACGACTGCGGCGGCGCCCAATATGGGGCGGGCCACGACGGTGACGGTGACCGCAGAGGATGTCGACGGGCTGTAGAGCGTGGTGGTGGTCGGGGTGAATACCGCCTCAGTTGGTGTGACCCCACACCAAAGGTCGCCGAGCGCGTCGCGGTGCCATTGTTGACGGCCACCGGAGCGCCGACATTCGTGGTGCCATCCCGGAACTGCACGGTGCCCGCCGCTGCCGATGGCGCCACCGTCGCAGTCATGGTCACCGGGGTACCGTCCACGACTTGCGGGCCAGCGAGGTGGCCAGGTTAGTGGTGGTGGTGCTGGCCCCGGCGACTACGAAGGTGACCGCCTGCGAGGTCGAGGCGCTGTAGAGGGTCGCGGTGGTGGGGGTGAATACCGCGGTCAGCTGATGCGAGCCTGCGGTCAGCGTCGTAGTGGTCGTGGACGCGCTGCCATTGCTCACCGTTACCGGGTCGCCGATGTTTGTGCCCCCGTCCCGGAACTGCACGGTGCCGGCGGCGGCAGCCGGGCTGACCGTGGAGGTCAGCGTCACCGGGCTGCCCACCGCAACCGGGTTGGCCGTGGAGGACACACTGAGCATCGTGCTGGTTGCGGTAGCCCCGGAGATCCTGAACGGCACCACAGTCGACGTGGAGGGCCCGTAAAGCATGGTGTTGGTGGGCGTGAACACCGCGGTCAGCTGATGGTCCCCCACCGCTAACGTCGACGTGGTCTGCGTGGGGGTGCCGTGGTCGACCGCTACTGGATCACCGATATTGGCACTGCCGTCCTTGAACTGCACCATGCCGATAGCCGTCGGCGGGGTCAGCGTCACCGAGGTGCCTTGCGTGACGGGCGAGGCCACTGACGTACTCAGTACGATGTTGGTAGCGGTCGCCCCAGAGATCGTGAAGGACACAGTCGAGGAAGTTGACGAGCTGTAGGCGGCGGGGTTATCCGGGGTAAACACCGCGGTCAGTTGGTGTGGCCCGACCGCCAGCGTCGAAGTGGTCACCGATGCGGTGCCGTCACTCACGTTCACCGGATCACCGATATTGGCGCTACCGTCCTTGAACTGCACCGTGCCAGCCGCTGCTCTCGGCGTGACAGTGGCAGTCAGCTTCAACGGAGCGCCCTGCAGAGCTGGCGAGGCCGTGGAGGTGCTCAGAGTCGTCGTGGTGGCCGTGACCTGGCTGGCTTCGGCTGGCGGCACAGCGTGATAGGTCCCACTGGTCGGTGTCGGCTTCCCATCGATGAGCATGGCAGCACCAGTCACCGCGGCCGCGACCACGAGAATCCCTGGGACGAGTACGGTCGATGTTCTTTTTTGTGCCTGGGGGATCCTGTCTTCCGAGCACGGAGGCACTATTTGTGCAGATTCTAACTCCGGAAGAGGTGCAGATCCGGCTGTAGTCTCAAGGTGGTAATGCGGTTCGCATCGCGTCGGTCTGATGATACTTTTTGAATGGCATCAGGGGTGTTGTGCGCGAGTGATTCCTTCCACGAGGTGCTGAAGGGCGAGGGTGAGCTGATCCACCAGTGTCCCTCCGATCACCCCAATCACCGTCAGCGACGGTGATTGCGGGGTTACCCGATTGACAGTCGTCGGAGCCGGGGTGAACACGGCCCTGACCACATGCGGATTCGGGAAGAGCGTTGAGGTCAGCAGGGTGGCTGTCCCGTCGATCACCGGGACCGGGGTTCCCACTGGCGTCGTGTCATCCAGGAATTGGACTGTGCCGGTCGCGGTGGCGGGCACCAGTCTAGCGGTGAGCACCATTGGCAAGCCCAGACGCGGACTAGTCGGGCTCTGCCCAGGAGGAGGGGGAGGCACGGGATCTGGACTTCGGCCGGGATCCACGGGGGGATTGGGTGATCCGGGAACCACTGCAGCACCGGCGGCCACGAGGGAACGTTGGTTGACCACGTAGCGGACCGCTCGCGACGTTGACGGGCCGTAGCTGGTCACCGTGGTGGGAGTGAACACCGCGGTCAGATTGTGTGTCCCGGGTGACAACGACGAGGTCGTCCGGGTTGCCGTGCCGTTGGCGAGGGTCACTGCTGGGCCAAGATTAGCGTCGCCGTCTCTAAACTGCACGGTGCCGACTGCCGTGTTGGGAGTCACCGTTGCGGTCAGCGTTGTCTCGGTTCCCTGGACCGTCGGCGAGGTCGGCGTCGCCATCAGCGTGGTGGCCGTCGCAGTTGCCCCAGAGATCACGAAGGTCACCACCGACGAAGTCGAGGGACTGTACAGGGTCGCATTCGTGGGGGTGAACACCGCGGTCAGCTGATGCGACCCGGCGGTCAAGGTTGTTGTGGTCGTCGCCGCGGTGCCGTTGCTGACCGCCACCGCGGGGCCGATATTGGTCGCCCCGTCTCGGAACTGCACGGTACCGGCTGCCGTGTTGGGGTTCACGGTCGCGGTCAACGTAACTGTGCTGCCCACCACCACCGGGGTGGCCGTGGACGACGCGTTCAGCGTCGTGCTCGTAGCAGTCGCCCCCGAGATCGTGAACGGCACCGCCGGTGACGTTGACGGGCCATAAAGCATCGCGTTCGTGGAGGTGAACACCGCGGTTAGCTGATGCGACCCCACGGCCAAAGTGGAGGTGGTCGTCGAGGCGGTGCCGTTGTCGACCGCCACGGGATCACCGAGGTTGGTGCTGCCGTCTTTGAACTGCACCATGCCAATCGCCGAGGTGGGGGTGAGTGTCGCGGTCAACGTCACCGCCGTGCCTTGGGTGACCGGCGAGGCCGCCGACGTGCTCAACACGGCACTCGTGGAAGTCGGCCCGGAGATCGTAAAGGGTACCGCCGGGGAGGTCGAGGGCCCATAGGCTGCGGGGTTGTCCGGGGTAAACACCGCGGTCAGCAGATGAATACCCACAGTCAACGTCGAGACGGTCGCCGCGGCGGTCCCGTTGCTGACGCTCACCGGAGCGCCGAGATTGGCACTGCCGTCTTTGAACTGCACCTTGCCCGCCGCTGTCGCTGGCGTGACCGTCGCGGTCAGCGTGATCGGAGTGCCTTGCGCGGCCGGCGAAGGTGCAGAGGTACTCAGCGTGGTGCTGGTGACCACCGGAGCGGCCAAGGCGGGTAGCGCGTGGTGGAATGGTCCACTGGTAGACGAGGTCTTTCCCGGGGTGAGCAGCGTTACCCCACTCACCCCGGCCGCGAGCACCAGAACACCCGGCAGCATCAGCGTCGACAACCTGTACTTCCGCACGATGTAGCTTTCCCCTCCAGATCGCCAACCACAGTTGACGACAAAGCCATGAGATTGATAACCGGCCAGCACCTGAAGCGCGAGACACCCCGGGGATAACACCTGAGGTGAGTCGGGACGAAACTTCCGCACCGTTGAGGAGTAAGTCTGCCCCTATAGTCCAACGATCACCGATGTCAACAGTTACGGCCCCTACTCCATTGATATGGCCTGCGCCGCACCACACCCGGGCGCGGCTAGGCCAGGCACCCCCGATGGCTGGTGCGGCACTCGCTAACGCCCCCGATATCGGCTCACAAGATGTTGACCTTGAGTCAGAGCACGCCTGCGCCACCCAAACGAGCGCACGGCGCTGCTCGCGGGAGCTCGGCCGGTTCTTACCCATAGTCAGCAGGAGAAACACCAGCGAGGGACAATGTGCTCTGTAGCGGCCACGATGGGCACTGTGCGGCTACGTCAGTCCCATATGAGTAGATTGAGCACTACGGTGTAAGGCGATTCGTGGCGGCGCCCTCGGCCAGTGAGCGCTACGCTAAAGGCGAGCCTTAACGCCGATGGAGGACTGCTTGGCGCGGTGTATTCCGGTGGCGGGAAGCCTTGTTTGCTTCGTGATCGGCTCGAGCAGTGGTACCTGCGTCCGTGACCACCGCGACGCTGACCGCTGTCACCGTGCTGGGCCGCCCCGTGCTCGGCGCAGCTGCCGTGCTTGTCCAGCAAAGAACAAACCGTCCGCGTCCAAGTCGCCTGGACACCCGAACCCGCCAAACCCACCGAATAGAGTTGAGTCACCGAGCCAAGTTTCGGATAAGATGTATTTATTTGCCCCAGTCCCGTCGGGCCGGAAACGCCGATCTTGAAACAGCCCCCCAGTTCCTTTTTATTTATGGGCCTGAAAAGGTTGGGGCAGGATCTGTTGGTATTGCTGTACTGTTGTGCGGGATCCGCATAGATCGAGGCTGGGGAAGCCATGAATGGTTTGGGTGTCTCGCCCGTTGAATTGCAGGCATGTGGTGCAATGTTGGTACAGTTGTCTGAGGACATTCGTGACGAGCTGGAGACCGTGAGCTCCGGGGTTGATGGGCTGTCGAGCGGGGGATGGCGCGGGGCGGCCGCCGAGGTGTTCACCCAGGCTGGGAGCAGTGGCAGACCGGCGCGCATGAGGGGCTCGACGCGCTGGTGACCATGGGCTGTTTATTAGGCCCCCAGCGGCAGTACTTACGACACGTCAGAAGTCGGCGCCAAAGGCTCGATCGAGCAGGTGAGTGCGGGGTTATTGTGAACGGCGCGTACCGCGTTGGCTTGGCGCAGCTGGCCCAGGTAATTGACCGAGCTCAACCGGTATCTAGAATCCGCGCTGGAGCAGGCCGAGCGGCGGGTGAACCAGTTGCGTGGCGCTCGGCCTGGCCAGGCAGCCCAGGCGCACCAGACAGCTCACGACGAGTGGAAGCGCGAGGCGGCAGACATGCGCGCAAGGTTAACGACCATGCGGGCTATCGCCTCGACCGCCCACTCTAACTACACCAATGCGGTGGCCCCGACACTGCATACTAATTTAATCAAAGTCGGGTTTTCCGCTGCCCGTTGAGCGCTACGACCAGCGAAGGAGCTGACCGACACCATGCGTCAAGCACTGAGCCTGTGTGACCTGGAACCTGCGACGTAACCTAGCAAAGGGTATCCGGCACCGCCACTAGCTGGCACGCTGTCTGAGGTCGTGCTGCTGGACACCGCCCACGGCTGTCTGCATCCGGCGGCTGCTTATGTTGATGTTTGCTGGTCGTCGGGCCTGAGCGCGGTGATCATCTCTTTAGATTGTCGGCGAGTTGGTGGTTCATTTCTCGAGCCGCTTCCACCATTTGGTTTAAGTTCGGGCCTTCTCCTCAAGGAACCTTTGGACGTCGGCTAGAGACAAGTGCCACTCTGAAACTCTATTACCATCCTCGTCGACGACGGTACGTGGGAAAGACAGAATTTCACGGGGCCGCTGGATCGAATTTATGCGCTAGCTCGCCAGGAAAGATGAGCTGGTTTTGTACATACAGCTCGGCGCCGCACGGGTACAGCGGCCATACGGTATAAATTCAGCAGGCGTTGATGTGATGTAGGAGCGGGGCCTCCGCTCCTCGTGACTCCCGGTTCATGCTCGGGGTGGTCATGTCAACGGTTCGAGGAGGCCCCTGGTGAGTGAAGCGTACGTGGGAAGGCAGATTGTCGGGATGGATGTGCATCGGCGTCGGTCGGTGTTGGTGCGGATGACCGAGTCTGGTGAGCGCTTGGAGACGGTGCGGATCTCTAATGATCCGGATTACTTGCGAGCGGTGATGGCTCGGGCTGGGGAGGCCCCGGAGGTGGTGTTAGAGGCCTGTTACGGCTGGTACTGGGCGGCGGACACGCTCGCTGAGTTGGGTGCGTCGGTCCATTTGGCGCACCCGTTGGGGGTCAAGGGCTTCGCCTACCGGCGGGTGAAAAATGACGAACGTGATGCCGCTGATCTTGCTGATCTGCTCCGGATGGGCAGATTGCCGGAGGCCTGGATAGCCCCGCCGGAGATCCGGGAGCTGCGGGAGTTGGTGCGCCACCGGGCCAAGCTCGTCGGGCTGCGTACCAGTCCGAAGTGCCAGGTCCACGCGGTGCTCGCGGGCGCTGGGTTACCGGTGCCGATGAGTGATCTGTTCGGCGCCGGCGGTAGTCAGCTCCTGGAGCGCGCCCCGCTGTCCTCGGCGTGCCGCGCCCGGGTCGATTCGGCGCGCCGGCTGATCGAGGCCCTCGACGGTGAGGTCACCGCGTTCACCAAGCAGGCCGACGCGCGGTGGCCCGGCGGCGTCGTCCGCCGCGCTGTTCGCTGTAGCGCTGGTGGGCGCGGGCGGCTTGCGCCGGGGCCAGCGCGGCGGCTAGCTGCGCCAGATCCGCGCGGGTCATGCCGGTCAGTCGGGGATCGGCCAGCATGTGCAGCGCGGCCGCGCGAGTCTGGGCGGGGTCGCGGACCTCGTCGATTGCGGGCGCAGCGTCCGGGGTGGGCCGCTCGGCCGGGTGCAGGGTGTAGTTCCAGCAGCCGTGCACCGGGTGAGGTTCTAACGGCAAGGCGGCCATCCGCTGTTTGCTCACCGA
>Ga0213881_10000618_pt1 | contig 21018 bp, 20 predicted proteins | sample BarmaccoBMER_R08_FD_160104 | JGI IMG/M metagenome (GOLD analysis project Ga0213881, IMG submission 160104) | Barbacenia macrantha exposed rock microbial communities from rupestrian grasslands, the National Park of Serra do Cipo, Brazil - ER_R08 ... | reverse complement strand
TTTGGGCTTGCGACGATCGACCAGCTTGTCCCGTCGTAGTGCTCAAACAGGCTATCATTGTAGCTGCCGTCGTAGTAGTAGCCGGCCGCCCAACAATCGGTGGAACTGGTGCAACTGACTCCTTGCAGATAGCTCGCCTGACCGATGGAGGGACTCGTCACGATGGACCACGTCGCGCCGTCGTAGTGCTCGATTAGCGAGATGCCGGTTGTCGAGCCAGCGGGCAGAACGTAGCCGACTGTCCAGCAGTCGTTGGGCGCAGCGCAACTGAGACCGAATAGGAAATTTTGCGCTTTAGCTCCGCCGACGTTCGGACTGTCAACTATCGTCCAATTACCAGCGGGGCGAGTTGAAGCATCTGCTCGTTGTTTGGCAGAGGACGCGGATCTTTGCAGGCGAGCGGTGGAGCTACTGCTCGCGAGACTCAGCGTTGCCAGTATGGCGCCGAGGGAGCACAAGAGCGGAGCAACGGCAAAGCGAGCGAGGAGGAATCCACGTTCACGAGACCCGCGCATGTGAATAGTGTTCTGGGGGGAACACGAGATATGTCCTGGGGGGAACACGATTAACTTGTACTGCTTTTGTTGTACACGGAAGAAGTGGCTATTGGCCGGAACTATAATTTATTGGCATTTTCTCTGATTGCCGTGCGCCCGCGTTCTCATACTCGCGATGGAACACTGAGCGGTACCTTGAAGGTGGCAGACCCCAGGTCAGCTCGAACTTGCGCACGAAATGGCTTACATCATTGATACCTACTTCCGCCGCGATTTCTTTCACGCTGTGCAAAGTCGTTTCGACCAGGTCTTTTGCCCGCCGCATTCGTAAGGCGTTGATGTACTGCAAAGGCGACTTACTGGTTTCAGCACGGAAGAGTTGATGCAAACGCGCCGGCGCAAGATGCGCGATCCGGGCAAGTTCCGCGACAGTAAGCTTCTGGTTCAGATGCGCCTCCATGTGAGAAATGACTACTCGCACGCGCGGCTCCATTTTTCGTAAGCCGGCTAGCGCTTAGTACGCCCTTTCCCGGAGTGGCTGGCGCCATTCGCCAGGTGCGGTTTTTTCCGGGTCTTACCGGAAGAGAGAGGCTCGGCCTGTTCCCAGAAGTACTTGAAAAGAATGCTCATACTTTGTGCGAACGGCGTGTGCCGCACGAGCAGGGCGGCGGGTTGGCCGCTGCGCCGGACGAGAGTTGACAGAACCACTTCTTCATCAAAGACGACGAGCTTGTATGGAAGCTCACCGTCAAAGACGCGCGCTTCTTCGCCTCCGGCGATCCAGCCCGCCAAGTACGGCTTGACGCGTTCGTCTTCGACGATGACGCGTTCGTACAATGCCTTGTAACGAACGCCTCGTTTCACTGCCTGCTTCTGCGCCGGATTCCACGGCTGCGGCATGAGAATGGGAGCTTTCACCACGCCTTCGATGGAACGTTTCGCTTCCAGTTGCAGGCGATGAAGCCGTTCTCCGATTAGCTGCGGCGTGCGAATCACCTGCACGGAATCGTCCAGGGCGGCTTCTGCGTGGCCGGCTGCGGCGGCGAGAGAGCAGCCGAGTTCTTTTGCGATGCGCTCACGTTCGGCGATCGTTTCTCGTTCCCGTGAAATGAGCGCGGGCAGCGCTTCATCCGGAGAAACCGCCACGAACCTGCTGCCATGTCCGCGCCCGCCCTCGATCACTCCCTTCCGTAACAGGGACGAGAGCGTGGGATAGACGCTGGTGCGCGGAATGCCGGTCTCGGTGGCGATGGCGGCGGCGCCGAGCGCGCCGTGTTGAACGATGGCGAGATAGACCTGTGCTTCAGCGGGAGAAAAACCGAGCTGCTCGAGCTGCGCATGGTCAGTCTCGTGGGTCACGCCCGCAATTCAGCAGCAAACAAAAATGTTGTCAAGCAATAACAACAAACTTGTTGACGAACTTATTAGACAATTTATACGAATCGCCGCGGAAAAGTCAGCGGTTGGGAGCAACAGCGCTCGCCCTGTACTCAGCCCATCAGCACGTCCTTGTGGCGATGATGAAATGCTGCTGGACGAACTCTCCCGTCTGGCACATCAAAACAGGTGTCATGCGCATTCTGATGATCAGCGCGGAAGCGCCCCCGCTACAGCGCGGCGGCGCTCTCATCGAAGTCCTCGACGCTTTGCCGCGCGAGCTGCGAGAACGCGGGCACGAGGTAAGTGTCGTGCTGCCATTCTATCGCGAGATTCGCGAGGACAACGAAGTGGAGAAGGCCGACACGAAGGTGACGGTGGACATTCGTGTGGGCGAAAAGAGTTACGTGGCGGAGTACCTCGAAGGACGGAGTGCGAGTGGCGTGCAGCTGTTTTACGTGCGCTGCGACGAGTTCTTCGACCGGCCGGAAATCTACGGGGAGCAGGGAACCGCCTACGATGATAACGCGGCACGGTTCATCTTTTTCAACAAAGCCGCGATCGAGCTGGCGCGGCGGCTTACGCCCGCGCCGCAGATTTTGCACGTGCACGACTGGGCGGCAGCACTCGTACCCGCGTATGTGCGCGCGCACAATCTTCCGTTTGCGACAGTGCTGACCATCCATCGCATCGCCGACCAGGGAAGTTTTTGGGGATTGGACTTCGACCTGACCAACCTGCCGCGGCGCTCCTTCAGCCTCGGCGGCGTGGAATTCTTTGGCCGGCTTAATTTCCTCAAAGCCGGCATCGTTTTCGCCGACCGCGTCACCACGGTGAGCGAACATCACAAGCGGGAAATCCTCACACCACAGGGAGGAGAGGGGCTCGACATTGTCGTGCGCGAAAACGCTTACAAGCTCACCGGCATTTTGCCCGGCGCGGATGACGCCCGCTGGAACCCGCAAACTGATTCACTGCTGCCCGCGCAGTTCGATTCAGAAACGCTTTGGGGCAAAACGATCTGCCGCGATGCGCTTCTTGCCGACCTTCAGCTCGCGCCGGCAAGAGCAGCGTACGCCTCCGGGGCTCAGCCACCCGAGCCGAACAGGCCGGAGCATTGCTCCACCGTCGTCTTCGGAATGGTAGCGCGCGTGATCCGCGAAAAAGGGTTCGAGATCCTCACGCCGCTTTTCGACCGCCTGCTTGCGGATGATGTGCGCCTGATCATTCTGGGCGAAGGCGACCCGGCGTTCGAGACTGCGCTGGCCGTCGCCTCGCGTCGTTATCCCACGCGTTTCGCTTACCGGCGTCACTTTGATGAACGTCTTGCTCACCTGATTGAGGCCGGATCGGACATCACACTGGTTCCGTCCCGCTTCGAGCCGGGCGGTTTGATGGCGATGCACAGCCTGCGTTACGGAGCGCTGCCGGTGGCTCATGCCGGCGGCGGCATTCAGGAGATCGTGGAAGATTATGATCCGGCAGCGGACCGCGGCTACGGTTTTCTCTGCTACGAATATTCAGCCGAAGCGTTCTGGGACGCGATCAAACGTGCGCGCGAGGTTTTTGAGCAGCGCGCGATCTGGCTCGACTTGATGCAGCGTGCCATGGCCCGGCGTTTCTCCTGGAGCGCCGCGGCGGAATCTTACGAGCAACTGTATCGCGCCTTATCTGGTGACGCGCAGCTCGCCGCGTGATTTCTCGCGGCCGTACTCAGTCGCCGTAGCCGTGCGGGAATTTCTGGTGCCATTTCCACGCGCTGCTCACAATCGCCTCGAGATTTTCAAATCGTGGGTGCCAGCCGAGCTCGCGCTTGATCTTCTCCGACGCGGCGATCAGGCGCGGCGGGTCACCCGGCCGGCGTGGTTTCTCGATCGCTGGGATGTCTGCGCCAGTGACGTGCCGGCAGGTGTCGATTACCTCACGCACGCTTGAGCCGCCGCCGGTGCCGAGATTGTAGTACGCGCTCCGCTCCGCGTTGAGCGCGAGAATGTGCGCGCGAGAGAGATCCAGGATGTGAATGTAATCACGAATGCAAGTGCCGTCCGGCGTATCGTAATCCGTGCCGAAAATGTCCACCTGCGCCTTTTGCCCGAGCGCGACCTTGAGTACGTTCGGGATCAGGTGCGTTTCCGTGCGGTGATCTTCGCCGAATTTATTCGATGCGCCCGCGGCATTGAAGTAGCGCAGAGCCACGAAACGCAGGCCGTATATTTCGCCATACCAGTACAGGATTTTCTCGAAAGCGAGCTTGGATTCGCCGTATGGATTTATCGGGTGCTGCGGCTGGCTTTCATCGATCGGGACACGCTCGGGCGGCCCGAACGTGGCGCAGGTGGAGGAGAAAACGATGCGCCGGCAATCAGCCGCGAGCATCGCATCAAGAAGATTAAGGCCACTACAGATGTTGTTACGAAAGTACTTGGACGGGTTCTGCATCGACTCGCCCACGAGCGCGCTTGCGGCAAAATGCATCACCGCCTCGGGTTTCACCGCACGCAGTGTTGCCATCGTTTGCTCCCGGTCGGCGAGATCGCCTTCGATGAAGTACGCTCGAGAATCAACTGCCGCGCGGTGGCCTTCCGTCAGGTTATCGAGAATAGCGACCTCGTAGCCCTCATCGAGCAACAGCTCCGCGCAGATGCTTCCGATGTATCCCGCGCCGCCCACGACAAGAATTTTCACACCGCTAAGGTGGCGCAAGTTTTCAACTTGCGAAGTGATTAGGCGGCAAGTTGGAAACTTGCCCCACGATCAAAGCTGGCGATCAGCCGGCTTCTTCTTGTTCAAAGCGAGCAGCATTTTGCGCACACCTTTGTTCCGCGCGCGCGGCGTGAGCACTTTCACGCTCTGTGCGTCTGACCCCCATTGCAGAATATCGATGTCCACGTGGCGCACGCCCCACTGCTGCATCGCGAGCATCGAGGTTTTGTAAAGGTCGATGGTGTTGGTGCCGATGAGCGCTGCTCCGTAATCATCGATGATGTACTCCTCAGTGGTTCCGACGACGCGGAAGCGGGTACCGATCGGAAAGCGTGACCAGTCCGAAGCGGCGCTACGCACGATGCGGCCGGAGAGATACTCGCCGACAGCGTTACGGCTGGTGCCTTCGCGCTTGCAGTAGGCAGTAGTGCGAACATGCACGCGCTGGCATTTCGGCGCGCTGGCAGTGTGCAGGGCAGGGGCTGCCGCGCAGCTGGCGAGAAGTCCAGCGGCGGCAAATGTAAACGTAAGTCTCAGCCAAGCGGCAGCTTGCAAATCGTGCGTTTGATAGCTGTTGCCGCCGAATGGCGCAAGGAATAATTTGCGCGCCGTGCGCATGGGGGGAGTCTCACTGACGCAGGTTTATGTAGCAGAAAACGTGCTGCTGGATGCCCGACTTGCACTTTTTCACGAGCGCGAAAACTGGCTGGCCGTGGCCGATTTGCACTTTGGTTTCGAGCTGAGCCAGCGCGCTGCCGGCCGCCTTGTGCCGTTCTGGGGAATGGAGCGGGCCAGCGCACGCATATTCGAGCTGCTGGATGAGTACAAGCCGCGCCAGCTCGTCTGTGTGGGCGATCTCGTGCACGATCACGCTGCGCGCGAACCGCTGCGCGAACTGTTCGCCGCCCTGAGCGCCCGATGCGAAGTGATCGCGATTGCCGGGAATCACGACCGCGGATTGCGCCGTTTTATCGAGCTGCGCGATTCATTCACGACCGAACAATTTGAATTTCGGCACGGTCATTGCGAAAGCCAGCGCAGCAGCCGTACTCAGATCATTGGACATTTTCATCCCGCCGCCACGCTGCGCGATGGCGCCGGTCTGCGGCTCAAGTTTGCGGCGTTCATCCAGGAAAACGATTGCTGGATTCTGCCAGCGTTCTCGCCCTGGTCAGCCGGGGCTGAATGGAGGCAGAACGAGTCCAGCCGCGTGTGGATTTGCGCGCCCGGCCGGATTTTCTCTCTGGCCGAGTGTCCCGCTTAAACGTGCGCTCCGTCCAGCTCCGTGGTGCAATGCGGGCAGCGCGTGGCTTTGATCGGGATCGTCATCGCGCAAGCTGGGCAATCTTTCGAGACCGGCGGCGCTGATGGGGCGGGGCGTTTCATCGCGTTGATCGCTTTCACTAACAGGAACACAGCGAAGCCCACGATCAGAAAATTGATCAGCAGCGTGATGAAATTCCCGTAGTTCCATGTGACGGCCCCGGCTTTGGCTGCGTCCGCCGGCGTAGCGAACACCGCTCCGCCGGGCGCTTTCTTGAGTACTAGGAACAGATTATCGAAGTTCAGGCCGCCCGTAATAAGGCCGAGCGGCGGCATGATAATGTCTTTAACGAGCGAGGTCACCACTGCGCCAAATGCAGCGCCGATGATGACGCCGATCGCGAGGTCCAGCGCGTTACCTTTGACGGCGAATTCTTTGAATTCCTTCCACATGCGCCGATGGCTTAGCTGGCGAGAACGATATTTACAAGCTTCTTCCGCACGATGATCACCTTGCGAATCTCTTTGCCGGCCACGAGCTGCTGGATTTTAGGCAACGCCAGCGCTGCGCTTTTGAGCTCTTCCTCGGTCGCTTCGAGCGATGCGCGAAATTTGTCCCGCAGCTTTCCATTCACCTGCACGATCAGCTCCACCTCGTCCTCGACAAGCAGCGCTTCGTTGTACTTCGGCCACGGGTGACTCGTGATTTCCGGCGGCAAGATCGGGAACTTCGCGCCCATCTTCTCCCACAGCTCCGAAGTAATGTGCGGCGCAAACGGATTGAGCAGAAGCAGGAGCGTGCGCATCGCCGAAACTGGAACAACCGCGGCATTCGTGAAGGCGTTAACGAAGACCATCATCTGGGAAATCGCGGTATTGAATGAAAGCGATTCGATGTCTTCCGTTACTTTCTTGATCGTGGCGTGCACGACCTTCCCCTGCGCTTTCTCCGGCGCGATCTCCTGGATCCGTGGCGAGAGTTCCCATGCCGCGGCCTGCGTTTCATCCATGAACAAACGCCAGACGCGGGCGAGGAAACGCGAGACACCTTCAACGCCCCGCATGCTCCACGGTTTCATTTGCTCGAGGGGTCCCATGAACATCTCGTAACAGCGAAAAGCATCTGCGCCGTAGGCGTCGATCACCTCGTCAGGATTGACTACATTGCCGCGGGATTTGGACATCTTCTGGCCGTCTTCGCCGAGGATGATTCCCTGGTTGACCAGCCGCTGAAATGGCTCCGGAGTAGAAAGGTAACCGAGATCGAAAAGTACCTTGTGCCAGAAGCGGGCGTAAAGCAGATGCAGTACGGCGTGTTCAGTGCCGCCGACATAAAGGTCAACTCCGCCGGGCAGTCCATCGCTGCCCGCTGTCGGCGCGCCTGGCGGTCCCGCTCTACCCATCCAGTACCGCTCAGCTTCTTCCCCGACGAAGCGCTGGGCGTTGCGCGGATCACAAAAGCGCAGGTAATACCAGCACGATCCGGCCCATTGCGGCATGGTGTTCGTTTCGCGTGCGGCCGTTTCCGAGTAGCGGATCCAGTCGCGCGCTTTCGCCAGCGGCGGCTCGCCCGTGCCTGTCGGTTTGAAGTCGTTCAAATCAGGCGCTGTGACCGGCAGCTCGTGGTCGGTCACTGCCCGGTGTTTTCCGTTCTCCCATATGATCGGGAACGGTTCACCCCAGTAACGCTGGCGCGAGAATAACCAGTCGCGCAGCTTGTACTTAATCGCGCCCCGGCCAAGCCCGCGCTCAGCCAGCCACGCAGTGATTTTCTTCTTCGCCTCGGCCGTCGGCAATCCTTCGATGACGGCTGAGTTGACGGCTCGCCCTTCGCCGACGAATCCTGTCGCCGGTTCGCCATTCAGCGGCTGAACAACTTCGGCGATCCTGAGCCCGTACTTGCGCGCAAACTCCAGATCACGCTCATCGTGCGCCGGCACGCCCATGATCGCACCCGTCCCGTACCCGAGCAGCACGTAATCGGCGATCCAGATCGGAATCTTTTCGCCGCTGGCCGGATTGATCGCGAACGCGCCGGTAAAGACGCCGGTTTTCTCCTTCGCCAGTTCCGTTCGCTCGAGCTCCGATTTACGGGCAGCTTGTTCGCGGTACTCGCGCACGCTTGTGCGTCGCTCTTTCGCGGCGATTTCTTCGACGAGCGGATGCTCCGGTGCCAGCACCAGGTAAGTGGCGCCGTAAAGCGTGTCCGGCCGGGTGGTGAAAACACGAATGCCCGTACTTCGCCTTTCGCCTGCGGCAATTTTGAACTCGATCTCCGCGCCTTCGCTTTTTCCAATCCAGTTTCGCTGGAGCAATTTGATGCTTTCCGGCCAATCGAGGCGATCAAGCTCATCGATCAGCCGCTCGGCATACGCCGTGATGCGCAACATCCATTGCCGCATTGGCCGGCGCACCACCGGGAATCCGCCGACTTCGCTTTTGCCATCGACCACTTCCTCGTTCGCCAGCACGGTGCCGAGCTCAGGGCACCAGTTAACCGGCACATCGGCAACATAGGCGAGCCGCACACTATCTGGATCAGCGCCGCGGTAGGTGGCGATCGGCTCCGCGCGCTGCGTCTCCGGATTGAACCAGGAGTCGTAGATCTGAAGGAAAATCCACTGCGTCCATTTGTAGTACTCTGGATCAGTCGTGTTGATCTCGCGCTGCCAGTCGTAGGAAAAACCGATGCCTCTTAGCTGTGACTTGAAACGCGCAACATTCTCGCGCGTCGTAGCCGCCGGATGCTGCCCGGTTTTTATGGCGTACTGTTCGGCCGGCAAACCGAACGCGTCCCAGCCCATCGGATGAAGCACGCTGAATCCGCGCATTCTCTTATAGCGCGCGATGATATCGGTCGCGGTGTAACCTTCCGGATGGCCGACGTGCAGCCCGGCCCCGCTGGGATAGGGAAACATATCGAGGACGTAGAATTTTGGCCGGGCTGGATTGAAATTTTGCTCGCCGGGGTTCGGCGCGTGAAAAAGCTGGCGCTCATCCCAGATGCGCTGCCATTTCGGCTCGAACTGGTCGAAAGGATAGGGCTTACGGCGCTCGCTCATTCGGGAAAATATCGCTTAGGAAAGCAGGAACGCAGGAAAGATAAATGGATTTGATGTTCGCGACGCGTAATCGGCATAAGACGCGCGAATTGGCCCAGCTCCTGGGGCCAGACTACGCCGTGCGCGACTTAACTGGTGAGTACGGCGCGCCGGAGATCGACGAAAACGGGAGCACGTTTTTGGAAAACGCACGGATCAAGGCGCGCACTATCTCCCGATACTTGCCGCAGCAGATTGTGATCGCCGACGATTCCGGCCTTATCGTGGACGCGCTCGGGGGCGCCCCGGGCGTTTTTTCGGCGCGCTATGCCGGCGCGCAGGCGAGCGATGCGGAAAATATCGCCAAACTGCTCCGGGAATTGGATCGCTGTGGTCATACGGAGTCGCCGGCGCGGTTTGTCTGCGCGATCGTACTCGCCATCAACGGCCGTATCATGTTCGCCACGCAAGGCGAGGCAGCCGGCAGAATCATACGGCCGCCCCATGGCACAAATGGCTTCGGCTACGATCCGGTTTTCATCCCCGCTGGTTTTGAGAAGACTTTCGGCGAACTGCCGAACGAGGTAAAAAACAACATCAGCCACCGTGCCGCCGCCGCGCGCAAAGTACGGCTCTTCTTGCAAAAAAGCGGGATTAAAAAAGACGCCGCCGGTCAGTGATTCGTCGCCGGCGCGGCGCGAATCTGGTACCCGACCTTCTGAATGCCGACCTGCCGCACCTTGTCCAGTACGGCAATGACGTCACCATGGATTGACATCATTTCTGCGCTGATCGAGACCTTGATGTTGGGATTGGCGGCATGGAGCTTGTAGAGCGTCGGCAGCACTTGGTCGTCATTGACGAATTGATTGTCGAAGAAGACGGCGTTCCCTGGCGACACGCGGATCGAGACGGTGTCTTTCACGTTCGTCGTGGGAGGCGGCGCGCCGGCAACCGGCAAATTCACCCTGATGCCTTTCATGTGTGTCTGGCTGAGGCTGACCATCATGAAGCTGGCCAGCAGAAAGAACATGATGTCGATGAGCGGAATGATCTCGATCCGCGCCCGCTTCTTCGGCAATGGCGAAGCGACATGCATGGCTAGTACGAAGCTCCCGTCATCGTGAACGTGATGGGAATCTTTACCCTAGGCGCGCATGCACCTGGTTTGAACCGCCATCGTTTAAAGGCGCTCAGTGCCGCATTGTCGAGAATCCCATTGCCGATGCTCTGCGCCATGGTCGCCTCTATAACGCTGCCACTCGCGACGTCAACAGTGAGCAGCGCAACACCGCTGCCGGTGATGTGCCGGCTGCGAGCTTCATAGGGGTACTCAGGGCGCGGTGCGCTGACGGCAACCGCTTTCGCGCCCGAGGCAGTCATGGTGCCCGGCGGCCGCGGCGGTCCAGCGACCTGCGGAGCTTTGATCGGTTGCCTCGTTATCTTAGTTGTCTTCGGTGGAGGAGTTTGTTCCTCACGAAATTCAGGTTGTATATCTGGCGGAGGCGGCGTTTCCGGTACCGGAATGTCTTCCGGTGGCGGCGTCGGCTCGTCCGCAGGCGGTTGATCAAGCGTCGCTTCGATCGTTGCCGTGGGAATGTTCGAGGTGTCCACCGGTGGCGGTTCTTTGTGAAACGCTACGGCCACAGCAATGCCGTGAATCGCCAAAGCCCCGCCGAAAGCTGCGAGCACCTGCCATCGTGGCGCGGGTTTGTAGAGGAGTGGTCCCATAGCTACGGTCCCGCTGGCCCAGGCGCAGGCACGCCTTTAGCCGCCTCGCTTTTAATTTCGAAAGCGATCTTGTAAAAACCCTGCTGCCGCAAGATATCGAGTACACGAATGATGTTCCCGTGCACCGTATCGCGGTCGCCACGGACAAACACCTTCGCGTCGGGATTCTCCTGGTGTACTTTCGCCAAAGTAGCGGCCAGCGCGTCGTAGGTAACCTTCTGCTTGTCGTAGTACGGGTAGCCGTCGGTATCGACTGAGACGCTGATGTAATCACGTTTTGACTGCGTCTCGCCGGAACTGCCCGTCGGCAGATTCACCTTGATGCCTTTCATGTGCACCTGACTCAGGCTCACCATCATGAAGCTGGCGAGCAGGAAAAACATGATGTCGATCAACGGAATGATCTCGATCCGCGCCTTTTTGTGCGGAATGGGAGTTCCAACTCGCATGGCTTGCCTCTAAATGGACGAGCGGGTCGCCGCCGACGGTGTATCCGTCGTGACGTCCACTTCCCGGGCTCTGTTTTGCGCTTCCAGCATGACTTCCAGGTTTGTCGCAGCGGTTTGCAATTCGAACTCAAGGTTAGACACGCGGGAAGTGAAAAAGTTAAACGGAATCAGCGAGAAAATCGCGATGCCAAGACCGCACGCCGTCGCGATCAGCGCTTCGGCGATACCGCCCGTGACCGCCTGCACCGCCAACTCCTCGTTGCCTAGGAAACTGAACGAACGGATCAGACCGGTGATCGTGCCCAGCAAACCGAGCAACGGCGCCAGCGTCACCAGCGTATCCATGACAACAAGGAAACGCCCGGCGCGCTTGATCTCGATGCCGGCCGCCACCTGAAGCGCGCCTTGCAGAGACGCGTGCTGATGGTTCAAACCATTCCACATCATGCGCAGAACCGGGTCACGCGTTCCGCGGCTCAGGCGCGACGCTTCGCCGATGTCGCCATTCTCGATGGCGGTAAAAACTTTCTCGATGCGTTTCGGGTCGCGGCGCATCCAGCGGCCAAGCCACCAGAAAACACGCTCGAGCACGACGGCCACGGCGATGATCGAGACAATCAGGATCGGCCACATGATGGGGCCGCCTTTTCTGAAGTTGTCGATAAGGAAGTTAGTCCAGCCCTGCTTCTCGGCCGGTGTAGCTGATGGCGAAGCCGATGCCGCCGGGGACGCCGCGCTCAGTGTAGCGGAAACAGCGGGACTTGGCATTGTGCCCGGTGCGCCGGGCGATGTCGCGCTCAAGGGCGGCGCTGTCGCTGCGCCGGTCACGCCCGGAGCTCCAGGCGACGTAACTGCCGCAGCACCTGGCGAAGTCGCCACGCCCGGCGGCGGAACGGCCGGGGCGGCTGGCGTCACCGCCGTAGCAGGGGTTTGTCCCGCCGCTGGCGGTGGCGGGTTTTGCCCAAGGGCGGTGGCGAATGCGGCAGTAAGGGCGAGCGAGACGGTCAGGAATGTTTTCATAGAGAGGTGGAGTTTAAAAGCCGGCCGTAAGATTGATCTAGTTATCCCAGAGCCAATCATCCGGAGTCCAGCAAAACTTTTCATCTGAACAGTTGCCACGTTATTTTTTTCTAACGCTGGCGTTTAATATCGAAACAGCTGAGCGCGCGGGATGTAAGATGCAGCAGCGAAATCTCTTCGGCGCATTTACTGGCGCGGGGCAGAGTTCCGCACGCTGTTGCGCAGAGGCGCCCACTCGGCAATGCGCGCCTCGAGCCGGTCGCCGTCCCGTAGCGGCCCCACGCCCGAAGGCGTTCCGGTCAGAATCACGTCACCCGGAAGCAGCGTCAGCTGTTGCGCGGCAAAGGCGACGATTTCAGCCACCGGATAAATCATCTGGCTCGTGCGCGCCCGCTGCCTGGGCGCGCCATTTTGCCGAAGCGTAATCTCCACGTCAGCCACATCGACCTCGCGGTAAACGAACGGGCCGACCGGCGTGTAAGTGTCAAAGGATTTGCAGCGGCCAAATTGTTTTTCGCTCTTTTGTAAATCGCGGTCGCTGATATCCAGGCCGATCGTGTAGCCAAATACGTGATCGAGCGCGCTCTCGCGGCTGACATTTTTCGCGCGCTTACCCATCACAATCGCCAGCTCCGTCTCGAAATCCGTCTGGTGTTCGGGAAACGCGATCTCGATCACACCTTCGTGCGGCAGAAGCGAGCTCGGCGCCTTGAACCAGATCAACGGTGTACCGAGCGGGGTCCGTTTCATTTCGGCGATGTGCTCGGCGTAGTTCAAACCCACCGCGATGAGCTTTGATGGTGCGACGGGCAGATCGATTCGCACTTCGCCCAATCCGGCGATTTCGCCAGTGCGCTCGAGACCGAGCCAGTACGGCTGGCCGAGGATTTGCACTTCGTCCCCGACCAGCTCGCCGTAGAAAAACCGTTCACCTGCGCGAAACCCTCCGAACACCCGCATGCCGCATTGTAGGGCAACAGCTCCCGTTGCCCACTTAAATCAACTACTCCGGCTCGAGCCCGATGAAGTCGCGCACCGGTTTGTCTTCGCTGATCGAAAGTACGCTACCATCACTTCGCTGAAACCAGAATGCGCTGGACGATCCGCCATCCAGGTTCATCGCGCGCCAGAACGGCAGATCATCAGCAAGCGAACGGCTGGTCAACACCGCGGACAATTCGGCCAGTGTCAGATCGGTCGAAATTCCGATCGCTGCCCTGCCGCCGCGCAGGGTCGCGGCAAAAGTACGGCGCGCCGAGCGCACACCATTGAGGCTCGCCACCCAACGACCGCGCTCCACCAGCAGCGGCCCGCATTGCAGCGCCGCCTCGTACTTTCGCTCGCGGGAAAACTCACCCGCACGCATAATCTCGATGCCGCGTGGCGATGCGCAAAGTACGGCGGTGAGCAACCGCGCACGAATGAGCGGTGACGTGCCAGCGCCGTCGATAATACGCAACCCGAGCGGCTTGGATTCTGTATCGAAATAGCCGCCGTTTACTCCGGCGACGCACTTCTCGCGCTGCATCGTGTCGCTCAGACTGGCCGCACCGCCCGCGTTATCGATGACGCGGAGTCTGGCGGTTTTGGCAGAGAACAAAACAAGATCGAGCGCGGCGTGTTCGCCGTTGTTCTCCAGCACGATGTGGCAGTGCTCGATGCCATGAGCCGAGGCCGGCTCGTACTTTGTGGCGGTGACATTCCACTCCGCGTGTCCAAGTCGGGCAAGGGCAAAAACGACCAAGAGCGCCGAAACTTTTCGCATATTACTATTTGTCAGTAGCTGTTGAACGGGGCGCAGCTGTACTTACTCAAGACGAGCCGATCCCTACTTCACGCCAGTGGCAAACACCGTCTGGAAGTTCGGGCTCTGTCTTTCGCGAGAAACGACGCGCACATCAATGTCGCGAAAGCCGCCGCGCTCGAGCATCTCGTGCAACTGTACTTCGCTGAAGCCAAGCCAATGATCCGCGTACAGCTCACGCGCCTGGTCGAAACGATGCGCCAGCAGGTCAAGGATGACGAGCCGCCCCTTTTTCTTGAGCATGCGATGCGCGGCGGCAATGGCTCTCTCCGGCCGAATGGCATGATGCAAAGCCTGGCTTAAAATGGCGAGATCGATGCTGTTTCTCTCGATGGGCGGATCCTGGATGTCACCCAGGCGATACTCAAGGTTCCTCAAGCCGTGCCGTTTCGCCAGCGCCGATCCAAACTCGACCATTTTCGGCGAGTTATCGATGGCGATGATCTTGCGGGCTTTTCTCGCCAGTAGTTGCGAGAGCGTTCCTTCGCCGGCGCCCAGGTCTGCCACTGTCATTGCCGGCAGCAGGGTGATCAGCGTGTGAGCCAGTGCCTCCCACGAGCGCCCGGGCACATAACTGCGGCCGAATTTTCCCGCCAGTTCATCGAAGTACTCGCGCGCTTTGTCCTGGCGCTTGCGTAACGCCAGTTTCAGCGCGGTGCGATCGCGCGCCGCTTCCGGAATCTCATGGGCCATCGCACGGAGCAGCTCGTGCAAGTGCGACCCGGCTCCATTCCGTTGCGTTTCCGCGCCATAGTACACGTGTTTGCCGGCACGCCGGTCAGTCACCGCCCCGGCGCGCTTCAATTGCGCCAGGTGACTGGAGATGCGGGACTGGCCCATCCCAAGGATTTCCTGCAATTCGGCCACGGAAAGTTCTTCCTGCTGTAGCAGCAGCATCATTCGCAGGCGGGTAGGATCGGCAATGACCCGCAGCAAATTAATCATTGACGGCATCGCGGTGCGCCACGATACATCCACATATCATGATGCGTCAATACGTTGGTTTTCTTCTCCGCTCAACACGCACCCTCGGCTGATCACCGTCCATGCTTCGCCGCTTTATCTTCGCTTCGGAATCCGTCGGAGAAGGTCACCCCGATAAGGTTTGCGACACCATTTCTGACGCCATACTTGATGCCTGCCTGACCCGGGACAAACGCAGCCGCGTGGCCTGTGAAACGTATGCGAAAAGCAACGTGGTCGTTGTGGGAGGTGAAATCACTGTCCCGAATCTCCCGAAAGGCGCTCACCTCGAGGACGTCATCCCGATAAATCAGATCGTGCGCGAAACGGTGCGCGACATTGGCTACGTCCACGACGACGACGTGTTTCACGCGAAAAAGATTTTCGTGAACACCGTCATTACCGATCAATCCCACGACATCGCGCAGGGCGTAGATGCCAGGCGCGCCAGAGGCAAAAAATCGGCGGAACAGGGAGCGGGCGACCAGGGTCTCATGTTCGGTTTTGCCTGCGACGACACGCCCGAGCTGATGCCGGCGCCGATCATGTTCGCCCACCGGCTTGGGCGCGAGCTAACGAGGATTAGGAAAAGTGGCAAAGCTGAGTGGCTGCGCCCCGATGCCAAGTCGCAGGTCTCAGTCATTTACGAGAACGGCAAGCCGGTAGGTATTTCCAATGTGGTAATCTCGACGCAGCATACGCCGGAGAAGGACCACGATGAGATCGAGAAGTTCTGCATCGAGAAGATCATCCGCAAGGTCCTGCCGAAGTCGATGCTGAACGGAACTACTCAGTTCCTGATTAATCCCACCGGCCGTTTCGTTATCGGCGGACCGCAGGGAGATACCGGTTTAACTGGACGCAAGATTATCGTGGATAGTTATGGCGGCTGGGGGCGACACGGCGGCGGCGCCTTTTCCGGCAAGGACCCGAGCAAAGTAGATAGAAGCGCAGCTTACATGGGACGCTGGGTAGCTAAGAATGTAGTAGCTGCCGGACTGGCGGCGCGTTGCGAGATCCAGTTCGCCTATGCCATCGGCTATCCTGAGCCGGTTAGTATGAACATCAACACTTTCGCGACAAATACCGTTCCCGAAGAAGCGATCGAGCGCGCAGTGAAACGCACCTTCTCGTTCAAACCAGCTGATATTATCGATCAGCTCAATTTGCTCCGGCCTATTTACCGCAAAACAACTAACTACGGTCACTTCGGGAAGGATGATCCGGACATCACCTGGGAGAAAGCCGATAAAGCAGCTGAGTTAAAAAAAACAGCGAAGTAAAACCATGAGTACAGCTACCAAGGAACGCACGAAAGCACAGGACTATAAAGTCGCTGACATCAACCTGGCTGACTGGGGACGCAAAGAAATAGGCATCGCGGAGAAGGAGATGCCCGGATTGATGGCAATCCGCGAGAAGTACGCCCCAGGCAAACCATTGGGAGGTGTGCGCGTGACCGGGTCGCTTCACATGACCATTCAAACCGCGGTGCTGATTCAGACGCTGGTCGAGCTCGGGGCTACAGTGCGATGGGCCAGCTGCAATATCTTCTCGACGCAGGATCATGCCGCGGCGGCAATCGCCCACGCGGGCGTGCCAGTCTTTGCCTGGAAAGGCGAGACGCTGGAGGAGTACTGGTGGTGTACTTACCAGGCGCTTTCGCATCGAGAGGGGAAAGGGCCGCAACTGATCATTGATGATGGTGGTGACGCGACTCTCCTGATCCATAAAGGATATGAGCTGGAAGAAGGAAGCGAATGGGCGAAGTCGCCTTCGGCGAACAGAGAAGAGCAGGTAATCAAAGACCTGCTGCTGGAAATACAGCGCGAGAATCCTTATCGCTGGCACGAGCTGGTGAAGGAATGGCGCGGAGTTTCAGAAGAAACGACCACTGGCGTACACCGGCTTTATAAGATGTTTCAGGAAGGACGGCTGCTTGTTCCTGCGATCAATGTGAACGATTCAGTGACCAAGTCGAAGTTCGATAACCTCTACGGTTGCCGGCATTCACTGGTGGACGGATTGAACCGGGCACTTGACGTGATGATTGCCGGGAAAGTCGCAGTAGTTTGCGGCTACGGTGATGTAGGCAAAGGGTGCGCCCAGTCGCTTCGAGGTCAGGGCGCGCGCGTAGTTATTACTGAGATCGACCCGATCAACGCGCTGCAAGCTGCCATGGAAGGGTACGAGGTAACGACACTCGAGGAAACTCTGGGGCGCGGCGATATCTACGTGACCACAACCGGCAACGTGGATGTGATCCGGCTCGAGCACATGGAACGTATGAAAGACCAGGCGGTGGTGGCGAACATAGGACACTTCGATAATGAGGTGCAGGTGGACCGCCTAAACGGAGCAGAAGGTGTAACACGGACCAACATCAAGCCGCAGGTGGATAAGTACACCTTTGAGGATGGTCACGAGATATTTCTGCTCGCGGAAGGCAGACTTGTTAACCTCGGTTGTGCGACAGGGCATCCCAGCTTCGTTATGTCGAACTCATTTTCCAACCAGGTGCTGGCGCAGCTGGATCTGTGGAAGAACAAGGATAAGTACAAAACGGGTGTCTATGTTCTTTCGAAGCAGCTGGACGAGGAAGTGGCCCGGCTGCATCTCGAAAAGATCGGGGTAAAGTTGACGACACTTACGGACGCTCAGGCGAACTATCTCGGTGTTCCGGTTGAAGGCCCGTACAAATCCGAGCACTATCGCTACTAGAACGCGCCAGTAAGTACGCTGTTATCCTGAGCGAACGGGAGGCGGAGTAGAAGAACTTGGCGGCCGCTGAGAGGTGACATGGCGGCATCCCTCGACTTCGCTCGGCATGACATCCCATTCTATTTACGAGATGCCTGACTTCAGCATCTATTTGCCAGTCGGCGGGACTTCGCGGCAAAAATAGCGAAGCTACATCACGTTCCAGCGCGGCTTACCGGTTTTGCGATCCGTTTCCCATAAGCGTTTGCCGCCGAGAAATGCGTTGCGATTATGGCCTGGATGTACTCCGGCGGGCAAGCGGCCCATGTTATGGACGTTGCCGCCGCCGAGTATGATGGCGTCCGCGATGAACGCGCGTTTCAGTTGCAGGATGGCGTAACGTACTTCACCGCGCCAGGCGCGTCGGCCGAGGCGTTCCAGGCCGGGTTTGCCGAGCCGCAGTTCTATGCGCTTGTGATCGCGGTAGGGAAGGTGGCCAAGTTCGAGCGATAAAACATTGTTTGACCAAACCAGGGCGGAGCCGAGCCCGGTACCAAGCCCAAGGAACAAAGTACGCCCGGCCACGTGGCTGCCGAGCGCCTGCATGGCGGCGTCATTGACGACGCGGACCGGCTTGTCCATGACGCGCTCCAATTTGAACCCTTTCCATTCCTTCCGCAGGTGCGTGGGCGCGCTGATGATTTTCCCGTCCCGCACCGGCGCGGGAAAGCCTATCGACACCTTATCGAACCGGAGATCGCGCACAGTGCGATGGAATTGCGCGACGAAATCGCGGGGCCGCATCTCCGGCCCGGAGTCAAACTGGAGCGAGCGCGCCGGGGACATCATGATTTTGACATGAGAACCGCCGATATCGATGACCAGGACGCGGTCCTTCATCCGAGCTGAAGTGAACGTTTACTCGCCGATGCCGATCGAGCGGCCGAAGCGTTTGAAAACGCCCGGGCGCTCCGTCTTCTCAACGGCCTGCGGCGGCCAGCACTCGACGATTTCGAGGGCGAGGAAACGGAAAAGCGTGAGCCGCGCGAATTTCAAGTCAAGCCGGAGATTGCGCGCGATCTGCGCGATGGAGCGGCTGCCGTTGAACTGTGAGGCGAACTGCGCTTCGGCCACGCTGAGCCGAAGCTTTTGCACCCGGTCAAACCCATCCCGTGTGTAGGCGGGAATGTAGCTGGGGTCGCACTCGATCTGGTCGGCTATTTCCGGGTATTGGATGAGGCGAAGCGTAGCCAATGCCCAATGATCAACATCTTCTTCGCCGGGAGTTTCGCGCGCGAAATCCGGAAGCGGATCAAGCGACTGAAATGCGACGCGGACACGCGGCGCGCACCACAATTGCGCGAAGAGTTTCTGCCCATAGTGCTGCACCAACTGCAAGGCCGGGTCGCGCAAAATGAGATCGTCGCGAAGGAGCGGCAGGAAAAGCGGCGCGCCCGTTCGCCGTTGCGCGTCGCGGGCCTGCTCGAGGCGCTCGGGATCGACGTTAACCAATGTGATGGGCGCCTCTCCGCAGTAGACGTCGGCATCGCGCGTACTGACGAGTAGTATCTTGCCCTCACGGGCGTAAAGCTCCACGTCGCCTTTGCTCCATGAGCAACGCAGCACGCCGCTTAGTTTTTCGCGCGAGATGATGTGCAGAGCGCGGCCAAGTGGGAGAAAGCTGGTATCGCCGGCAAAGTACAACTCTGTACTATTTTCGCGATGCTCCGGGACAGCCGTAATGCCGCCGTGGCTCGGACTGTTTTTCTCGTCATCAACGGCGTTCTCATGCCAGAGAGGCTCGGGCGCGGTTTTCATTTCCGGTTCGCCTTCTGGCACGATCACATTCGCGACTTCCGTTGGGAACGCCGGCTCGGATGGGCGTTCGGCAAAATCGGCTGTTTCGTATCCCTCCGGTTTCGGCAGGTGCTGCTCGACTGCTTTGAGCAACATGTCGGAGGAAAACGGCTTGTTCAGAATGGCGAGAACGTTCGGATGTTGCGCCTGTGCGCTTGCCAGGTCCGCACCAAATCCCGACATGTAAAGTACGGGAATGCCGGCGGTGTCTTGGTCTTCGTGCAGCCGGCGGCTGACCTCATCTCCGCGCAAATCCGGCAGCAGATAATCGAGCAGGATCAGGTCCGCCCGCTGAGCACGAGCAGCTTCCAGCCCTTCTTCGGCCGTGGCCGCGACGGTGACATCGTAGTTCGCTTCACTGAGGATTTCCTGCACGAAGGTGAGGAGCATGAGGCTGTCATCGATGACGAGAATGCGCTGGCGTTGTGAAGGCGCGAGCTTCTTGCGTTGGGCTCGGCGCTCGCTTGTCTCGTCCACTTTGCGCACCGCTTCCATGAGCAGGAACTGCCAGTCGGTATTGATAGTACGTGGCGGCGTGCCCGCGCCGGAAACCTCTGAGATTTTGCCCCCTTTCCAGCTGACGATTTCGTTGAATGCGTCCACGCCTTCCGAGCGGGGCGTGCTGGCGTGGCGCACCTGCCCATCCTCGAAATAGACGCGCGCCCGCTCGCCGGCCGGCCCGGTAAACTCCAGGGCGGAAGTAGCGCCGCTCATGCATTTAAGCTGAATGATATCTGACAAATGCAAATCGCTCAGCGTGCCTTGGAAATTTTGTCCGCTCTCGTTTTCCGGGGCGTGCACGAGCGTCTGGACAAGGGTGATGAATTCCGCTTCCGGCAGCGGTTTCTCCAGAAAGTGAATGCCGCCAGTACCGGCGAGCTGTTGCCGTTGCGGCTCAAGATGAACGCCGCTGAGTACGATGGCGCGCGCGTTTGGCACGCTTGTGCGTAAATCCAGCAGGAAATCGTGGCCGAGATCCTTCGCGGCATCGAGGTCGAGGACGAAGAGATCAGGCCGATCGCTTATCGTGATTCGGTGGGCATCGTCGATGTTGCGGGCGAGATCGACGACGGCGTCCGGTTCAGCCTGGTGCAAAGCGCTGAGGATGGTTGAGCCGAGAGCGTCATCCGGTTCAAGAACGAGAATGCGAACTGTATTTTTCACGCGGGTCGAGGGGCGTAGGCCGCGGGGCGGAGCCGCGGCGCTTGCCCTAACAAATGATGCTTCGCACCAAATGGAAAGCATTTTCTCCGCCGCAGCCTTTGGCTTTCACGCGGAGCGCTCGGCTTGCCTGAGTACGCCGGGCCGGAGCGACCGTCTTACGATTTCGATGTCTCAGTCTCAGCGTGCGAGGCGCGGTACTCCTCTGCCAGCTCACGCCGGCTGATTTTGCCGCGCGCGTTCACCGGAATTTCTGCAAGGAAAAAGATGTGCCGCGGCGTTTGCCAGCTGCTCAGGCGCCTCCGGCAATGCGCCAGCAGCTCTGCCTCTGTGACACCGGTTGCGGTTACGACGCAGGCGGCGATCTCCTGGTTCCGCCGGGCTGATTCGCGCCCGAAAACCACGGCCTCGCGCACACCGCTACAGCGCAAAAGCTCCGCTTCAATCTACGC
>Ga0213881_10000617_pt1 | contig 21096 bp, 21 predicted proteins | sample BarmaccoBMER_R08_FD_160104 | JGI IMG/M metagenome (GOLD analysis project Ga0213881, IMG submission 160104) | Barbacenia macrantha exposed rock microbial communities from rupestrian grasslands, the National Park of Serra do Cipo, Brazil - ER_R08 ... | reverse complement strand
GAGAGGGGCATTCTTGTGCGTGTCCATTCGGTTCCCCCGCGAATCGCTGTTGTCTGGCGACCTCAGCGTTCCTCGTCGGGACCGAATGGACAACCTCCTGAAAGTTCACACTTAGCCCACCCTACGGTTCGTTCGCGTTTCGTCAATGCCTGATTCCCGGCACGTTGAGCTTCAGCCCGTTGCTCTGGGCGGTGACATATAGCTCGAGGTCGCCGTATTCCTTCGCGTCGGGCGGCAGTTCGTCGGCCCACACTGCGACCTGGCACCACTGGAAGCGCTTGCGCACGTCCCAGGTCGCCTGCAGGCTGGTGCGCCAGGTGGGATAATGGTCGAGCGCGCCGCGCAGCTGCGCGAGCCACTGGCCGCGGATCCATTTGCCGGCGCCGCGACCGGCGTCATGGCAATCGAGGCAGGCGAAGTTGAGCTGGCCTACCTTGCGGTGCGCGAGCGCCTCGCCGCGCGCGTAGGCAGCCTTCGCGGGCGCGCTTTCCTGATCGACCGCGATCGTGCTGCCGTTGGCGAGAAAGCGCAGGTAGACCGCGAGCGCGCCATTTTCCGCGCTTTCGATCGGCCACGCGTGGCCGGTCGTCGCCCGCGCGTGGCGGGTCACGAACTCCTCGATGCCCATCACTTTCTCGAGCCGCGGCTCCCAGCGCGGCATGCCCGCTGCCCAGGTCTTGAACGCCCGCGCCGGGTCGCGATGGCAGCTTGCGCAGGCGGCGCCCTTGGGGCCGGCCTCGGTCCACAGCGCCGGGGCCTTGTCGTCCACCGCCCACATGGCGGGATTGAGCATGCTGTCGAGATTGTCGCGATTCTCGACCGGCGGTGGGCGCTTGGCAGGATCGTCGAGGTCGCTTTTGAACGGCGCCGGCGCCTTCAGGGTTTTCAAGAACGCGACGAGGTGACCGATTTCCTGATCGTCGAATATCCCGTGCGTACCCCAGGGCGGCATCAACGTGTCGGCATTATAGACACGCGCGTCGTAGACGAAATTGAACAGCGTCTCGTCGCCGAGGCCGGCGTTGCCGATTTGCGAAAGGTCGGGCCCGAGATTGCCGGGAAGATCGGCGTCGCCGGCGGGCCCCATCACGTGACAGGCGAGACACGAGCCGCCGCGGCTACGATCGGCGGCGAGTTTCGCGCCCAGCGCAGAATTGCCGGCAACCGACCCCGCGACTTTGCGCGGCTGCGTCGGCGCGGGCGGCGAGGCAAGCATCGCCAAGGTGTTGAATTTCGCCGAATCCCGCTGCGGCCATTCGTGATAACGGTGCCACGGCCGCGCCGAAGCCTCGCCATCGAGCGCGAGCGGCACGGCGGCGCTCTGCGCTGCAACGTTCGACGGACGCACGCCGGGACCGAGCGTGATACCCGCAACAAATATTGTAACGAGCGCCGCGCGCCGCATCTATGCGACCGTGATGGTTTCGTCCGCCATGATCGCGGTGCCGTCGTCGTCGATCCAGGTGAAGCGGAACGTGCCGCTTTCTTCCAGCCGGACCGTGAACTGAAAATACGGATTGGCTGCGATCGCAGGCTCTAGCTCGCAGGCGAACGCGAGCGCGCCGTTGAACTCGCAGGTGAAGCGGTTGATGATCTTGCGCGGGACGAGCGCCCCGGCGTCGTCCTTGCGCAGGCCGGATTCCATCGGATGCGCGAGCAGGGTCTTGATCTCGACGACCTCGCCTTTTTTCGCCTCTTTTGGGACTTTGATCCGCGGTTTCTCAGCCATCGAACCTCCGGTCCAGGCATCAGGGATCAGGAAATCAGGCATCAATGGTTCGCTTGATCCCTGATCCCTGATTGCTGATGCCTGTTATCCGCCGCAGCCTCCGATCGTCACCTTCACCTCCTTGCGGGCGGTGAAGAAACGGCCGTCGCCGGTGCGCGCGACGACGATCACGTTTTCCGTCGCATTGAGGCGGATGCGCGTCGCGACCTCGGCGCGGCCCGACATGGGCGTGAAACGAAACGTGGCGACGCGCGGATTGGGATTGCCATCGGCGACCACCAGCACGTCGGTGATGCGGTCGCTCGCCGTCATCGGGCTTTCGACCGTCACCGTCAGCGGCACCGCGGTGCCGTTCTCGGCGATCTCCGGCAGGTCGATCGTAATAGGGCCGGGCTCAGCGGCCTTGCCGCCGGTGAACTTGCCGATGGCTTCGTCTGCTTCGCCTGGCGTCGCACGCGCGGGGTCAGCGGCCAAGGCAGCCGCCGTTCCTAGTCCCAACGCCAGCGCCGCACGTCGGCTGAGCGCGCCCATCTTTTTTTCCTTCGCAGTCGGCGCGACCATAGCGAAGGCCCTCGGAGTGTTCAAACGAGAGTCGGCGGGGAAACTTATTCATTATTGCCACCCGCCATGGCATAACATCAGCGATAGGAGAGCCCTATGAAAGTGACAATCGACATTCCCGATGGGCTATGGCGCGACGCCCAAAAGCTCGCGATGCGCGAGGGCGTCACGCCATCGGCATTGATCGAACGCGGCATTCGTCGCGTCCTCAGCGAAGCGAAGCCGTTCAAGAAGCCGTCCAATCAGCCATTCAAGCTGCGAGACGGAAGCTTCAAGGGCAACGGCCTGCGGCCGGAGCTGCGCGATGCTCCATGGTCGGTGATCCGGGCGCTCGCCTACAGGGATTAGATCGCTTGATGTCGCACCAGCTACCGAAGCGCGACGTGATGCGCCGTCTCAGGCTCGCGCTCTCGTTCGTCTTTATCCTCGCGCTGATCATCGCCGCACCGCCGGCGCACGCGCAAGATAAATGGGTCACCGCCTGGGCCGCTTCGGTGCAAGGCCCCTACCCGGTCGGCAATCCATCGGCGCAGCCCGACCTGCGCTTTGCCTTTCCATCACCCGCGACCGGAGCGCGCGACCAGACCTTCCGGCTGATCGTCATGCCGGACATCTGGGGACGCGAGATGCGCCTGCGTCTGTCGAATGCGCTCGGCACGCGGCCGGTCAGCTTCGACGGCGTGCGCGTGGGCTTGCAACTTGCGAGCGCCAGCGTCGTCGCGGGATCGAACCGGCCGGTGAGCTTCGGCGGCAAGCCCACCATAACGATAGCGCCGGGCGAATCTGCCTGGAGCGACGCGGTTACGTTGCCGTTCGTCACCGATGGCATCGCGCTCGCCGGGCGGCGGCTCGCGGTCACCTTCCAGGTCGCCGGCGAAAGCGGGCCGATGACTTGGCACGCCAAGGCGCTCACCACGTCCTACGTGGGCGCGCCGGGCGCCGGCGCGATCGCCGGCGATGACGAAGCTGCGTTTCCGTTCAGCACCGCGTCCTGGTACTTCCTCGACGCCGTCGACATGATGGCGCCGGCCGACACGCAATTGATCGTCGCGTTCGGCGACTCGATCACCGACGGCACCGCCTCGACCATGAACGGCGAGGATCGCTGGCCCGACGTGCTGTCGCGCCGGCTGCACGCGGCTGGGCGCCACGTCTCCGTCGTCAACACCGGCATCGGCGGCAATCAGGTGGTCGGGCCGGCCGAATATTCGCCGGGCAAACCGTTCGCCGGGGGGCCGTCGGCGGGCGCACGGCTCGAGCGCGACGTGCTCAGTCTATCCGGGCTCTCGACGGTGATCTGGCTCGAAGGCATCAACGATTTCAGCCGCAACGGCAACGCCAGCCTCGAAGCGGTCGAGGCTGGCATGAAAGAGATCGTCGCGCGTCTGCGCGCGAAGGTGCCGGGCGTGCGCGTCATCGGCGCCACGCTCACGTCAGCGCTCGGCAGTTCGAACGCCGCGCACGGCTTTCCCGAGCAGGACGAAAAGCGCAAAGCGCTCAACGAATTCATCCGCACCTCGGGCCTGTTCGACGGCGTCGCCGATTTCGACAAGGCGACGCTCGATGCGCAGACCGGCGGCATCAAAGCCGAATTCATTCCCGAGAGCACCACCGGGGGGCCGGGCGACAAGCTTCATCCCAACCGGGCGGGCTATCTCGCCATGGGCATGGCGATCGATCTCGATTTGCTGAAGTAGCGCGAGCTAGTGCTCCGATTCCGAAGTTCGCATCATTTTGCGGCACGCTCGTTTGCGAACTTCGGAATCGAAGGGCACTAGCAACTTATTGAATCTAGTGTGGCTTTGGTTCAGAAGTCCGCATCTCGGACTCGCTGCAAGAATGATGCGGACTTCTGAACCGCCACACTAGTCTGCCCTGCCTCGTCTCGGCTTTTTCGCCTCGGTGGACGTGTTTTGTTCTTGTAGCCCATTCGTTTTAGACTTAGTATATTGGGAAATCATATTCTCAAAGGATTTCCATGCCGCATGCCCGCGTCCACGCCGCCAACCTGCGCCGGTTCACTGCCACGCTCAAGGCGCGCGGCGATCCTTTCCTCGAAGACCTGGTCTACCGGGCCCTGGGCGGGCACCCGGCATCGCTGCGCGCTTGCCGGCGCTGGCGGATAATCGTGGGCCGGGGGCGGCGGCTGCCGTTCACCCTGGGACCGATCGAGAGCGATGCCGACGACCGCGCCGCGATTGCGCGACTTTGCGCAGATGTTCGGGCAAATCGGCTCACGATTCGCGAGACGGCTGCGCTTCTCTGGCGGGTCGAGGCTTGGCGGGCCGATCAGGATCGCCCGCCCAGTCCCTTTCTGGCACTCGTGCATGAGTTCGCGCGCAGCGAGGGGAGCGTGGCCAAGGCCGCGGCCGCCGTCGGCCGGGACTTCGTGTGCACCATTTCCGAAGGGCCGGCGGCGGCCCGCGGCCGCCTGACCGCCGCCCGCCGCGCCCGGGCAGCGGCCTGTGCGGCAACTATCGCCGCTGCTACTCAACAAAAGGTTTGATAAGTATACTATAGTTATGGTATGGAAGAAATATCAAGGGAGTATAAAGCCATGCCTTTCCAACCAGGACAGAGCGGCAATCCCGCCGGGCGGCCGCCTGGCGCGCGCAACAAGGTCAACCGGATGATGGAGCCGGCTTTTCAGGCCAATGGCGAGGCGATCATCGAGCGCCTCGTCGAGCATGCCAAGGCCGCCAATCCAGTCGCGCTGCGGCTGTGCGTGGATCGGCTCGTGCCGCTCGGAAAGCACCGCCAGATCGGCTTCCAGCTGCCGCCGATGCGCAAAGCCGACGACGTACGTGCCGCGATCGCCACTATTCACGCCGCGCTCGGCGACGGCGATATTTCCAGCGGCGAGGCCGCCGACCTGCTGCGGGTCGCGGAAATCAGCGCGCGCATGCTGCGCGAGGCCGACAACGCACCGAGCGGCATCGCCGCGCAGCTTGCCCGCCACGAGCAGGCGCTTTCCCTGTTCTGTGGGATGCTCGGGTTTGATCCCGCCTCCATCCTCGGGACGACGAGACAGGATGAACCGGCGGCGGAGGAAGCCCCGGCCATTGTAAATAACAATGCGGAAACAATGACCGAGGCCGCGTTGGCGCTCGCCGAGACTGAAACAACACCGGCAATGGCGGCCGATGTCCCGTCAGCATCGTTGGCCGATGTCCCGCCGGAAACCCGGCCAGCTATTGTAAACAACAATGCGGAAACAATGGCAGCCCGGCCGGCATCGCCGCTCGAACCGCTCGATCTCGCCGGCAACAACGAAAACGCACCGGACTGGCGTGACGAGCAGCCTGCCGCGCCTTTGTTCGCTGCATCTGGATAGCTCTAGCCGCTGGGGCCGCGCTCTCTACTGGGCGGCCAGCCGCTCCTCCAGCTTCGGCTTGCGGCGGGTGGCGCGCCACTCCTCGAACCGCTGCACCACGACGAAGAATGATGGCACGAACACCACGGCGAGGCAGGTCGAAGCGATCATGCCGCTGAACACGGTGATGCCAATCGACTTGCGCGCGCTGGCGCCGGCGCCGGTCGCCACCACCAGCGGCGCGACGCCGAGAATGAAGGCAAACGACGTCATCAGGATCGGGCGCAGCCGTGCCCGCGCCGCTTCGACCGCGGCTTGGAGGATAGGATGGCCCTCGCGCAGGCGCCGCTCGCGCGCGACTTCGACGATCAGGATGGCGTTCTTGGCCGAGAGCGCGATCAGCAGGATCAAGCCGATCTGGATATAGAGGTTGTTGTCGACGCCGGCGGCGCGCAGCACCAGCACCGGACCGAGCAGCGACAGCGGCACCGCGAGGATGACCGAGATCGGCGCAATCCAGCTCTCGTATTGCCCGGCGAGCACCAGATAAACCAGCAGCAGCGCCAGCGCGAAGGTGTAGTAGAGCTGATTGCCGACCGCCTTCTCCTGATAGGACAGCGCGGTCCATTGGTAGCCGAGGCCGCGCGGCAAGGTGCGGTCCGCGATCTGCTCCATCATCGACATGGCCTGACCGGAACTGAAGCCGGTCGCCGGCAGGCCGATGACGGTCGAGGAAGGATACAAATTGTAGAGGCTCACGAGCGAGGGACCGACCGTCGGACCGATCTTGATCACCGTGCCGAGCGGGATCATCTGCCCGAGCGAATTGCGCACGCTGAGATTCTCGATATCGCGCACCCGCTGGCGGAACGATGCATCGGCCTGCACGTAAATCTGGAACACCCGGCCGAATTTGTTGAACTGGGTGACGAAGCTCGAACCGAGATAGCCGGCGAGCGCCGAGAACACCTGGTCGGTGGTCAGATGCAGGGTCTCGACCTTGACCCGGTCGACCTCGATGTCGATCTGCGGCACGGTCGAACGGAACGAGGATTGCACGCGCTGCAGTCCGGTCTGGCTCAGGCCGTTCGTCACCATGGCGTTGGTGACTGCCTGGAGCTTGTCGAGGTCGAAGCTCGCGTCGCGCAGCTCGACTTGCATGGTGAAGCCGGCCGCGTTGCCGATGCCCTGGATAGGCGGCGGCGGCAGCACGAGGATGCGCGCCTCCTCGACCTGGCCCATCGCCGCATTGAGATTGTTGAACAGCGACAGCAGGTCCTGGCCCTTGCCGCGCAAGCTCCAATCCTTGAGCACGATGTACGAGACGCCGGCGTTGGCGAGCGAGGAGCTGTTGTCGAGGGCGGAAATGCCGGCGACGTTGACCACGTTGGCGACGGCCGGATTCTTGCCGGCAAGATCGGCGACGCGGTCGAGCACCGTTTGGGTGCGCGCCAGGGAGGCGCCGTCGGGCAGCTGCACGACGGCGAGCATGTAGCCCTGATCCTCGATCGGCAGGAAGCCGGTCGGGATGCGCGTGAGTCCGTAGCCCGCGCCGGCCATGATCGCGAGCGCGATCGCCACCATGAGGCCGCTGCGCGTCACCATGCGGCCGATCAAAGCGCCGTAGCCACGGTCGACATAGGCGTAGCCGGCGTTGAAGGTGCGGTAGAACAGGTTGCGCTTCTCCAGCGGCACGGCGGGACGCAGCCACAGCGCGCTCTGGGTCGGCTTGAGCGTCGCGGCATTGATGGCGCTCAGCAGCGCGGTCGCGGCGATCACCAGCGCGAACTGCGCGTACATCCGGCCGGTCAGTCCGGGCAGGAACGCCGCCGGCACAAACACCGACATCAGCACCAAGGTGATGCCGATGATCGGACCGAACAGCTCGTCCATCGCCCGCTCGGCCGCTTGGCGCGGCGCGAGTCCGCGCTCGATGTGATGGGCAGCCCCCTCCACCACCACGATGGCGTCGTCCACCACGATGCCGATTGCGAGCACGATCGCGAACAGGGTCGAGAGATTGACGGTGAAGCCGAGCACGTACATTGCCGCGAAGGCGCCAATGATGGTCACCGGCACGGTCGTCGCGGGCACCAGCGTGGCGCGCCAGTCCTGCAGGAACACGAGGATCACGATCAGCACGAGGACCGCGGCCTCGATCAGGGTGCGGTAGACCTCGTCGATCGCGGCACGCACGAAAGTCGTGGTGTCGAACGGCTCGGCGTAGGTCAGGTCCGACGGGAACTCGCGCGCCAGTTCGACCATCCGGGCTTTCACGGCCTTTTCAACGTCGAGCGCGTTGGCGCCGGGCGCGAGGAAAATGCCGATGCCGGCGGCCGGCTTGCCGTTGACGGTGAAAATCTGACTGTAGGTCTGCGCGCCGAGCTCCACCCGGCCGACGTCTTTCACGCGGGTGATATCGCCGGCGCTCCCCGCCTTGACGATGATATTGGCGAACTCGCTCGGATCGGCGAGCCGGCCGGCGACGTTGACGGTAAGCTGGAACGGCACGCCGGCCGCTGTCGGCGGCGCCCCCACCTGCCCGGCCGTGACTTGCTGGCTCTGCTGCTGGATGGCCGTGATCACGTCCTGAGCCACGAGGCCGCGCGAGAGCAGCTTGTCGGGATCGAGCCAGATGCGCATCGAATACTGGCCGGCGCCGAACACGTTCACGTCGCCGACGCCCGGCAGCCGCGCCAGTTCGTCCTTGAGCTTGATCGTCGCGTAGTTGCTCAAATAGAGGCTGTCGAAGCTTCCGCCCGGCGAGCCGAGCGTGACGAACATCAGGATCGAGGTCGATTTCTTCTGAACGTTAACGCCTTGGTTCTGCACCGCCTGGGGCAATTGGGCGAGCGCGACCGAGACGCGGTTCTGCACCAGCACCTGCGCGAAATTAAGATCGGTGCCGATCTTGAAGGTGACGGTGAGACTGTAAGTTCCGTCCGCGCCGCTGAAGGACTGCATGTAGATCATGCCCTCGACGCCATTGACCTGCTGCTCGATCGGCAGGGCGACGGTGTCGATGACGGTGCGGGCGCTGGCGCCGGGGTAGCGGGTCGAGACCTGGACGGTGGGCGGCACCACGTCGGGATATTGCGCAACGGAAAGGCCGAGCAGCGCAACGCCCCCGATCAGCACCATCAGGATTGCGAGGACGTTCGCGAGGACCGGCCGCTCGATGAAGAATTTCGAAATCACGGGCTGGCCCTACTTCGCGGGCGCGGCGGAGGCGGTCCTGAGCTGCGGGTCCACCTTCTCGCCGGGGATGGCGCGGATCAGCCCGGTGACCACGACGCGGTCATCCTGCTTGAGGCCGCTTTCGATGACCCGCATCTCGCCGACGATTTGCCCGACGCCAACCTTGCGCTGCTCGACGACGTTGTCGCCGTTGACCACCAGCACGTAGCGGCCGCCCTGGTCGCTGCCGAGCGCCGCCTCCGGAACGAGGAGCGCCTGCGGCACCTGCTGCACCGGCACGCGCACCCGCACGAAATTGCCGGGCAGCAGCGCGCGGTCGGCGTTCTGGAAAATCCCGCGCACCGGAAGCGTGCCGGTCGCCACGTTGAGGGCTGGTGCGGCGTAATCCAGCAGCCCCTTGTGCGGATAACCGGTCTCGCTCTGCAGCCCGACCTCGACCGGGACTTTTTTCAGATCTGCCGGGGTCAATCCCTGTCGCCGCATTTCCGCGCGCACGCGCAGCACGTCTTGCTCGCTGATATTGAAATTCACCCAGATCGGGTCGAGCTGAATGATGGTGGCAAGCTGCGTGGGCGAAGTGCCCACCAGTTCCCCGACCGAGACCAGGCGGGCGGTGACGATGCCGTCGAAAGGCGCCATCACCTTGGTGTAGCTGAGGTTGATCTCGGCGATGCGGGTGTTGGTCTGCGCCTGCACCAGGTTCGCCTTGCCGGAATCGCGGGTGGCGAGCGCCTGGTCGAGGGTGGACTTCGATGCAAAATCCCGGCTCGCGAGTTGCGACTGGCGCTGGTACTCCGCCTCCGCCTGTCTAAGCGTTGCGGCGGCGCCATCCTCGGCCGCCTTCGCCTGATCGAGCTTTACCTGGTAGGGCTCGGGCTCGATCGTGAACAGCACCGTGCCCTGTTTGACGAAGTCGCCGTCCCGGTAGTGGATCTCCTGCAGAAAGCCCTGCACTCGGGCCACGAGGTCGACGCTGTTGACCGCCGCCGTGTTGCCGGTGATCTCGAGGTAATTCGTGACCGGCTGCTGCACCGGATTGGCAACGGTCACCTTCGGCGGCGGCGGCGCCGCATAGCGGTTCTGCTCGCCGCAATTGGTGAGCAACAGCACTGCCGGCATGGCAACAAGCGCGCGGCAGGTCAGCCGGCGACGATCGTTCGCCATGGCGCCCCTCGTGCAGGCCGAGTTTTCCTTGCGGGCAGGATGCAGCTTTCCGTTCGGGCGAGCAATACGAACTGGACAACGGTCGCGCGTCTTTGACCGCGGCTCTGACCGCGATCTAGATTGCCTCATGGGCCAAATCCGCGTCGGCATCGGTGGCTGGGTGTTCCCGCCGTGGCGCGGCACCTTCTATCCGAAGGGACTGGCGCAGGCGCGCGAGCTTTCCCACGCCAGCCGCCAACTCACCGCGATCGAGATCAACGGCACGTTCTACGGCGCGCAGAAGCCGACGAGCTTCCGCCGCTGGCACGCCGACACGCCGGACGAGTTTGTGTTCTCGGTCAAGGGGCCGCGCTACGCCACCCATCGCAAAGCGCTCGGTGAGGCGGCGCCTTCGATCGAGCGGTTCTTCAACAGCGGCGTGCTCGAGCTGCGCGAGAAGCTCGGGCCGGTTCTATGGCAGTTCGCGCCGTTCACGAAGTTCGACGGAGGCGGCTTCGAGGCGTTCCTCGCGTTGTTGCCCCATAAGCTCGATGGCCGTGCCATCCGCCACGTCGTCGAGGTGCGCCACGCGAGCTTCGCGGCGCCCGCCTTCATGGCGTTGCTGCGCAAGCACCGCGTGGCCGCCGCGCTCGTGGACACGGAAGGTCACCTTCCACTTAGCGACGTCACCGCGGACTTCCTCTACGCACGCCTGCGCCGAACGCAGGCCGACGAGCCCACGGGGTATCCGCAAACCGCGCTCAAAGAGTGGGCGGCGCGCTTTCGCACCTGGGCCGCCGGCGGCGTGCCGAAGGACATGAAGCCGATCGACGCCGCCGCGAAAGTCGCGAAGCAGCCGCGCGATGTGTTCGTCTACTTCATCAACGGCGCCAAGGAACGGGCGCCGGCGGCGGCGATGGCGCTGATCGAGCGGCTGTCGGCGGATTGATCGTCCCGCGATCATGGTGACCGCGCCGCGCTCCATGCATTTAGTGCATTGCTGCGCCGCAACAAAAGACCTACTCACGCACCTCCCGACAGCTTACCTCAGTTCCGCAAGGGCCGAATCCCCGGCCTTTCTGCAAGAACAACAAGGGGATGGACGATGATCCTCGCTAAATTGATCCGCATGTATGCCGCTTGGCGCAACTACGAGCGCAGCATGAGCGAACTGAGCCGGCTCGACGACCGCGAGCTCGCCGACATCGGCATCAGCCGGGCTGAAATTCCGGCGGTCGCCTGGGGCGCGCGGAGCCGCTAAGCCCCTTTTACGGCTATTTGCACGTTGCCTTCGTCGGCTCGACCTTGCAGGTGAGGTTCGCCGTGCCGGCCGTGTCGTAGAAGGTGGCGTCCCAGTGTTTGCCTTGCTGCGATGGCTCAAAGATCGTGTAGCCGAAGTCGTGTTTGGTCGAGGCGGCTGCCACCGTCGTGCCGCCGATGGGCTGCCCTTCCAGATCCTCCGTGATCTTGTGCGCCAGTTCGGTGCTGCCGTCGCCGAGCACGAACTGCGGCGAACGCCCGTCGGCAAAGCTCAGCGCTTCCCACAAGTGGATGTGGCCCGAGAGAACGAGGTCGATACCTTGCGGCGGCCGACCGTTCCATTGCGCAAGCGCGGCCTGCAGCGTCATGTTGCGGATGCCGAGCTTGCGTTGGCCTGAGTTCTTGTCCTTCGAATTAGTAAAGCCCCAGATCGGCCGATGCGTGACGAGCCACGTCCCCGCGCTTGGCTTCATGGCGGCGAACTGCGCCGCGTAGGGCGCACTGTCGCATCCGGTCTTCGGGCAATCGTCCGGCGCATTGCTCGAGTCCAACACGATGAAGGCGCGGCCACCGACCGTGACCATGTACTGGTCCATCATTTCGACGCACGCCGGTTGCGGCCCTGTCGCCGGCGACGGGTCAAGCAGGCGGGCATAGCCGATGCCGCCGCGCGCACAGATTTCATGATTGCCGCGCGTCATGATCCACGGTGCGGCCTGCAATAACGTCGCCGCCGGCGTGAAGAAATCGGCCGCCCAACTGTCCCAGTTGTCGCCGTGCGGGCTGCCCTTGCAGCCTTGATCGCCGGCCGGACAGGCGCTCTCGCGATAGAGATAATCGCCGACATGAATGACGAGGCCGGGCTTGGCCTTCTCGGCGATCGTGTTGCTCATAGGCTCGAAAGGCCAATCGGCCTTATTGTTGCAGTCTTGGAATTTGCCGCCCTCGTCCACTTCGTCCGCCTCGTCGGTGTCGCGCGCGGCAAGCGCCGCGTTCTTGTCGGCCTTGAGGCGGCACCCGGTGTCGCCGAATACGGCGATCGAGCTAAGGTCGGCAGGTGGGAGCGGCAGATTTTGACCCGCGATGGCCGCGCTCTTGGTTGGACGCCGGCAGGACGAACTCGCACACCAGGACGGCAAAATTCGCATCCGGCGTGGCGCGCACGTTCATTTTTTGCGCGGTACCGTCCACGACGATCGCCGGGCAGGTGGGCGGGCTCGCGCCGGCCGGAATGACCGCCCGCGCAACAGGCCCCTGCGCACCCAGCACCACGTAAGTGGCGGCTGGCGCCTGGCCGGCCGCCGGTGCTGCAACACTGAGCGTTAAGGCACAAATCAGCAACCCAGCTCGCGCGCGGGTCATGGCGATGCTCCTTCCCGATCGGGGTCCCCACGCTACCGGCCGATGTATTTTTCTCCAATCGCTTTTCGGCGAATTTTGCCCCGCTTGCTGCCTGCCGGCAAAGCCGACATATCGGCCTCATGACGCGTCCCATCCATGTCGTCGGCGCCGGCCTCGCCGGCTGCGAGGCCGCGTGGCAACTTGCGGCATGCGGCGTGCCGGTGGTCCTCCATGAAATGCGCCCGGTGCGCATGACGCCTGCCCACAAGACCGACGGGCTTGCCGAACTCGTCTGCTCCAACTCGTTCCGCTCCGATGACGGCGCGACCAACGCGGTCGGCCTGCTGCACGCCGAAATGCGCCGCCTTGGCTCGCTCATCATGCGGGCGGGCGACGCCAATCAGGTGCCGGCCGGCGGCGCGCTGGCGGTCGACCGCGAGGGATTTTCCGCGGCGGTGACCGCCGAGCTTGCCACCCAGCCGCTGATCGAAATCCGCCGCGAGGAGATCGCGGGTCTTCCGCCCGCGGAATGGGACCAGGTCCTCATCGCCACCGGTCCCCTCACCTCGCCCGCGCTCGCCGACGGGTTGCGTGCGCTCACCGGTGCCGACGCGCTCGCGTTTTTTGACGCCATCGCGCCGATCGTGCATCGCGACTCGATCGATTTCGATATCGCCTGGTTCCAGTCACGCTACGACAAAGCCGGACCCGGCGGCACCGGCGCCGACTACATCAATTGCCCGCTCACGCGTGAGCAATATGAAGCCTTCGTCGACGCGCTGCTCGCAGGCGAGAAAGTCGCGTTTCACGATTTCGAGGCGACACCCTATTTCGACGGCTGCCTGCCCATCGAAGTGATGGCCGAGCGCGGGCGCGACACGCTGCGGCACGGCCCGCTCAAACCGTTTGGACTGACCAACCCGCGCCGACCCGACGCGAAACCTTATGCCGTTGTGCAACTGCGCCAGGACAACAAGCTCGGTACCCTGTTCAATATGGTGGGGTTCCAAACCAAGCTGAAACACGGCGAGCAGACGCGCATCTTCCGCGCGATTCCGGGGCTTGGACGCGCCGAGTTCGCGCGCCTCGGCGGGCTGCATCGAAATACGTTTCTCAATTCGCCGCTGCTGCTCGATGCCACCCTGCGGCTCAAAGCCGATCCGCGCCTGCGCTTTGCCGGCCAGATCACCGGTTGCGAGGGGTACGTGGAATCCGCCGCCGTCGGATTGATGGCCGGGCGCTTCGCCGCCGCCGAGCGGCATGGCGCAGTGATCGCGCTGCCGCCGCCGACGACGGCGCATGGTGCGCTGCTCAATCACATCACCGGCGGGCACATCGCCACCATCGATGCCGGGCCACGCTCGTTCCAGCCGATGAACGTCAACTTCGGCCTGTTTCCGCCGCTCGAACGCGCGCCGGCGCGCGCGCCCGACGGCTCGCGCCTGCGCGGCACCGCGAAGACGATTGCCAGGAAACGCGCGCTCACCGCCCGCGCGCTGGCCGACCTCGATCGATGGATCGCCGGCGAGCTGCCAGCCGCGGCGGAGTGATTGCGGGCGGCCGCTCTGCTAAAACGCTCGGCATGGATGCCGCGAATCCCGACGGCGAATACCGTGATCCCGCGCTTGCCGGCCGCTGGCGCCGCACGGTCGTGCTCAAGCGCGACCTCTTCAGCACGGTCGAGCGCGGCTGGTTCCGCTCCCCGCACGGCGAGGTCGACGCGGTCATGCGCCGGGTCGATCGCGTGCCGTGGTGGACGCGGCCGATCGCGCGCCATTTCCTCCGGCGCGAGGCGCGCGCGCTCGAGGTAGCGGGATCGATCGGCGTCGCGCCGGAACTGCTGCACGCTGCGTCCGACGTCTTGGTGCGCCGCTTCATCGAGGGGGTCGCGCTGCACATCGCGCGTCCGCTCGGCGACCGCGGTTATTTCCGCTCCGCCCGGACGGCGCTGCGCGCGCTTCATCGCGCCGGCATCTGCCACAACGACCTCGCCAAGGAGCAGAATTGGCTGCGCGGCACCGACGGCCGCGCGTATTTGACCGACTTTCAGCTAGCCGCACGTTTCCACCGGCGCGGGCCGCTGTTCCGCATTGCGGCTTACGAGGACCTGCGCCACCTCCTCAAGCACAAGCGCAGCTATGCGCCGGAGGCGCTCACCGCGGCCGAGCGCCGCGTGCTCGCGCGCAAAAGTTTCCTCACCCGCGCCTGGATGGCGAGCGGCAAGCGAGTCTATTACTGGATCACCCGCGGCATCTTCGGCTTTGCCGACCGCGAGGGCGGGGGCCCGCGGCTCGTTGACGATGCGCCGGAGATCGCCGCGCGCTTTTCCTCGCATGCGCAGGTGCGCGGCGTCGCCGTGGTCGCCTTTCCCGACCGCCGCGCCGGCACCGGGCTTTATGCCTTCGTCGAGGCCGAACCGGCGCTCACCGAGCGGGCCGCGCGCGACTACATCGCCGGCGCGCTCGGCCGCACCAAGGCGCCGGAGCATCTGCAACTGGTCCCGGCACTGCCGCGCAACGCTACCGGCGAAGTGCGCACGGAAATTCTCCAGCTCATCGCCATGAACCAGGTCGACTTGCTCGACCCGCTGCTGCATTCCGACAGCGAGCGGCGCATCGTCGACCGCATCGTGCGCAACCGCCAGAATCTGCGCGATCGGTTTGCTTTTTGATTCCTTGTCGGCGCAACACGGTCTGCACCCTACGCGATCTACATTTTCCGCGCCGCCCTCCAGAGAATCCATTGGCGACGCCATTGCGGCACGTCGACCGGGGTTCTGAAGGGATCATAGTCGGGCCGTTCCATGCGCTTGAGATAGACGGGAACCAACGCGACCGGCAGGAACGCGGGGGCGCTCGCAGGCGGTAGCGCGCGGCGGCGTGTTGCAAACATATCGAAATGCTCGGCCGCAAAGCCGCGCAACTCGGAGAGCGCAGCGCGCAACGCGTGGGTGGTGCGGCCAGCCAGGATGTCGGAGACGTCGGCGCCATGGCGCGCCAGCACATCGGCCGGCACATAGACCTGCCCGCGCGAGGCATGCAGCGCGACCGCACGCAGCAAGCCGGTCGTCGCATAGGCGATGCCGGCAGGACCACTAACTTCGCTGATGTCCTGGTTGCCGCCGAGGACTTGAGCGGCAAGTGCAATCAGCGCCGACGCCGTGCGCCGGCCGTAGCCGGCGAACGCGTCGAGCGTCGGCATGGGATCGTTATAGAGGTCGAACGCGCGCGCCTCGATCAGATCAAGCAAAGTCTGGGCCGGAAGGCCATAGCGCGCGATCGTTTCTAGGAGCGCGGACGCGACCGGGTTTGCCGCCGCCTCGGCCGGGCGGACGCCGGCGATGACCTCGCGCCACCATTGCAGGCGGATTTCGCCCGCCATGGGCTCGCGCGCCAATTCGCGCACGCGCGCGATTTCGAGGTTGAAGGCGTAGAGCGCGTGAAAATACGCCCGCCGGTCGGCCGGCGCGAATAGCGACGCGAGCCAGCGGTCCTTGTCGCCGGCGCGCACCAGATTTTCGCAATAGGCGAAGGTATCGGCCATGCCCGCACGGTAGCGCGGGTCTTACTCGACCGCGATGAGCCCGGCGGCGACGCGGCGATCCTCGCCGAGAAGAATATTGTAGGTGCGCACCGCCGGCCCGGTCGGCATCGCCTCGATCACCACGTGGCGATCACGCAGTTCCCAGCGCAGCGGCTCGGGGACGAACCACGGCGCAGCCCCGGTTCCGAGGAGAAAGAGGTCGATCTCGCCGGCTTCGGCAAAGACCGGCGCGAGTGCGGCCGCGTCGATGTCAGCCGGCGCGCTCGGCGGCCAAGCCCAAATCCCGCTCGGCAAGCACAGCAGCGAACCGCGGTGCGACATGCCGGCGAAGCGGAACCCGCCGGCTCCGTAGGCGTCGATCGGCGCGCGTTGCGGCAGATGCGGGACTAGTGCGGCGGATTTGAAGTTCCCAAGTGCGTTGCCCAAAGCTGTCATGGGAACTTCAAATCCTAAGCCGCACTAGAATCATAGTTTTGCTGGTGTCCTTCGATTCCGAAGTTCGCGTGCGGTCGTGCCACGCGGCGTTGCGAACTTCGGAATCGGGACACCAGCGCTCACCGGGCGCGGCGCGGAACCGCGGCCCCGCGCGGCACAGCTGCACGCTCGGGCGTCGGCTCCGGCTCGGGCTCGCTCGTCGCGAGGCGCGAGGTGCCGACGCCGAGATAGATCAGGATCGGCGAGGCGATGAACACCGACGTGTAAGTGCCGACCAGAACGACACCGAACATCATGGTGGCGGTGAAGCTGTGGATCGCCTGGCCGCCGAACAGGAGAAGGGCGAGCAGCGCCAACGTGACGGTGACGTGGGTAATGATCGAGCGTGACAGCGTCGAGTTGACCGAGCTGTTGAGCAGGTCGGGCATCGGCATGCGCTTGTAGCGGCGCAGGTTTTCGCGGATGCGGTCGTAGATGACGACGGTGTCGTTGAGCGAATACCCCAGAATGGTCAGCAGCGCGGCGATGCTGGTGAGGTCGAAGTCGATCTGGGTGATCGACATGAAGCCGACCGTGAGCACGAGATCGTGCACGTTGGCGATCATGGCGCCGAGCGCGAACTGCCATTCGAACCGGAACCACAGATAAAGCAGGATGCAGCCGATCGCGAACATGATGCCGATGGTGCCGTAGGTGAGCAGTTCGCCCGAAACGCGCGGCCCGACCACCTCGACGCGGCGGTACTCCACGTTGTCGCCGAGCGCGTCGCGCACCTTGGCGACCGCGGCGCGCTGCGCTTCGTCGCCCCCCGGCTGCTCGCCGATACGGATCAGCACGTCGGTGTCGGCGCCGAACTGCTGCAGCTGCACGTCGCCGAGGTTGAGCCCGCCGAGCGTCGCGCGCATTTTCGCGAGATCGGCCGGGCCGGTCTTCGACTGCACCTCAATCAAGGTCCCGCCGCGAAAGTCGATCCCGAGATTGAGGCCGGGCGAGAAGTAGAGGTGGATGGCGAAAATCGACAGCAGCGCCGACATGGGGAAGCTGATGCGCCGGAAGCGCATGAAGTCGAATTTGGTATCGTCGGGAACAATCCGAAGCAGGCGCACGGTCGACTCTTCAGGTTATTGTTGGAGCAGGATCTTTTCCGAACACCGGTACCCACTTTTCGGGATCATGCTCTCGTTCATTTTCAGATCGGCACGCGCTGCGGGCGCCACTGGCGCACCCACCAGGCGACGATCAGGCGCGTCAGGGTGAACGCGGTGAACACGGTGGTGAGAATGCCGAGACCGAGGGTGATGGCAAAGCCGCGCACCGCGCCGGTGCCGATGAAGAACAGCACGAGCGCGGCGATGAAGGTGGTGATGTTGGAATCGAGGATGGTGGCGAGCGCGCGGGTGAATCCGGCGTCGATCGCGGTAATCGGCGTGCGACCGGCGCGCACCTCCTCGCGGATACGCTCGTAAATGAGCACGTTGCTGTCGACCGCGATCCCGACCGTAAGCACGATGCCGGCAATGCCGGGAAGTGTCAGCGTCGCGCCGAGCAGCGAAAGCAACCCGAAGATCATAGCCACGTTCACGGCGACGGCGATGTTGGCGAACAGCCCGAACAGGCCGTAGGTCGCGAGCATGAACACGACTACCATGAGCGAGCCAACGTAGGACGCGAGCTTGCCCTTTTCGATCGAATCCTGGCCGAGCCCCGGGCCGACAGTGCGTTCCTCCACGATGGTGAGTTTCGCGGGCAGCGCGCCGGCACGCAGCAGGAGGGCGAGGTCGGTCGCCCCTTCGACCGTGAAATTGCCGGAAATCTGCCCGGAGCCGCCGGTGATCGGCTCGCGGATCACCGGCGCCGAAATCACCTCGTTGTCGAGCACGATCGCGAAAGGCTTGCCGACATTCTCCGTCGTCACCCGGCCGAATTTGGTCGCGCCGGCGCCGTTGAAACGGAACGACACGATCGGCTCGTTTGTGCGCTGATCGAAGCCGGGTTGCGCGTTGGCGAGGTCGGCGCCTGAAACCAGGACCTGCTTCTCAACCAGATACGGCTGCTTGTCCTTCTGCCCGTAAAGAATTTCCGATTCCGGCGGCGGTCGCGTCTGCAACGCCTGCTCCGGAGTCATGGATTGGTCGACCATGCGGAAGTCGAGGCGCGCCGTCTTGCCCAGGATGTCGATCAGGCGCTTGGGATCCTGCAAGCCGGGGACCTGCACCAGGATGCGGTCGGTGCCCTGGCGCTGGATCGTGGGTTCCACCGTGCCAAGGTCGTTGACGCGGTGCTCAATGATCTGGATCGATTGCTCGATGGTCTGGCTGGTGCGCTCGAGCATCGCCGCTTCGGTTACGGTCAGGCGGATGACACCGCCGCCGGCGTCGACGATATCGACGCTGCGCGAGGAGCCGGTCCCGAGCACGCCGCCGATCGGTTGCGACAGCTCGCGCAGCTTGGCGAGCGCTTGCGGAGTCTCGTTGGGGTCACGCAGACGCACCTCGACGGTGTCGCCGCGCACGGTGTTGGTGTTGGCCATACGCGCGTCGCGCAACACGCGGCGCACATCGTCGCGCAGTTGAGCGATCTTTTGGCGGCGCACGTCGTTGGCGTCGACTTGCAAGAGGATATGTGACCCGCCCTGCAGATCGAGACCAAGCACGATGTGGCGCTGCGCCCACTTGGGCCAGTGCTGCACCACGCTCTCGGGCATGAAATTCGGCAGGGCGAACAGGCACACGACGAAAGCCGTGAGCAGTATCGCCAGCACCTTCCAGCGCGAGAAAAACAGCATCAGTTCGACCCGCTCAGGGTTCTAATTGTTCCGAGGCACAGTCGTGCCTCTAGGACGCGCTCTTCGATGCGGCTTCGTCCTTCACCGGTTCGCCCTTGGCGCGCACGTCCGCGATCATCGAGCGCGACTGACGCACGCGCAGGCCGTCAGCGATCTCGATCTCGATCTCCGTCGCCTCGTCCTCGACTTTCTTGGTTACGCGCCCGATCAGCCCGCCCGTCGTGACGATCGTGTCGCCGCGGCGGATGTTCTTGAGCATCTCCTGATGCTGCTTCTGCCGTTTCTGCTGCGGCCGCAGAATCAACATGTACATGATCACGAAAATCAGCACGAACGGCAGCAGCTGCATGAACATTTCGCTGCCGCCGGCCGAGCCGCCGCCGAACTGGGCGTAAGCGGGCGAAATAAACATTGAAGCTCCTAGTGTCCCGATTCCGAAGTTCGCCCCGCACTTGCGGCACGTTGAGAAGCGAACTTCGGAATCGTAGGACACTAGCAAATCTATGATTCTAGTGCCGCTTCGAACCCGAAGTTCGCAAATCAGCTCGCCTCACCAGTGTGCGAACTTCGGGTTCGCGGCACTAGTTAAACTGGCCGAAATCGGCGCGGACTATAGCGGCCGGGGGCCTAATTGCAACGGCGCGCGACGGTTTGCTCCTGACCAATGGGGCTTCTTGCTCAAGTGGCGCAGCCTCGCTAAGGGTCGGCCGCACAATCGGAATTCCCCATGGCCCGCACGCGTTCCGAGACCGACATGACCGCGTTTGCCGCGCGGCTGGAGCGGATCGCGGCGGCGCTCGATCGGCTCGCCCCGCGCGAGGCCGCCGCGCCCCGGTTCGACGTCGCGGACGCCTTTGTGTGGCATCCGGAGGGCTGCCGGCTCGACCCGGTCAAGCGGGTCAATCGCGTGGACATGTCGCTGCTCAAGGGCATCGACCGGGTGCGCGATCTTCTCGTCGAGAACACCGAGCGCTTCGCCCGCGGCCTGCCCGCCAACAACGCGCTCCTGTGGGGCGCCCGCGGCATGGGCAAGTCCTCGCTGGTCAAGGCGGCGCATGCCGCGGTGAACGCCGGGCGTGACGGCAAGGAGCCGCCGCTCAAGCTGATCGAGATTCATCGCGAGGAAATCGAAAGCCTGCCGGAGCTGATGGCCCTGCTGCGCGCCGCCAAGGATCGCTTCATCGTGTTCTGCGACGACCTGTCCTTCGACGCCAACGACACTTCCTACAAGTCGCTCAAGGCGGTGCTGGAAGGCGGCATCGAGGGACGACCCGACAACGTGATCTTCTACGCCACCTCGAACAGGCGCCACCTCGTGCCGCGCGAGATGATGGAGAACGAGCGCGCGACCGCGATCAACCCGGGCGAGGCGGTCGAGGAGAAGGTGTCGCTGTCGGATCGCTTCGGCCTGTGGCTCGGCTTTCACCGCTGCAGCCAGGACGAATATCTCGCCATGGTCGACGGCTATATCGGCTACTACGGCATTCCCTACGGCAAGGAAGCGCTCACGGCGGAGGCGCTCGAATGGGCAACGACGCGCGGGGCACGCTCAGGCCGGGTGGCGTGGCAATATGTGCAAGACCTCGCCGGGCGGCTCGGTGTGCCGCTGAAGGAGAAGCCGATTTCGGCACGCTGACTCCCTCTCGTCGTCGCGCGCGACACAAACACCGCCGTCATCCTCTGATGTCCGTTAAGTCAAGAGGCGGACGTGGTTATTTTTTCACGCACGGAACGGCGTGTGAGCACGTCGTAGCCGGTGCATTGGGTCTGGGAGCGGGCGTAGCTGCG
>Ga0213881_10000616_pt1 | contig 21151 bp, 14 predicted proteins | sample BarmaccoBMER_R08_FD_160104 | JGI IMG/M metagenome (GOLD analysis project Ga0213881, IMG submission 160104) | Barbacenia macrantha exposed rock microbial communities from rupestrian grasslands, the National Park of Serra do Cipo, Brazil - ER_R08 ... | reverse complement strand
ACCGAATTCCTTCCTTACTGCAGTAGCTGTAGTAGTAGCAGTAGGAATAGTCGCCAAATAGACTGAATTAGTCTTAGTAGTCTTAGTGCCGTAGTAGGATTACCTTCGTCACCTTCCCTTTGTCCCTTAACTGCTGACAGCAAGCATTCCTGGGGCAAGTAATCTGCCAAAGAATAGAAAAGAGAAGTTGCATCCTAATCCGCTCCTGATGGAAGGTGCAGATGAAATAAATCATCAGCTGTGGGAATAACCGCTTCAAGTCTTTTTGAAGTTTCAGAAGAATGGGTTCTTACAGAATAGGTTGTGCTAGAATTAGATCTAACCGTATCCGGTGTTTCGGAAGAGAATAAGCTCTTTTGTTATAGTTCAGAAGAAAGATTTGCTAACTGTGAAATCATCTGTAAGAAAGGTAACTGCTTTCGTAGCAGCTCAACCAGTAGCCGGTGTAAGCAATTGAATCAGAATAAGAGTTAGCAGGGCTAGGGCCTGTCATCCCTCCCCTTGGGCGGCCTAGCTGTTGGAAAAATCAGAGCTGTGAACGTAGGAACTGTTGGAAATAACCGTTGGTAGAGTTCTTGTTTCCGGTGTAGATGTTATCAACTCGGTAAGGCGAAGAGCAACGAAAACCCCCGGGAAAATTCAATTTGTCTGATTTCAATGTCCGTCTATGGGCAGAAAAGTCAGTTATGCCAAAAAGACGGGGAAAATGAAACTGGGACCGATTGAAATTGCCATTATGAAGGGAAATTGGCTGAATTTGACCTAAATTCCCGAGAAAATGAAAACTTAGACAATGAAAATGTCCGTCACCGAGTGGAATCGGATTGATGGACAGAGAATGGCATTGATGGCATAGAAGAAGCTCCTGGTGGTTCAGTCAGGTAATCAGTAACCCTTGCTCGAGTTTGGGTAATTGTTCAATCATCCACTGCTCTCGTAACCCTTGCTTGGCTCTCTCCTGTTGATTATGCCTGATCTGATGGAGGAAGAACCGCTCTTAGAAATGTGAACGTAACCTTCGCTATTTCATCTCCGGCTATTGAGCCAAGTGGGAGAACTGATTGCACAATTGAAAGAATAGGCTCTGGGACGGGAGGAATTCTACATAAATAGTCGCGGCCTTCTTTTATTGACTATTTTCATCTTTCTCTGAGTTGGCTGTAGCATTGAAAACTCTTTCACTCTCTTCTTTACGAGGTTGGTGAAAAAGCTGAGGATTTGGTTCTCATTCCGCTGAAAGGAAGAACAGCCAAGTATATTGTTATTAAGGAGAAGAATCTTGTGATGAATGTGGAAAGGTTCTTTTTCTCCCCAGTGCAGTAGAACGGTTGATGTAATGAATCTTTCTGTCCCTGCTGTCAGTCATTCCGGGCAAGAAAGTAGGACGGTAGCTGTCCTTTACCGGTCAAACTCTTGAAAGCAAGCAAGCCTGTCCCAAGCCGGTCTGTTCACAAATCGGATGTGCACATTCATCTTCGGTGCTCTCTTTGACCGAGAAGAAAAAGTTCTTTCAGAAGTAGCAGAATCCGTCAGCTTGCCACAGAACTCATCCAGAAGGAGTATGCAGTTGACTACGGAGATAGAAAGAAGAGGATGGGAAGATGAATCAATATTAAAGAAAGAACGTCAGAATCGGATCTTAGATAGTGCACGAATGAATGCATAGTGAAAGTCGGGGTAATATCTGCTTTCCTGCCCCTAGGTCCTAGGTTGCAAGTCTGCTGCTCTGGATGCTCGCTGCAAGAAGGAGGTAAAGTTGATGTTCTCTTTGTCTTTTATCCTTCTTTTGTTTTCGTATGGAACCCATTGTGGCTTTTCTCATTCTGTAGGACGATGATGACGCGGAATACTACGCTTTGGAGGCCGAGATCGCAGCGGAGAAGGAGGATCTGGCGGAAGCCAGAGGAGGTATGTGTATGGCGGCACTCTTTAAGACTGGACGATCTTTTTGAAAATGGTACTAACTGTTTAATTGCTGATCGATCGCCCTTGGACTGTTCTGCTTTGGTGCAAACTCCTGCTGAATGGCGAAGGAACTATGCGCTTGACACTGAAACCTATATGCGTCATACGTATGGTATCCCCTGCGGCGAGGGCTTCTTTTATTCTCCTTTTTACGTAAATACTGCCTCTCCTGCTGATCTTGCAGCTGATGCCGCATGGCTGCTGATTCTTCAGATAGTCTTCATCAACATCCTTCATCCCCTGGGAAAGTATACGTCTCTTGGGATGTAGTCTTTGATGAAGCCTCGTCTTGGTGGTCGAAAGATGACAGACACTGTACTGCCAGATTCTCAGGAGCGTTTAGGCGAGGTTCATCTTCAAATGCAGTTTTAGGAGACTCAACTGAGGTCTTCGAGGTGTCGTGAACGATCTTTGGTCTTTACTACTAGGTCATCCACGTAACATTCAACGAAATCGTGCAAGAGGTCATTGAATATGACCGTCATCGCACGTTGAGTTGTAGCACCTGCGTTCTTCAGACCAAAAGGCATCACCTTGTAGCAGAAGGTGCCTTTGGGAGTACGAAAGGACCTTTCCTTATCCTCCGGGCCATCTGTCTTTTATTATAGCCAGAGTACTCGTCAATGCCTCATGGCCAGTCGTAGCATCAATGAGAAGCTCCGTGATCGGCAACGGGAACTAATCTATAGGGCATGCATCCGATCGTTTATCTTTCGAAAGTCGATGCACACCCGAACTTGGCCATCCTTCTTCTTCACCGGAACGATGTTAGCCAACCATTAAAGATATTTCACTTTTCTTATTAATCTTCAACATCCGGCTGCTATCAACTTGTCGACTGCGGCTTCCAGGGAGAAGTTCTGGGCGAAAGCGAGGCTGCGCTTGCTTCACCGGCTTCTTTTCTTTGTCTACTGCCAGCCTGTGGACTACCAGGCATCTCCTTAAAATGAAATGGAAGAAATCGCGAGATTCGCGTCAAATTTCATGTACACTTCCCGCTCTTCAGCAGGCATGTTTGCGCTGATGAAAGTCGGTCGCCGATCTTCCTCCGTCCCAAGGTGAACCTTTTTGAGATCATCAACTGTAGCTTGTCCACCTTCCTCGAATTGAGGAGGAGCAGGTTGGACTTCCGCCACCTCTTGAGAAGTGCCCTCACAATCCGAGTTTTTCTTTCTTCCTGCGGGATTTCTACAACCGATACCATATTTACCGAGGCCATAGCGGCACTTTCAAGGGCTCTGCTTTTCATGGTTTCCGAGTGGGGGGTGGCGCCTGAAGCCTAATCTACTTAGATGTATTCCCACGATGATCACTGATGCTGAAAATCTCTCCCAGGTTTCCACGCCATAACGAGAGGAAATCCATGATGCGGTGAAAATAGAGCCTGGTTAGAGTGCCTCCCCTATCCTTTAAATTGATGGATTCCCAGGTCTTTTTGACTCTAACTGTTGGAAGATTATTGAAGCTGGTCAGGGCGGTTCACAATTTCTTTGCTGAAGGCGCTGTTAAGCCCTCAGTTTGAATTCCAATTTCATTGCCCTCGTCCTTCACTTCCCCCTTCTTTCCTCAACCGTCTACAATAGAATGAAGATAATCTCATGGAATTGCCGAGGAGCTGCTAAGCGCGATGCCCGGCTCCGAATTTATGATCTTATCACCTCCTTCCATTTTTCTTTTCTTAGAAACGCAGACAAATGACCGTAAGTCCTACTCCGTTTTACGCAGGCTAGGGAAGCAATAGAAGGGCGCCTTTTACCTTGGGACTGGTCATGCTGGAGGGAGAATTTTGGCCTGGAGGTCAGATGAGGTAACTGTTTCTATTGTTAGTAGCTCTCCGCAAGGCATACATGCTGTTGTCACCCCTTCTGGTAAGAATTCTTGGCTCCTCTCTGTCATTTATGCGTCTACGTTGCCTCTTAATATAAATAGGTATTGGCATGAGTTGAGTTGTCTTCCTATTGATAAGCTCCCATGGTTGGTCATGGGGGACTTTAACTGTATTATTAACCCGGATCGAAAACCTCACAAACTCCATTAGTTAGAGATTTGATTTCAAAGCATGCTTTGATTTACCTTGGCTTTATTGGCCCTGCTCACACTTGGTGTTGTAATAATCGTTCTGGTAATGGGCGAGTTCTGGTTCGACTTGACCGGGCGTTTGCCACGGCCGAGTGGATTTGTCTGTACTCTAGCACTAAGGTTAATCATCTTTCTAGGCTTGCCTCCGATCATGTTCCTATCCTTCTCACCACTGATCATGCCTAATCGCACCAAGAATTTCAGGTTTGAACACTTTTGGTTTGAATATGCTGATACTTTAAATATTGTCAAAAGTAGCTTGAATTGTACCCCTCACCGTCAACTTATGGATATTCCTACCCAACTTCAGAACGTTACTCGTAACTTCTCTTCTTGGAAGAAGAATGTCCTTGGCAGGTTGGAGGATAACCTCAAAGAGGTCAAGAGAAAATTTGATCGCCTTGAGCTCGCTGATTCTAATGGCAGCATCTCGGAGGCTGAAATTGTTGAGCTCGGGATTTTGTATAAGCGTCACTCTGCTCTCCTTCGCCAAATTTGCACCAACCAAGTCTTAATTAAAATTGATTAAGGATGGTGACCTTAATACTTCTCTTTTGAACCCTTCTACCATTATTAGACGTAGGCGTAACACTATCCATACTCTCTCTCTGTCGGATGGGTCCGTTTTCATGTTCCAATTGAAGACTTTCTTCCATTGTTGATCAAAGTACGAACGAGCTGGTTCTATTATATACTTTTTTGAAATGAGAAAGATCGTCCGACACTGAGACGTAACAGTGACATAAGTTAGAATAAGAAAGAGAAGAGGCTGAAGGATGTCTTCGTCTGCTTGGCTGCTTTCTCCGGTGCCAGCTCTGAAATCGGAGGTATCTGTACCGGCTTGCTCGCCTTCCTTCCAAGGACCAAACTGTCCAAGAATTAGTCTCCAGTACTTACTGCTTGCCGTATTGCCTAAGGGCCTACTCTATTCCTCACCAGACAGATAGTGGCTGAACGTGCCATAAGGAAGTTCAAACTACGGGACTTCAACTGACAGTCTTCGGTACTGCTGATACTGATACCATTGGCGGTGGTCGAGCCTACAACTAAAGAACTAAGGGCACCAGAGGATGAAAAGAGCTAGTACCCTTTCCAGCCTTTGCCGTTCAGTTAGCCAGTAGCTAGGGCACCACAGAACAGAGATAAGAGGGACCCAGAAGTCACTGATTCAGCAAGTCTGCAAGTGACAATGTGCAGTTCAAAAGGCAAATGATTCTTTGCCGGTCGAGAACAAGATTGATGATTTACTTATCAACTAGCTTCACATTACATTGTCTTTGAAAGATCGAAAAAGCAAGAAGGATTCTATTGACTGACGACTGATCGTCGGGTTAGCCCACTTGCTGCTCTTGTTTTTGGCCTTTAATTCGATCTATGTCTTCCTTCATGCACGGAGATCAACTCCACAAGAACTGTCCAGTCAAGATCAAAACCCGGTCTGGAGCTTCCTTGAGTCCTCGGCAATAGATCAATCGTATTTTGGGGGAATTCATTGACAGTCGGAAGCGGTTTAGAATGAATGAATTGAATGGGGAAAACAAAGAGCCCTTACCCTTAGGGCACAATCTTCGCAGAACTCAGACCAAGAAGTCAGGGCACCCTCTCGTGAGAGCCTATAGCTCAATGACTTATGGAGAGTAGCGTCTCGCGCGGTCCAATGGAAAGGGAAAAAAAAGCCCCATAGTTCACTGCTTGAGCACGTGGAGGTTATTCATTTTATCGATTGTTCAATGCAGACTTAGTGGCAAGGACCGACTTATTGAAAGCGGACCCTTTCCCACCACCCCGACTAGCCTAGCCTTGCGAACTCTTCGGCTAACCGCTTGATGTGTTTTCTTTATGGTCTGGAAAAAGCACTAAACTCAAGGACTTTGCCACGAGAAGAGCCCTACTTGTCGGCTCGCCCTTAGAGAGGAAAGGAAGTCCATCCGTTCAGAAGGTCACCTCTCTCTTTGCTTGACGCTGACATCGCAGGCTGAATACTCAGGAAGAAAGAAGAGTGCTGCTCTGGTCTTTCGCTCTTTCCTTCGTCAATTAGAGATCTGAAGATTCAGTCGTTCCGTTGATCACGTCCATTAAGCCAGACAAGCATGATTCAAAGATCATCCTATCCGCCCGGAGAGAAACCGAGGAGAGATTGAGAGCTCCAACCGGGATCTTCGACTCACTACTCTTTGTTTTCCTTTGAACCAGGGTCTGAACGTATCCCGCATGTCCGTCTTCTTGGCATGAACCTTTCTTCAAGTCCTGGGGTCTTGTCTTGCCAGGCAACTTAACCTCTTCTATTTGTCTACTTTCTTAGGTTGGTTTGGCTTCCTCTCTTTTCTTTCGTCAAAGAAGAAGGATGAGAATGAGCGTACGTCTCTGTCTTTCTGACTCGTGGAAATGGACTGATGCTATGCCTCAAAGTCAGTGCTAGCTATATGCTTAACACAAGGCGGCATTGTGAGGTAGTTTTCGGGTAGCTGGTCGGAAGACAAAGAGTGTCCTAGCTAAAGTTGTCTCGCCGCTTCACTTCAGCTTCCATTCAAAGATTCGATCGTGACAATCTCCATTTTCGTATCTCAATAGAAATAACCTCAATGAGAATCGCTTTCAGATCAGAGTGGCATTGGATCGGAATAGTGGCAGCTGCCCTTATGAAGCCGGTCTTTCTACTGTGATGAAAGTTTGATTCATAGCTCAGCCAAGTTCGTCTATGTATGGCTAGCCCCCAGTTGTCATCATCGCGTAAGGAGTTGTGGAAGGACGAGTGGGGTTCGAATCCACTTCTAAGCGGGCTTTTGGTCCAAAGGCCGAGAGCTCGCCGCAGATCTTCTTTCATTTTCTTTCGTCAACAATTTCCCTCTATCATCCTATTTACTTTGAATTTATGAAATTTCAATCAACTTAGCATGGTAGCTAAAAATCTTAGGAGACTGATTTTTGTATCTCGCTTGGCTCTGGAATTTGGCAGACCCTTCATGGAACAACTATCGAGATTATTCGGACCATCTTTCCAAGTATCATCCCGATGTTCATTGCTAAACCATCCTTTGCTCTGAAAGCCGAATGCTCGGGCCGCGGGACTGCCTCCGGCTCAGGGCAACCTTCCACGCAAGGAGAAGGAGCAGCTTCTGGCTCAGGGCGGCAAATAATCCAGGCTGAAGCCCCGGGGGACAGCTGGAAGGAGAACTCGTCGTCCATTGATGCTCTCCTCGCGTCGTCCGACGAAGAAGTCAGCCAGGCTTGGTCTCTGCCCGGGAAATAGCGCCGCCTCGGCCTAATTCCGAGAATCTAAACTCGTCTCAGGTCCGTGAACTGAGAAATATGGCTTCTTCTAAATTGATAGAAAAAGTCAATTCTCATCCTGAGATCCTGGTCGATCACTCTCCAGAGTCCATTCTTTCCTTTCTAAAAGAAGCCCTACTCCAGAGAAATCCAGGACGGTCGACGTGGCCGAAATCTAATTTTTGACAGTTGATCTGTTTTCTTTCATTCGATTTTCATTGGCTCATCAAGGAGATGATTAAGGCCTGATTCCCTGGCCGGCCTCGAACAATTTGACATTCCATAAGTAACTCTGTGATTTCTAAGACGGGGGAAATGAAAGCAGAATTCGTTATCTCTCCTCCCTCCCACATGTTCAATCTTTTTTTAGCGGTTTCCCCAGAGATCTTTATCATTAACGCAACCTTCATTTTGCTCATTCATGGAGTTGTATTTAGTACCTCTAAGAAAGATGATTATCCACCCTTAGTCAGTAATGTGGGTTGGCTTGGATTACTTAGTGTTGCGCGCCTAGGAGGGCAGCGCGCTTGGGGATGCGGAGGAGCTATTCTCGCCCAGCTCCCTAACCTAATGCGGCCGGACCGCAGGGAACCGTAGCATGGGGGGACGTCCTAATCCTTTTGCCGCCGCAAGGCTGGCTAATCGTACGCAGCAGGAGCAAGGGAACTCCCCTGGTTCTGGAAGGCACATGAGTCCGAACGCTATGTTGAATGTGCGACCGACACCACGTAGGTATCTGTGCAGGTGAGGCGTCGGTCGGTCCTAGAAACGGCGGCAGCGGCGCGAGGAGTTAACGACCGGACGTGCTGCAACCTAGGGATCACCAGGCAGCTCTTTCGCTCTATAGGGATATCGGGGGGGCATAGCACAATTCTTCTTGGAGGAGGGTTGATTTGCCCAGGTGACTGATCCTGCCATAATGTACTCCTGCCTATTCTATTGCACCGGCAACCGAAGTCGAAGATACATAGACGATCTTCATGCGTGAAGGGACGGGAGGAAAGAAAGGGCGGTAGATGATAATGAGAAAGGGCTAGCGTCTGGACGGGCGGGCTGAATGGATGAGCGAAAGGTGCCATGGAGTGGACCCGAGTATAATGTTAGACAACTAAATGCACCTCGAGGTGCAGCCGAGGAACTGAGGGACCTTCTCGAGCACAGGATAGGCAATTGAGAGATAGAGTTAGCCTATTCGTTATGGTACGGACCGAGTCAGTTTTCTCCGGCGCATATTAGCTTAGCTGCGCTCAATAGGCCCTGGTTGGTTTGGCTTCCTCTCTTAGGCCACTTTCCTTACCTTACCCCCGCAACACTCCCACTCCAAGCTAGGCCTGCTGAGCAAGATGCTCCTCTTCAGCAAACTACGTCTGAAAAGACTAGGTGCGCGTCTGAGCAAACTAGGTCTAAAAAGACTACGCGCGCTAGGGAGCAAACGGAAAAAGACTACGGGCGCTGACGCGCGCGTAGTCTTTTTAGAGGTCCTCCGTTTGCTTTTTTAGCGCACTCCGCTTGCTCCTCCGTTTGCTCCTTCCCCGACGGACCAAGGGCCCTCCGCCTCAAATTGACCCGGAAGAGAAAGACTGATCGCTAGGCCAATTGATCGAGTAAAGCTCCCAAGACAAGGGCCCCTTGGGAAGGGGACATGATCAATAGAATCTGGCTGGATCCGGGCTGGGATAGTGGCGCCCATTCCTAACTAGTTCCGAAAAGGTTCGCTCATGCTGGAGCGAGCATCCCACTTAGTGATCGGTCCGCTAGTTCACGCAAATCCGAAGAAGTTATCACGGACGAGCCACATGCAGGGAAACTTGCACGTGTGGTTCTGGCCGGGCTTTCCTTCGGTATCTAATAACCTTGCTTCTGCTCGCCGCTGGCGCACCTCTCCTAACTATTGCCCATTTATTCCGGAATCATCTTTTTAGGAGGGACAATTTTACATTTTTCTGCCAAATCCTTCCATTATTAAGTACGGCTGGTACCATTTCGATGTGTTTCGATTCTTCCGAACAAGAGAGGTTTGATGCTTTTGAATCCATTGTATTAATTCCACTTCCTACTCGCAGTATGCTCTTAATGATCCCGGCTCATGATTCAATTGCCATGTATTTAGCCATTGAGCCTCAAAGTTTATGTTTTTATGTGATGGCAGCATCAAAAAGAAAGTCTGAATTTTCCACGGAAGCCGGCTCGAAATATTTGATCTTAGGTGCATTTCCCTCTGGAATATTATTGTTCGGGTGCGACCGGACTACTACCGATCAATTTATTGAAACTTCTTTTTTCCTCTATCTAGGGCAATCGATCTACTTCCCCATAGCCGATCGGCTCTGTCTCGATCTCCTACGTGCGAAAGATGCGGGAGAGGGAAGGGGATTCCCCTTGGTCTAATTCCACGACGGAGAGTCGGCGTGGCGTAAAGTGAAGATTGGGGGGAGTAGAGCGAAATCCCCGTCTGGGGTATTCCGAAGGTGTAACCTAGGCAACGAAAAAGGGGCCCGATACTTCAACTAGAGGAGCGACCCGTTGGTTCACCAAACCCCGACCCAGCCTCACACCTTCTCCAGGTCCGAAGGGATCCAGTGCCCAACTACCGACTCCTCCCGGAATTGCGTTATCGGAGCCGAGCCAGGAATAGCCGTTAGTGGACACCTACCACACTTTTCACCGGTTAGAGAGGCCCTCTTTAATACATTAAGAAAATATGTTCACAGGGGCCAGAAAGACTCGGTCATAGGAACTTAGACCACCTACGCGCTGGTAAACGAAAACCACCTCGACCGGATCTACCGAACGAATCAGGCCGCCCCGTCGAAAGAATTAACACGCCACCAGCTTTGCCCCCCAAGGGGGAGATCCGCAGCTTACTGCTCACGGAAACATCCTATCCTACCTTATTGTTCGTCCGCCTATCTTTTACCTTCTATTCAGAAAATTTTTTGCTTTGCCCTGCAGTTATGGTCTTGGCTAAAAAAGGGGAAGAGATATCCAGACTTTGAAATGATGCTAAAGTGATGGAGGATGAAGTTATTGAACTGATAGCACAACTGGAGATTCTTCAAACCAAGATCAGAATAAAGGAACAAAGGCTGATGGAGATGAACATAGTCAAAGAAATAGAATTGGCACAGGAGAAGGAGATTGAAGTCCCCATTCCTCCTCATCAAAAACTCCAACTGGAGCAACCCTCCTTTACCCTCTCTCCAGTCATGGTTGACTTTATGGCATATGTCTGAATTTCCGCATCCGTATTAGTGTATTTTTTTTTTTAAAGAAAAGACTAAAACAAAACGTAACACCAGAGGTTTCACATTTATTATACTTTATTTAGGGGACATAAATTATACGTAATATATGAGAGGCTAATCACTAAAGTTAGTATACTAGCGTAGCTCTTTATTTTCTGTAGCAGCTCCTCAGTGAATCTGTCGTACTCTATCGCTTCCTTTCTTTCCTCTTTCTGACTTCCGAGTTGGTGAGTCACTAGCTAGTGTTGTCGCTTTATCCGTGGTGGTCTTTCTCAATTGGTCTTGCCTTATTGCTGCTTGCTGACTTATTTCATTTTTTTGTGATAAGGAAAGACGTTCCGCTCGGGCCTCTCTTTTGAGAGTCCCTTTTCTCCACTAGCTTGATGGCACCCAGGGAATTCCCAAGAGGTGTTGTTCCTTTATTCATTCTAAAAAAAGGAGGAAGAAAGTCACAACCGTCGAGTCCTTCCTTACTTTTAGTCTGAAGGTCGCTTGGCTCACGGCTTCTGATAGGGAATGAGACTGACGCTCTTTTCCCTGGGCTAGGATCGGCTACTGTTGGGATCGGTCCGGCAGGAAGGAAAGCTAATCCATCGGCTGAGAAAGAAGGTTTTTCCACGTACTGAAAAACTGTTGAAGCATTGAAATGCAGTCATGTGTCAACGCCTTTATCCATTAAATAATATCGGATTCTTTACTGAAATCGAATAGATTTTTTTTGCCAGTCATGTCTCGATGCGTTAGATGAGATGCAGCTTCGGCCTCTCCTCTCGATATCTGTTCTCTAGCCGAGGGAGTCTATCCGGACTCGACTCGAAGATGGAATAACTACCGGCTATTCTATATATCTCCTCTTTCCGGTTCTTCGAGAGTTATAGGCGACTCTACCAATCTGGGGCCGGATAGTCTGTTTTTCAACTTGTTCTATACTTGCTAATAAAATATAGTGAAGTGCACCCTACCTCTAGTGTTTTCTTCACTGCCTCCTTCGCTCCTCGAGAAAGAAAGAAATTTATTTGTTGAGGACTAGCTATGCTAAATTAAGTAAAGAAAGGTTGCCTAACTATATCCGATACTGGTGAATGAGAATTCCGTCCGACCGATTGAAAGGCTGGACTTGCTTGAAACAACTAGCTCTACTTCTTTTAAAAAGTTTCTTTCAAACCTTTTCCGAACGGTTTTCGTTACGACTTCCGCTAGCACCTGACTCGCCCGGCAATACTGACTTGAACCGGCTCCCACTTTGATTGAGTTGTACTGGCTCTGGCACTGGTTCCGGTACTGGTTAAAATAGAAAGAACAGTTCCAGTGAAAGCGTACGATCAGAGAGAAAAGACAGGTTAGTTCAGTGAAAGTTTGCAAAGTCAATCTCTTTCCGGGTCGTCCGGGTGGTCAGGGGAACTGGCAAGTGGGAAAGCTTTCAGAGAGAGGGGGGAAGTGATTGATTAGTGAATGCTCAAGTACAGGCGGAGTTAGCAAAGGAAGAGGTACAACATAAGCAAGTCAGCGGGTCACAAGGAAGTCGGATTCCAATCACAGTGAGTCAAGCCGGTTTCAAGCAAAGTCAAGGAGCCATTCTCAAGTAGGCCGCTTTCAGTCCTCTCATTGGTAGTGGGAGTGCGGGGGCAAGTTTTTGGGTGAACGACTGGGATGGTTAGATAGTTTCTGGCTTTCAAGGCATTCTTAAGCCCGGGATGGAAGAAAGCCAAGCTGCGGTTAGAAAGAAAAAGAATCGTCCGCTCTCCTAGCTCTAGAATTAGGTTACTGAGGAGGGAGTCTGTCTACTAGATAATTTAGTAAGAGCTCTCAGATCTCCCTTTGGCTTTGGTTCAATAGAGCCAGATCCCTTAGCTCCGGCCAACCTCAATCAAGCCATATAAGCCACCGGCTATTTAGTCCAGGAAGAAAGGTAGGAATTTCATCTAGTTTTTCCATCGAACTAAGGCAGGTAAGGAAGTTTGGGGTTGAAGAATGGTGACAGGAACACTCCAGTTTTTCACGCTTCTATGGCAGGGAAGGAGCCCCTACTAGCTAATATCTGCTGGTCACGGGTCGAATTAGAGGGAAGCTGAAATCCTACCTTTGATTTCTGCGCAAATCTGGTAAAAAAGCTCCCTTGCGATCAGAATGTTGCGATGCTTAAGACATGCAATTGGAAGTCTCTTATTGGAGAGAATCTAGGCTTAGATAAGTGATGGGACACGTGGCCATCTTTTCTTTTTCATAAAGATGGTAATCTTTCTTTTTTTTTTTAAGAAATTAAATAAGTGAAACAAGGTCCCCAACGAAGTTCTTCTGGACTACCGAAGTCGGTCACTCATCGGAAAAGTCTTACCCGCTCTCGGACTCTCTCTAACAATCTGTATGGGGCAACTCCGTGGTCAGGTATCACACCTTCCTTTCTCTTCTGACGCTTTGATCTTCGGTCATTGGCGACAGGTCTCCTAGTGTGGCATGGATCCTCCCTGTCTACTGGTGGTTGCGTATATACATATAGAAAGGAAGCCAAAACCTATGGGCCGAGATATGAGAACCCCCTTGTCTAATTGACTTCTGGCCTTGATTGAACCTAAAAGAGATCCTCCCTTGGGATCCCGTTTTTACGCGCCTAACTATTCGTCTTTCAAGGATTGTCTTCCGTTTTTGGTCTTCGGTCTGTGTATGATCAAGCGCGCTGGCTCTGGTTAGGCAAGTCAGCAGGTTCCGGAATCGGAGCTGTAGTAAGTAGAAGGAGTCAAAGGAGCTGGTCTTGTCAGAGCCTGAATCTTTTCCTATAGTCGAGTTCGTACCTGTGGTCTTGCCTTTGCGTCGGCTGAATGGTTGAATAAAGTTCTTTCTTTTCCTTTCAGTTGCCATTTCAATGCTCGCCTATTCTGCTCTTTGTCGATTGCTTGGTTTTGTATGCCGGTTGTGCCTAGCTGACAGGCAGGTACAGGACGAAAGTAGAGGATAGGGACGGGAAATCAAGGTATAGGTGCGGGTGATACGAACGAAAGGGCTTTAAAGGAAGAATATGAAAGTCGAGGGGCCGGTGAAGAAAGCGATGGAAGGAAGAAGGTCCTGAGTAAACTCACGTGGCAAGCTCCTTCCTAATAAGGTTACTAGACCAGCACCCTCAGCTGCGCGAGTTTGATAGTAGGGAAGGAGACAGACCAGACGATAGGCACAAAAGAATAAGAGGACAAAGCCATGAAATCAGACCCATGAACTGGCACCTCTTCACCCCCTACTCTTTGAAGCCTCAACAACCCAACCTACAATTACTACCAAAAAACTTTCTATTGAAGGAGGCCAGCGGAGCTCAAAAAGAAGGCGACCGCGACGCAAGCAGATGAGTTGGCAGAAGTGCTAGGAGAACCGATCCTACTAACCGCAGCCTTCGAAGCAATCAGCTCCGAGCGGACTCACCCCCCCTTCCTGAAAAAGTGTCAATCCAGAAGGGAACCCGCCCCAACATTGTATCCCCGCCCGAGACAAAAGAGTCATTACTTGGATAGCGGAGGATCAAGAAAGGCCGCTATTCTCACGGATTCTGCAAACGGCCGGAGTCGGAAGGGTGACTCGCACGCACTCGTCTAAGGCTGCTCAGAAGGGAGGGCTGAAGATACTTATGCACGCACTAGATGGCAAAACCTAACATAGACAGAGATGGAGCTGAATGAGTGAGAAGGACTCAACAATTGGGAACAGGGGCTAACATATATATACATGAAGCGGGGGCTTGGCTTAGGAAGCCGTCACTCGGCCTCTGACTAACCAGGAGGCCGGGTACAGAAGAAAAATCAATGAGGAAGTTCTGTCTTGTGTTTAAAGGGTGAGCTTGCGCTCTGCCGGCCATTGGTTGGAATAGGCGGGCGCGCGCAGGGTGGCTTGCGCTCATCCAAGCCATTCATGGCGGGCGGTCGAAGGTAGCGAGACAGCGCTAGCTAAGCCACTCCACTTGTTTATAGAGAGTTGACCCAAAGAAGACTATTGAAGCAAGCCCTACCGATTCAATACTAAAGGCGAACAGCCCTACACTTCAGAAAGAGAGAGTACCAAAGGGTTTTTAGAGAGTTGGATGGTGAAGTAGAGTCATCATTCTTCTCAGGTTCTCATAGGTCTCAATGGTCAAATATAGAATCTCATTCTTGTCAAAGTCAAGTCAAGTGAAGAGTGGAAGGGAGATGAAAAGATGTTGATTAGTGATGAATCAAAAGCCTACAGATTGTAACGGTTACTAAGAAGGGCCGAGAAGTTATCTTCGGTGGTCAAAGTAAGCTACTCCCACCTCTGACTCATGATCATGCGTCAGATGTCTTTCCGGGAAACTGAATCCGAAGAGGGTGAAGGAGTGGTGGAGGCAATGGTGATAGGGATCGACCCAGCGTACGGGAGGGAGTTGAGATAGGGGAGGAAAATTCTTTGATGCGTTGACCGTCCCCTACGGTTTGAGTTGATTGGAGCATAGATCAGTCACAAGGTCTGATGGCTTTGATCAGGCGCCTACTCCTCGAACTTCCACCTCCTAGAACGAAAGAAAGAGGAACTCTTTTTCAAGACCTCTACTTGAGGAGTCAGCCAATAGAGAAAGACGGAGACCGGCATGGCATTATTTAGTAGTTTGACCAGCTTGTTCACTACCTTTATTCGAGACTGTAAGGCCATAAAAAAAAAGTTTGCGCTGATGAGCGTCTTGTTAGGACCTACCTTAGCCTTTGCTGTCGTCCAAGGCACTGACGGCTCTAATACATTCTCTGTGTTAGGCCCCCCCTTGGGTTAACCGGAGCTGGTCAGCCTTTAGGTCTTTACTCTTCGTAGCCTCTCCTCGCCTTATCCCTTCACAAAGTGGTGTGGCTCGCGGCGGAGCGGGCCGGTGGGGATCCCTTTTAGGCCTATGCCGTTCTGGGTGACGATGTAGTCATTACAGACTTTCTCAAGCTTACAAGTGAAACATAGTCAAAACCTCCTCAGTTGTTTTCAAGACCTTCGAGTTTGCGAAGAGATATAGGACTGAAGGTGGTCGGAAATCTTTCTCACCGATCTCCATGAAAGCCATGTTGATGTCTCGGTGGCCTTCTTGCTATCCAAGACAAGTACCAGATGAGGACATTTTACACTCTGGCTCGTTTAGGGGGCGCTGGCTATCGTGTCCTAGCCTCGCTGAACCATAAGCGGTCTCGTCACTGGGATCGTATTAAGGTTATGGCTGAGAAACCTACTCGCAGCAGTTCTTACCCATGATCGTTTTGGCTGATGCGGGGTTACCCCTGTGGTCCATACTTGAAAGGCTATCTATTTGCCTTCGTAAGGTCTGAGTGAAAACTGCAGGAGTGAAAATGACCTCCTGAAGATCTCACCTTTGATGGAGAAGTCGAGATCAATGAAAGGACGATGATCCGAAGATGGAACCTGGCTAGAGAATCTTCTTTGGTATCAAAGATTGCTTTAAGGCCCTCTTTGATGGTCCTTTTGTTGAAACCTCATCGAAGGTTAAGGATAGTAAGAACGAAGACAGAGATCTTGCTTTCTCTTTGTAGGGAAGTCAACAAATTCTCTTGCTACCTTAGATACCTTTATCGTAGTAGGGCAAGCGACTCCTATTCATTATCCAACTTGATAAGCGAGCTCACTCCTTTCCCTTGCCGGAAAAAGAAAGTCCCCTTTCATTCAGTGGACGAGCCCCATTCCTTTCCTTTTTTGTTGAGGGCCTTGAAGGCAGGTCCAGGTCGAGCCTTCCATCCCTCTATGTCTCCTATCTCCTATCGTCACGGAAGGTACAGATACAGATCCGGCCGGATTTCGAAAATAGAAAAAGAATAAATAGGTTCAATAGCTGCCATTTCGAGTGGCGGAGTTTGATGAGAGTTGCAATGGCAACACAGAAATGTTTAAGAGAAAACTATTCTACCCTTCACAGTGGGAGAGCTGGGAAGAGTCATGCAAATACCAAAAGAAGGAGCGGGGCATATCAGAATTCAATAGACTGTGAAAGAATTCTTGGCAGAAGGAGATGAAGAACTTTAGCAGTGAATCACTATAGGAGCGGACTGGGATCCTGGACTACGGATAGGAGCAGCATAGAAAATTCCATGAATAGAAAGAGTTGCTTGGACGTCTCATGATATGATCTGAAGGGCCAAGTGTTGTTCAAACTCGGCCGAATCCTAAATACTAAAGTCAAGTGCAAGAAGAGATTACGAATATGCGAGAGGCAGGTATCATCTTCGAAGTCAAGAAAGTCACTGGCTCTCCTATTCTGGTGGCCCAGAAACCTGGCGGGAAGATACGGAGGAAGGGAAGGGTAACAAAGAAAGAAACTTTCCCGCTTTTGATCGTCGGAATCGGAAGTCAGATATCAATTTTTTTTGGTCGAACTGAGACTACAGAAGACTTCTTTCTAATCGAATGCCTTTTGGACTATGCACCGCTCCCGCTATATTCCAGCGGGTATTTAACTATCTCTTTGACCAATTGGCTGAGGGACCGACGTGTTTATGGGCAAAGAAGTTTCAATCTCTACAAGAATGTATGGAGGTATGTAAGTTTTCTTCGTTGTCTCAGAATCCTATGAATCTGTTGACATGGTTCATCAAGGGAAATGACTTGGGTGGTATGTGAAGAAGGATTCAAAAAGGATCTGGATAAAGTCCGCGTGATAACAGGCGATGCCGACCCCTAAAACCGTTGGAGGAGTCGGTCGCCGATTGATTCAGAATTGTTCTAATCTTGCTCATCCCTTTGAATTTATGACGGTCTTACTTGAGGACAGGATTAAGCCTTTTTTTTAGCATGCAGATGATTGGTTACTGCACCTTATTCTATTGTTTCCAGATTGGAAAAAGCAATTCCATGTTCATGTGGATGCGCTATCGGGTCTACCTTGGCACGACGAAGGGCTGAGTCTATAAAGAATCCTATATATATATATATACTTTGCCAGTCGGCGACTATCTCCAGCGGAGCGCAATTCATTTACGAGAGAGAGGGAAGGTCTGGCTATGGTGTATGCAGTACTGTAGTTTAGGCATTCTCTCTTCCACGAAATTCGTCTTTGGATCACCGACGTTGGTCAACAGAGACGTAATGACTTTGATTGAAGGATTGTGACGAAAGCAGTAAGAAGCATTTCACAGTCAGCAGCGGACCAGACTTTGGTTTGGTGAACCTCTCGACGGAGTATTGGATGATCTTCCAGATGCCACTTTGTTCGAAACCCCTGTTCCGTGGCCTATATTCTTTATTATCTTCAGACTGGGGTTCAGCGCGGAGGATTCGATCCTATCAATCTTTCAATGGGGTGGGAGCAGATCGAATTTCATTCTTCGTATATGCATTAATCCTCACGAACGAGGAAGGGTCATGACAGAGGGTTTGGCAGGTGGACATGTAGGTGCTGATGCTACTGCCCGGAAAATGGGATTGGCTGGCTTATGGTGTGGTGGCCCACGCTCTTTATGGATTTCAGAGATTTTGTCAGGACTTGTGATGCTTGTCAGAGGACAGGGAAGCCCGTGCACTGAAAGAGAATTCGGCCAGGAGTACAGCCTTGTTGATATACGAGGAGTGTCCGTTGGAGAAAAAAAGTCAAACAAAGATCAAAGACTTCCCTATTCATTTTTCATAGCTCAAAGGAAGTCGAGTCCATATTACAACGAGCGAATGGACAGGCCTTTACAACCAACAAGGTCTTAATTAGTATGCTTACTCAGTGCTGTGAAACCAATGGTGAGGATTGGTCACATAGGTGACCTACTGTTGGGCATATAATAAAACAACCTAAAAAACGAAAAAAGACTCCTCGGTCACCAGTCTACGATTGGCAGTACCGTGGGAGACATAGAAAGCGATCGTGTGTTACACAAACCATCCCGAGGAAGATCGCAACCGCCTGTGCAAGAGCAAGAGCGTCAAGCTTGGCATGATAGGCATCAGAAACCCATTGGAAATATTAACACATTTGACTTAGCGCCTGGAAAGCTTCAAACCAAGTGGTTAGGACCATACAGGACACATAATGGCGCAGTTCAGTTAGAGGTGGGTCATTTTCTTTATTTAGATAGAGGCAGCAGTAAATGGTGTGTCACCCTGGACTAAAACAGATCATCCGGTAGGACTTCTAAAGAAGACCTGATTTCAGTCATCAATCCATAGTAGATCCAGATGACCCGATAGACTGTCCACACGACAAGTGTCCGTTTATCGGATCTAAATTACGGTTTCCTTGGAAAGTGTGGATTTGGAAGACCAACAATACAGGAAAATGGATCAGAGGATGAGGCATAATAAAGACTCGTCACTCTATCTGACATATGCAAGAATTCAGTCTGTTTTGGACTGGTGGATTTTCAAGAGGGCACAGGAAAGGTAATAGAAAGTCCCAGCCACTGCGAAACCTTTGAGATGATGTTCCGGACGGTCCTTGCAACATCCCGAAGGACGGAGCCCTTACTTAAGGGCTAGGCCCTTACGGATGGGTTAGCCCTGATACGCCCTTACTCCACAGTGGGACCTTACAGCCCTCACCTGTTCTTGTTCTTCAGCCGTCTCCACCCTCCGAAGACTGACTTAGCCATATCATCTGCTCTTCCTGCGAAGGTTAGGCAACCATTTCCCGACAGTCACGGACGATCCAACTATCGTGGCGCTTGGAGAACTAGGCGGTTGCCCACAAATCCGGCCGATCAAGTAAGTGGAACTTTATGTAGTTAAAGAGTGTTGAACTTTTTTAAGAAAAACAAGAAACATTCTAAGTCCACTTATAGAGAAGCAGATCATTAGGTATCGAAGATGGATATCTCGTAGACCTGTATCCGAGAGAAGGTCCTTTGGCTCTTGGAAATGCGTGACTAAAAGGTGGTGGCGGCACTCGCTCGGCTCGGGAATGGATACAGTTTAATTTCACTAAAATAGTCTCATTAGCTCCTGAGGTATGTTAAATAGTAGTACTAGCTAAATTCTATATTAGTAGGGAATATAGATCAATTAGTAGATTGTGTCTCACGCATATACTAATAATATGAAATAGAATCAACTACATTTTCTTTTTCTTTATTTAGATTTTTTTAAGAAAAAAAAGACACCCATCAAATTCGTCATGGGTAGGGACATGCCGATAGTTTCATAACTATAAGAAATGCTGACATGGATAAAAAAAGGAAGGGCTCGAATAGCATCTACTAATATCACCGAGTGAAAATACTTCTACAAACATTGGTACGAGAAGGTTTTATTGAGGAGGGAACATTTCTTTTTGGTCTTCGAACTAGTCATTAATGGTCGGCAACATGGGTACCCTTTTTCGGTATGCGTTGCGAACACTTTCATTTTTAGCCTCTCATTCTCATCTTCTCTGGAGAAGCTCAAATCGAAGGGATAGAGCAGATGGTCCAACTACAGAACTTCTTCTTTTTCATTACTTCCATGGTCGTGCCTCGTGGCACGGCAGCACCCGTACTATTGAAATGGTTCGTCAGTAGAGATGTTCCCACAGGTGCCCCTTCTTCCAATGGGACTATAATTCCTATTCCTATCCCTGAATTCCCTTTTTTGGTCTATCTACATTCCAGGAAATTCATACGCTCCATGGACAGAGCTAAAAGTGGAGTCTTGGTCAGAGCAAGCCGCCCTATTCTATTACCAGACATAATGGGGAGAAGCTCATCCGCTAGAAATGCTTTATTTCGTTTCGTTCCCCTTCTTCATTTCCTTCTTTTCGAATCCATGGGGGACTTGTCATATTTAGAATCTTTCTGCGGTCTGCTCTGTTTACAATTCTTTCGTACTCTCTTCTCTTTACCACGCGATAGGTCAGCGAAGCGTGAGCGGGCGCGGAGAAGGAAAGGCCAAAGACTTCGGCCTAAGGGGAATGAGCAAGGACGAAATGACAAGATGAGGTGCCCCGGGCACCCCCATATAGAAAGAAGGGTCGAAGGTTTTGGGCCTGTAGCTTTGGTTTTGGGTTCGTCGAGTGGTGCTTCTTTGGGAACAGCAGAAATCGGGCTTGAAGCTCTCGCCTTACCAACGAGCCGACTGCTGATGGCTGTTGGTCACGACTACTACAAAAAAGTGAAGATGAATCTTCCTATTTCACATGGAGGAGTGTGCATCTTTATGTTGGGTGTTCTTCTGTCGTGCGACCCGCTGGCTTATGTGCGACCTGTGGCCCACGCCTCCTATTTGTTCAGGGCGGGCGGCGTGAACTCTGATTCGATCCGGGTATTCAATCCCGCCGCTGAGATGCTCAGTTGACTCCTTAACCTTGATAGGAAGATGGCTTATTCCAAAATTCGTGCATAAGGATAAGGAACTTTGGATGAACTATTTGAATGGGTCTAAGCCTCGCTGCTCGGAAACACCCAGTGCTGACCACACTGAGAGAGACGAAAGCGCAGGTAATGCCAGTTGGCGAAGTGGCGTTAAGCATCCAAGGCGGTACGCAAAGAGAGGTCGTGATGATATCATCTACGTCCGTACCGCTCTTCGTGGAGTAGATCCCGCATCCAACCAACCCTTTAACACTCAGGGAACGGGAGAATTCCCACTACCGCTGGCAGGCCAGCCGGGCCGTGAGCGCGGTGGGAACGGGCTTCCCAAAAAGCCAGCCCCGGCCG